>Ga0194134_10005244_pt1 | contig 12404 bp, 10 predicted proteins | sample TA2KigOff0mmetaG_FD_148602 | JGI IMG/M metagenome (GOLD analysis project Ga0194134, IMG submission 148602) | Freshwater microbial communities from Lake Tanganyika, Tanzania - TA2015056 Kigoma Offshore 0m | ecosystem: Environmental > Aquatic > Freshwater > Lake | place: Tanzania: Lake Tanganyika... | reverse complement strand
AGACCTGCACACCATCGATGCGGTAGAAGTGCTCGTGGGATCGGAAGCCTATCTTCCCCTCAGCGAACTTCCCGAATTGAAAGAGGGGCAGTACTATTACCACGAGTTGATTGGGTTTGAGGTAGTCGATGAGATCACCGGACCCGTAGGGCCTGTGCAAGTCATCTACGATTTGGAAACCCAGGACCTCCTTGGAGTAACCCACAAGGGCAAAGAAGTGTTGATCCCCCTACAGGACGGCATCATTGCTCAGGTGGATAAGGCAGCAAAAAAAGTTTTCTGCCGATTGCCCCAAGGCTTACTTGACATTTATCTGGAAGAATGAGCCATGCACATTGACCTCATCACGGTAGTCCCTGCGCTGTTGGAAGGACCTTTTTCACACTCTATACTCAAAAGAGCAGAAGACAAAGGCATCGCCCGCGTGAGGATTCATAACCTCCGAGACTACGCCACCGGCAATCAAAAGCAGGTGGACGATTATGCTTTCGGAGGAGGTGCCGGGATGGTGTTGATGATCGAGCCCATTGCTCGCTGCATCGAGGCCCTTCAAAAGGAGAGAACGTACGATGAAATCATCTACATGACTCCCGATGGAAAGACCTTCGATCAAGCCATGGCCAATACCCTTTCCCAAACAAAAAACCTCCTGATCCTCTGTGGTCATTACAAAGGGGTAGACCAGCGGGTGAGGGATGCCTTCATCACCAAGGAGATCAGCATAGGAGACTATGTGCTCTCAGGAGGAGAACTGGCAGCTGCGGTCGTCGCCGACGCCCTCATCCGCTTAATCCCCGGAGTGCTCAACGACGAGACCTCTGCCTTGACGGATTCCTTCCAGGACAAGCTTCTTGCTCCGCCGGTGTACACCCGGCCAGCAGTATTTGAAGGAAGAGAAGTTCCCGAGGTACTGCTCTCAGGACACGAGGCCAAGATAAGCCAATGGAGATTTGAAACGTCTCTTCGACTTACCCAAGAAAAACGCCCTGACCTACTTCAAGGTTCGGGCTGGGAATAGGAAAAAGAGAAATTAAAAAAGTAATTCATTAATGCCGCTGCGGCGGAACACTGCGAAAGCATAAACCATACAGCTATGAGCAATCTATTGAAAATTGTAGAAGCGGAATACAGCGAGGCGAGAGCCAAATTCCCTTCTTTCAAATCTGGTGATACCATCAACGTACACGTACGAATCAGCGAAGGTAACAAAGAGCGTATCCAGCAATTTCAGGGTACGGTCATTCAACGCAAAAATCCCAACACCAATGGAGAGACCTTTACCGTACGTAAGGTGTCAAACGGCATTGGAGTAGAGCGTATTTTCCCTATTATCTCTCCTTCCATCGAACAAATCGATTTGGTGAGAGAAGGAAAGGTGAGAAGAGCTAGACTATTCTATTTGAGAGGTCGTCAAGGAAAGGCGGCTCGTATCAAAGAAAAAATCGGAGGCAAGCAGTAAGGCAAGCCCAATTCTACCTAAAGGCTCCGTTCATACGGGGCCTTTTTTTTTAAACCTTTGAGGTCTCCAAGACCTCGAAGGTTTACTCCTATATCCCCTTCATTTAGACCTTCGCGGTCTAAAAGACCGCAAAGGTGGACCTAACCTTTGCTGTTTCCAAAACAGCGAAGGTTTACTCCATCATTAACCTAGTTAGACCTTCGAGGTCTGTAAGACCTCAAAGGTCAGGCCCAAACTATGCTGTTTTTTTCAACAGCGAAGGTTTACTCCTATATCCCCTTTATTTGGACCTTCGCGGTCTAAAAGACCGCAAAGGTCGGCAACAAATTCCTATCTTTGTCCCCTTAGCAGTTTATTACATCCATGAATCAAGAAGTTCGCGTACGCTTTGCTCCCTCCCCCACAGGAGCCCTTCATATCGGTGGCTTGCGTACGGCCCTATACAATTACTTGTTTGCCAAGAAAATGGGGGGAAAGTTCCTTCTCCGCATAGAAGATACCGACCAAACCCGCTTTGTCCCAGGGGCAGAGGAATACATCCAAGAATCCCTAGCCTGGCTAGGGATTTCCCCCGACGAAAGCCCCTGGAAGCCGGGTGCCGTAGGTCCCTACCGACAATCCGAGCGCAAAGAAAGCTATTTGCCCTATGCGCTAGACCTGATCGAAAAAGGGCACGCCTACTATGCCTTTGACACCGCGGAGGAGCTGGAAGCCATGCGCGAGCGACTCACTGCCGCACGCGTGGTACAGCCTCAGTACAACAGCATCACTCGTACCCAAATGAAAAATTCCCTGACCCTCTCCAAAGCAGAGGTGCAGGAACGATTGGCCTCGGGACAGCCCTACGTCATCCGTGCCAAGCTCCCCTTGAAGGAAGAAGTGCGCTTTCAGGATTTGATCCGCGGTTGGGTGGTGGTACATACCAGCACCTTAGACGATAAGGTGCTCATGAAATCAGATGGCATGCCTACCTACCACCTGGCCAATATCGTGGATGACCACCTCATGGGGATTACCCACGTGATTCGCGGAGAGGAATGGTTGCCCTCGGCTCCCTTGCATGTACTCTTGTATCGATTTTTTGGTTGGGAGGAGTCCATGCCTCAGTTTGCTCACCTGCCCCTGCTTCTCAAGCCGGACGGCAACGGCAAGCTCTCCAAAAGAGATGGAGACAAATTGGGATTTCCCGTCTTCCCCCTCAACTGGACCGATCCCTTTTCAGGGGAAAAATCAAGTGGCTTTAGGGAAACAGGCTACCTGCCAGATGCTCTGCTCAACTTCCTTGCCTTTCTAGGATGGAATCCGGGAGATGAACGGGAGATTTTTTCTCTTTCGGAATTGGTGGAGGCCTTTTCCATCGATCGAATCGGAAAGGCAGGAACCAAGTTTGACATCGCCAAAGCGAAGTGGTTTAACGAGCATTACCTCCGCCAACTTTCCGTGGAGCATCAGCGGGAGTACCTTCTTCAAGATGCTCAAGCCGCAGGAGTGCAGCTTGAGAAAGGCAAAGCTACGGCCGTCGTACACCTGCTCAGAGAACGCGTGACCTTTCCAGGGGATTTTTGGAAAGACAGCCAACTGCTCTGGCAGGCACCGAGCGAGTTTGATGAGGAAGTGGCTGGGAAGAAATGGAACCTTGAGGCCAAGACCGTGTTGGAGACCTATGCGGCTGCCCTAGAGGCAGACAATAGTATTCCCTTTGATGCCAGCTCGGCCAAAGCCTTGCTTGAAGCTACCGCGGAAGCATTGGAAATTAAGTTGGGAAAAGTAATGCAAGCGGTAAGGCTAGCTGTCACCGGCTGGGGAGCGGGGCCTGACTTGATGGAAGTTTTTGCAATATTGGGCCCTCAAGAAGTAGCCAAAAGAATCCGATTTGCGTTACATACCTTACCACTTGTAGGATAACATGAACTCAAAGAAGAAAAAAAAGCAAGCGCAGCCTCGCGTACACAAGGACTTGGAGGGATTTTCCATGGAAATCAATTCTTTTGGAGAGATTTCTTCCAGCTTTTCCATAGACACTATCAACAACTTCCTCAACAAAAATGTGGAGGATAAAAAGCTCAAGGAAAGAGAGGATTGACCTGAGTCAACAGGATACTCTTTCCGCCGAGTCTTGATCCCCCTGACCTTCATGAAAAAGCATCTAGCTACCGTACTCCTTATGCTTTTACTGCCCCTTTGGGCTTGGGCACAGACCGCTACGGTCACGGGTCAGGTGAAGGATGCAGAGACGGGCGAAGCCCTTCCTTTTTGTTCGGTATTTGTCAACAATACCACCCTATCCACCATTACCGACCTGCAGGGCAACTTTACCTTGGCAGGTTTGGAGCCTGGGTCTCAAGAGATAGGGTTTTCTTTTTTGGGATATAGCGCAGAGCTACGGAAAATCACCCTCAAGCCTGGAGGGACATTTACCCTCAACCTGAGCATGACCCCATTGGTACAGGAGCTTTCCGAACAAGAAATCAAATCCTCTAGAGACAAAGACTGGGAAAGGGACTTGCGCAAATTTCAAAACCTGTTTATAGGCACCGATGAGGCGGCTACCCAAACACGCATCCTCAATCCTTGGGTAATCGACTTTCCCGAGAGTAGTGAAAAGGGGTCCTTCTTGGCAAGGGCCGAACAGCCCTTGGAAATAGAAAACCTTTTCTTGGGGTATAAGATCACCTTCAACTTGAAAGAATTTGTGGATGCGCCCACCTCCTACCGCATTGTGGGGGCGGCCCGTTTTGAGCCATTGACCCCAAGTACAGAGAGTCAACAGGCCCTTTGGGAAAAAAATCGATCTGATATTTACCAACGCTCCCCCATGAATTTGTTTCGTGCCTTGATCAAGGGCACGCAGGAGCGCGAAGGGTTTTACCTCTATGGAGACAAGCCGGGAGGCTCGGCAAGCATGAATATGCGTTCGGATATCTTTGCCAACGAACTGGGTAAATCCGTGGTGCCCTACAAAGCAGATCCCTTGGTGATCCCTGGAGAATCTCCTGGAATCTATCTGCTACAGCTCAAAGGCAGAATAGAGATCCACTACCAAAAAGGATTTGCTCAAGCCAATACGTATAAGGATGCGCCATACCCCATCTCCTGGCTAGAGGTCAAGCAAGGGCAATTGCGGGTACGTGACAATGGGATGGTCCTCAATCCAGAAGAGGTGGTGTTTTCAGGAGACATGGACCGCAAGCGCATCTCCAATTTGCTCCCCTTGGATTACGATGCCGTACAAGCCCTCTTGCTTCAGGATCTCTCCAAAACGGCCAAAAATTACCAGGAAAAAGTATACCTGCACAGTGACAAGCCCTACTATTACGCAGGGGACACCCTGTATTTCAAAGGGTATTTTGCCTACGGCAACCCTTACCTCCGCGACGCCCTAAGCAAAGTGATGCACCTGGAGTTGATCAACGAAGAAAGAGATATCCTGCTGTCACAAAAATACCCCATTCGCGACGGCATCGTGGTGGGCGACCTGCTTCTGCCCGACACCCTTTCTGGGGAGCGGTATTTCCTCCGAGCCTATACCAATTGGATGCGAAATTATGGCCCGAACCAGTATTTTATCTACCCTCTGAGTGTCCTAACTCCTTACCAACGTATTGCTCCAGAGGAGGCCATTCAGTCATGGACCAATCAGGGGGTGAGTATTCAGGTAGACAAACAAAGCTTTGGACCCAGGGAAGAAGTTGGCCTTGTTTTGCAACTAAGAGATTCTCAAGGCAGGCCGGCCCCTGCTACCCTCTCGGTAGGGATTTGGGATGCAGAGCAAGTCCTCCCTATCCCCAGGGGACCTGATCTTCCAAGCAGCCTCGGCCTCAGTGATATTCCAGTATCCTTGGGTACGGACCGCTTTTCCTACCCCATAGAGACACAACTTTCCGTATCTGGCAAGGTGACAGACGATAAGGGAAGGGGTGTGGCTACAGAAATCACTGCCTTCATCAATGAATTTCAGGGCATGCTTTCCCTTCCTTCTACCTTGGAAGGAGACTTTCTTATCGAAGGGATGGAATTTTACGGTTCAATGCGCTTGGGACTTGTTGCCGCTGACAAAAAGGGCAGAGCCTTGCAGGTAAGAATTTTAGATCCATTAAAGGCTCCCGTAGTTTTACCCCAGCAGCCCTATTTTCCAAAGGTCAACACCCTTGCTGCTCCTTTTAGACTACCTGTTGAAAATAAGAATAAGGATGATGAAACGGCCAACGAAGAAGCAGAGGGGAAAGCCATCTATGGCAAACCTGATTACGTGATCGAGGGAGAAAAGCTTACCAAAACGGGCAGCTCCACCGACTTGGTCAATAGCTTGGTGGGCAATATCCCTGGAGCTCAAGTGACCTTGGTAGGCGGCACAGGTCAGCAGACCATCCGCCTTCGTGGAGGGGCGGTATCGGCCTCTAGAAGCATGGAGCCCATAATTATGGTCGATGGTGTAGTCTTGGTGCCAGGGGCAATGTCTACAGCAGCCGACAACTTGCGCACCATCAATCCATTTGACATTGATCGGGTAGAAGTGGTATCAAGAATGGTGCCCATGCTGGGTGACCAAGGTCGAAATGGAGTGATAGCAGTCTACCTCAAGGATACCTACGAGGAAGGTTCTCCCGACCAACTTGCTGGCAAGGGGATGATCCGGTTTACGGTGGAGGGCTTTGCTGTGACCCATGAATTTGTGCCATTACGCCATGAAGAAGGGGACTCCGTCCTGGAAAAAGACGATAGACAAACTTTGTATTGGAATCCTTATTTGGTATCCGATGAAAAAGGAGAGGTAAAGCTTTCTTTCTTTTCCAACGATACTGCTGGCCCTGTAGTCCTGGAAGTTCGTGGGTTGACGGCCGCTGGGGCGGTGATCAAGGGTACCTTCCTACTCAATAAAAAGTAGGGGAGCTCAAAAGAATTATGTAGGTTAGGGGATGCAAAAAGCTATTTTTCTTCTAGTCGTAAGTTTTCTACCAAGCGTTGCGTGGGCGCAATTGAGTTTGGGGTTTCGTGGGGGAATGGCTACGTCTTCTTACAGCTACCAAGCCACAGCAGGCACAAGAAGTAAAACTGTGGACGGCGTAATAGCACCTACTTTTGCGCTAGTATTGGAATACCTCGATTCCAAAAACGCTGGCATAGAACTCAATGTACAGCAACTCACCCTGGGCTTTGCGCAAAGCAATGATGCGGGGAAGGTAAACCAAACCGAGTTTACCTACCTCAAAATCCCCTTGCTTGCCAGCATATTTGCGGGGAGGTCGGGAAGGTTCCAGGTGAAGTTTGGCCCACATATCGGAAGACTGAGAGCAGTAGAGGACCTCTCAAGGGAGTATAGTGGGGGGATTCCTAAAGAATTGCCTACCTATGCACAAGCTGGAGATAGGCCCAATAAAAACATGTATGGGCTCACTGCAGGCATAGGAATTTCTAAACTTTTTGGAAAAAGTACCCTAGCTGCAGAGGGCAGGTTTGCCTATGATTTCACTAATCCTGAGTCTCAAGACCGTATTTTTGATATGCGGTCTACCAATTTGGAATTTACTCTTGCCTATCTCTTTAGACTGATCGATCGCAAACCTAAAAGTCCCTAAGCGCAAATTTTTGCAAGCTCGGTGCAAGGCTGTACCTTTGACAAACCTTTATCCTATTGCCCTTTGAAACTACAACTCATCAACGGCCCCAATTTGAATTTGCTCGGTAAGAGAGAGCCAGAGGTTTATGGTAACGAATCCTTTGATTCCTTTTTACCTAAACTTCAGGCCCAATTTCCGCAAGTACAGCTGTCCTATTTTCAGAGCAATGTGGAAGGGGAATTGATCAATAAAATTCAGGAAGTGGGATTTGAGGTGGATGGAATTATCCTCAATGCAGGGGGATATACCCATACTTCTGTGGCCATTTCCGATGCTATCGCTGCAGTTCCTGCGCCTACCCTAGAGGTGCACATTTCAAACTTGTACAAGCGAGAAGAATTTAGGCACAAAAGTATTTTGTCCAAATCCTGTGTGGGAATGATTTCAGGCTTAGGATTGCAGGGCTATGCCTTGGCCATTCAATATTTTTTAAGCAAATCTACCCCATGATTACTTTTGCACCAGGACCTTCCAAGGTCTACGATGCCTTACCCAGCTACCTTCAAGATGCCTATACCCAAGGGATCCTAAGCGCCAACCACCGCAGTGCAGTCTTCATGGATTTGTATCGGGATACGGAATCCCTGTTTAGGGAAAAATTGCAGATGCCTGCCGATTTTACTCTTCTATTTACCTCTTCGGCAACCGAAAGCTGGGAAATCATTTCCCAATCTTTGGTAGAGAAGGCGAGTTATCACTTGTATTCGGGGTCCTTCGGCAAAAAATGGTTGGAGTATGCGCAGTACATCCTACCTGCCACTCGAGGACTGCAGTTGCCTGCTCATCAGGTTATACCCGTAGATCAATTGCACTTGGGGCCTGAGTTTGATTTGATCGCAGTCACTCAAAATGAAACTTCCAACGCCTCCCAAGTGCCGATGGATGTGCTTAAAGCACTTGGAGAGCGCTATCCAGAAAAGATGATTTCGGTAGATACAACTTCTTCCATGGGGGGAATCGTTTTAGATTTTACCTTGGCTGACGTTTGGTACGCCTCCGTTCAGAAATGTTTTGGTCTTCCCGCTGGCCTTGGCATATTGCTTCTTTCTGCCCAAGCCAAGGAAAAAGTAGCTCGAAAAGGAGAGCGAGGGCGTTACAATAGCCTTAGCTTTATGTTGGAAAATGCCGAAACCTACCAAACTCATTACACCCCAAACGTTTTGGGAATATATTTACTCCATCGTGTTTTGCAAGACATGGATCCTATTGGTCAGGTGGATACTAGACTTCGGGGTCGAATGGCCAGGTTGGAAGAAGTCATTGAAAGCTCCCCTGTCTTTGAGTTGTTGGTGGAAAATCCAGCCACAAGAAGCACAACGGTAGCAGCTATCGCCGCTGAAGAGCAGGTGATCAGCGCCGTCAAGAAAGCTGCAGAAAGAGAGGGAATTAGCTTGGGCGGAGGCTATGGGCCGCTGAAGTCCAGCAGCTTTAGGGTGGCCAATTTCCCTGCCATTACCGATACAGAGTTTGGTAAAATGCTTGATTTTTTAGCTTCCTACAGGCCATAAAAAAATCCCGATAGATTCGGGACTTTTTTTCTGTGCAAGATAGTTTAACCTTCAGTTTTTTGGATGGGCTGGGCCCCATTGGGGAGCTCTCCCTCTTTGCTAGCTACCACAGCGGCTACCACCACGTCTCCGGTGATATTCACCACCGTCCTAAACATGTCTAGAATACGGTCTGGAGCCATGATCAAGGCGATGCCTGCAGCAGGAACGCCTATGGCTTCCAAGACCACGATCAACATGATCAATCCTGCACCAGGAACTCCTGCCGAGCCTACTGCGGCCAGGGTGGAGGTTAGGACAATCATGATTTGCTGCGAGAAGCTAAGCTCCATGCCTAGGGCTTGAGCGATAAATACGGCCGCCACACTTTGGTACAAGCTGGTCCCATTCATGTTGACAGTAGCACCTAGTGGTAGGACAAAACTGGAGATATTTTCAGATACCCCGAGTTCCTCTTGGGTAAGCTTCATGGTCACGGGCAAGGTGGCATTGCTAGAGCTGGTAGAAAAGGCAAGCAGCTGCGCAGGGCGGATTGCCCTGAAAAAGTCACTCACACGAACCTTCGACATGGCCTTCAGCAGGAGTGGAAACATCACTAGCATGGCAATAAATAGTCCTGCCAAGACAATCAAACTGTACTTCAACAAAGCCAAAAGTAAGGAGAGGGCCGAATCAGGATTGTCGCCCGCAATTTCCACAATCAAAGAGGACATCAAGGCAAAAACTCCATAGGGAGCAATGATCATGATATACCCTACAATCAAGGTAATGACCTCATTGAATCCATCAAAGAAAGCCACCACGGGAGCGGCTTTGGATTTGGGGATTTGAAGCAGTGCTATTCCTACGAGAATGGCAAAAAATACCACTTGCAGCATGGCGGCATTGTCGGTGGTAGCCAAAAAGATATTTTGAGGCACCATGTCTACGATGGGCTGCAAGGGGCTCTGTTCTTGAAACTGGGCAGCTGATTCGGCCCTTTTTCCAGCATCTCCTTCATACAAACTCATCAGCTTTTCACGGGTTTCTGTTGGCAATGCGGTGCCGGGCTGGAAAATATTTACCAAGGCCAGCCCTATAGAGATGGACACCACGGTAGTTGCCAAGAATAAGAATAGGGTACGGCCTCCAATGCGGCTCAGCTTGGAAATATCCCCCAAATTGGATACCCCAATGATGAGCGAAGCCAACACCAGGGGCATGGCAATCAATTTGAGCCCATTGATGAAAATTGTTCCTACAGGTTTAATATAATCCAAGGTAATCCACTTGGGTATGCCCGTCTTGATGGAAACGAGTCCAAAGATCAGACCCAATATCAAGCCAATGATAATTTGCGTGTGTAAGGGTAATTTTTTCAAGGGATACTGGGGTTAGAGGGTATGGAGTTTATTGGTTTTGGATAGTAAAAGAAAGTCGGCGATGACCAAGGCAGCCATGGCTTCCACGATGGGAACAGCCCTTGGAACTACGCAGGGATCGTGCCGCCCTTTCCCACTGACGGTTACTGCTTCTCCCTGGGTATTGACCGAAGCTTGGTCTTGCATGATGGTGGCTACGGGCTTGAAGGCCACGCGGAAATAGATGTCTTCTCCGTTGCTAATTCCTCCTTGTATGCCTCCGGAGTGGTTGGTACTTGTATGGATTTTTCCCCCTTTTTGGACAAGGGCATCGTTGTGCTCAGATCCACGAAGCTGTACCCCAGCAAATCCACTTCCGTATTCAAACCCTTTTACTGCATTGATGCTTAGCATGGCCTTTCCTAGGTCTGCATGCAAGCGATCAAATACGGGTTCCCCCAATCCAGGAGGGCAATTTTTGATCACGCAGGTGATCACACCTCCTATGGTGTCTCGCTCCAGCCTGACCCGATCGATCAGGGCAATCATCTGCTCTGCCATTTGAGGATCTGGGCATCGGACGATATTTTCCTCAGCAGCATCCAGATGAAGTTCGGTATAGGATTTGTCAAGAATAAGATCTCCAACTTGGGATACATAGGCCTGAATGCGAATTTTTTGTGTAGCTAAAAACTGTTTGGCTATGGCCCCTGCGGCTACCCGAGCGGCGGTTTCCCGAGCACTGGACCTGCCTCCTCCTCGGTAATCTCTATGGCCGTATTTTTCAAAATAGGTATAGTCGGCATGGGAAGGGCGAAAGGTATCTGCCAAATGGCTATAGTCCTTGCTTTTTTGATCTTCGTTGGGGATAAGCAGTCCTATAGGTGTGCCGGTAGTTTTTCCTTCAAACACTCCAGACAGCAGCTCCACCTCATCTTCCTCTTTGCGTTGGGTAGTGATTTTGGACTGACCCGGTTTTCGTCGCTGCATTTCTGCTTGGATTTTTTCCAAATCAAGCGTCAATCCGGCAGGGCAGCCTTCTACAATCGCGCCCAGGGCCTTGCCGTGCGATTCGCCAAAGGTGGTAACCCTAAAAAGCCTGCCAAAAGAATTGCCCATTATTTTTTGCGGATGATCGTTACTGCCAGTACAGCTAAAGCCGCTAGAAGTAGTACGTTGATTGCGGTGGTAAAATAGTATTTATATTGCTCGTTTAAAAATTGATTGCTTTCCGTCTCAATGCGGTCATAAATTCCCCCTAGTCTTTGTCCCGAGAGGGCCTCATTTATTTTTGATTCGCCCGAAACTAAAATTTTTGCAGCAGGGCGTAAGGTGTCGTAGACTTCTCGTGCAGGATCAAAATAAATCCATTCGAAGTATTGGTTGAGGTTGTATTCACCCGCTTCGTTGAGGGTGATGAAGTAATCAAATTCTTTGATACCCGATACACGCCCATTTCCGCGGTTGATTTGCTGTCTGACGTTGGGGTCAAAAGCATTGAGGTTGGTGCCTGGCAGGCGCTTGGGGGCATTGAGGGAATTGATGTTGCCCACTCCAGAAACACCAAAGTTGTAGCTAAATCCTTTGCCTGTTTCCACTTCGAGGGTATTGATATTTTCCCGTAATTGAAATTGCCCTACAGCTACTTCATTTTTGAGTGGGTGGGGAGGAAGGGGTTTTACGGTAATTACTTTGGGGGTGGAGTAAAACGTTTTGAAATCTTCTTGTCTGTTGGCCCCAAAAAGAGAAGGATTTTTAGCTACCCGGTACTTGATCATCTCCCAGGGCACATTTGGGATTTGGATTTTTCCTTCCGAAAAGGGAAAAAAAGTACTTTCAAAAATTTTGTATTTGATCCATCTTTTGCCGTTTTGCTCTACTGTCTCAGGCTCAATGTTGGTTATGTTGAAATTTTCTTCCCAAGCATTGGCAGGCCTAAGTTTTTTTAAGATGGCGTCTAGCTGCTTTCCTGGTTCGTAAAATTGGAAGGGGGCTTGGTTTTGTTCGGACATAAAGAAGGAAACGTCTAGGGTAAAACCCTCCCCGGTATAAACTTCATTTTTATCTACTGTAACGGCAAAAAAGGCATCGTCAGCGACTTCGACAAACTCAGGAGCTTCAGCATTTCTTCCAAAAAAATCGGCAAAGGGGTCATAGGCATTGCCTGTTGCGCCTTGGTTGGTGACCGCATCTTTTACGGTGATCCTCTTGCCAGCAGATGCGTAGGACTTTCCATTGATGAGCACCGAAAATCTCCCTAGGGTAAATTGCCCTTTTCTACTGGGTTTGTAGTACTGGATGACGCTGTTGGAACTGCTCATCTGTCCATTGATGATGTTCATGGAAGAGGACTGAGAAATTCCTTGTTTCTGAAATCCTTGGATTTCGGGGAATTGATCGTAAGATTTTATTTTTTCATTGGACAAAGTCACCTTGATGGTAAAGGTTTCGTTGATGCCTATCTCATCAGGACCAAGTT
>Ga0194134_10005243_pt1 | contig 12405 bp, 10 predicted proteins | sample TA2KigOff0mmetaG_FD_148602 | JGI IMG/M metagenome (GOLD analysis project Ga0194134, IMG submission 148602) | Freshwater microbial communities from Lake Tanganyika, Tanzania - TA2015056 Kigoma Offshore 0m | ecosystem: Environmental > Aquatic > Freshwater > Lake | place: Tanzania: Lake Tanganyika... | reverse complement strand
CAAGAGCACCGAGGAGCTCGGCCTGCAGAACCAGGTCACGACGTTCACCGCCTCGGATTTCAGCCGGACGTACAATCCGAACGGCTCCGGCACGGATCACGCCTGGGGAAACCTCCAGTGGATCCTGGGCGGGGCAGTGAAGGGCGGTGATATCTATGGCCGGATGCCGAGTCTGCGCATCGGCGGCAGTGACGACACGGGCCGGGGGGCTTGGATCCCGACGACCAGCGTCGACGAATACAACGCCACCCTCGCGAAATGGTTCGGCGTGAGTGACTCCAACCTGCCGGTCGTTTTGCCCAACATCGGGCGTTTTGAAAAACGCGACCTTGGGTTCATGGCATGAGCCGGCTCGGCTGGCTGGCCGGGGCGGCCGCGGCGGGACTAATCATGGCCGTGGCGTGGTGGAGTTTCCGGCGCGGCTGGGAAACTCCGGCGGGAGCGGAGTCGCCGGCGATGGCGAAGCCGCGGTCGATCCCTGCCGAAGTCCCGAAAAAACCGGAACTCACTCCCGAGCAACGGCGCCGGATCCTGCTCGACTCCCCGGAGGCCCATTTGGCCGACGATCTCAATCTTCCGGGCAACGACATCCGGCAGGATTTGGCGATCGTGGCCTCTTTGTTTGCCGCGTGGAGGTCCAATTACCCTGGCGGGGGAAATCCGTTCGGACAGAATCGCGAGCTCACGGAAAAACTCCTCGGGCGTAATCCCAACGGGCTCATTTTCCTGCGTGAGGGGAACCGCGCCCTCAACCGCGAGGGCGAACTCTGCGACCGCTGGGGCACGCCGTTCTTTTTCCACGCCGAATCGGGCACGCGCATGGAAATCCGCAGCGCGGGTCCCGATCGCCGGCTTTGGACGGCCGACGACGTCACGATTGTGCCCTGAGCCAGACTCCACACTGAAGCGGTCCCTGTCGTTGGGAGGTTGCCCCGGCTTCCTTTTTCTTGGTCATGGTTGAGATGGAAAAAAGGGGGGGGTGTGACTGAGGTGTCCAGCACTGGCTGGAGATCCTTCGCGATAAACTCCGGCCCGTTGTCGGAGCGGATAAACTCCGGCGCACCGTGCTCGGCGATGGCGGCACGGACCAAGTTGATGACGTCGGCGGAGCCGACGCGCCGCTCGGGCCGCAGGACGTGAACCTCTTTCGTGTGCTCGTCGAGCACGGTGAGCATCCGCAAGGCCCCGCTGACGTGATCCCGGAAATTCGAGCCGCTTGAAGGTTCGGTCTGGGTCCAACCGAAAGGACCCAGATCATGAAAGGAAAACGCTACAGTACAGAGGAGAAAGTCCGCATCCTACGGGACGTGGACGCGGGCAGGAGCATCGTGGACATCTGTCGGGAGAAAAACATCTCAGACGTGACGTACCACCGTTGGCGAAAGCAGTTCGGACACCTGAACCTCAACGTGTGGCGCAGGCTGTGGAAACTCTTCCCGTGGATGCCCAGCCGCTTCAGCTGTCGGCTAAAGTAGACACTGAGCTTCGCCCGGTCCGATGGGTCGGACGCAATCGCGGCCTGATCGGGAAACACCCACCGGCCGTGGTTGTGCGGGCCGTCGCGCAGCGCGGCGAGCGAAGCGGTAGCGGAACCGATGAGCCCCAGCGTCTCGGGGTGCAGCGGCAGCTCGATCCGGCGGTCGTGCTTGTCGGTCCAGACGATGATCCGGCCCGGCTTGTCGAACGAGGCCCACTCCAGCTTGGCGATGTCCGACAGGCGCAGCCCGTACTCGAGCGACAGGTGGCAGGCCGGCGTCCAGAACGGGGACTCCAGCCTGGAGAGCTGGTCCAGCTCGAGGTCCGAGAAAGGCTCCCGCACCTTCGGCTCCTTCTGCTCGAAGGTGAGCGTGTGCAGCTTCACCTTCGACAGCGTGGCGGGGTTGCGCACCACGAGTCCCTCGGCGGTGCAGACCTTGAAGAAGTTGTCGAGCGAGGCCTTCCGCATGTTGCGGGTGGACACGCTCGCCTCGTCGGGGGCGTTCACGAACTTGTCGACGTGCTCGAAGGAGGCCGCGCTGATCGGGCGGTCGACCAGATTGGTCGTCACCAGGAACCGCTTGATGTGGCCCTCGTAGGAGTGGCGCGTGGCGGGAGTGAGGCCGAGTCCCTTGTCCGCCATCTCACGCCAGCGGTCGAGCGCGTTGTTGCCGGTCACCTTGCCGCCGGCACTCAGGCGTTGCACCGCTTCGGCGGTGAGGAGATTCGCCCTCGCGGCGAACTCGATCTCCTCGAGCTTGGCTTCCTTGGCGAGGCGCTTGGCATCGGGCTCAACCTGCCTGGAACGCCCCCGTAGGTGCGCCGCTCAACTTACGCCTTCGGTATTACTTTAACGAAAACTCCGCGCTCACAGTCGCGGAGATCGTCTTTTCCAAGGTACTCGTGTCGTTGTTGCCCTCCCACGAGGTGGCGGTCCCGTGCAACGGGTTCACCTGCACGACCCCCATCCGCGCCGTCCGCTACCGCCCCCGCCAGCCCCGCGCCTCGCCGGTCTGGCAGATTCTCCACGATCACGCCGCCAAGGTGCCCGGCCTTTCTCCCGAGGCCGCCGCGGCCATCAGCGCCTTTCTCGACTGCGGCGACCTGCACGCCGGCTTCACCCGCCTCCACTGCCCCAACTGCGGCCATGAATTCCTCCTCGCCTTCACCTGCAAGCAGCGCGGCCTCTGCGCCTCGTGCCACCAGCGCCGCACCCTCATCGAGGGCGCCTTCATCGCCGATGAGATCTGCGCCCCGGTGCCCCACCGGCACCTCGTGCTCACCATTCCCCGGTTGATCCGCCACACCTTCAAGTTCAACCGTGCCTTGCTCGGCGAACTCCACCACGCCGCCCACTCCGCGATTGTCGCCTGGCTCCGCCAGCGCACCGGCCAACCCACAGGGCAACCCGGTCTCGTCGTCGCCGTCCAGACGTTTGGGGACTTCCTCTTCTGGCACCCCCACGTGCACGTGCTGGCCGCCGCCGGCGTGTTCTCCCCCAGCGGCGATTTTCACCTCGCCCCGCCCGGCGGCTGGCAAGAACTCGCCGAACTCTGGCGCCACACGGTCCTGCGTCGCCTACGCGATCCCGGCGCTCTCGCCGACTGGCAGATCGCCAAACTCACGAGCTGGCGACACAGCGGCTTTTCCGTCGATGCCGGCGAAGCCCCCCTTGCCGCCGACGATGCCGCCGGCCGCCGCCGCCTCGCGGAGTATCTCCTGCGCGCCCCGTTCTCCCTCGAGAAGATCACCTACAACCCCGCAGCCGGCAGCGTGCTCTACCGCTCCGAGCGCCACTGGCGCACCAAGCGCAACTTCGAGGTCTTTTCCGCCCCCCAGTTCATCGCCGCGCTGCTGGACCAAGTCCCGCCGAAGGGGGTGCCGCAGGTCCGCTATTACGGCTGGTACAGCAATCGATCCCGTGGCCTGCGACAACGGACCGCCGGCGCCGCGGCGGGCAAGATTCATCCTCCACCGGCCCGCCCCTGGCGCCGCCGCACCGCTTGGCGCGAGCTGATCAAGCAAGTCTGGGGCGTCGACCCCTTGCGCTGTCCCCTTTGCTCGGGCCTGCTGCGGCCCATCGCCGTCGTCGAGTCGAAATCCGAGATCGCCGCCATCCTCGCGCCCTTGGGCCTCTTTCGTCCGCACGATCATCCCTTCGCCGTGGGGCCGCCCCGGCCTGAGGTCGCCGTCCTGATCGACGCCGCGACGGGCGATTGTCACGCCCTCGACCCGCCGGACTTCCCGTCCGGTCTGCCGTATCCACAGCCGCGCGACGAGCCGATCCGGTTCCGGGCGGAGGTAATGGAGCCGGGCGAGGACTTCGACCAAACCGGATTCGAGCTGCCTCCGCCACCGCAAGTCGCGCCGGCGGACGCCGGGCAGGGCGAACTGTTCGGCGACGAGTTCTCCCAGCCCGATGCCAACGACTCCGAGCCAGTGTTCTGGTTCGATGGGGCCGGCCAGTTGACGCCGACCGACAACTTCGCCCAGCCCGACGCGCCGGATTGCGCCGACCAACGACTCGCGGGTTGACCGCGAGTCAGGCGGAGCTTAGACTACGCGCAGCGTGATGTTTGCGAGCCAGCCCCTCCTGGCGCCCGTTGCGCCCAACGTTCCGGTTGATGTCCGCCGCGCGCATCCAATCGCCCCGCGAGAACTGACGCCAACCTCCCCTTTTTCGGCGTGGGGGACTACGGGGGTGCCTTGGCTTTGCCTCCGCCCCTCCCCCAAACCCCCTCCCGGCCCAACCCCCCAAGATCCAGTTTCCTAGCAGTAAGTGCGCTCCCACTGCGCTTCGGTCAGCTCGTAGGAGGAGCTGAAGCCGACGCCGTGCACCCGCTCGGTGAGCCCGGTGAAATACGAGACGCGGCTCGGCGAGCACACCGGCGTGGGCGCGTAGGCGTTCCGGAAACGCACGGAATCGCGCAGGAGCGCGTCGAGGTGCGGCGTCTTGACGAACGGATGCCCCATCGCGCCGAGCGAGTTGTCGCGCTGGTCGTCGGTGAGGAGGAAAATGATGTTGGGCCGCGCGGCCGGCGCGGCGGATGCGGCGGGCGCCGCCAGCGCGAGCAAGCTCGCTCCTGCGCAGGCGAGGAGACGGGCGATCATCGGTCCCAGCGCGCCGAAAACGCGATCTGGCGCGGATTGTTCGTGCCGGCGCGGGAGCGCATGAAGAACACGTCGGTAAGGTTGTCGACGTTCAGGCCGAGCGAGACGCGTTGCTCGAAGAGCTTCACCGGATAGCGGGCAAAAACGCTGAAGGTGGTGTAGCCGTCTTCGCGCACGAGCTGGCTGTTACTGGTGCCGAACTGCTGGATCGGGCCCTTGGCGTGGATCATGCCGCCGCCGAAGCGGAGACCCTTGAGCGGGCCGGCATCGACCGAGTAGTTCGACCACAGGGTGAAGCGGTGCGGCGTCGCGCCTTCGAGCGGGAGGTTTTTCGCGAGCGTGCGGCTGACGATGACCTTCGCGTCGATGCGGCTGTAGTTGATCACAATCTGCCAGCTCTTCGTGGGATTGTAGAACAGCTCGGTTTCCCAGCCTCGGCTCTCGTCGTCGGTGATTTCGTTGTCGGAGCGGAAGGTGACCGGGTTGTAGTCGGAGCGGCGGACGTTCTCCTTGCGAATCTGGAAAACGGATACGGAGCCGCCGAGGCGGCCTTGCCAGAGATCCTCGAACTTGAGGCCGACCTCGTAGGCGCGGGAGAGTTCGGGGTCGAAGAAGATGCCGTTGATATCGTCGAAGCCGTTCGGGTTGAAGGCGGTCGCGGTGTTGGCGTAGGCGGCGAGTTGCGCGGTGAGATCGTAGGTCGCGCCGAGCTGGTAGCTCGTGTCGTCCTGGTCGTTGAGCACGCCGATCTTGGCGCCGGCGATGTTGGTCGACTGGCTGCGGATGCGGACGTAGCGGAGGCCGGTGAGCAGCTTGAGGCGGTTGTCGAGCAGCGCGATGCTGTCGGAGACATAGGCGGAGCTGACGCGGGACTCGCTCATGTAGACGTTGCCGTTGCGCGTGCCGAGGGTGCGCATCTCCTCGGCGGTAGGCGTGTCGTCGAGCCAGTATTTCACGCCGGAGAGGACGTCGTTCTTCGTCAGGAAAAGCCGGATACGGCGGCCCTGGGAAATCAGCCGCTCGAGGGTGGCGCGTTCCGTGCCGGGCCCGAGCGTGCGCAGGCTGTGCGTCGCGCCCTCGCTCTGGTCCCAGATGTAGCGGCCGCCGACGAGGAGACGGTGGGTGAGCGGGCCGGTGGTGACGGTGAAGAGCGAGTTGATCGTGTGGGCGTCGGTGCGGTTGGAGTTGAGCTGCGCGCTGTGGTTCGCGTCGGAGGAGCCCGCGGCGTTGAACGTGTTGTATTCGCGGAAGGTCATGTCCATGTCCTGATCCGTGCGGACGAACATATACTGGATGTTCGCGTGGCGGCCGAGGCGCTGGCGGAGGCCGAACTGGAGGAACTTGCTCTCCTGTTCGTAGCGCGTGCCGTCGGTCGCGCTGGTGTAGTCGCGCGGGAGGAAGGTGTTGTTGTAGCGCGCGGTGTTCTCGGCCATGCCGTTGACGAGCGTGCCGTCGATGCGGCCGTCGCCGTTGAGATCGGTCGGGATGAGCTCGAAGGAAAACGTGGAACGCTGGCTCGTGATGCCGTCGGTCTCGGTGCCGCTGACGTGGAAGAGCGCGGTGGTGTCCTTCGCGAGCTTCACATCGCCCGCGACGCCGAGGAAGTTGGAGTCATTGCCGTCGATGATGCGGTAGCCGTCGGTGCGGTTGTGCGCGCCGACGATGCGGAGGCCGATGCGGCCGTTGCCGGCGACGACGTTGCCGTCGAAATCGGCGCCGAAGAGTCCGTTGTCACCCGCGCGGAGGCCGAGCGAGAGGCGGTTGCGGCCCTGCGGGCGCTTCGAGATCACGTTGATGAGGCCGCCGGGATCGGACTGGCCGTAGAGCGTGTTGGGGCCCTTCACGACCTCGATGCGGTCGATCATCTGCGGCGGGATGAATTCGCCGGCGATGACGCCGTCGACGAGCGTGTTGCGGTTGCGGAAGCCGCGGATGGCGAAGGCGTCGTTGCGGTTGGAGACCGGGAGGCGGCTCGTCTGCGTGATGGCGGAGTTGTAATCGAGCGCCTGCTCGAAATTGCCCACGAGGCTGTCGGCGAGGAACTCGGCGGTGATGACGTTGATGGCCATCGGCACGTCCTTGAGCGGCGTGTTCATCGCCGTGCCGGAAATGGTGTTGGTCGCCATGTAGCCCTTGTTGGAGCCGGCGGTGACGTCGAACGGGTTGAGGACGATGGGATCGTCTTTGGCGACGGAGGCCGGCGTGGTCTGGGCACGACCGGCGACGGCGGAAAACAGCGCGGCGGCAAAACCGGTGCCGCGGAGCAAACGGGCAAGCAGGAGGGAGTTCATGGACTGGGGGTGAGGCAGGGAGACGGGCGGACGCACGGGGCGTGCGGGTTGCCGGGGTAGCAACCGGGCCAATCTCCACGCGCCGCGCGCCCCGGCAACGGTGCCGTTGCTGCAACAGTGCAGTGCCCGGCGCGAGGATGCTACGGCCGGGCGCGCAGCGTGCGGCCCTCGTGCCACTCGCCGTCGACGTGCGTGCCGACGGCGTGCGCGCCCGGGCCGCGCTGGCTGACGAGCAGCAGGCCGTTCAGCGCATCCACGGCGGCCGCGCCCATCACGTCGCGCGGCTGCAGAATCCCGCTCACACCCGGCGCATCGTCGACGACATTGAGACTCACGTAGCCGAGGTCCGCGGGGAGGCGGATGCCGGCGGCCCGGAGCGCGTCGCAGGCACCGTCGCTGCGGCTCACGATCGCATCGGGGCGGTGGCGCTCCACCCAGTCGAGCAGCCGCGCGGGCGGATCGCCGGGTTCGCTGACAAAGGTCGGCACCGCGGCGGCGCCGCGGCCGGCGGTCGACTGTTCGAACGCGTGCGCCGCTTCCCACTGGTGCGCCACGCGCTCGGCGAGGCCGGCATCGATCACGAGACCGATGCGGCGGTAGCCGCGCCGCCGGAGCTCACTCCAGGCGAGCAGCATGTCGGCGTAGTAGTTGGGCACGACGTGGTGAAACGTGGTGTAGCGCGCCGGCCGCTCGACGGTGACGACCGCGAAATTTTCCCACGCGAGATCGAAGCGCGCGTCCGGCTTCTCCAGAGGCGCGAGGATCACGCCGCGGACGCCGCGGGCGACGAGCACCTGGCTGAAGCGCGCGGGCGTGGCGCCGCCTTCGCGGGCCCAGAAGTGCTGCAGCGTGTAGCCCAGCGCGGTGGCGCGGGCCGTGGCGCCCTCCCAGAGTTTCCGGGCGGCGGGCCGGCCGAACCAGTCGTCGCGGCCCGCCCAGTCTGAGACCAAGGCGATGACGGAAAAATCGCGCCGCACGCGCTGGCGGCTGCGGTAGGCGGAGAGCGCGCTCAGCGCGGGATCGGGCGCGTAGTCGAGCGCGGCGGCGGCGCGGCGCACGCGCGCGACGGTGGCGGCGGGCAGCGCGCCCGGCCGGCGGAGCGCGAGCGAGACGGCCGAGAGGCTGAGGCGGGTGCGCCGCGCGATGTCCCTGAGGGTCGTGCGGCGCGGCGTGGCGCGGGGTTGTTGCACTGTTGCAGTCTGAAAGGATTCGAGCGCGGCGGCGCAAGCGCTAACCCCTTCCCCGCCCCGCCCCATGCCGTCCCGTGCCGCGCCCAATCTGCTGCTCGTCGTCGCCGACGACCACCGCGCCGACGCGATCGGTGCGCTCGGGCATCCGGCTGTGCGCACGCCGGTGCTCGACGGGCTCGTGCGCGGCGGCACGGCGTTCACGCAGGCGCGCATCATGGGCAGCCTGATGCCGGCGGTGTGCGCGCCGTCGCGGGCGTGCCTGCTGACGGGCCGCAACGTCGTGCGCGCCGACGCCGCGCCCCGGCTCGTCGCCGGGCCCGACTACGAAGTGGAGTTGCCCGCCTCGGCCCCGACGCTGCCCGAGTGGCTGCGCGGCGCGGGCTACGAGACATTTTTCACCGGCAAATGGCACAACGATCTCCCCGCGCTGCTGCGCTCGTTCGGCCGCGGGAGCGCGATTTTCCACGGCGGCATGTGCGACCACACGCGCGTGCCGGTGCGCGATCTGGCGGAGATCCGCCGCGGGGAACCCGCGCGCGCGGCGGCGGGATTTTCCACGGAGATTTTCTGCCGCGCGGCGGAGACGTTTCTCCGCGGGCGGAACCGCGCGCAGCCGTTTTTCGCCTGCGTGGCGCTGACTTCGCCGCACGATCCGCGCACGCCGCCGGCGGAATTCCGCGCGCGCTACGACGCGGCGCGGCTGCCGCTGCCGGAGAATTTTCTCCCGGAGCATCCCTTCGACAACGGCGAGCTGGCGATCCGCGACGAACGGCTGGCGGAGCGGCCGTTGCAGCCCGCGGCGCTGCGCGAACATCTCGCCGGCTACTACGGCATGATCTCGCACCACGACGCGTGGCTCGGGCGGGTGCTCGAGACACTGCGCGAAACCGGCGACGCAGAAAACACGGTCGTCGTCTATATCTCGGATCACGGCCTCGCGCTCGGCAGCCACGGCCTACTCGGCAAACAGAACCTCTACGAGCCGAGCCTGCGCGTGCCGTTTATTCTGCACGGGCCCGGCGTGCCGCGCGACCGGCGCTGCGCGGCGCTGGCGTATGCGTTCGATCTGTTTCCGACGCTCTGCGACCTCGCGGGTGTGGCGCCGCCGCCCGGGCTCGACAGCCGCAGCCTGGTGCCGGCGTTCGCCCCCGGCGCGCCGCCCGTGCGCACGGAGACCGGCGCGCTCTACAAAGACGGCCAGCGCGCGATCACCGACGGGCGCTGGAAACTGATCGTTTGCCGTGTCGCCTGTGCGGAGCGCGTGCAGCTCTTCGATCTCGAGTCCGATCCGCACGAACGCCACGACCTCGCGGCTGCACCCGTCGGGGCTGCGCCGCTCGCCCGGTTGACGGCGCAACTCGCCCGGTGGCGGCGAGAGCTGGGCGACACCTGGTTGCAACCGCTCGCTTCCGAAGCGGTTTCGCGCTGACCTCGGCGCGATGAGCACGCTCCGCATCTCGGCCGTCGATGTAGGCATAATCGCCGGCTACTTTCTGCTGACGGTTGCGTGCGGCATCTGGTTCGGGCGGAAAAAAATCAAGAACGCCGAGGCGCTGTTTCTCGCCGACCGCGAGGCCACGTGGCCGCTGGTCGGCGCGTCGATGTTTTCGGCGAACATCTCCAGCCAGCAATTCGTCGGGCAGGCGGGGCTCGCGTATACGATCGGCCTCGCGGCAGGGGCGTTTCAGCTCGTGGGCGCGCTGTGTTTCGCGCTGCTCGCGGTGTTTTTCGTCGATGTCTACCTCGCGCTGAAACTGCGCACGGCGCCGGAATTCTTCGAGCGCCGCTTCAGCCCGGGCGCGCGGCTCTTCGTTTCCGCGATCAACATCGTGATGATCCTCGCGGCCAGCATCGCCACGGCGCTCTACGCGGGTGCGACGGTGCTGACGGGCCTGCTCGGCTGGGAAGCGGCGTGGCAGTTCAACGTTGCCATCGCGGCGATCGCGCTGGCCGCGGGCGCCTACACGGTGTTCGGCGGCCTGCGCTCGGTGCTGTGGACGGATCTCTTGCAGGCGACGCTGCTCGTCGCGGGCGGCGCGGTGACGTTTGCGGTGAGTCTCGCGGCGGCCGGCGGCTGGAGCGCGGTGCTGCCGACCTACGATGCGGCGGGCCGCAGCCTGTGGTCGGTCGTGCAACCGTGGGACCACGCGTTCGGCTGGCTGCCGCTGGTGACGGGAGCGCTGATCCTCGGCGTGCACAGCCACTGCACGGACCACGACTACGTGCAGCGGGCGCTGGCCGCGCGGAGCGTATTCCACTCGAAAATGGGCGCGCTCTTCGGCGCGTTTCTGAAAGTGCTGGCGCTCTTCCTCGTGGCGGCGCCCGGCGTGCTCGCCGCGAAACTGCTGCCCGGCCTCGCGCATCCCGACCAGGCCTACGCCCGGCTCGTCACCGCCTACGTGCCGGCGGGTCTGACCGGTCTGGTGCTCGCGGGTCTGCTCGCGGCGATCCTCGGCACGGTGGCGGCGGGGCTCTCGGCTTCGTCGTCGATGCTCTCGTATGATTTCATCGCGCGCGCGGCGCCGGGGCTGTCGGACCGCGCGCGCGTGCGGCTCGGGCGCGGCCTGATGGCCGGCATCCTGGCGCTGTGCGCCGTAGTGGCGCCGGGGATACGCGAGTTCAAAGGCGTGTTCGCCTATCTCGTGCAGCTCTGGTCGCTGCTGGCGCCGCCGGTGTTCGTGTGCGTGGTGGCGGGCCTTTTCACGCGGCGCGCTTCGGCCCGCGGGGCGACGGCGACGCTGGTGACCGGCACGGCGCTGGGCGCCGTCGCATTCTTGGCGCTCGCGGATGCGGAGATCGCGGCGCAGTTGCCGCGTTACCTGCGGAGTCCGCTGAACTGCGGGTTCGCCATCACCGTAATCTGCGCGCTCGCGATGGCGCTGGGCAGCGCGGGTCGGGGCGCGGAAACGGCGCCGCGGGAGGGCGTGTGGCGGGGAACGGAAACGGGCAAACCGACGATGACGGCCGGCGAGCGGCGGATTTTCCGCGGCGTGCTCGCCGCGCTGGTCGCGGTATGGCTCGGCGTGGTCGCGACGTTTTCGCCGTGGGGCGTGGCCCGGCCGCAACCGCAACCGGCGCCGGCGGCGAAGACGGTCACTCCGTAACGGCGCTCGCGACCGCGGGCTTGGCGGCGGAGTCGTCGGCCACGGAGTCGCTGTGGGCGGGGCTGACGAACGAGGCGATGACGCCGGCGAGAATCGTGATGGCGACGAATTTGAAGTAGGGATCGTTTTTCATGGTAGTGGTTTTTGGTTACGCGCCGGATGACGCCGCACCCCCACCCCGTTGTTTCGGCAGCGCGCGGAATTTCGCGGGATAAATTTCACGCGATTCTGTAACCGCCGCGGAGCGGCCGCGTCCGGGAGCGGCGGCGATACCGATTCCGATGCAGACGATCCGGTTGTCAGAGCGAAACGGCTTTGATCCCAAACTCCGCAGTTCGGACCGACCGCGGATTGACCAGCGCAGTCCAAAGCGGCCGAGCCGCAACCAATCCGGCCAAGACAGCTTTTAACCGCTAATTTTCGCTAATCCCCGCTGGTTGTATCACCGAAACCGCTAATCGCATTCGCGCTTCGCCGATCAGGCGAAGCGTGCAGGTCCGCGGCTTCGACACGTGGGGTTTGGCCGCCGTGGATATGTCGCAAAAATCATCGGTCGCCGCGCACTGCATCGAGGTCGGCCGGCAGATTGTCGCCCGGCGGGCGTGCCATCAGCGCCGCAAACTCGGGCAGGAACGTGCGGGTGCGGAGGCGGGGGCGGAGCAACGCCGGGTTGACCAATATCGCCACGGGTTCGCCGCGTTCCGTGGCCGGGAGCGGGGTTTGGCCGGCGCCGGATTTCATGGGGGCACTGTGACACCCGAGCATCCTTGCGCAAATGTAACCTCGAAGAAGCGACCGGGGGCGGTCGCGGTCCCGCAGACACTTTTACCGCACCTTCGCGCAGACGATGCAGTCGCGGGGTTCGGGGCCGAGCGTGGGGCAGACGTGCCAGCGGCGCAGGAGACCCTCGCGCACCATGCCGGCTTTTTCCATCACGCGGGCGGAGGCGGGATTCTCCGCGTCGCAGAACGCCCACGCGCGCCAGATCGTGGGCTGCGCGAGCGACCAGTCCACAAGGTAGGTCAGCGCTTCCGCGGCGAAGCCGTGGCCCCAGAATTTTTTCGCCAGCACGTAGCCGAAGACGGCGCGGCCGCCGCTCTCGAACGTCACGCCGATCGAGCCGACGGGCGTATCCGTGCCTTTGAGACAGAGCAGCCACGCGAAGTGGCCGCGGCCTTTTTCCCAGTCGGAAAGGCACTGGAGCAGAAACGCGTTGAGCGGCTCCACGCGGTC
>Ga0194134_10005242_pt1 | contig 12405 bp, 13 predicted proteins | sample TA2KigOff0mmetaG_FD_148602 | JGI IMG/M metagenome (GOLD analysis project Ga0194134, IMG submission 148602) | Freshwater microbial communities from Lake Tanganyika, Tanzania - TA2015056 Kigoma Offshore 0m | ecosystem: Environmental > Aquatic > Freshwater > Lake | place: Tanzania: Lake Tanganyika... | reverse complement strand
GTCCACCAGCGCCCGCACCTTGCGCAGCGGATGCTCCGGCGCTATCCGGTCTTCAAGACTCACGTAGCTGATCAGCGATGCCTGGTTCTGGTCGTTTCCGCGCATACAACATAGATGCTCGAAAATGCTCCCGCGTCACAGGTGCCGCTGGGAGTTTTTCAACAAGTTCCTAGATCCTTTTTCGACATCGTCGATCGGATCGCTCTTGTTCGCGCCCGGACCACTTCGTTATCCCCAAAGTTCGGCGCAAGTTGTAGATACACTTCGTATGCCTCTACGGCCCTCACGTTATTGCCGCCAAGATCATAGATCCGCGCCAACTCAAAGTAGCCAGGCGCATACTCCGGGTCCAGCCGAATCATCTCTTCGGCCGCCTTCAGCGCCTCTGGCAACTTCCCATAATCCCGATAAGCCCGGGTCAGGCACCATCGCGTCGATCGCGACGGCGGGTTGAATGCCACTGCCTTCTCCAAATATGGAATCGCTTCCTTTAGCTTGCCCGCTGCCATCAACACTCCAGCAATCTGGAAGGGTGGCAGCGCCCATTCGGGAGTCAGCTCTGCCGCTGTATCGAAGGAGGCCCGTGCTTCCTTCAGCTTCCCCAACCGTAGATACGCAACACCCAACGCATTGTGGGCGCAGGCAAAATTTGGATCTCGTAGAAGCGACGCCCGCAGATCTGTCGTCGCCTACTCAAATCGGTTGAGAGCGATACTCAGCCTACCCGCACAAAACAGCCGCCGCGTCTCGATCGAACGGTCGTAGGGCCTCAACGCCTTTAAGGCTTCTAGTGCCGCAACCGCTCTTTCGAGCAATGCCCGTTTCGGCCCAATTGCCGTCGACTGCACGTAGTCTGCAACACAAGCCTGCCCCTGCTGCTCTAGCATTGCTTCGCGTTGCGTCTACTGATCAAAACTCTGCGCTGCGGGTGGCACCAAATCCAATCGCGAGTTCGTGGCAAGGCGGATACTGCCCTCCAGCGTCGGCGCAGCCGGGAATTCCGCCGTGATGGAATGTAAGCCCGCAGTCAATCCATCAAGTCGCAACATCCCGCCGATGGGCAAACTACCGCGAAATACACAATCCACATAGAATGCTGTCCCCACCGGCCCGCACACCTCCAGTGAAACGGGCAGAGCGCTCAACATGGCAGGGACCGACTTGGCCTCGCCTGGCAAAACAGCCAGCGGCAATCGTGCATCGAATGATCCCGCGACTCTCGGATTCTGCTTTGTAGCGGTTTCTGCCGCCACGCGTTGAGAAACAAAATCAATCACCTCGGCGGCTCTTACGAAGCGATCCCCATCCTTGTCTGCCCCTCCCTTCAACGCCTGAAGCAGAGAATACGTAAACACTCCGTGCCCGACATCCCACTTTGCATCCTCATACGACCACTCGGTCGGCCGCGCCGAAAGCAATTTCAGAATTGCTCTATCTCTTGGTGCAATTCCTTCCAGCGCTTCACTGGTCTTACCGGTGTTTCCGCTCTGGTAGGTGGTCCAACCCAATTGCCCGGCATGGCACGCGTCTGCCGTGAACACGACGAGCGATGCCTTCAATCGGCCCGAAAGCGTCTGCTCTACTTCCGCAAAGGACAGCCCGGTTGCGTGTAGATTCTGAGGGTCCGAATCGGCAGTTAGAAAATAGCCTTCATTCCGCTCCGCCACGACGCCATGTCCCGTAAAAATACGTACACAACGTCTTCTGGCTTGGCAGATTCAACCAGCCACGTATGTAGCGCCGCCCTAACTGCTGCGAGCGTCGCCGCCTTGTTCGTCAGCAATCGCACATGGCTCGATGGCAATCCCCCGCCCGCCGTGCTGCGGAGAAACCCAGCAAAATCCTCAGCGTCGCGGTGAGCGAATTTCAACTGTGCATCCGGGGGCAAATGCTCGTGTTCTGAAACGCCGATCACAATCGCCCACCGCGTCTCACGATCACTTAGAGGATTCGAGGGCACTTCGCGTTCGATCGTCAAATCACGGGACTGCTGTGAAAACAACAACAATAGGCTGAGCAGGAATGGCATCGGCAACAAGTTCTCTCATAATAGTGGCATGCGTCGACTTGCATCTCTTATCGTGATTGCCACTGCGCTTCAAGCCGCCAGCCCGTTCGCGGGCAAATGGAACTTCAACGTCAGCACTCCCAATGGGAATCGCGCCAGTTGGCTCGGGATCACCGAAAAAGCAGGCACCCTTGAAGTTTGGTATCAACCCACTGGCGGCCACGTTGTCCGAGTCGAGGACGTCAAGCTCGAAGGCAACTCTCTAAAGCTCCTCCTTGGCCGTCCCGCCGACAAAGTCCGCCCTACTCTGGACCTCGAGATCTCTGGGGACAAGATGACCGGCACCTTCAAGCGGGGCGACATGACTCAGAGTTACCGGGGCGTTCGTGCTCCTGCCCTCAACCACAAGGTGCCCAAAGCCTGGGATAAGCCCGAGCCGCTATTCAACGGGAAAGATCTCACCGGCTGGGAACCCATTGGCAAGCCGGAATCGAACCACTGGATCGTGAGAGACGGCTATCTGGTCAACGAATCTAAAGGGGCAAACCTGAAATCAACGCGCAGCTTCCAAGACTTCAAGCTCCATTTCGAAGTCAATTCCCCCGACCAAGCCAACAGCGGGGTTTATCTCCGCGGCCGCTATGAAATCCAACTCGAAAGCGCACCCCAGACGCAGGCTCCTCCCGAGCGCCGCATGGGCAGTATCTACGGCCGCATCGCTCCCAAGGGAGATCTCCCCCGCAAGACTGATGTCTGGGACACCTTCGACATCACCCTGGTTGGCCGCACGATCACCGTAGTTCGCAACGGCGTTATGACCATCGACGCACAGGAAATTGAAGGCATCACCGGCGGCGCACTCGACGCCAACGAAGCAGAGCCCGGCCCCTTTTACATCCAGGGCGACCACACCGGTGGCCTCAAGTTTCGCAACATCACCGTTGCTCTCCCGAAGCGCTAGACAACTTCCGGATCAGCCAGCGCCCGGACGAGGACCGAACCCAACTCACCTTCATCCGTCCGCTCAGCTGCACCGAGGTCCCTTGCGGTGTACGAATCTGCTTTTGGAAGACAAACGACTGCTCGGCAGAGTCTCCATTCACCACAGGTTTGGCTGCATCGATCAAATACTCTTCGACCTTCAGGCTGGTATTTGAGGAAAGGAACTGTTGAATCGCCTTCGGCCCTGTAATGTTGGACTCGCTCACTCCATCCTCGGCATACAGCGAAGCTACGCCAAAGTGATTCATCGCCTTCGTATAATTGGCGAACAGCTCCAGCTGCTTGCCAATCTGCGCCGCATCATCTGGCTTGCTGCAAGAAGCAAGCAAAAGAAACAACAAGAATCTCTTCATGGCGTCACGTAGTGAATCTCAAAAGGCTTGTTCGTGATGAATAACACTACAACATCCTCTGTCGCCGACGCCCCATGCTCCATCGTTTCGCCTTCCGGAAACCACACAAAGTGACCAGGGCCAAAGCTCCCTTTGTTTGTGACCAATGTCCCTTCGAGCACGTACATCCCATGCGCGCACGGATGCGTATGTAGCTTGTTGATCACCCCGGCAGGGTATTTCACAACCCGCACTTCCATACCGGTGTCTGGATCGGTTACGAGGTTTTTGCGGTAGAGCGTCTTCTGTAACGTCTCGTTCCAGCGCTCTTCCCATGGCAACTGATTCGCGTCAACGGCAACGAAATTAGACATCAAGCGTACCTGTGCCGTTCTGCGCTGAAGCTGGCCTGGCCGTATTCTCCGAGATTCACGGTCCCTTCGAGTTTGTTCCCGTTCAGCTTGCCGGAGAACTCAAATGCAATTCGCGATCCCAGCGTTGGGATGGAACTTCGGAATCGCACGATTTGCGCCGATACGGTTCCCGTCAGGTTCCCTTGATCAAACTCGCCGCGATGCGTGCCTAACAACGTGTTGCCGTCTTGCTCCAGCACTAGCGTGTGCATTGCCGACCCGCGGCCAAAATCAAGCTGAACATCCCATTGGCCCGAGAGGTTCGCCGCAGCAGCTTCCATTGAAGCCGGCGCGGCCCCGCCTTGAGGGTTCGCGAGCAGCCCATGCAGCTTTGTCGCGATGATTTTCTCTTCCCCCGGCATGAGCATGTAGGGCACCACCTGGATCGAATTTGCCGTCGGGTTCGCCACCACAATTCGTGGCTCGCGATCCAACATCTGCTTGGCCAGTGTTTGTCCCGACAGGTTCAGCCGGCTCAAATCCCACTCCACACGCAAGGCCGGCGTGCGGTTCGACAAATCTGGACTCGGCTGCCGCAATGTCGTCGTCACGGCAGACAGAGGCTGCAGTCTTGAAGCGATATACCCCAGACGTTCCTCCCACAGGCTCCACTCCGCCTTGTGGTCGCGCTTCGGCCACATTTCGACTGCAGCCAGCATGCCCATGATTTCTTCCTTGCCGACCTTCATCGAGCGGCCAAACGCATGGTGCGGAGCGCTATTGATCCATGCCGCCTGAAGCATCGCCTTGTCTCCCAACAACAAGCCAGCCGCTTGAGGCCCACGAATGCACTTGCCGCCACTATAGGCCACAGCTGTCGCACCCCGCGCCAGATGCACATTCGGAATGGTCAACACCTCCGCCGCAGCATCCACGATCAGCGGCACATTGTGTTTCCCGGCGATCGGCGCAATTGCTGCCGTGCCGAGTGGCCCATCGTCTTTCGGCCCAGCCAGTATGTAGATCAAGGCAGTGCGCGAATTGATGGCTGGCTCAAGCTCGGCAAACTCGCGCACCTCAATCACCTTCACGCCTAACATGCGGATTGCATGGTCATACTGATTGCGCGAGTACGCCGGGATAATCACCTCATTGCGGAGCCCAATCAAATCCGGAAGCCGCTGCATCCGCTCGGGATTGAAGCCTGCAATTGCCGCTGCCGTAAAGTGACTCAAAGCTGCGCTGCACCCGTTCGTCACAATCGCATACTCAGCCTGCGTGATCTCAGCGATCCTCTTGCCAACACCTTCCATCAGTTCGTCGAGATGGACGTAATGCCGGGAAGCTTCCTCCATCGCTTTCTTCACTTCAGGCAAGGATTGCGAACCAGTGATAATCGTAAACGTTCCCCGTGCGTTGATTACCGGCCTCACACCGATCGACTCGTAAAGCTTCGGCGTTAACTCAAGCGGTGCCGCCTGTGTCGCTTCGGCAACAGCCGCAAGGCCACCTGCTCGAAACAGATTGCGGCGCGATGTAAAGGTTTCTCGTAGTCGGTTCCAGAGAGCCATGGCCTCTAGTTTATGGGACCAAGCGGACTCACCGGGCAATCTTTCGTCTCAACTGTGTAGATGAGGCCTGCGATCTTCCAGCCAGCAGGCGTGTTTACAAGGTCCACCTGATCGATTCCGCAATGTGTCCGCTTGCCATCGCGATGAAAATCATACGGTGCCCAAAGCGTTGCCAGCCGGCCAGAGATCTTCACTTCCGGGTTCCACATTCGCTCCAGTAGTTTCACCTTTGCTGCAGCCGTGCGAGCGGCAAACGAAGCCACGTCAGTAGAGGTCGATTCGCCATTTTCCCGAATCGCAACCAGGCGCGCATCTTTAGTGAAACGGGCTTCAATTGCAGCTGCGTCCTGCGCCGCCATCGCATCAAAGGTCCTTTGCACCAAAGCGACAATTTCATCTTTTTGCGTTGCAAAACCGGCAATCGTAAGTGCTAGCAGCAATGCAATTATGCGTGACATGGTTGAAGACAGCTTAACCCAAAAAAAGATGCGTTTGACGGGCGGCTAGCGGCGCATTAGGCTGGTATTGAGGGCAAAACTACCGTGACCCGATTCGCGCCATCGAAACATTTTCTGTACATGGGATTCGTCGCGATCATGCTCGGCCTGATGTCGGGCTGGGTGGCATGGCAGTGGAACCCGGCCTTCATCCCCACAGTCCTGTTTTTTTCAAGCGCACTGCTTCTTTTCTGGCTTAGCCTACACCCGGTCATTGAAGTGACCGACCGCGAACTCCTCATCGGCGGCAAGGTTGTAGTCTGGAGTTCCATCACCAAAATCGAAACCACTGGCTGGTTAACCCCACTGGTGATGAAGTTGACGGTTGAGAATGATCGCAGGGTGTTGATTGTTTTCGCTGGAGACCTCGAATCGTCGGGTCGGCTGAAGGATCTGATTTGCAATTGCGCCCCCCATGCTCTTCTGGACGGAGTTCCGCAGCGAAAGCGCCAGGCCATCATCGCAGTCCGCAACGGAACCACTTCTGAGCTGGAAAGGCACCCCATTCTGACCATGGAAGATGAAGCCGCGGTGGAGCGTATGTTCCAGCGTCTTCGCGAAGTCGGCCATCTTGATCAGAGTGGCGGCGACTCCTTACGATCTCCCGAGGATCGATAAGCGTTGAGAAAGCTGAAACTCCTCTTTTCGATTGCTCTTCTTTGCTCTGTCATTTGGGTTTCGCGGGCTTACATCCTCACCGCTGCTGGGGCTTACCTCGTTTCCGCTCAAGAACCCAAGCCCGCCGACATCATCATCGTGCTCGGCGGCGACACCTCGGGAGCTCGGGCTCAAAAAGGCTGCCAGTTGCTTCAACAGGGTCTTTCCAAAGAAGCCTGGATGAGTGGACTTCTAAACTTCTACGGGAAGGCCGAAGGTGAATTGGCGATTGAGATGATGCGTGGCCAAGGCTGCCCGGTCGCTCAGATGGTTCCGCTCAAGAATCAGCTTGACAGTACTCGAGATGAAGCCAGGGTCATTGGCAAAATGATGCGCGATCGAGGCATCAAAAGCTATTTATTGATCACCTCAAACTTCCATACGCGCCGCTCGGGCAAGGTGTTTCGCGAGGTAAATCCCGATATCGAGGCTATCGTTGTATCCGCTGACGACAATGGCTTCCCCGTCGACCGGTGGTGGCATTCTCGCTCCGCGCGACGAACTTTCTTTTACGAGTGGGTCAAGACAGTCAGCTATTGGGTGGGGCTTTAGGTGGCAGGCACCCTTAAGACTAATGTCCACATCGCCTGGCCCTACTTGCGCCGCTATAAAAAGGGGCTCGCGTTCGGCTTCGGCGCTTTGATCACCAAGGTGATCTTCGCCACCATCAATCCGCTTGTCGTTCGTGATGGGTTTGATGCGCTTCTGGCAGGCTTCGCGCTCGATAAGTTGTGGAAATTTGCCGCACTGCTGCTTACTTTCGGCATGCTGCGCGGGCTCTCCCAGTTCTACATGCGGCTCATCTTGGTTCGGATCTCCAGAGATGTCGAATTCGACATGCGCAATGACATCTTTGCCCATCTGGTTCGTCTCGACGGGAGTTTCTACCGGAAAATGAGAACGGGCGACTTGATGGCCCGCGCTACGAACGACCTGAATCAGGTGCGCATGATGCTCGGCCCGGGAGTCATGTATTGGGTCGAGACCACTCTCACAACCGTGCTTGCTATTGCCGTCATGGCCAGTGTCGATTGGCAACTGACACTCATTGCGCTGATCCCGGCACCACTGATCAGCTTCGTCGTCGTCTACTTCGGGCAAAAGATCCACAAGCGCTTCGAACTCATCCAAGCGCAGTTTAGTGACATTTCCAGTCGTGTTCAGGAGAACCTCAACGGAGCCCGCATCATTCGGGCCTACGCACAAGAAGACGCCGAATTAAAGAAGTTCGAAGCCTTAAATCAGGATTACATCCAGTCCAATCTGGGCCTCGCCCGAGACACTGGCGTCTTCTACCCATTGCTGCAAACCCTGGTCGGAGTCACCTTCCTGCTCGTTATGTGGGCGGGCGGCTGGAGACTTTACACAGGCAAGATCACACTCGGATCGTTTGTCATGTTTCAAACGTATATGGGCATGCTGATCTGGCCGATGATCGCCTTCGGTTGGGTCATCAACCTCACCCAGCGTGGAACCGCAAGCTTGAAACGCATCCGCGAGATCCTCGATGCTGTGCCTTCCATTCAACAACCGGCCAAGCCAGTCCGGCTGTCTACAATCCGGGGAGAACTGGTGTTTGAGAACGTCACTGTAGACTTCGACGGAATTGTGGCTCTGAATCAGGTGAACCTGAAGATCAAGGCAGGACAGACGGCAGCCATCGTAGGGAAGACTGGTTCTGGCAAATCAACTTTGCTTAATCTCGTTCCCCGGATGCTCGATCCTATAAGTGGCCGAGTACTTCTGGATGGTGTGGATCTTCGCGAGATGGACCCAAGAGAGTTGCGCCAGCATATCGGCTTTGTGCCGCAAGAGACGTTCCTTTTCAGCACAACGCTTGAAGAGAATATTGGGCTTGGTGTTCCAAATGCGACCCGATCTCAAGTCGAAGAAGCCGCACGCAAGAGCGGCCTCGCGGATGACATCGCATCCTTTCCAGCCGGATATGGCACCGAAATTGGAGAGCGCGGCATCACGCTATCCGGTGGCCAGAAACAGCGCACCGCAATCGCACGCGCAATTCTTCGTGAGCCTTCTGTGTTGATCCTCGATGATGCTCTTTCAAGCGTCGACACGGTCACTGAAGAGAAGATCCTCCACCATCTTGCCGAGGTGATGCGCGGCCGCACAGCGCTATTCGTCTCTCACCGCGTCTCCACCGTCAAGGACGCCGACGTGATCTTTGTTCTCGACAATGGTAAAGTCGTCGAACAAGGCACTCATACACAATTGATCAGCCAAGGCGGATATTACGCCGAACTCCATCAACGCCAGGCGCTTGAAGAAGAATTGGAGCATGCTAGCTAGGCTAAGCTAAATTGAATATGAAGTTTGGATTGCTGTGTTTTGGATTTGTTGCCGTTCTTTCCGCGCAAAAATTTGATGCCGCGTTGGCCGAGAAGCCCGAGATGTGCAGAGCCTTTGCAGAGGTAGACGCTCGAGCCAACCTCATTCAAAAGGAATGGATTGAACTGACCGAAATCCCGTCGCCATCCAAACAAGAAACCCTTCGCATCGAATACATGAAAAAGGCAATGGCCAGAGTCGGCCTGACCGGGATCGAGCAAGACGCTATTGGCAATGCTTGGGGTTTGCTCAAGGGTACCGGCGGCGGCCCGGAATTGGTATTTGCGGCTCACACGGACACCGTGTTTGCGATGGACACTAAAATCAAAGTCCGCGAAGAAAATGGCCGCTACTACGCACCTGGCATCGGAGACGACACGGGCGCATTGGTGGCCTTGCTGCATTCCATTGACATCCTGCGACAACAAGGCCTGAAGACCAAGGGTGATGTAGTTTTCCTCGCAACAGTTCAGGAGGAGATTGGCCTGCTCGGAGCGAAGTACTGGCTCGATCATCGCGCCAAGAAGCCAGATCTTTTCGTTGCGGTGGACTCGAGGCTCGGCAGCATTGGCTACGGTGCTCTTCTGATCGAACAGTTCAAGTTCACCTTCGAAGGTCCTACGCTGCACACCTTGGCCAGCAAGGGCCAACCCAACGCAGCACGTGGCGCAGCGCGGCTGATTCTGGCGATAAACAACATGGAGATGCCAGCTCCGCCTGAGGGCGGCTCGCCATTTCTCCCGGTCGCCAACGTCGGAACACTTGGCGGAGGAACAGTAGCGAATGCAACACCAGGCAAAGTTTTTCTTACCGTCGATATCCGCAGCCAGGAGATGAAGGCACAGTCGAAGCTCGTCGAAGACGTCAAAACACTGGCGCAGCGCGCGGCCAACGAAGAGAAGCTGAGTCTCAGCGTTGAAGCTGTCAATGTGGCGCATGACTACTCGAAAGCCCTGCCGAAAGAAGTCCGCTTAAAGCATCCGCTGGTGCAAACAACGGTTGCAGTAACCGACTATCTGAAGCTGAACGGCAATGCAAAAACCATGCCAATCGATAGCGGGAGCGACGACCACAACATCGGCGTCGCGATGGCAATTCCTTCAATCGGAATCGGTGCAATCCTCGGTGCTGGAGCTCACTCGCTGGAGGAGAGCGCCGACAAGGCCTCGATTCTACGCGGCACCAAGTATCTAATGCTGCTCACTGTGGCCTTGGCGGGCCTGGGCCAATAGGCGCTTCAACTGCAGACTTCTTGGGTTCGTCTCGAGCAATTTTCTGAGAATTGATTCTGCTCTCTGTCGCGTCGCGTCTGCAGGCGAACCCTCTCGCTGCTCCAATTCAGCTTGCAGAATGAGTGCGGCAGCTAACTCCTTCGGGTAAGGCACCTTCGCTTGATTGGCGGCAGCCTCGCGTGCGTGGCGCAAAGCTTCGGAGTTGTGATTCAAGGCCTTATGAATCTGGGCGAGCGAATAGTGAACATTGCCCAGATTATGGGCGGTCTGCTGCGCCTGCAGCACGCCATGGTTTCGCGCATGGACCGATTCGCGCGTGGCAAATACCGCTTTTTGAACCTCCAGAGCTTCCATCGGACGGTCCTGAGCCAGTAGGATATCGCCGATCATCGATTTAGCAACTGTCCGGTACATCAGGATAGAGTCGCTGTTCTTTTCAGCAAGCTGGTCCATCGCAACGAGAATCTTCTCGTATTCTTGCCGAGACGACTCGAACTTACCCGCACCAAACAAGACATCCGCCAACAACATCCTGTTATTGATCCGATCCAACCCAGTCGACACGGAAAGTCCTTCGACAATTGCCAACGATTTCCTCGCACATTCTTCGGCCGTCTGATAGTCCTCCAGATTCTCAGCGAAAGTCTCACCAAGATATCCGCCAATGCGGCTGTAGAGACCAGCAATCTCCATCAGATCTTTGGGTGTGTTGTCGAAAGATTCAGTAAGCTGCAATTGACGAATGGCCGTATAGAGAATTTGCCGTCTTGCTTCCGGCGATATGTCGGTTGCTGACGTCGCCTCGAAAGTTTGCCAGACGATAGAGCGCGCGGCAGATTGTGACTGCTGGCCGCGCTCTCGTTCCAACTCCCGACGGTTCGTGAGTTGAAAAAACTCGTAAGCCGCAAACAACACACAAAGAGCCAATGGAATCAAGAATGCCCGATGGCGTTTGATGCAAAGTGCGCAATCGCCGAACAAGGTCGAGTCGGCCGCGCTAAGGGGCTTGTTGTCGAGATAGTTTTCGATATCGCGGCGTAGTGCTTCGACGCTGGGATAGCGCCGCACGGGGTCAGTGTGCGTGGCTTGAACGGCGATCGAGGTCAGCCTTCTATCGGCAAGCTTTAGTTGGAGTTTTTCCCATTCGTGCGGCTGCGCCACTGCCGCACCAAGCGGGTGCCTTCCTGAAACAAGCTCGTAAAAAAGCACCCCGAGACTAAAGACGTCAAATCCGGGAGTGACCGGTTGCCCGCTCCATTGCTCGGGGCAGGCGTAGGCCGGTGTTAGTTGTGTCTTTCCGTACTGCGTGGCCTCCGAGTCTTCAAGCAGCTTTGCGATCCCAAAATCCAGAACCTTGAGATTGCCCTCGGGAGTCACCAGGATGTGCGCTGGTTTCAGGTCGCGATGCACAATCAAGAGTCTGTGAGCGCCTTCTATCACCATGCAAATCTGCCGAAACAAAAGAAGTTTGGCCCGAAGGTTTAAGGGCGCGGCGTGTTCGAGAAACGAAACTCCGTCAATCCATTCAAGGATCAGGTAGTGCTGACCCGTCGAAAGCTGGCCTGAATCCAGCAGTCGGCTGATTGCAGGATGATTGAGCGAAGCGAGGATACGGCGCTCGGATTCCATTCGCAGCAAGTTCTCTAGAGAAACGGCCGAAGGATGAATCAGCTTGATGGCAACGGGCTGAGCAAATTGGCCATCATCGCGGTCGGCCCGCACCACGATCGTCGTGAGGGTTGATGCGACTAGATGAGAGATCTTATACGGGCCGATTCGATTTGGAAATTGAGGTCGAACTGAATCGCCTTCGAAGCCCTCAACGCTACGATCATGTTGGGCTAGCATTTCAAGCAACAATTCGCGCAATTCCGGATCATTCAATGATTCGCGAATCAGAAATGAATCTCGTTCGCCAGTGGGCTGATCGAGCGCTTCAAAGAAAAGTGCTTTCACCGATTTCCAGCGCTGAAGGTCGAGATCCATGTTCTGCTATAACCTCGTCAGCAACCAAGCTCGAGCGCAAGCCCACTCGCGCTTTACAGTGCGGCTGGATAGGTCAAGCGCAACGGCGATTTCTTCCATCGTAAGACCGCCGAAGAATCGCATCTCCAGAATTGCTGCTTGACGTTCATCCACTATGGCCAACTCAGTTAAGGCGATATCTACAGTCAGAATTTGCTCTCGCGATAGCGTCTGCAAAGTGGGATTGTCCGACCGGGCACATAGGTAACACTTCTATCCGGTCACATGGGTAACACTTAGTCTGGCAGATTTGGCTCTATTGAGGGAGGCAGAGGGGAGCCCCCATGGGGGCTCCCCTCTGCGGCGCGCATCATCTTGGGGATCTCGCGGAACTGTCCCAACCTGGTATCGAGCAGCGCTACTGGATAGTCGTGGAACCATG
>Ga0194134_10005238_pt1 | contig 12418 bp, 10 predicted proteins | sample TA2KigOff0mmetaG_FD_148602 | JGI IMG/M metagenome (GOLD analysis project Ga0194134, IMG submission 148602) | Freshwater microbial communities from Lake Tanganyika, Tanzania - TA2015056 Kigoma Offshore 0m | ecosystem: Environmental > Aquatic > Freshwater > Lake | place: Tanzania: Lake Tanganyika... | reverse complement strand
AAACCGCGCGCACGGCAGGCCTGCACCAGATCCTTTTCGCGACCTGCAAGTTTGCCCGGCAGGTTCAACACCACAAGGCTGGTCATGTTCGAGGTGACATCGCAGCCAAGGGCGATGACGGCGGCGCGGAGCGCTGCCTCGTGATAGGCATAGTCGGCGGCCTTTTGCGCCTTGCCATGTTGCAGGTTGATGCGCAGCGCCTCGTGGAAGGCAGCGACGGCATAGCCGGAATGGGTGCGGTGATAGGTGCCGGCGGCGCTGTCCTTGCCGTCATGGATGGCCCAATGGCGCGCTTCCATGATCGGGTGGTTCACATAGGTCGACGAGCCATTGGCTTTCAGATGTGCGATGTAGCGGTCGGAAAAGCTGACCGGGGCATAGGTCAAGGGCAGGCACAGCACGCCCTTTTGCGGGCAAGAGGCCCAGCCGACGATGCCGGGATAGTCGTCAATGTCGAAATCCTCGATCCCAAGGGACGAGACCGCATCGACAAGGCCCATCACGCCATGGCGTTCGCAGGCGTCGGAAAAGGCGCGGATGTCGTTGATCCGGCCCGAGCCGGTTTCCCAATGCGCCATCACGGCCCAGGTGGGCTTGTTGGCGGCCAGCGCGGCTTCGATCACGTCGCCGGTGACAGACTGGCCATGCGGCACGGTGACAAGGGTCACATTGGCAGGCCGGGGGTCCAGCGAGTTGGCGGCCAGGTCGGCGCGGCTTGCCGCGCGCATCCGGACGGTCAGCGCGTCGATGCCGCTGAAGGTGCCGTTGACAAAGGTCACCACGGTATCGCCGGGCAGGATGGCGCTGAACAGGCAGTCAAGCCCGCTCCACCCGGTGCCGGCCACGCCGAAGGTGTAGGTGTTTTTGGTGCCCCAGACCTTGCGCAGCATCTCTTTGCATTCGATCATGCCGCGAAGCACATCGGCCTGCATGTGATCGGCAAGGCCGGCGTTGGCATAGGCGGCCAGGACCCGCGCATCGGTGTTGCCGGGGCCAGGGCCAGCGGCGAGCGTTTCGGGAATCTGGAGCTGTGGCGGAATGCTGGTCTTGGTCACGGACGATCCTCCCTCGGATGTTGGGAGCAACAGATGCGGCTTTGACTTTTGCGGCAACCTTCCTTAATCCTGCTTTTAGAAGTCTTTATAGGTGGGAAAATACCTACCAAATTGGGTAAGTATGCGGGTGTATACCGTTCATTACCTGCACAAATGGGTAGGTTTTCGGTCTGGGCGATCACAGAAACGAGGCGTGGGATGATGGAAAGCAGAACGGAACGCATTGATTTGGCACTGGCCGAGGGCAATCCTCTGATCTTGTCGGCCCTGTCAGAAGTCTTTGAAAAAGATCGAAGATTCTCGCTGGTTTCGACCTCTTCCACCGCTGAAGGGTTCCTCGGCGCGGTGATGCGGGTGCCGGTCAAGGTGGGGGTGATCGACTGGCACATCCCGCAGCTGGGCGGCCAGAAGCTGACCGAGGTCTTGCGCGACCAGGAAGGCGCGCCGCGGTTGGTGATCTATGCCGAGGACCCGGGTGGGACAGAATCACTCAAGGCCATGGCGGCAGGGGCGGCCGGATTCGTTGACCGCAAGTCGCCGGTGGAAAAGCTTTTGGACACCTGCCTTGACGTGGCGGCGGGCAAGATGGTGTTTCCCTTTGTCGATGTGCGGGGCCTGCAGGCCGACCCGATCCACCAGCTGACGCGCCGCGAAAAGGCGCTTCTGGAGGCGCTGGCGAACGGTCTGGCCAACAAGGATCTGGCCCGCGAATTCGACATTTCCACGAACACGGTGAAGTATCACCTGACCAATCTTTTCGAGAAACTCGGCGTCTCGAGCCGCACGCAGGCTGTTGCTTATTACTTCAAGTCACGCTAGGCAGAATGCATGCAACTGTATACCTTCCGGAAAATATTTTTCTTGACAGTGTAGGATTTTGCGCCGCCTTCTGACCGCGAATCCGGCAATCAGAAAGGCCACCGCATGAGCTTTCACGTCATCACCCAAGCCCCGGCACGGCTGAATCGCAGCGAACTCGCCGTTCCCGGCAGCGCTCCGCAAATGTTTGAAAAGGCTGCACAATCTGATGCTGATGTGATCTTTCTTGATCTGGAGGACGCGGTTGCGCCCGATGACAAGGCGCAGGCGCGCAAGAACATCATCAAAGCCCTGAACGAGATGGACTGGGGCAAGAAAACTATGTCGGTCCGAATCAATGGGCTTGACACGCATTACATGTACCGCGACGTGGTGGATGTGGTGGAACAGGCGGGTGAGCGGCTGGATCTCATCATGATCCCCAAGGTCGGCACCGCCGCCGATGTCTATGCCGTCGACATGATGGTGACCCAGATCGAGGACGCCAAGGGCTATAAAAAGCGCATCGGGTTTGAGCACATCATCGAGACCGCTTTGGGCATGCAAAACGTGTCGGAAATTGCCGCCGCGTCAAAGCGGAACGAGAGCCTGCACTTCGGCGTGGCCGACTATGCCGCCTCCACCCGCGCCCGCACCACGATCATCGGGGGCGTGAACCCGGACTATTCCGTGCTGACCGACAAGCTGGAGGATGGCTCGCGGCAGGTGCATTGGGGCGACATGTGGCACTATGCGCTGGCCCGCATGGTCGTTGCCGCCCGCGCCAATGGCCTGCGCCCGGTGGACGGGCCGTTTGGTGATTTCTCGGACCCGGACGGCTATCGCGCCGCCGCCAAGCGTGCTGCGGTTCTGGGATGCGAGGGCAAATGGGCCATTCATCCCAGCCAGATCGCGCTGGCGAATGAGGTGATGAGCCCCTCTGACGCCGAAATCACCCGCGCCAAGCGCATTCTTGAGGCCATGGCGCAGGCCGCAGCCGAGGGCAAGGGTGCCGTGTCTCTGGATGGTCGTCTGATCGACTATGCCTCGATCCGGCAGGCCGAGGTTTTGGTCCAGAAGGCCAAACAGATCTCGGGGGCCTGAGTGACGTTGCGCGACCGGGCCAAAGCGCTGTTCCAGACCGCCTGCGAGGCGGCGGATCCCGGCATCGCCCTGTCGCGCGCGCTTGAATACCAGCCCTTGCCCCGCCCCGATGTGGGTGGCGCCTATCGCGTTCTGGCCATCGGCAAAGCCGCCGTGCCCATCGCCGAACGGCTGATCTCCATCCTGAAAGACCAGGATTTCAAGGCCTTGGTGGTAACCAACTATGAAAACGCCCGCCCCGTCGCCGGGGCGGTCGTCATGGCCGCGGGCCACCCGGTGCCAGATGAGAACGGGGCCAAGGCGGCCTTGGCGGTTGAGGCGATGCTGGCCGAGGCCGGGCCAGCCGACAGGGTGATTGCGCTGATTTCAGGCGGCGGATCGGCGCTCTTGCCTGCACCGGTTGAGGGGGTATCGCTGGCCGACAAGGCCGAGACAAGCCGCCTTCTTCTGGGCGCTGGGGTAGATATCTCGCAGCTCAATCTGGTGCGGCAGGCGCTGTCGCGGCTTAAGGGCGGGGGCCTGTTGCGTGCAGCCCATCCCGCGCCGGTCACGGGCTATATCCTGTCGGATGTGATTGGCGATGATCTGCGCGTCATCGCCTCGGGCCTGTCGGTGGCCCCGGTGGGCAGCCGCGATCAGGCGCGGGCGCTGTTGCAGGGTCTTGATCTGTGGCCGAAACTGCCGGCATCGGTGCGCGCCGCACTGGAGCGTGAAGGCAACACAGGCCCCTTGCCCGCCGCTCAGAACATTCTGATCGGTTCGAACCGCAAGAGCCTTGAAGCGATGCAGGCGAAAGCCGGTGCGGACGCCGTCATCATCTCGGACCGGATGGAGGGCGATGTGGCCGATGCGGCGGCGCGGATCATCGAGGCCGCGCAATCCGCGGGCGACCGGGCTTGCCTGATCTTTGGCGGCGAAACCACGGTGCGGCTGCAAGGCACAGGCCTGGGGGGCCGCAATCAGGAACTGGCGCTGCGGGTGGCCATGGCGATGCCCGATCTGGGCCGACCTTGGGTCTTTCTCTCCGGCGGCACCGATGGCCGCGACGGGCCGACCGATGCGGCGGGCGGGGTGGTGGATGCAGGCACGGTGGCGCGCATCCGCGCCGCAGGCGGCGATCCGGCTGCCCTTCTGGCCAACAACGACAGTCACCGCGCGCTTTTCCTTGCCGGCGATCTTCTGGTCAGCGGCGCCACCGGCACCAATGTGGCCGATGTCCAGGTTCTGCTTAAGGGTCCCGCCGCCTGATCATCTGTCCTTGCAATCGCAGGGCGATGGACCTATATGAAGCCCAACAGCGGTTTCAGGGTCCACACCTGAAGCTACCGAAAGACACGGCGGGCCCCTGTGGCCCGTTTTTCATTTCCGGAACCATGATGACCGATCTTGTCGCCAAAACCGCCATGGACCGCCGCCTTGCGGACATCGTCCAGCCCGTGATCGAGGGGCTGGGCTTTGAGCTGGTGCGCATCCGTCTGATGGGCGGGGCCACGCGCACGCTGCAGATCATGGCTGACAAACCCGAAGGCGGGATCGAGGTGGACGATTGCGGCGATATTTCCACCGCAGTTTCGGCCGTTCTCGACGTCGAGGACCCGATTGAAGAGAATTACGTTCTGGAAGTGTCGAGCCCCGGCATCGACCGCCCCCTGACCCGTCTGAAGGATTTCGAGATGTGGAAGGGCTGGGAGGCGCGGGTGGAGACGACCGAGCTGATCGACGGCCGCCGCCGCTTCAAGGGGATGCTGGCGGGGGTTGAGGGCGACGAGGTTCTGATTGAACTCGACGAAGGCAAGGAAACCGTGACCATCGGGTTGGAGTTCGACTGGCTTTCGGATGCCAAACTGATTCTCACCGATGAGCTGATCACCGAAATGCTGCGCCAGAAAAAGGCCAGCGGTGTGATCGACGAAGCGAAATTCGACGAGATTGACGAAACCGATGGGGACGACGACACGGACGCCCCCGAAACATCCAAACACTGACCGACAAACCCAAAGCCTGGAGAACACCGATGGCGATTACCTCAGCCAACCAGCTTGAACTTCTGCAGACCGCCGAGGCGGTGGCGCGCGAGAAGATGATCGACGCCGATCTGGTGATTCAGGCGATGGAGGACAGCCTCGCCCGTGCGGCGAAGTCGCGCTATGGCGCGGAGATGGACATCCGGGTGAAGATCGACCGCAAGACCGGCCGCGCCACCTTTGCCCGCATCCGCACCGTGGTGGAAGATGATGCGGTGGAAAATCACCATGCTCAGCTGACTGTGAAGCAGGCGAAATCCTATCTGGCCGATCCGCAGATCGGCGATGAGATCGTCGACGAGGTTCCGCCGGTCGATCTGGGCCGTATCGCCGCGCAATCGGCCAAGCAGGTGATCTTGCAAAAGGTCCGTGAGGCCGAGCGCGACCGCCAGTATGAGGAATTCAAGGACCGCAAGGGCTCGATCATCAACGGTCAGGTCAAGCGCGAGGAATACGGCAATGTCATCGTCGACATTGGCCGCGGCGAAGCGATCTTGCGCCGCAATGAAAAGATCGGGCGTGAGGCTCACCGGCCCGGCGACCGCATCCGCTGTTTCATCAAGGACGTGCGCCGCGAACCGCGCGGCCCGCAGGTGTTCCTCAGCCGCACCGACCCGCAGTTCATGGCGGAACTCTTCAAGATGGAAGTGCCGGAGATTTACGACGGCATCATCGAGATCAAGGCCGTCGCCCGTGATCCGGGGTCGCGCGCCAAGATCGCGGTCATTTCCTATGACAACTCCATCGACCCGGTCGGTGCCTGCGTTGGTATGCGCGGCAGCCGCGTGCAGGCCGTGGTGAACGAGTTGCAGGGCGAAAAGATCGACATCATTCCGTGGAATGGCGATCAGGCGACCTTCCTTGTGAACGCGCTGCAACCGGCCGAGGTGTCCAAGGTCGTGATCGACGAAGAGGCCGGCAAGATCGAGGTTGTCGTGCCGGATGAACAGCTGTCGCTGGCCATTGGCCGCCGTGGTCAGAACGTGCGTCTGGCCAGCCAGCTGACTGGCCTTGATATTGATATCATGACGGAATCCGACGAATCGACCCGCCGTCAGGCGGAATTCGCCGAACGCACCACGCTGTTCATGGACACGCTGGACGTCGACGAGATGATGGCGCAGCTTCTGGTCGCGGAAGGCTTCACCAATCTTGAAGAAGTCGCCTATGTCGATGCCGATGAACTTCTTTCGATCGACGGGTTCGATGAAGGCACCGCCGAAGAACTGCAGGCCCGCGCCCGCGACTATCTGGAAGAGCAGGCCCGCAAGGCTCTGGAAGCGGCCCGCGCCATGGGTGTGGAAGAAAGCCTTGTCAATTTTGAAGGCCTGACGCCCCAGATGCTGGAAGCACTGGCCAAGGACGGCATCAAGACGCTGGAAGACTTTGCCACCTGCGCCGACTGGGAGCTGGCGGGCGGTTGGACCACCGAGAATGGCCAACGCAAGAAGGACGAGGGCGTGCTGGAAAAGTTCGACGTCTCGCTGGAAGAGGCGCAGCACATGGTCATGACCGCCCGCGTCATGCTGGGCTGGGTGGACCCGACCGAGATGGAACCCGCCGACGAGGGCGCAGCCAACGAGGAGGCCGGGGCCTGATTTCAGGCCTCGGAGGGAACGCCCGTGACACGCAGCGGCCGGGAAAAGGATCAGGACGACCCCGAACGCAAGTGCGTTGCGACCGGGGAAAGCCAGCCCAAGGCGGGTCTGGTGCGGTTTTGCATCGGGCCTGACAACTCGGTGGTGCCCGATGTTCTGGGCCGTCTGCCGGGGCGGGGCATCTATGTGGCGGCAGATCGTGCCGCCATCACCAAGGCCGCCACCAAGGGGCTGTTTTCCCGTGCGGCACGGCAGTCGGTCAAGGTGCCCGAAGGCTTGGCCGATCTGGTGGAAAGCCTGCTGGCCCGCCGGGTGGTGGATCTGATCAGCATGTCCCGCAAGGCCAATGCGGCCGTGACGGGTTATGAAAAGGTGAAGGACTGGCTGCAGTCGGGCAAGGCACGGGTTCTTGTGCAGGCCTCGGACGGGTCAGAACGCGGCAAGACCAAGCTGCGCCCCCCCGAAGGCGAGGGCTGTTTCATCGGCCTTCTGACCGCTGGGGAATTGGGTTTGGCTTTCGGTCGCGAACGTGCGATACACGCGGCGCTTGGCGCTGGCATGCTCACGACGCGTGTTGTAGAGGAAGCGGCAAGGCTTGCCGGGTTGCGAATTGCGCAGCCAGACAGGCAGGACGGCGGCGAGACCGCCATGAAGGATATGTAGGACGCATGAGCGATACTGACGGCAAAAAACCCCTCGGCCTGGGTGGTGCACCGCGTTCCGGTTCGGTGAAGCAAAGCTTCTCGCACGGCCGGACGCATGCTGTGGTGGTTGAAACCAAGCGCAAGCGCGTTGTGGTGCCGACGCCGGGCAAGCCGGGGTCTGCCTCGGCGACGGGAGCAGGCGGAACGCCGAACTTGGGCGATCCGTCCAAGCGCCCGGCCGGGATCACCGATGCCGAGATGGAGCGTCGTCTGTCTGCCTTGCGTGCCGCCAAGGCGCGCGAGCAGGAAGATGCCGCCAAGCGCGCCGAAGAAGAGCGGGCGCGCGAAGAAGACCGGATGCGCCGCCGCGAGGAGATCGAGGCGAAAGAGCGCGAGGATCGCGCCCGCGAGGCCGCGCTGCGCGCCAAGCTGGAAGAAGAAGAGCGTGTCCGCGCCGAAGCCGCCGCCGAGGCGGCCGCCCGCGCCGAGCAGTGCAAGGCCGACATCCTTGGCACCCAGCGCCGCAAACCGGCCTCGGCCGAACCGGCCGAGCCTGCCCCTGCCGCCGATGGCGCAGCGCCCGCGCCGCGCAGCGCCCGTCCCGTTCCTGCGGGCATGGATGAGCGCGGCCCGGCCAGTGCCAAGCCCGGCCTGCCCACCCCGCGCAAGACCGACCGCGAACGCGAAGAGCGTGAACGCAATGCCAAGGCCAAGGGCGACGAGGGCCGTCGTTCGGGAAAGCTGACGCTTTCGTCGGCGCTGGATGGCGAAGGCGGACGCACCCGCAGCCTTGCCGCCATGAAGCGCAAGCAGGAAAAGGCCCGCAACAAGGCGTTGGGCTTTGGCCAGAAGGCTGAAAAGCAGGTGCGCGACGTGCAGCTGCCCGAAACCATTGTGGTCAGCGAACTGGCCAACCGGATGGCCGAACGCGCCGCCGATGTGGTCAAGACGCTCATGAAGATGGGCATGATGGTCACGATGAACCAGGCTATCGACGCCGATACCGCCGAACTGGTCATCGAGGAATTCGGCCACAAGGCTGTGCGCGTGTCAGATGCCGACGTGGAACAGGCCATCGAAACGGTCAAGGATGCCGAGTCCGATCTGGTCAGCCGTCCGCCGATCGTCACGATCATGGGCCATGTCGACCACGGCAAGACCTCGCTTCTGGACGCGATCCGCAAGGCCAATGTGGTCTCGGGCGAAGCCGGGGGCATCACCCAGCATATCGGCGCCTATCAGGTGAAAACCGAAAAGGGCCAGGTCCTGACCTTCCTTGATACGCCCGGCCACGCGGCGTTCACGTCGATGCGCGCCCGTGGGGCGAATGTCACCGACATTGTCGTTCTGGTGGTGGCCGCCGATGACGCGGTCATGCCGCAGACGGTTGAGGCGATTGCCCATGCCAAGGCCGCCAAGGTACCGATGATCGTGGCCATCAACAAGATGGACAAGCACGGTGCCGATGCGACCAAGGTGCGCACCGATCTCTTGCAGCACGAAGTGGTGGTCGAAGCCATGTCCGGCGATGTGCAGGATGTCAAGGTGTCGGCCAAGACCGGCATGGGTCTGGACAACCTGCTGGAAGCCATTGCGCTTCAGGCGGAAATCCTTGAGCTTAAGGCCAACCCGAACCGCAGCGCCGCTGGTGCCGTGATCGAAGCGAAACTGGATGTGGGCCGCGGCCCGGTCGCCACTGTTCTGGTGCAGAACGGCACGCTGCGCAAAGGCGATATCTTTGTCGTCGGCGAGCAGTGGGGCAAGGTGCGGGCGCTGATCAACTCCAAGGGTGAGACGATCCTTGAGGCGGGCCCCTCGGTTCCGGTCGAAGTGCTGGGCCTTTCCGGCACGCCTTCGGCGGGCGATACGCTGAACGTGGTGGAAACCGAAGCCCAGGCCCGCGAAATCGCCGATTACCGGATCAAGGCCGCCAAGGACAAGCGCGCCGCCGCCGGTGCGGCCACCACGCTGGAACAGCTGATGGCCAAGGCCAAGGCCGATCAGGACGTGGCCGAACTGCCGGTTCTGGTGAAGGCCGACGTGCAGGGTTCTGCCGAGGCCATCGTGCAAGCGCTTGAAAAGGTTGGCAACGAAGAGGTGCGCGTGCGTGTCTTGTCCTCGGGCGTGGGCGCGATCACCGACACCGATGTGTCCTTGGCCGAAGCAAGCAAATGCCCGATCATCGGTTTCAACGTGCGCGCCAATTCCAGCGCGCGGAATTCGGCGCATCAGAAGGGCGTCGAGATCCGCTATTATTCGATCATCTATGATCTGGTGGACGACATCAAGAAAGCCGCATCCGGCCTTCTCAAGGCCGAGATCCGCGAAACCTTCATCGGTTACGCGCAGATCAAGGAGGTGTTCAAGGTCACCGGCGTTGGCATGGTTGCGGGCTGTCTGGTCACCGAAGGGGTTGCCCGTCGCTCGGCCGGGGTGCGCCTGTTGCGCGACAACGTGGTGATCCACGAAGGCACGCTGAAAACGCTCAAGCGCTTCAAGGACGAGGTGAAGGAAGTCATCTCGGGTCAGGAATGTGGCATGGCGTTCGAACGCTATGAGGACATCCGTCAGGGCGATGTGATTGAAATCTTTGAGCGCGAGGAGGTCCAGCGCACGCTCGACTGACGCCTGCTTGCCGCACCAAAGGCTGTGTGAAAACGAAAAAGGGCCGGGAGAGATCCCGGCCTTTTTCAATGTCGCGAAGGTTCAGGCAGCGCGAACGACCGGAACAGGAACGCCGACAAACGTCTTGTCATCGACCTTGACCATGATCTTTCCGTCCGGCGTTTGACCGACCACAAGGCCCTGAACCGAAACGCAGCTTCCAACCGTAATCGTGCGCAGCATGTGCCAATCCCCCAATCAGCATGTAGCGGTTAATCTAAAGCCGATTCGTTAAAAAAGCATCACAAATTCACGCCATGACCGGGACCAATTGCCGCTTTTGTCGCGATCAAAGCCAATCGCGCAGGATCGGGATCAGCGGGATGTCGGCGGGCGGCATCGGATAGTCGCGCAGCCGTTCGGGCCGCACCCAGGCCAGCGTCTGACCCTCGCGTCCGGTGGCGATCCCGTCCCAGCGGCGACAGGCGAAAAGCGGCATCAGAAGGTGGAAATCCTCATAGCTGTGGCTGGCAAAGGTCAGGGGCGCAAGGCAGCTGGCCTTGGTCTCGATCCCCAGCTCTTCGCGCAGTTCCCGGATCAGCGCCGCCTCGGGCGTCTCACCCGGGTCTACCTTGCCGCCGGGAAATTCCCACAGGCCCGCCAAGGATTTGCCTTCGGGGCGCTGGGCCAGAAGCACCCGACCATCGGCGTCGATCAGGGCGACGGCAGAAACGAGGACGATCTTCACGAGCGGTAGTCGGCGTTGATTTCGATGTAGCGGTTGGTCAGGTCGCAGGTCCAGACCGAGCGGCTGGCCTTGCCCAGCCCCAGGTCGACATGGATCAGAAGCTCGGGGTTCAGCATATAGGCTGCGCCGTCCTCTTCCTTGTAATCGGGGTTCCGCCAGCCCTTTTCGGCCAACAGAATATCGCCAAACTTAATGGTCAGGCGGTCGCGGTCGGCCTCGGCGCCTGATTTGCCGATGGCGGCGACGATGCGGCCCCAGTTCGGGTCTTGCCCGGCGATGGCGGTCTTGACCAGGGGCGAATTTGCAATCGCCAGCGCGGCCTTGTGGGCGTCGGCATCGGTTGCCGCACCGGTCACCTGGACCTCGACAAACTTTGTCGCGCCCTCGCCATCGCGCACCACCTGATGGGCCAGGTTCATCATCACGCCGCGCAGCGCGGCCTCGAAGGCTTTGGCGACGGGGCCTTTCACTTCGGCGGCGTCAGACTTGCCGGTGGCGGCAATCAACAGCGTGTCGGAGGTGGAGGTATCGCTGTCAACGGTGATGGAGTTGAAAGTGTCATCCACGTTGCGCCAGATCATCTTCTGCAGGTTCGCCGCCGAGATCTTGGCGTCAGTGAAGATATAGACCAGCATCGTCGCCATATCTGGCGCAATCATGCCCGAGCCCTTGGCGATGCCCGAGATGTGGATCGGGCCGCCATCGCCCTGCAACACAGCCGCCGCCCCTTTGGGGAAGGTGTCGGTGGTCATGATCGCCTCGGCCGCGCCCTGAATGGCTTCTTCCGAAAGCTCGCCTGCCAGCGCGTCAATCACCGCGGTAATTTTCTCGAAGGGCAGGGGTTCGCCGATGACGCCGGTCGAGGAGGAGAACACGCGCGAGGCTGGAATGCCCAGCTTGTGGGCCACTCCGCCGGTGACTGCGGCCACGGCCTGATCGCCAATGGCCCCGGTAAAGGCGTTGGAATTGCCCGAATTCACGATGATCGCGGCGCCCGCGCCTTCGGGAACCTTCGTGGCCAGTTTGGTCTGGCAATCGCGCACGCAGCCTGAACGGGTGGTGGAGCGGGTGAAGACCCCGGCAATGGCGGTGCCGGGGGCAAGCCGGACCAGCATCACATCCTTGCGGTTTTGATACTTGATGCCCGCGCCGATGGCGGCAAACTCGGCCCCCTTGATTACGGGAAGGGTGGGAAAGCTGGCCGCTGCAAGCGGCGAGACGGGCTTGGCCGGTTTGGTTGCCTTGACCGGTGTTGCAGCCGGATCGGCCGCCCCCCGCAGCGCTTTCAGTTTCTTCTTCAGCGCCTTTGCCTTGGCTTTCCAGGCTTTCTTTCCCATGATCTACCCCCCAATCCTGTGCTTACTTGTCCAGCAAGGAAAGATCGCCCAGCAGCGCAGGGTCAATCCCTTCGCCGGGTTTTTCCACCTTGGCCGCATCGGTCACCTCGGTGACATGGGCCTCGATGGCCTGCTGTTCAATCTCGGCCGCCAATTCGTCGCGGATATCGTCCAGCGTGGGCTGTGCGGCGATGCGGGTTTCCTTCACAAGGATCAGGTGAAAGCCGAAATCGGACTGCACCGGACCCGCGACCTTACCCACCTCGGCGGCCACCACGGCCTCTTCAAAGGGCTTGACCATCATGCCCAGACCGAACCAGCCCAGATCGCCGCCCGCAGCCCCCGATCCGGTGTCGGTGGAATGGGTCTTGGCCAGCTCGGCAAAATCGGCCGCGGCTTCGAGTTCGGCCAAAAGCTCTTCGGCCTTGGCCTCATCGGCCACGAGGATATGGGCGGCATTATACTCGGTCTGCGGTGCGGCATCCTTGAAGCGTGCCTCATAAGCG
>Ga0194134_10005234_pt1 | contig 12430 bp, 4 predicted proteins | sample TA2KigOff0mmetaG_FD_148602 | JGI IMG/M metagenome (GOLD analysis project Ga0194134, IMG submission 148602) | Freshwater microbial communities from Lake Tanganyika, Tanzania - TA2015056 Kigoma Offshore 0m | ecosystem: Environmental > Aquatic > Freshwater > Lake | place: Tanzania: Lake Tanganyika... | reverse complement strand
GCGGAACGCCCCGCCTTGACGCCTCGCCCCGGCGGCTTCGCGGGGCAGGACGCGGCCGCCGACACCGCCTCGCCGCCGGTGCCGTTGCCCACTGGCCCGGAGCGGCACCGGCGGCGCACGGCGGGGGGGGGCCGCCCCGCCGGGCCCGCAGCTCCTTCGCTGCGGCCTGCCCCGGGCCCCGGGCCCCGGGCTCGCGCCGTCCACTGCTCCGCCATCCTCCCGAGGCCCCTCCGTCATGGCGTCTCCACCGGGAGGTACCCCGCCGCGCGGGTGGCTGCCCGCCCATCGTCCGAGGAGAACCAGGCGAGCAGGGGGGCCACCGCCTCCTGCCGCTCGGGCCGGAACACCAGCAGGATGGGACGGGTGGCCGCCCAGCCACCACCGGCACCGAAGGCGGCCACGGGCTCCCTGTTGTCCAGCGCAAGGACCTTCAAGCGGGCCTGGGACTCGCGCAACAGGGCGAGGCTCGTGACCCCCACCGCGCCGGGCGTGGTGCCGAGCGCCTCCAACATGGCCGAGTCGTGGAACAGCACCCGGAACGCGGGCTGTGCCGCCCGGCTCGCCTGTACGCCCGGCACCGCCCGCTCGAGCGCGCCGTTGGCGGACTCGCCCCGGTCCCGCAGCAGCACCGTGGCAGGCGAGCCGTCCGGCCAGGTGCGGAGGCTGCCCGCGTACAACTGGCGAACCTCCTCGGAGGACAGGCCGGACACGGGCACGGCCGGGTGGGCCGCCAGCACCACGGCGTCCACGGCCACCGTCACGGCCTCCAGCCCTGACATGGACTCAGGCCCGGTGAGGAGCCGTGACGCGAGCCCCACGTCCACCTCGCCGTCCGCCGCCGCGGCAATGCCACCGCCTGAGCCGATGCTCTCCTCCAGCACCCAGTGCGTCCCCGGCGCAGCACGGCGCAGGTGCTCCAGCGCCGGGCGGAGCAGCGGGGTCGCAGCCCCGGTGCCCGCGAGCCGAACTCGCCCCGGCACCGGCTTCACCACCTGTCCGGGCGTCTCCAGCGGCTGGGGAGGCGCATCCCCGGCGCAGGCGGCCAGCAGCGCGGAGACCAGCAGGGTGAAGGGCAGCACGGGGTGCATGGCCCGTCACCCTACGCCAACCCTCACGGGCAGCCGAACAGCGCGTCCAGGTCCGCCCGGGCCGCCTGCACGGCCGCTTCCGAGGATGCATCCGGCGAGGCGGCAAAGGCGGCCCAGCGGGCCGCGGCGGCGGCGTCCCGGGACTCGGCGGCGTGGACGAGGAAGCCGCCCAGCACCTTGACGAACTCCAGGGCTGCCTCGCGCGCCTCGCCCTCCACGCAGCGCGCCGCCCCCAGCCGCTCCGCCACCGCGAGCGCAATGCCCCGCAGCGAGGCCCGGTCCAGCTGGCCGAGCGCCGCCTCGTAGAGGTCCGTCCGCGTGGCGGGCAGGGCGGTGTCCACGTCCCGCCAGCAGCGGACCGCGAGCAGCGCGTCGAAGACGCGGGCGTGGGTCTCCGGGCCGGTCCGCGCCACGTACCGTCCGAAGCCGGTGGCCGGCGTGCGCGAGAGCTCCGCGGCGTAGTACCCGGCGGCGGCGTCGCAGTCGGCCGTCTTGTCGAAGCTGCAGGTCCACACCTCGCTCGTCATGGACAGGTGCAGGAACCACAAGAGCCCCGCCTCGATGCGCGCCGCCTGCACGCGCGGCCTCTCCCCGTTGCTGCCTGCCACGAACGCCGCGTCGATGAGGGGCTTCAGCTTCGCCGGGCCGGCGCAGCGGTCCGGGTACTGGGCCGCGACCGAGGGGTCCGCCTGGCAGGCGAACTTGTCCCCGCCCGGCACCTCTGGGTAGCTCACGTCCTGCCGCCGGGCCACCCGCGAGGCCAGCCCCTGCGCCACGGAGTAGTCGTCGCGGGCAGAGAGGAAGTCCGCGGGGGAGGGCGGGGCGGGGTTGTCCCAGAGCCTGGTGGCCATGGCGTCAAAGGCGAGCGTGCGGGCGCTGGCCGCGGGCGTCCCCGTTCCCACCAGGTGGTACGCCCCGTCGTCGGAGATGCAGGCGGGCCAGCCGTCATCTCCCGGCACGCCGTCCCGCGGCTGGTAGTCCGTGGCCGAAGGGACGCACGCGGAGAGGTCCTCGGGCGGGAGGACGCGGGCGCAGGAGCCCCCGCCGTCCACGGTACCACCCCCGTCCGTCACGGTCCCACCGTCCACCGCTGGCTCCACCGGCGTCCCGCACCCCAGCCACGCGGCCGCGCACAGCGCCACCCAGTTGCCCCGCTTCATCGTCGTCATCTCCGTCCCTTCCTCGTATTCAGAAGAGCAGTTGCCCTGCGTCCAGTTGCACCATCAGCCCCCGCCCGGCCCCGTTCACGCTCGAGCCGTGGAACCGGTAGGGGGAATCCAACACGTTCTCCAGCACCGCCGAGACGGCCAGCCGGGTGCCCCACCGCCACGAGGCGCGCAGGTGGGCCACGGCAAACCCGGGCGTCCCGTACCGGGGAATCCGTCCATCCGAGTAGTCCGCCAGGGCCAGCCGCTCCTGCGGCCCCGCCCACTGCAGCCCGGCCCCGGCGCTGAAGCCGGACGGGTGGCTCCAGCCGAGTTCCGCCGTGCCGTTGAGCGGCGGGGTGCGGGACAGCGGGACGCGCTCGCCCACCACCACGCCCGTGACGCCGTCCCCCAGGTCCCCCACGCGCGGCCCCTCGCTCCACGTCCAGGCCACGGTGGCCCGGCCCTGCAGGCGGGCCGGCAGCTGCGCCCGGGCCGAGGCCTCCACCCCGCGCACCTCCGAGGGGGCCGGGGCGTTCTGCAGCTGGAAGCGCGTCCACGAGGCGGCGCACTGCGGCGTGGCGCGCGGGCAGTCCTCCACCCGCCGGGTGACGCGGGTGACGGCGTCGTCGATGCGCGTGGCGAACACCCACGCGTCCAGCGACAGCAGGTCCCACCGCGTGCGCGCCCCCAGTTCTACCGAGTGCGAAAGCTCCGGCCCCAGCGCCGGGTTCTCGAACTGGAAGCCCGGGCCGGTCTGCTGCCGGGAGGTGAGGTCGTCCAGGTTGGGGGCGCGGAAGGAGCGGTCCGCGTTCAGGAAGAGGGCCCAGGGGGGCCCGGGCCGCCACTCCACCCCGGCGTGCCCCACCACGGGCACCCACGCCCGGTCCACCGCCACCGTTCCGGACTGGGGGTCCCCCGGCGCCCGGGCCTGCGCCCACGCCAGGCGTCCACCGGCCCGCGCCGTCACGCCGGGGCGGGGCTGCCACGCGACGTCCAGGTACGCCCCACCCGAGTGGTAGGTGGAGCCCTCCAGGTACTGGCCGCGGCTGTGCTGCACCGCCTGCAGGGTGTCCGTGTAGACGTGCCAGCCGCGGGACCGGAGGACGTCGGCGTAGTGCTCGAGCCCGTAGTGGAGCCGCAGGGCCAGCCGCTCGAGCTTGAGCCCGGAGCGTGCGGTCAGCCCCAGCGTGTCCACGTCGTCCACGCCGCGGGCCACCTGGTTGGCGGAGGTGAGATCCAGCCGCCGGCGCTCGTGCTGCTGCTGCCAGGAGACGGTGACGCGGGCGGTGTCCCCCAGCGCCCCGGGGCGCCCCTCCCAGGCGGCGTAGGCCAGGTGGCGGAACTGCTCCTCGTAGGTGAGGCACTCATTGGAAGGGGCCGCGGGGGCCGGGCACTGGTCCGTCCTCGGCGCGTCGTATTGCCGGTACAGGTAGGCCGCCGCGGTGACCGTCCCGCCGCGGGGCAGGCGGGCTACCAGGCGGCCGTCCGCGGTGAGCTCCCGAAAACCGGTCCCCAGCTGTGTGCGGAGCGCCGGCTGGCCGGAGAAGGGTACCGTTGGGAGGTACTCGGCGTAGCGCGGCACCCAGGGCAGCGGGCCGGCCGGCGTCTCCCGTTCCGGGTTCAGCACCGGTGGCCCCGTCAGCAGCCCCGCGTTCCGCGCCCCCACCCCGCCGAGGAAGGACAGCCCCACCCCGCCGGGCGTCCGGGCAAAAACGTCCAACTGGGCGCGGCCTCCGTACTCGGAATCAGCCGTGGTGCCCTTGAGGAACACCCGCGGCTCGGCGTGGAGCCCGGGCTGCTCGCCGGCCAGCGAGGGCTCGAGCGGCCGGGCGAGGACCGCGCCCCCGAGCGCATCCGAGCCCCAGCGCGTGGAGGCGCCGCCCCGTTGGATCTCCAGCGAGCGCAGCGTGCGCGCGTCCAGCGTGAAGAAGTACTGGTTCGGCCCTTGCCGCCAGGTGCTGTTGTTGAGGCGGATGCCGTCGAAGAGCAGGACGGTCTGCTGCCCCGTCAGTCCGCGGATGAAGGCGGAGCCCTGCCCGTGGGCAGACTGCTGGACGAAGACGCCGGGCTCGTACCGGAGCGCGTCCGGCGCGGAGCGGGGGAGGCGCCGGTCCAGCTCACGCCGGCCCACCACGGAATCCGCCCGGCCCTCGTCGGAGAAGGGCCCGGACTCCGTCTCCGAGGGGGCGCTCACCGTTGTCTCCAGCGGCGCGGAAGGCTGTGCCCTCGCTGCAGGATGGATCAGAAGCAGGGCTGTGAGCACCAGGGGCCGCACGGAATCCGCACCGTGAACCAGGAAAGAACCTCGGAGAATCAGGCGTTTACCCTAGTCGGGTCCCCTGCCGCCGCACGGAACCCGGAAAAAAGTGATCCGGGGTATTGACAGTGCGAGGAACGCGGGCGTATACAGCCCGCCCCTCGCTGATCGACTCAACGGAGCCGCGAAGCAAAGGGAACGCAGCAAACGGCGCAGGGTGGCCGTCGGTCTTTGAAAACTGGATAGCAAGCCCAAGAAGAAGAGTGATTGCGGACTCCGCAGTCAATTTCTAAGAAGGCGCCTCTTCAGGAGGTGCCTCCGAACGGGGACACAACTTGCCAGCAAGGGGTGTCCTGCCAGTTCAAAACTCTGATTATAAAATTGGAGAGTTTGATCCTGGCTCAGAACGAACGCTGGCGGCGTGCCTAACACATGCAAGTCGAGCGCGAAAAGGGGCAACCCTTAGTAGAGCGGCGCACGGGTGCGTAACACGTGGGTAATCTGCCTGGGAGACCGGAATAACCTGCCGAAAGGCTGGCTAATACCGGATAAGCCCACGGGGACTTCGGTTCCTGGGGGAAAAGGTGGCCTCTGCCTGCAAGCCATCACTTCCAGATGAGCCCGCGGCCCATCAGCTCGTTGGCGGGGTAACGGCCCACCAAGGCAATGACGGGTAGCTGGTCTGAGAGGACGATCAGCCACACTGGAACTGAGACACGGTCCAGACTCCTACGGGAGGCAGCAGTGGGGAATTTTGCACAATGGGCGAAAGCCTGATGCAGCAACGCCGCGTGTGTGATGAAGGTCTTCGGATTGTAAAGCACTTTCGACCGGGACGAACAACCTCTGGCTAACAGTCAGGGGCCTGACGGTACCGGGAGAAGAAGCACCGGCTAACTCTGTGCCAGCAGCCGCGGTAATACAGAGGGTGCAAGCGTTGTTCGGAATTATTGGGCGTAAAGCGCGTGTAGGCGGCAAGGTAAGTCGGGTGTGAAAGCCCTCAGCTCAACTGAGGAAGTGCGCCCGAAACTGCCCTGCTTGAGTGCCGGAGAGGATGGCGGAATTCCCCAAGTAGAGGTGAAATTCGTAGATATGGGGAGGAACACCGGTGGCGAAGGCGGCCATCTGGACGGTGACTGACGCTGAGACGCGAAAGCGTGGGTAGCAAACAGGATTAGATACCCTGGTAGTCCACGCTGTAAACGATGAGAACTAGCTGTCGTGGGTGTTGACCCCCGCGGTGGCGAAGCTAACGCATTAAGTTCTCCGCCTGGGAAGTACGGTCGCAAGACTAAAACTCAAAGGAATTGACGGGGGCCCGCACAAGCGGTGGAGCATGTGGTTTAATTCGACGCAACGCGCAGAACCTTACCTGGTCTTGACATCCTCGGAAGCCGGCAGAGATGTTGGCGTGCCCGCAAGGGAACCGAGAGACAGGTGCTGCATGGCTGTCGTCAGCTCGTGTCGTGAGATGTTGGGTTAAGTCCCGCAACGAGCGCAACCCTCGCCTTTAGTTGCCACGCAAGTGGATCTCTAGAGGGACTGCCGGTGTCAAACCGGAGGAAGGTGGGGATGACGTCAAGTCCTCATGGCCTTTATGACCAGGGCCACACACGTGCTACAATGGCCGGTACAAAGCGTTGCTAACTCGCGAGAGGGAGCCAATCGCATAAAACCGGTCTCAGTTCGGATTGGAGTCTGCAACTCGACTCCATGAAGTCGGAATCGCTAGTAATCGCAGATCAGCACGCTGCGGTGAATACGTTCCCGGGCCTTGTACACACCGCCCGTCACACCATGGGAGTCAATTGCTCCAGAAGTCGCTGCGCCAACCGCAAGGAGGCAGGCGCCCAAGGAGTGGTTGGTAACTGGGGTGAAGTCGTAACAAGGTAGCCGTAGGGGAACCTGCGGCTGGATCACCTCCTTTCTAAGGAGACCCGCCCCTGGACATGTCCTCGGACATGGAGCGCAGGAGGCAGGGGACGAAAGTCCCCGAAAGGTCGACCAGGTCAACGAGTCCAGCAATCATCAGTACTCGTCTTCTAGGGGTTTGCTATCCGGTTTTGAAAGGCGCGACGGTGTGTCCGGTCGCGGTCTTTGAAAGGAACGGAAGCTGAAGTCGGGGAAGGAGTAGAATCCCTGCAGTGGCGTCGGGTGGACGACAGGGGCCTGTAGCTCAGGTGGTTAGAGCGTACGCCTGATAAGCGTAAGGTCGATGGTTCGAGTCCATCCAGGCCCACCACGCAGGGGTAGCCGACTGGCGAGTCTCGGGGCTGTAGCTCAGCTGGGAGAGCGCCAGCTTTGCAAGCTGGATGTCGTCGGTTCGATCCCGATCAGCTCCACAAGATTCACTTGCCGCAGCGAGGGTGGGTGGCGTTCATTGAAAAGTGCATACGAAGGGTAGAAGACAATTTCTGCTGAGGAGAGTTCTCCTGCAGGCCCACACTGGCGAGACGCCGAAGTGGGAAGCAGGGAAACAAACGTCTCAAGTAAACAGGGTTCCGCTGCGAAGAGCAGGGGCCTGGACCTTGTCCTCGAGTTCCCCGTGAAAGCCGAGAGGCTGGCACGGACGAGAGATGGGGTGAAGCAAGCTACTAAGGGCGTGTGGTGGATGCCTTGGCGCTGATAGGCGAAGAAGGACGTGGGTGGCTGCGAAAAGCTCCGGGGAGTTGCCAACCGAGCGTTGATCCGGAGATGTCCGAATGGGGAAACCCGGCGCGGTGAAGAGCCGCGTCACTCCTGCCTGAATACATAGGGCAGGAAGAGCGAACCAGGGGAAGTGAAACATCTCAGTACCCTGAGGAAAAGAAAACAACGAGTGATTCCCGTAGTAGTGGCGAGCGAACCGGGAACAGCCTAAACCTGCGTCACGCAAGTGGCCCAGGGGTTGCGGGTCCACGGTAGGACTCTGGGAGGTTAGCGGAAGCGCCTGGAAAGGCGCGCCAAAGGGGGTGACAGTCCCGTACGCGAAAACCATCTGGAGCCGAGTGGGGTACCCAAGTAAGGCGGGACACGTGCAATCCTGCCTGAATCTGCCAGGACCATCTGGTAAGGCTAAATACTAATCAGCGACCGATAGTGAACAAGTACCGCGAGGGAAAGGTGAAAAGTACCCCTGTGAGGGGAGTTAAAAGTACCTGAAACCACATGTCTACAAGCAGTTCGAGCACAACGCCGCAAGGCAAGTGCGAGAGCGTACCTTTTGCATCATGATTCGGCGACTTAATGTACGTAGCAAGGCTAAGCCGCTAGGTGGAGCCGAAGCGAAAGCGAGTCCGAAATGGGCGCTAAGTTGCGTGTATTATAACCCGAAGCGGGGTGATCTACACATGGTCAGGATGAAGTGCGGGTAACACCGCATGGAGGTCCGAACTCATGGAGGTTGAAAACTTCTGGGATGAACTGTGTGTAGGGGTGAAAGGCCAATCAAACTCCGTGATAGCTGGTTCTCTCCGAAAGATATTTAGGTATCGCCTCACGGAATTCAGTGTTGGGGGTAGAGCACTGGAACGGCTAGGGGTCTCACCAGATTACCAAACCGTACCAAACTCCGAATACCAACAACTGTTATCGTGGGAGGCAGTCAGTGGGTGATAACGTCCATTGGCAAGAGGGGAATAACCCAGACCGACAGCTAAGGTCCCCAAATTCAGTCTAAGTGAACACTAGAAAGGATGTGGCAGGTCATTGACAACCAGGAGGTTGGCTTAGAAGCAGCCATCCTTTAAAGAAAGCGTAATAGCTCACTGGTCAAGACAGGCTGCGCCGAAAATGTAACGGGGCTCAAGACTGGTACCGAAGCTTCGGGTCGTACGCGCCAGGCGCGTGCGGCGGTAGGAGAGCGTAGCAGCTGCAGTGAAGCCAGACGGTAACGGCTGGTGGAGCGGCTGGTAGTGCTGATGCCGAAATGAGTAGCGATAAAGGGGGTGAGAAACCCCCTCGCCGTAAACCCAAGGTTTCCTGGGGCAGGTTAATCCACCCAGGGTTAGCCGGATCCTAAGCCGAGGCCGAAAGGCGTAGGTGATGGGGAGCAGGTTAATATTCCTGCGCAGTCTTACAGGCGTTGAAGCAAGCGGGGACGGAGAAGGCTAGGCGGGCCGGGTGGTGGATGTCCCGGTTCAAGGCTGTAGGTGGGTGGCGTACGACTAAAGGCGCTGCCATTCAAACACCGAGAGCTGAATACGAGCGCGCAAGCGCAGAGTCGCTGATGCCACGCTTCCAAGAAAAGCCGCGTGTGGAGCCTGTAGGGCTTCCGTACCGCAGTCCGACTCAGGTGGGTGAGGAGAAAATCCTAAGGCGATTGAGAGAACTCTCTCCAAGGAACTCGGCAAATTGACACCGTAACTTCGGAAGAAGGTGTGCCCCTGGTAGGTGAAGGTCCTCGCGACTGGAGCCGAGAGGGGTTGCAGAGAATAGGCGGTAGCGACTGTTTACCAAAAACACAGGACTCTGCGAAGGCGCGAAGCCGACGTATAGGGTCTGACTCCTGCCCGGTGCTGGAAGGTTAAGGGGATTCGTCAGCCGCAAGGCGAAGCGATGATCCGAAGCCCCAGTAAACGGCGGCCGTAACTATAACGGTCCTAAGGTAGCGAAATTCCTTGTCGGGTAAGTTCCGACCTGCACGAATGGAGTAACGACTTCCGCACTGTCTCGGAGAGGGACTCAGCGAAATTGAAATAGCTGTGCCGATGCAGTTTACCCGCAGCAAGACGGAAAGACCCCGTGAACCTTTACTACAACTTGACAGTGACACTAGGGATTGACTGTGTAGGATAGGTGGGAGCCTTTGAAGCCGGGCCGCTAGGTTCGGTGGAGGCAATGGTGAAATACCACCCTGTTGATTCTTGGTGTCTAACCGCGTCCCCTCAACGGGGACCGGGACACTGTCTGGTGGGTAGTTTGACTGGGGCGGTCGCCTCCCAAATTGTAACGGAGGCGCGCAATGGTTCCCTCAGCCCGATTGGAAACCGGGCGGCGAGTGCAATGGCATAAGGGAGCTTGACTGCGAGACAGACATGTCAAGCAGGTGCGAAAGCAGGTCATAGTGATCCGGTGGTTCTGAATGGAAGGGCCATCGCTCAACGGATAAAAGGTACTCCGGGGATAACAGGCTTATCTCCCCCAAGAGTTCACATCGACGGGGAGGTTTGGCACCTCGATGTCGGCTCATCGCATCCTGGGGCTGGAGCAGGTCCCAAGGGTTTGGCTGTTCGCCAATTAAAGCGGTACGCGAGCTGGGTTCAAAACGTCGTGAGACAGTTTGGTCCCTATCTGCTGTGGGCGTAGGACGCTTGAGAGGATCTGACCTTAGTACGAGAGGACCGGGTTGGAGACACCTCTGGTGTACCGGTTGTCACGCCAGTGGCATCGCCGGGTAGCCATGTGTCGATTGGATAACCGCTGAAAGCATCTAAGCGGGAAACCGACCTCTAGATGAGGCGTCCCGGGGGCAACCCCCTGAAGACCCGTTGGAGACTACAACGTTGATAGGCCAGGTGTGTAAGCGCGGCAACGCGTTCAGCTAACTGGTACTAATAAGTCGTGCGGCTTGCTTGACCTTTTCTCTCGCTGTGCTGAAGCACGGTGGGACTGGAGGGCAAGGTCGAGGCTCAAGACTGGAGCCCTGTTGAAACGTGACACTCCCTGCAGGAGTTGTCTTCTACCCTTCGTATGCACTTGTAAGCCTTTCCGGTGGCTATGTCGGTGGGGTCACACCCGTTCCCATCCCGAACACGGAAGTTAAGCCCACCAGAGCCGATGGTACTTCGCGGGAAACCGCGCGGGAGAGTAGGTCGCTGCCGGATTTTTTTCTGCAACCCCCGCCCCTTGCTTCTGCAAGTGGCGGGGGTTTTGCGTTTTGGAAACGTGCCGTTTCCGGACTAGGCTCCGGCGTCCGCCGTGATCAAGAAGCCCATACCCTTCGGGAAGTACCTCCTGCTCGAGCGTGTGAACGTGGGCGGGATGGCCGAGGTCTTCGTGGCCAAATCCTCCAACCCCGAGATGGGGGTGGTGGCGGTGAAGAAGATCCTCCCTACAATGGCGGAGGACGTGGAGTTCATCACCATGTTCCTGGACGAGGCGCGCATCAGCGTGCGCCTGTCCCATCCGAACGTGGTGAGCGTGTTTGACCTGGGGAAGGTGGACGACTCCTTCTTCATCGCCATGGAGTACCTCTCCGGGCGGGACATCCGGACGCTGCAGGAGCGCTATGTGCAGCGGCGTGAATTGATGCCCACGGCGCAGGCGGCCTACCTGGTGGCGAAGATCTGCGAGGGGTTGGACTACGCCCACGCGGTCACAGACGAGAAGGGGCATCCGCTCAACGTCATCCACCGGGACGTAAGCCCGCAAAACATCCTCGTTGGCTATGACGGGCGCGTCAAAGTCATCGACTTCGGGATTGCGAAGGCGGCCAACCGCTCGCAGAAGACCCAGGCCGGCATCCTCAAGGGGAAGTTCGGCTACATGAGCCCGGAGCAGGTGCGGGGGCTCACGCTGGACGGCAGGAGCGACATCTTCGCGGTGGGAATTCTGCTCTACGAGCTGCTCACCGGGGAGAAGCTGTTCATGGGCGAGAGCGACTTCTCCACGTTGGAGAAGGTGCGCGCGGCCCACGTCCCGTCTCCCCGGCAGTTCAACCCGGCCATTGCGCCCGAGCTCGAGCGGGTATTGTACAAGGCGCTCGCCCGCGAGCGGGATGACCGGTATGCCCGTGCGGGTGACTTGCGGGACGCGCTCTTGCCGTTCACGCGCAATGGAACGCGCAGCTACTCGGAGAAGACGCTCGCGGCGTACATGCAGGAGGCATTCGCCGCAGAGATCTCGACCGAGCGGGTGAAGCTGGAGAGCTTCGCCCAACTGTCCTGGCCTGCCGAAGCCGCCGAGACGATCATTCCGGCCGCGCAGCCGGTCCAGCCCCGTGCCCGGACCTCCACCCGGGACGTGGCAGCCGCGGCGCAGCGTCCCATGCCTCGGCGGGTCACGGGGGCAATCCCGCGGTCGCCGACACGCCAGCAGCCTGCAGTGGAGGCAACGGGTGCGCGCGCGCCCTTGCCGCCTCCGCCCCCGGCTTCCACCGTGGACCTTCGTCCGCCCATCACGCCGGAGGAGTTGGTGGAGATGGACCAGGGCGGCGAGCGGACCATCATGACGTCTCGGGACATCGACGCGTCGCCCACGATTGCGCCCTTCGCGCGCAAGGCTGCCGCGGTGGACGGGGCACCCAGCGCGATGACCGACGCGCATAACACCGAGCGCCCCACCGGTGCTCCACGCCGGCGAACGGCCAGCAGCGTGGCCGCGGTGCGCGCGCCGCTGCCGAAGCAGCAGCTGGTGATGGGGAACTCGGGGGAGGTGGAGCCCTACTCCGGGGCCACCATGATTGGACCGGCGCCGTCCGAGTCCGCATCCCCGTCCTTCGCGGGCCTGGACTCCCAGGATGGGCCGGCGGTGGTGCCCTCTGCCCTGATGCCGGCGCCTGCCGCGGGACGGGTGGGGCAACCCCCTCGGCGGCAGACCGGCATGCAGCCTCGGGCGGTGCCGGTGAAAGCTGCCCTCGAGATCACCGGGGACTTGACGAGCGACCTCACCGGGGAGCTGCCCGAGCCCTCGGTGACGGAGAATTCCGTGCGGCGGGCGGTTCCGGCGCCGCCTCGAACCCAGCGCACGCCGTTGCTCGTGGCGGCTGGGGCGCTGGGGGTGTTGGTGTTGGTGGCTGCCGCGTGGTTCGCGCTCAAGCGTCCCGCGACGGTGGAGGTGCAGGTGTTGCGGCGTCCAGCTGCGGCTCGGGTGTTGGTGGACGGAGTGGAGGTGGGGCCGGGGCCATTGGCGCTCGCACCGGGTGCGCACGAGGCCACCGCAACGGCGCCCGGCCACGCGCCGTGGAGCGAGGGGTTCGAGGTGGTGGCGGGACAGCCGATGACGCTCGAGGTCCGGCT
>Ga0194134_10005228_pt1 | contig 12440 bp, 12 predicted proteins | sample TA2KigOff0mmetaG_FD_148602 | JGI IMG/M metagenome (GOLD analysis project Ga0194134, IMG submission 148602) | Freshwater microbial communities from Lake Tanganyika, Tanzania - TA2015056 Kigoma Offshore 0m | ecosystem: Environmental > Aquatic > Freshwater > Lake | place: Tanzania: Lake Tanganyika... | reverse complement strand
GGAGCAAGTGGTGGAGATCTGCCGGCAGATGGTGGACTTCGGCCTGTACCAGCTGTCGCTCGGGGACACTATCGGCGTGGGCAACCCGGGCCAGACGGCGCGGATCCTCGACGCGGTACTGGCCGCCATCCCCGTGGAGAAGGCGGCGCTGCACTTCCACGACACCCGCGGCACCGCGCTGGCCAACGCGCTGGTGGGGCTGGGGTATGGCGTGACCACCTTTGACGCCAGCATTGGCGGCCTGGGCGGCTGCCCCTATGCACCCGGCGCGGCGGGCAACCTGGCCACCGAGGACCTGGTCTTCATGCTGCACGGGCTGGGCATCCAGACCGGGATTGACCTGGACAAGCTGGTGGAGGCCGGCGAGCTGGCGCAGGAACTCATGGGCCGTCGGCTGTCCGGCAAGTACCTGCAGGCGGCGCTCGGCGAGAAGGAGAAGGCGCAGCAGCGGCTGCGGCGCGCCCAGGAAGAGGAAGGGAAGGCGTGAGCCAGTTCAAGGTGGAGACCCATGGGGCCGCCGAGGTGTGGACCATTGACGGCGCCTCGCGGCGCAACGCCATCAGCCGGGCGATGTTGGCGGAGCTGCAGGGGCACGTGGCCCGCGTCTCTTCCGGCCGCGCCGTGCGGGTGGTGGTGATCACCGGGGACGGGGACAAGGCCTTCTGCGCCGGCGCGGATCTCAAGGAGCGCACCGGCATGACGGAGCCGGAGGTGCGCGCCTTCTTGGACGGGCTGCGGCAGACGCTCCGCGCCCTGGAAGCGTCCGACACGGTCTTCATTGCCGCCTTGAACGGCCTTGCGCTGGGCGGTGGGACGGAGCTGGCGCTGGCGTGCGATCTCCGCGTGGCTGCGCCGGCGGCGGAGATTGGGCTGACGGAGGTCACGCTGGGGATCATCCCCGGCGGCGGCGGGACGCAGCGGCTGTCCCGGCTCATTGGCCCGGGGCGCGCCAAGGACCTGGTCTTGACGGGACGGCGCGTGGGAGCGGCGGAGGCGTTGACGCTGGGGGTGGTCAACCGGCTCGCGCCGGAGGGGCGGCTCCTGGAGACGGCGCTGGGGCTGGCACAGGCCATCTCCCAGAACGCGCCGCTGGCGGTGGCCGCCGCCAAGCACGCGGTGGACGAGGGGCTGGACCTGCCGCTGGACGCGGGGCTCAAGCTGGAACTGCAGAAGTACGAGATCGTGCTGGCCTCCGAGGACCGCAAGGAGGGGCTGGCCGCCTTCGCGGAGAAGCGGCCGCCCCGGTACACCGGACGTTAGGTCGCCTCAGGAGAGCGGCCGCTCCACGGCCTGCTCTGCCACGCCGCGGGCCTGGTCGAGGAAGTCCAGGCCACGGGCGCGCGACTGCTGGAGCCGCCCCTTCACCTGCTGCGGCGCGAGCCACCATGCAATGGCCGCCCCCGCCGCGCTGCCCACGAGGAACAGCGACAGCCCCCCGAGCGCGGTGCGCGCCGGCCGGTATGGCTGGAGTCCCATGCGGTGGTGGATGGCCTCCCGCTCGAGGCCGTAGTCAGAGATGACCCTGCGCGGCTGCCGCGCCCCCGCGTCGTAGAGATCCCGGTACACCCGCGCCGCCGCCTTGCGTGAGTGGTCCATGCCGTTGCCCGTTCCTTTCGCTGCTGTGTGGGGTGCGGACCGAAGGTGGTGTGGCCGGGGGCCCGCGGCGATGGCGGGGTTGGTGGCTGCCCGTCCACCGGGCGGGCAGGCTGTGCTAGGGACACCGCCCATGACCTTCGACGCCCGGTTGCTGGAGAAGATCTCGCAGGTGGAGAAGGGGGGCGCCCCCCGGTATCACCAGAAGAACGCGGAGACGGGGAAGCTGTTCGCCCGTGAGCGGATCCGCCTGTTGGTGGACGAGGGCTCCTTCGTGGAGGAGGGGCGGCTGGCCAACAACCTGGAGGCGGAGCTGCCCTCGGACGGGGCGGTCACCGGGCTTGCGCGCGTGGACGGGCGTCCCGTGGCCATCATGGCCAACGACTCCACGGTGAAGGCGGGCAGCTGGGGGGCGCGGACGGTGGAGAAGATCCTCCGCATCCAGGAGACGGCGCGGCAGAACCGCTGCCCGCTCCTGTACCTGGTGGACTCGGCCGGGGCGCGGATCACGGACCAGGTGGAGATGTTCCCGGGCCGGCGCGGGGCGGGGCGCATCTTCTACAACGAGGTGCACCTGTCCGGTTACGTGCCGCAGGTGTGCCTGCTGTTCGGCCCCTCGGCGGCGGGTGGCGCCTACATCCCGGCGTTCTGCGACATCGTCATCATGGTGGACGGGAACGCGTCCATGTACCTGGGCTCGCCGCGCATGGCGGAGATGGTCATTGGCGAGAAGGTGACGCTGGAGGAGATGGGCGGGGCGAAGATGCACTGCTCCATCTCCGGATGCGGGGACGTGCTCGCCAAGACGGAGGCCGAAGCCATTGATCACGCCAAGGCGTACCTCCGGCTGCTGCCCTCCCACTTCGGCGAGCAACCGCCGCGCGCGGAGCCGAAGGCGCCGAAGCGGAGCGGGAAGAAGATCGAGGAGATCATCCCGGCGGACCAGAACAAGCCGTTCGACATGCACGCCCTGCTCGCGGAGCTGATCGATGAGGGCAGCTGGTTCGAGATCAAGAAGCTGTTCGCGCAGGAGCTGATCACCGGCCTGGCCCGCATGGACGGGCGGACGGTGGGGATCGTGGCCAACCAGCCCAAGTACAAGGGCGGGGTGCTGTTCGTGGACTCGGCGGACAAGGCAGCCCGGTTCATCTGGCTGTGCGACGCGTTCAACATCCCGCTGCTGTACCTGGCGGACGTGCCGGGGTTCATGATCGGCACCAAGGTGGAGCGGGCGGGCATCATCCGGTCCGGGGCAAAGATGATCTCCGCGGTGTCAGAGGCCTCCGTGCCGCGGATCTCCGTGGTGGTGCGCAAGGCGTACGGGGCGGGGCTGTACGCCATGAGCGGCCCGGGCTTTGCGCCGGACTGCACGCTGGCGCTGCCGCAGGCCATGATCGCGGTGATGGGGCCGGAGGCGGCGGTCAACGCGGTCTACTTCAACAAGATCCAGGAGAAGCCGGACGCGGAGCGCCCCGCGTACGTGCAGCAGCTGCGGGACGAGTACCGGCAGGACGTGGACATCTACAAGCTGGCGGCCGAGCTGGTGGTGGACGAGGTGGTGCCCGGCGAGTCGCTCCGGGACGAGCTGGTCCGGCGGCTGGGCTTCTACACGTCTCGCTACTCGCCCCGTTCAGAGAAGAAGCACGGCGTGTTGCCGGTTTGAGCCGGTTGGCCGTGGTCCCCACCCCGAGGCTGGATTAAGAACTGCCGCGCACCATGGACTTTGAACTACCGGAGAGCCACCAGGCCCTGCAGAAGATGGTCCGCGACTTCTGCGAGAAGAACGTCAAGCCCCACGCCCGCGAGTGGGACCGTTCCGGCACCTTCCCCCGGGAGGTGGTCCGGCAGCTGGGCGAGCTGGGCATCATGGGGATGCAGATCCCCGAGGAGTTCGGCGGCGCGGGGCTGGACACGCTCGCGGTGGCGGTGGTGGTGGAGGAGATTGCCCGGTACGACGGCTCGCTTGCGCTGACTGTGGCCTCCCACAACGGGCTGGGCACGTCCCACCTGCGCGTCTTCGGACCGAAGCACCTGAAGGACCGCTTCCTGCCGAAGCTTGCCTCGGGCGAGTACCTGGGGGCGTGGGGGCTGACCGAGCCGGGGAGCGGCTCGGACGCGGCGGGGATGAAGACCACCGCCGTGCGCAAGGGGGACAGGTGGGTGCTCAACGGCGCCAAGATGTTCATCACCCAGGGCTCCGTGGGTGACGTGTTCGTGGTGCTGGCGGTCACCACGAAGGAGAAGAAGCAGAAGGGGATCACCGCCTTCTGCCTGACGCGCGGGATGCCCGGCTTCTCCCAGCGGGCCATCCACGGGAAGCTGGGGATGCGCTCCTCGGACACCGCGGAGTTGGTGATGGAGAACTTGGAGGTCGCGGACGATCACCGGATTGGCGAGGTGGACTCCGGCTTCATCGACACCATGAAGATCCTCGACAAGGGGCGCATCACCATTGGCGCCCTGGCGGTGGGGCTGGGGCGCGGGGCCCTGGAGGAGTCGGTCAGGTACTCGCGCGAGCGGACCGCGTTCGGCCAGCCCATTGGGGACTTCCAGGCGCTGCGCTGGATGATGGCGGACATGAAGACGGAGTTGGACGCGGCGCGGCTGCTGGTGTGGCGCTCGGCCCGGCTGGCGGACGCGGGCAAGCCGTACACGGTGGAGGCCTCCATGGCCAAGCTGTTCGCCTCGGAAGCGGCCACGCGGGCGTGCAACAAGGCGGTGCAGTTCCACGGAGGCTACGGCTACACCAACGAGTTCCCGGTGGAGCGGTACCTGCGGGACGCGAAGCTCTGCGAGATCGGCGAGGGGACGTCCGAGATCCAGCGCACCGTGATCGCCCGGGAGATCTACCGCCGGTGAACACCCGTGGCTTTTCCGTGAGCGCGCCGGGCGCAGGCAGCTTGTCCGCGCGGGTCCTCGCCGGGGATGTCCGTGCCGCCTCGCGGCTCATGCGCAACATTGACGACGGGGACGCCGCTGCCACGGCGGAGCTGCAGGCGCTGTTTCCCCGAACGGGGAAGGCGTGGGTGGTGGGGATCACCGGCTCGCCCGGGGCGGGAAAGTCCACGCTGACCAACCGGCTGATCGCCGGGTACCGGAAGGAGGGGAAGAAGGTGGGGGTGATCGCCGTGGATCCCACCAGCCCGTTCACGGGCGGGGCCATCCTCGGGGACCGCATCCGCATGCAGGAGCACGCCACGGATCCAGGTGTGTTCATCCGAAGCCTGGCCACCCGCGGCAACCTGGGCGGGCTGTCCCGCGCCACGGGGGACTGCATCCGCGTGATGGACGCCATGGGGCAGGACGTCATCATCGTGGAGACGGTGGGGGTGGGGCAGGACGAGATCGACATTGCCCAGATGGCCCACACCACGATCGTGGTGGTGGTCCCCGGCATGGGGGACGACATCCAGGCCATCAAGGCCGGCATCCTGGAGGTGGCGGACCTCTTCGCCGTCAACAAGGCGGACCTGGACGGCGCAGACCGGACGGTGCGGGAACTGCGTCAGATGCTGGAGCTGCGCCACGCGGTACGCGCGGTGGCGGACCACGACGCGGCCCACCGCATGTTGAACCACGGCCCGCCGGCGCCCGCCGCCCCCCCTGCCCAGCCGGAAGAGTGGGAGCCGCCTATTCTCAAGGTGGTGGCGGCGAGGGACCAGGGCATCCCGGAGTTGCTGGGCGCCGTGGAGCAGCACCACTTGTGGCTGGACGCCACCGGGCAGCGGCTCAAGAAGGAGGAGGCCCGGGCGGGGATGCAGTTCGTGTCGCTCCTGCGCGAACGGCTGCTGCGCAACGCGTTGGAGACCCTCGCGCGGGAGCAGGGGCGGCTGGACGAGGTCTCGCGCCGCATTGCCCAGCGGGCGGAGGATCCGTACGCGCTCGCGGAGGAAATTGCCGCGCGGCTGGACCATGCCTCCTGACATGGCGCTCGCCCCGGACGAGCGCTGGCGGCTGCTGGAGGAGCGGCTCGGTTGCCTGCTGCCGGACCGGGAGGCGGCGCTCACCGCGCTCACCCACAAGAGCTTCCTCAACGAGCACCCCGGCGAGCGGCAGGATCACAACGAGCGGCTGGAGTTCATCGGGGACGCGGCGCTTCAGCTGGCGGTCACCCACCGGCTGAACGAGCGGTTCCCGGAGGCGCGGGAGGGGGAGCTGTCCCGGATGCGCTCCCTCGTGGTGGGGACCGGGTCCTTCGCGGACGCGGCGCGGCGGCTGGGCCTGGGGCAACTCATGTTCCTGGGCCGCGGGGAGCGGCGCCGGCTGGACAAGGACGAGGGCACGGTCGTGGACCTGCTCGCGGATGCGTTCGAGGCGGTGGTGGCGGCGGTGTACCTGTCCGGTGGGCTTCCCGCGGTGCTGGGGGTGGTGGACCGGCATCTCGGTCCCGCGTTCGACGGGCTGGTCAACCGGTCCCTGGACCACAAGACGCGCCTGCAGCAGCTCACGCATGGGCGGATGAAGCTGTCGCCCCGCTACGAGGTGGTGGCGGAGACGGGGCCGGACCACGGCAAGCAGTTCGAGGTGGAGGTGCGGATCGGCGACCAGGTGTACGGGCGCGGGGTGGGACGCTCCAAGAAGGATGCGGAGCAGGCCGCCGCCCTGGTGACGCTCGGGATGCTGGAGCAGCCACCCTCCGCTTGACCCGCCGCGCAGGTGTGGCAGATGGTGCGCGCTCCCGCCGTCCCGGAGGACCTCTCGACCATGCTGACCCGTGTTTGCGGCCTCGCCGCCCTGCTCCTGTCCCTGTCCGCCGTTGCCGCGGCCCCCGCGCCGAAGTTCATGAAGATGGCGCGCGAGGGGAAGGACCTCTACGCCACCCTGAGGACGAACCAGGGGGACATCGTCGTCCGGTTGTTCGCCAGGGACGCGCCCATCACGGTGGAGAACTTCGTGGGGCTGGCCACCGGGGAGAAGGAGTGGACGGATCCCCGCACCCAGCAGAAGGTGACCGGCAAGCCGCTGTACGGCGGCGTCATCTTCCACCGGGTGATCCCCAACTTCATGATCCAGGGCGGTGATCCGCTGGGCCAGGGCACGGGGGACCCCGGCTACCGCTTCCAGGACGAGTTCCAGAGCGGCCGGAAGTTCGACAAGGTGGGGCTGCTGGCCATGGCGAACGCGGGCCCGAACACCAACGGCAGCCAGTTCTTCATCACCACCTCCACGCCCACCTACCTCAACAACCGCCACACCATCTTTGGCGAGGTCATCTCCGGATACGAGGTGGCCGTGGCCATCTCCAACGTGCCGCGCGGCCCGCGGGACCGGCCCAACGCGGACGTGGTGATCAAGACCATCACCGTCTCCGACAAGTCCCCCAAGGCAGAGCCCGCGAAGGCGGCCCCGGTCAAGGGCAAGAAGTAATCGTCATACACCAACAACCTGAAAGAGAGCTGACAGCATGGGAGTGATGGACGAGGCCCGCGCCGGGAACGACCTGTACGTTACCTTTGACACCACCGAGGGCTCCTTCGTGGTGCGGCTGTTTGCCAAGGACGCGCCGAAGACGGTGGAGAACTTCGTGGGGCTGGCCTCGGGCGAGAAGGCCTGGCGCCACCCGGCCACCGGCGAGGAGATGAACGGCAAGCCGCTGTACGACGGGACGATCTTCCACCGCTGCATTGGCAACTTCATGGTGCAGGGCGGCGATCCGCTCGGTCAGGGGTTTGGCGGCCCGGGCTACAAGTTCGAGGACGAGTTCCAGAGCGGCCGGAAGTTCGACAAGGTGGGGCTGCTGGCCATGGCCAACTCCGGGCCGAACTCCAACGGCAGCCAGTTCTTCGTCACCGTGGCGAAGACCGACTGGCTGAACAACCGGCACACCATCTTCGGCGAGGTCATCAAGGGCTACGAGGTGGTGGCCAGGGTGGCCAACGACATCCCCAAGGGGCCACAGGATCGTCCGGTGAAGGACGTGAAGATCAACAAGCTGACCATCTCCACCTCGGCCTAGTGCCGGGAGGCCCCCGAGGGAGGCCCTTCATCCCCCGCGTAGCACCTGCTGGGCGGGCCGCTCCGTGCCGCCCTGGATCACCTCCGCCGTGCCATCCTCCCCCCGCACCCGATCCGGCTTTGCCGTGCTCATTGGCCGCCCCAACGTGGGCAAGAGCACGCTGCTCAACGCCCTGACGGGCGAGCGCTTGGCCATCACCAGCCCCAAGCCGCAGACCACCCGCAACCGCGCGCTGGGGGTGGTGACGCGCCCGGCCGGGCAGGTGGCCTTCATTGACACCCCGGGTGTCCACCAGGCCCGCGGGCAGCTCAACAAGTACATGGTGGACGTGGCGCTGCAGGCCCTGGACGAGGTGGACATTGCCCTCTTCGTGGTGGAGGCCACCGAGGGGCAGGGGCTCACCCCGCAGGTGGGGGAGGGCAACCGCTTCATCCTCGAGCGGCTGAAGTCGGCGGGGAAGCCCACGCTGCTCGTCATCAACAAGGTGGACGAGGTCAAGAAGGGGCAGCTGCTGCCGCTCATTGATCTGTACGCGAAGCAGTTCCCGTTCGCGGAGGTGCTGCCCATCTCCGCGCTGAAGAAGGACGGGGTGGACCTGCTGTTCGAGACGGTGCTGTCGCACTGCCCGGAGGGGGAGCTGCTGTTCCCCGAGGACATGCTGACGGACCAGGCGGAGCGGGTACTGGTGGCGGAGTACGTGCGCGAGCAGGTGCTGCGCCACTGCCGGCAGGAGATCCCGTACTCCACCGCGGTGCGGGTGGACGTGTTCGACGAGTCCGAGCGCGAGCCACGCCCGGGGACGAAGCCCAGCCGCGGATTGGCCGGGCTGGTGCGGATTGCCGCCTCCATCTTCGTGGAGCGGGACTCGCAGAAGGCCATCCTGATCGGCAAGGGCGGGCAGATGCTCAAGCGGATCGGGACCGAGTCCCGCAAGCGGATCGAGCGGCTGCTGGGGACGCACGTGTTCCTGGACCTGCGTGTGCGCGTGGAAGAGCGCTGGAGCGAGCGCCCGGAGGCGCTCCGGGAGATGGGGTACGAATAATGGGTGCGCTCGTTGCCATCGTGGGGCGGCCCAACGTGGGCAAGTCCACGCTCTTCAACCGGCTTGTGGGGCGCCGCACGGCCATCGTGGAGGACCGGCCAGGCGTCACGCGTGACCGCCTGTATGGGGACGTCGAGTGGCTGGACCGGCGATTCACGCTGATCGATACCGGCGGCTTCGTCCCGGGGGAGAAGGACGCGCTGCTGAAGAAGGTCCGGCAGCAGGCGCTCTTCGCCGTGCAGGAGTGCGACGTCGTCCTCTTCGTGGCGGACGTGCGCGCAGGCATCACCTCCGGTGACGAGGCCATTGCGGCGGAGCTGCGCAAGGCGGGCAAGCCCGTGCTGCTGGTGGCCAACAAGGCCGACACCGCCCGCCTGGAGGACGAGGGGGCCGGCTCGGAGCTCTACCGGCTGGGGCTGGGGGACGCGCTGTACTACGTCTCGGCCGAGCGCGGGCGCGGGGCGGACGACCTGAAGGAGGCGGTGGTGGCGGCGCTTCCACCTGCCACCGGGGGCGAGGAGAAGCCTGCGTTCGAGGAGGATGCGGACAGCCGGCCGGTGCGGGTGGCCATTGTGGGACGGCCCAACGTGGGGAAGAGCACGCTCGTCAATGCGCTGCTGAACGAAGAGCGCATGGTGGCGAGCGAGCTGGCCGGCACCACCGTGGACCCGGTGGACAGCGAGCTGGAGTTCCAGGGAAGGAAGATCATCCTCACGGACACCGCCGGCATCCGGCGCAAGGCCTCCATTTCCCAGACGGTGGAGCAGTTCGCGGTGGTGGGCTCGCTGCGGACGGTGGAGCGGGCAGACGTGGTGGTGGTGGTGCTGGACGCCACCGAGCCCGCGGTGGAGCAGGACGCGCGCATTGCCGGGCTGGCCGAGGAGAAGGGCCGGGCCATGGTGGTGGTGGTGAACAAGTGGGACCAGGTGGCGGGGAAGGCCTCCAGCGCCACGTTTCGCGAGCAGCTGAAGGACTCGCTCAAGTTCATCTCCTACGTGCCGGTGGTGTTCACCTCCGCCATTGACGGGACCAAGGTGGAGAAGGTGCTGGAGCTTGCACTCCAGGTGTTCGGCCAGTGGCAGTTCCGGGCGCCCACGCCGTTGATGAACCGGCTGCTCAAGCACGTCACCGAGCACCACCCCATGCCGTGGCACGCCGGCAAGCCGCTGAAGCTGTACTACGCCACGCAGGTGGCGGCGGCCCCGCCCACCTTCGTCTTCACCTGCAACCGGCCGGAGGGGGTGCCGGACCGGTACAAGCGTTACCTCGTCAACCAGCTGCGCGAGACGTTCGACCTGAAGGTGCCGCTGCGGCTGCTGTTCCGCGAGCGGCCGGGGAAGAGCAAGCGCTCGGCCCGGCTGGGGACCATGGTGGGACGGAAGCAGGGGCGGAAGCTGAAGTCCTGAGCTACCGCTGCACACTTGAAAGACGGGGGGCGGATCCCTATGGTGCGCCCCCTTTGCACACCATCCAGGAGTTGTATCCGTGTCGGACACCCAGAAGCTGGACAAGAAGGAGCTCAAGGCGCCGGATGCCTTCCAGGCGGCAGGCACCGAGGCGCAGAGCTGGATCCAGAAGCACGAGAAGACCGTGGTCATGGGCGTGGCGGGTGCCCTGGTGCTCGGGCTGGGCGTTGGGCTCGTGAACTGGGTGAACGACCGGTCCGAGGACAAGGCGGCCCGCCAGCTGGGCGAGGCGCTGCGCCCGATGCAGCGTGGCGTGGACGAGACCGGGTTTGCCGCCGCGGGGGCCACGGGGAACGAGAAGGACGCCCCCTTCAAGAGCCAGGCGGAGAAGGACCAGTCGGTGGTCGCCTCGCTGGACGCGTTCCGCAAGGGGTCCGACGGGACGCACGCCGCCATGGCTGCCGGGCTGCCGCTGGCGCAGACGCAGTTGCGGCTGGGCATGTACGCCGAGGCGCTCGAGGGCTTCCACGCCTTTCTGAAGCACGCCCGCTCCGAGGACCCGCTGCGTGCCGCGGCGCTCGAGGGCAAGGGGTACGCCTTCGAGGGCCAGGGACAGCTGGACAAGGCGCTCGAGGCGTTCGCGCAGCTGGGCAAGGAGAACGCCACGCCCTTCCTCGAGGGGATGGGCCCGTACCACCAGGCCCGCATCCTGCTCGCGCAGGGCAAGAAGGACGAGGCGGCGAGGGGCTTTGCCGAGGTGGCCGCGAAGTTCCCCAAGACGGCCGCGGCGCGCATGGCGCAGGACCGGGTCAGTGCGTTGATTGCCCAGGGCGTGACGCCGCCGGTAGTGGCCGGCGCCGCAGACGCGGGGACCTGATGCGGCGGGCCCTCCCGCTGCTCGCCGCGGCGGCGCTCTCGGGCTGCGCCGCGGTGCCCGTGTACGGGGATCCCACCTTCGCCGGGGCCGAGGAGTCCGCGCCGGTCCGCCTCCTCGAGGTGGATTGGACGGTACCGCTGGTGCCGGACGTGCCGCTGCTGGAGTACGCGCCGCGCGAGGCGGCCGGGCCGGCGGTGGACCCGGGCTCCGGGCGGATCATCGCCCTGACGCGGGATGGCCGCGTGCAGGCGGTGAGCGCAGCGGGGCAGGTGGAGTGGACCTACAAGACGGCGCTGCCGTTCAGCACCGCGCCGCTGATCGCCGCGGGGCGCATCTACGTGAGCGGCGGGGACGGCACGGTCTACGCGCTCAATGATCACCCGGCGGGGCCGGGCGGTGAGCTGCTCTGGAAATACGACGCCAACGAGGACCTGGCCACCACGCCGGTGCTCGCCGGCAAGCTGCTGCTGGTGGCCACGCAGGCGGACACGGTGGTGGCGCTGGACGCGGAGGACGGGCGCTGGTTGTGGCAGTACCGGAGGGACACGCCCGCGGGCTTCACCATCCGCGGCGCCTCGCGCCCGGTGGTGGAGGGGGGCCGTGCCTACGTGGGGTTCGCGGACGGGACGCTCGTGGCGCTGGACCTCATGGACGGGACGCCCTGCTGGGAGCGGCGCCTGGGCGTGGAGGGGGCGCAGTTCGTGGACGTGGACACGGCGCCGGTGGTGGATGCCGCGCGCAACCGCGTCTACGCGGCCTCCTATCGGGACGGCGTCTTCGGCCTGGACCTCGCCACGGGGGAGACGGTCTGGAGCACCACCACGCCGGGTGTCACCTCGCTGGTGCAGCGCGGGGGGCTGCTCTTCTGCGCAGGTGACGGCCGCGTCACGGCGCTCAAGGTGGAGGGCGGCCAGCTGGCGTGGACGCTGGAGCTGAAAGGGCGGCTGGCCCACGCCCCGGCGCAGGTGAAGGGGCTCTTGCTGGTCCCCACCGAGCGGGCGCTGCTCTTCGTGGACCCGCTGTCCGGGCGCATCCGCCAGAGCTGGAACCCCGGGCGCGGCGTGACGGCCACGCCGGCCTGGTTCCGGGACCGGCTGTACGTGCTGTCCAACCTGGGGCACCTGTACGCGCTGGCGCTGCCGGGCCAGCGGGAGGGCTGAAGCGGTGGCCGGGCCGCGCGAGGTGCGGGTGGTGGCGGCGCTGATTGCAGACGGGGGTGAGCCCATGCGCTACCTCGTGCAGCAGCGGCCCCCCCACAAGGCGCGGGGGCTCCTGTGGGAGTTCCCCGGCGGCAAGGTGGAAGCGGGCGAGTCGGACGCGGAGGCGCTCGTTCGCGAGTGCCGCGAGGAGCTGGCGGTGGAACTGCGCGTGGGCGGGCTGTGCCACGTGACGCGGCACGCCTACGCGGACCTGGTGGTGACGCTGGCGCTGTACGGGGCGCGGATCCAGTCCGGCGAGCCGCAGCCGCTGGAGTGCCACGCGCTGCGGTTCGCCACGCCGGAGGAGATGGCGGACCTGCCGTTCTGCGAGGCGGACGTGCCGCTGCTCCGGGATCTCCGGGCCGGA
>Ga0194134_10005223_pt1 | contig 12445 bp, 12 predicted proteins | sample TA2KigOff0mmetaG_FD_148602 | JGI IMG/M metagenome (GOLD analysis project Ga0194134, IMG submission 148602) | Freshwater microbial communities from Lake Tanganyika, Tanzania - TA2015056 Kigoma Offshore 0m | ecosystem: Environmental > Aquatic > Freshwater > Lake | place: Tanzania: Lake Tanganyika... | reverse complement strand
TACTAGACTCCATAAAATATACTCAGGTGTATCAATACATTTACAGCATAAGAGACGAGCTTTTGAATTCTGGTCAAGTAAAGTACAAGCAGGAGTTTCCTTGGCGTATTCGTGTTATACAAAACGACTCTATGATAAATGCATTTTGCACACCGGGGGGATACATTTACGTTTTTACCGGAATTTTGAAATTTTTAGATTCAGGTGATCAGCTGGCGGGGGTGTTAGGGCACGAAATGGGACATGCAGATATGCGTCACTCAACCAGACAAATGACACAAATGTTTGGTGTCCAATTGTTACTGGAAGTTGTTGCCGGTAAACAAGAAGCTATAAAAGAAGTCAGCGCGGTCCTAATTGGATTAAAATTTTCAAGAAATCACGAAACGGAAGCAGACAATTGTTCCGTTCAGTACCTTTGTCCAACACTTTACAATGCCGCAGGGGGAGCGGGGTTTTTTGAAAAAATTCAGGCACTTGGTGGGATTAAACCGCCTGAGTTTTTGAGTACTCACCCAGATCCTGGGAATCGTATTCAAGCATTTAATAAGAAAAAAGAAGAACTGAGTTGCAAAGGAAATCAAACATACAAAGATGAATATCAGGCCTTGTTAAAATTATTACCGTAATGGTTTTGTATCTTTGTCATCGAAATTCTTCTCATGCTAGAAATACAACGTATTAGAAATGAAAAACAGGCCATCATTGACGGCCTAAAAAAACGCCAAATTGACGCAACCCAAACACTTGAGCAAATTTTAGTGCTCGATACGGAATGGCGTAAAAACAAAACGTCTTTGGATAATATTGCAGCTGAATCTAATTTGCTTGCTAAGGAAATTGGGGATCTTTTCAAGTCAGGCAAATCGGGCGAAGCAAATCAACTGAAGGAAAAAACAGCAGTGCTCAAGACCTCTGAGGCGGAACTAAAGCATAAGGTTGAAGAATTAGAGCATCAAATACAGGATTTATTATACACACTTCCAAACGTGCCGAATGACCTCGTTAAAAACGGAAGAGATGCAGCAGACAACGAAATTGTATTTTCCCATGGCCAAGGCCCCGTTTTTTCATTTGTGGCACATCCACATTGGGATTTAGCAAAAAAATACAAGCTCATAGATTTTGAATTAGGAGTAAAAGTAACGGGTGCAGGATTTCCTTTTTACCGTGGCAAGGGAGCAAAATTGCAGCGCGCCTTGATTTCATTTTTCTTGGATGAAGCGCAACATGCGGGTTACGAAGAGTTTATTTCTCCCCACATGGTGAATGAAGCAAGTGGAATAGGAACCGGTCAGCTCCCAGATAAAGAGGGCCAAATGTATTACATGCCTGCCGATGATTTTTATATGATTCCAACGGCAGAGGTCCCTCTGACGAATATTTTCAGAGATGTTCTTTTGCCAGATCCTAATTTTTCAATAAAAATGTGCGGATATACTCCTTGTTTTCGACGTGAAGCGGGGTCTTATGGAAAAGATGTTAGGGGATTGAACCGACTGCATCAATTTGATAAAGTTGAAATTGTAAGAATTGAAAACCCTCAGAATACAGCAGTTGCATTGGAAGAAATGATGGAACATGTTAAAGGGCTCTTAATTAAATTAGGCCTAGAATTTAGAATTCTTCGACTTTGTGGAGGCGACATGGGATTCGCTTCTGCCATGACCTACGACTTTGAGGTTTATTCTGCCGCCCAAGAGAAATGGTTAGAGGTGAGTTCTGTTTCCAGGTTTGACACATTTCAATCCAATCGTTTGAAATTACGCTTTAAGGATGCGGATAAAAGGAGTCAGTTGGCACATACGTTGAATGGTTCTGCCCTTGCACTTCCAAGAATAGTAGCGGCATTGCTGGAAAACTATCAAACCGGAAATCAAATCATTATACCTGAAGTATTGCAACCATATACCGGGTTTGATACCATTTCTTAATGCGAAAATTCGGACTAATTGGATCCTCTTTGGCACATTCTTTTTCGCCAAAATTTTTCACTGAATATTTTTCAGACCATAAAATCAATGCGAAATATGAGCGCCACGAAATCTCTGATATATCCTTAATATCAAAAGTATTCAGCTTAATGCCTGATGGCCTGAATGTCACAATCCCCTACAAGGAAGTCGTGATGCAATACTTGGATGTTATCGACGACGAAGCAAGTCAAATAGGAGCTGTGAATACAATAGCATTTTCTGAGAACAAAAAAATTGGATTTAATACCGATGCGTCAGGTTTTCGTCAGTCGATTAAACCATTTTTAAGTTCGCACCACGAAAGAGCACTAATAATCGGTACTGGAGGAGCTGCCAAGGCTATTGCATGGACTCTACAAAATATGGGAATCGATGTCATATATGTTTCTCGTTCACCCGAGGGTAAAATAAAAACATTTTCTTATTCGGAGTTGAATAATCATATGGTGAATGCATGTAAATTGATTATTAACTGTTCTCCAGTGGGAATGTATCCTAACAATCTTGCGACCATAGATTTTCCATACAACCATTTATCTTGTGATCACTTTGTCATTGATTTAATCTATAACCCAGCGGAAACTAATTTTCTTATGCAGGCAAAACGCAAAGGTGCCATCACCATGAATGGAGAAAGCATGTTGAAGCACCAGGCGCTGGCAAGTTGGGAAATTTGGAATAAAATAACCCGAAATAACATGCAGAAATAGGGGTAATTTAGTTGAGGCACTGGCGAAGAAAATTCTGAATAGTTTGATTTGCCTAAAAATCGTCACAAAACTGCCTGGCACCTCATTGTAGACTTGATTTAAGTTCCTATTTTTGATGAATGGAAGCCAAGGAAATAATAAAAAAAATCAAGGCTGGAAATCTGAGCAACTTGTATCTCCTGCATGGAGAAGAACCTTATTACATAGATATAATTTCTGAGGCGATCATTCAACATGCTTTACCAGAACACGAGCGAGATTTTAATCAATCTGTACTTTACGGAAAAGATGTGGAATTAGCTGCTCTTTTAAGTGAATTAAAATCTTACCCCATGACTGCTGAACGCCGAGTTGTCGTTTTAAAGGAAGCCCAAGATTTCAAGCAGCTAGATGATTTAGAGGCTTATTTTGAGCAACCGAATGATACAACAGTTTTTGTCATTTGCTACAAATACAAATTCATAGACGGAAGAAAAAAATATCTAAAAACAGTACTAAATCACGGGGTAGTTTTTAAATCTGAAAAGGTAAGAGAATATCAACTTTCCGAATGGATACAGCGGTACATTAAAAGTATTGGATATGATATTACGTCGAAAGCAGCTATGTTGCTAGTAGAATTTTTAGGAAATGATTTAAGTAGAATCGTCAATGAAGTAGATAAATTGTCTATTCTCATAGAAAAAGGCACAACAATCAACGACACTCATATTGAGGAGAATATCGGCATTTCCAAAGATTACAATGCATTCGAGTTGACAAATGCAGTTGCAAAAAAAGATTCAGTCAAGGCGATGAAAATCGTTCAATATTTTGAGTATAATCCAAAAGCACTGGAATTTCCCAATTTGATGGCTGCTTTTTTCAAGCACTTTTCTCAACTTATGCGAATTCATTTTTTTCCGGTTAAAACCAAAGAAGCCCTCGCTCAAAATTTAGGATTGCATCAATTTGTGGTAGGGGAACTGTTGATCTCAAAAAATCTATATGATCCTAAAAAAATAGCATCGGTAATTTCGCTTTTGCATCAATACGATTTAAAATCTAAAGGAGTAGGAAATGCCAACGCTTCACATCCAGAACTTCTCAGGGAACTTGTTTTTCAAATCATGTATTAATGGCGCTATTCTTTTTACCCAATCTTAATGAAAATCATAAATTTATTGACCTGACTGAGGAGGAATCTAAACATTGCATTCGGGTGTTGCGGTATAAGCTTGGTGACTCAATAGAAATAATTAATGGTAAAGGATTGCTTGTAGAGGCAAGTGTTGTGGATGCAAATCCCAAAAAGTGTTCGGTTAGAATAGATACCTTTTTCTCCTTCCCTAAAACGAAAGATATTCATGTCGCTGTTTGTCCAACAAAAAGTATGGACCGAATGGAATGGTTAACGGAGAAAGCAGTAGAGTTAGGTGCGACAAAAATCACTTTTATATATTCTAAGAATTGCGAACGGCCTCAGCTAAAGTTGGATAGATTGGAAAAAATTGCTGTTTCAGCAATAAAGCAATCTAAGCGCTACTACCTGCCTGAAATTATGCTTTGCCCTGATGTTAAATCTTTTGTGTCACAATTTCCAGGAGGGTACATTGCACATTGTCATCCTGGGAAAAAAATGTCAGCGGTTTGTGGTCTTCACAAAGGGCCAATAATGATAGGTCCTGAAGGAGATTTTACAAAGGATGAGGTGGAACGAGCATTACAAAACGGATACCAAGCTCTTGATTTGGGTGAGTTTAGACTAAGAACTGAAACTGCTGCCCTCATTTCCGTTTTTTATCAGTGTTAGTAAAACAATGCAGTTTGAGAATTGTTAACTACTTGTTCTTTATTTTGTAACGCTGTTTATAATACAAAAAAAATGATTCAAACAGATATCATAGTTATAGGGGCAGGGCCCGTGGGGTTATTTACTGTTTTTGAAGCAGGCTTGCTTAAATTACGTTGTCATCTTATTGACTCATTGCCGCAACCCGGAGGCCAATGCTCAGAAATTTATCCCAAAAAACCAATTTACGATATACCTGGATTTCCTGAAATTTTGGCAGGTGAACTTGTCGATAACTTAATGAAACAAGCTGAACCATTTAAGCCCGGTTTTACTTTAGGCGAAGCAGCTCTAACGATTGCTAATAATAGCGATGGAAAATTTGTGGTCACAACAGTGAAAGGTACCAAACATGAAGCACCAATTGTTATCATAGCAGGAGGTTTAGGTGTATTTGAACCTCGGAAACCCCCAATAGAAAATATCATAGATTTTGAGGACAGAGGAGTTGAGTACATTATTAAAGATCCCACATTCTATAACGACAAAAATTGTGTTATAGCTGGAGGTGGAGATTCAGCGTTAGATTGGTCCATATTTTTAGCTGAAAATCGCATTGCAAAAGAGGTGGTTTTGGTACATAGAAGCAGCTCATTTCGTGGTCATTTGGACTCTGTTCAAAAAGTTATTGATATGGCTGAACAAGGTAAGATAAAACTTATCACCGAAGCAGAGGTTACGGGTCTTTCTGGGAACGGGAAGCTCAGCGCCGTGCACATTACACATCAATCTAGAGGGGAGATGGTGTACGAAACGGATCATTTTATTCCTCTGTTTGGGCTTAAACCTAGCTTGGGGCCCATTGCAGATTGGGGTTTAGAAATAGAAAAAAATGCAATCAAAGTAAATACGTTGGATTACTCAACCAATATTCCAGGCATTTATGCGGTTGGAGATGTTAATACCTATGAAAACAAACTGAAACTCATACTTTGTGGATTTCATGAAGGTACCTTGGCAGTGCAGTCTGCTTTTGCTAGAATATATCCTGAAAAGAAAAATGTCCTCAAGTATACCACAGTAAATGGTATTCAAGGTTTTTAGTCTGCAGATTTTCTTTAGATTTGATCCATGAGTCGTAAAACAATTCTTGCAGTTGTCGTTCTGGGTCTACTTTCGTTGACGAGCATCCTTATTGTACAATTGATTTGGGTAAAAAAAACACTTGAAATTCAAAAAAATGATATTGCCATTCAAAACAAGGAGGACAGCTTAAACACTCGTGAGTTCAATTATAATATGGTGAGGGCGCTTCAAAATGTTGCGAAGACTATCCAAAAGAATGCAAAAGACTCCATGGATTTATACGCCACAGTTCGTAAAATCAATGAAAAGCATTACACCGTTGATATTACTGAAGAGCTTGAACCATATTATTTAGAGACCTTACTTAAAAAGTCATTTTATACTCAGAATATTGATCAAGATTTCGTTTACGGGATATACGATTGTTTTCTTGATACAATTTATTTGAGTAAACTTATCGAATTTAAGGGAGATTCCATCTATGAGACTACAAAAAATCAGTCGATGGATCTCACCGCAAGCGATTTAAATCTTAAGAAAGATGGGCACTATTTTACGGTCTACTTTCCTAACTTGGATAAGAGAACTATACAAGCAACTCAATTCTTTTCTCCCTGGTTATACATAACAGCAATTGTAATTTTAGTGGTTGTCTTTTTTGGATACAGCTTGATTATTATTATCCGCCAAAAACGATTGTCAGAGGTTAAAACTGATTTTATAAACAATATGACTCATGAATTGAAAACACCGATTGCCACGATTAGTTTGTCTAGCGAAATGTTGTTGAGAGGCGAGGAGATGGATCTTGAAAAAATAAAGCGTTACGCAGGCATAATTTTTAAGGAAAACAAAAGGCTTGAAAATCAGGTGGAACGGGTATTAAATGTGGCAAAAATCGATAGGGAACAAGTGGTACTGAAAAAGGAGGTATTCAACATATACGAATTATTGTCAGAGGTAAAAGAAAACTTTGAATTTAATCAGCTGGCAAATGGAGGTCAAGTCATGTTGAATTTTCAAGGCGATCAATTTACCATTCATGCGGATCCCGTTCACATAACCAATGTATTGTATAACCTGCTTGATAATGCAGCTAAATACTGTGATCAAATACCCCTTATCAAGATTTCCACCAAACATGAAGGGAAGAAACTTGAAGTGAGTGTAGAGGATAATGGTATTGGGATAAAGAGAGAGAGCTTGGCAATGATATTTGATAAATTTTATAGAGTGCCAACAGGAAACTTACATAATGTTAAAGGCTTTGGTCTTGGTCTTTATTATGTCAAGCTTATTATCGATGCGCACGACGGCAGAATAGATGTTAAAAGTTCTCCAGGAAAAGGTACTACTTTCGTGATTTCTTTACCTTTATCAGGTCCGCGTTAGGTTGTGGACTGCGTCCAAAACGAATTAGTTTTTTGGTTTTTTTACTAAGTGAAAATTTTTCAGGAACGGACAAACCTTCAATAGACACTAAAATAATCACCTCATTTTCCGTGGGGGCACATGATAAATCACCTTCGTAGGAGAGTTTACCAACGGTCATCAACATCTTTGTCTTTTTAAACTCAACAGAAATAAAAGATTTGCCAATTTCTAATGGTGAGTCGCCGTTTAAAATTTGATAAGCCGGAATTTCCCCCTCGTACATTCCCCTGTATTTTTTCTTGAGTTTATTCTGTGAAATACAAAAATGAGCAGTCAGTATATAAAAACAAATGAGGAAGATTCGCATGGGATAAAGTTAAACAATATTTTAGCTGTTGAGAACTCGAATAACTTGTTTAAAAATTCGGTTGTAGGCGTCAATATGTCTTAAAGATAAAAGTTAATTTCGCAAATGAATACAGGTTATAAAATCAAACAATCGAAGATTTTTTGAACTCATGAAACAATACCACGACTTACTTTTGCATATTTTAAACAATGGGGTTAAAAAAGAAGACAGGACGGGAACCGGTACCCTTTCGGTTTTTGGTTATCAAATGCGGTTCAATTTGGAAGATGGATTCCCTGTATTAACTACGAAGAAACTACATTTAAGGTCTATCATTCATGAATTGTTGTGGTTCTTGAAAGGTGAAACAAATATCAACTATCTAAAAGAAAACAATGTTTCAATTTGGGATGAATGGGCAGATAGCGAGGGAAATTTAGGGCCGGTTTACGGTTATCAATGGAGAAGCTGGCCTACTGCTGACGGCCGCCACATTGATCAAATTAAGCAGGTTCTTCACCAATTGAAAAATAATCCTGATTCAAGGCGAATAATTGTTTCGGCTTGGAATGTAGGAGAAATTGAAAACATGAAGCTTCCTCCGTGTCACGCTTTTTTTCAATTTTATGTGGCGGAAGGAAAGTTAAGTTGTCAACTTTATCAACGCAGTGCAGACACTTTTCTTGGTGTACCCTTCAATATTGCTTCATATGCACTTCTCACTATGATGATGGCTCAGGTATGTGGATTGAAAGCGGGAGATTTTGTGCATACGCTTGGTGATGCTCATCTTTACCTGAACCATTTGGACCAAGCGAAATTACAGTTGACACGTGATTTTCGACCTCTACCACAAATGAAAATTAACCCTGATGTGACCGATATTTTTGATTTCAAATTTGAAGATTTCGAACTATTAAATTATGATCCGCATCCACATATTAAAGCAGCTGTGGCAGTATGATGAAAGTATCGCTGATTGTTGCTGTAGATTTGGAAAATGGAATAGGCCGTGATAACGATTTAATGTGGCATCTTCCGGCAGATATGCAGTTTTTTAAGGAAACTACAAAAGGCCAAATTGTCGTTATGGGAAGAAAAAATTACGATTCCATCCCAGAAAAGTTCCGTCCTTTGCCAGGTAGACAAAATGTAATTCTAACGCGTAATCAATCTTTTCATGCCGAAGATTGTCTAGTTTTCCACTCTTTGAATGAATGTTTTTCCCATTTTAAGGACGAGAATACGCGCACATTATTTATCATTGGAGGTGGTGAGGTGTACCGTTTGGCCTTGGAATCAGGACTACTTCAGGAAATGTTTATCACAATGGTAAATAAAGTTTATGGGGCCGATACTTTTTTTCCTGAGTTTGATGAGACGTTATGGGAGAAATCCAAGATAGGTTGCCAAGAAGCGGATGAAAAACACGAGGTAGATTTTACCTTCTGGTATTTCAAGAGAAAATCAACGGCACTTTAGCGCGGCTTCGGACCTATGTACTTGTAACAAGGATTTAAACCTAAAAAACAGGTTTCCAAAAGTTCCAATTTAATGAACTTATTAAATTTTTTATCAGTTTTCTCAAAAACTGGTCTGCTTTTCCATTGCTCAATTGCTGAATCATCTTTCAACGCGTAGTGCAAAGAATCAGAAATTGCATATTTCACTTTCAATTTAGGAACACTCAACATTTGATCGGCCAAAAATATCCGAAGGTAGCACTTTTTAGGGATCTTTCCACTCCAATTTCCATTTTCATCGAGTGCGATTTCCATACGAGACCATTCACTTGATTTTGAGTTATTAAATTTTTTGAATTCGACGACTAAATAATAATTTCCAAGATTTCTTGTAATTCCGGCTGCCATTTCTACCGAAGGCTTTGCTCCTCCGCAATACGGTGTTCGAGCCGTTAATGAGACATGTGTTTTTTGACTAAAAAGTCCAGAGGAACAGACGAAAAGAAATAGAAATGGGTAGTTTTTCACAATGAGTTTATAATGCTTAACTAAAATTATGCCTTTATTTCAATAAATCATTTGCTTTTTCCCTCGCAAGCACATCAGCAGTGATATAATCATCTAATTTAGGATTTAATGTATTTGAATTTGCATTCATTACCTCTTCATTGAGTTGAGCAATTTCCAAAAAGGAAATACGTTTGTTTAGAAAAGCGTCAACAGCTATTTCATTTGCTGCGTTCAAGGTACATGCTACAGTTCCCCTCATATCCATTGCTTTATAAGCTAGATTTAAGTTTCGAAAAGTAGTCCTATCCGCTTGCTCGAAGGTGAGCTGAGGGTAATCTAAAAAATTAAAACGAGGGAACGATGTAGTTAATCTCATAGGATAGGTCAAGGCATATTGAATGGGTAATTTCATGTCGGGAAGGCCCATTTGCGCTTTCATGCTTCCATCTTGGAATTGCACGATTGAATGAACAATTGACTGAGGGTGGACAATCACATCGATTTGTGAAGCCGCAAGGTTGAATAGCCATTTAGCTTCTATTACTTCTAAACCTTTGTTCATTAAAGTTGCAGAATCGATGGTAATTTTGGCGCCCATGGACCAATTTGGATGTTTTAAAGCTTGTTCAAGACTGACGTGCTTTAACTGCTCTGTGTTCATCCCACGAAAGGGCCCTCCGGATGCAGTCAAATAGATCTTCTCAATTTTATTGTGGAATTCACCCACTAAGCATTGAAATATAGCGGAATGTTCAGAATCTACAGGATAAATATTAACCCCTTTTTCTCTTGCCAATTGTGTGATTAACTCCCCGGCGACCACCAGCGTTTCTTTGTTTGCAAGTGCAATATTTTTACCTGCCAAAATAGCATGAATGGTTGGTTTCAAACCAGCATATCCGACAAGTGCTGTTAAAACCACATCTACTTGTGTAGATTCCACTACCTGACATAAAGCGTCAAGACCAGTATACACATGTATGTCTTCGTGTCGTAAGGCATCTCTCACTTTCTGGTAAAGCGACTCTTCAGAAATAACAACGGTGTTAGGTTTGAATTTGAGCGCTTGTTCAATTAATAAATCCACATTCCTTCCCGCAGTTATAACCTCCAACTCAAAATGTTCTGGGTAGAGAGAGATTACTTCAAGGGCTTGCGTACCAATTGAACCTGTTGAGCCGAGAATGGCAATACCTTTTTTAGTAGTCATACGATTTTAAACAGATTATCAATTAAAAGGTTGAATAGTATCTTTGTACAGCAGTATTACCCCATTATTCCACCGTTACACTCTTCGCTAAATTTCTTGGTTGATCCACGTTGCATCCGCGCATAACAGCGATATGGTAAGAAAGCAATTGAAGTGGAACGGTTGCAACAAGCGGAGCCAAATGGTCATTTACTTCTGGAATGGCTATGACGTCATCTGCAATTTCTTCGACTTGTTCGTCTCCCTCAGTTACTATAGCGATGATTTTACCTTTTCTTGCTTTTACCTCCTGAATATTCGAGACGACTTTCTCATAGGAATTCCCTTTTGTAGCAATCACAAAAACCGGCATATTTTCATCAATTAAGGCAATCGGTCCGTGTTTCATTTCTGCGGCTGGATAACCCTCTGCGTGGATGTAGGAAATCTCTTTCAATTTCAAAGCTCCCTCAAGGGCAACAGGGAATAAGTTTCCTCGGCCTAAATAAAGTGCGTTGTTTGCATCCTTGTATTTTTCCGCAATTTGTTCAATATGAGCATTTATGGCCAATACTTTTCTTACCAATTCCGGTAGCGTTTCCAATTCTGTCAATAACCGATGGAAATCCCATTCACTGATGGTACCTTTTTTTCTACCTAACGATAAAGCCATCAAAGTGAGTATGGTCACTTGCGCTGTAAAAGCTTTGGTAGAAGCCACCCCAATTTCAGGTCCTGCGTGTGTGTATGAACCACCGTGTGTTGCACGTGAAATAGAGGATCCAACCACGTTGCAAATTCCGAGAACTGTTGCACCTTTTGATTTTGCTAATTCAATAGCGGCAAGGGTGTCTGCTGTTTCTCCAGATTGCGAAATTGCAATGACCACATCATTTTCTGTTAAAATAGGATTCCTATACCTGAACTCACTAGCGTATTCTACCTCAACGTTGATTCGCGCAAGGTCTTCAATCAAGTACTCACCAACTAAACCTGCGTGCCAAGAAGTTCCACAAGCCACAAAAATGATTCGATTCGCCTGAATCATTTTTTGTTCATATGCACGAACACCACCCAAGGAAACCCAACCCTCAGTTACATTTAATCTTCCCCTAAAACAGTCGTGAATTGAACGCGGTTGTTCGTGAATTTCCTTCAACATAAAATGCTCATATCCACCTTTTTCCAATGCTTCTAACTCTAATTCTAATTTTTGTATGTATGGCGTCTTTTGTTGATCCTTGATGGTATAGAGTTTAAATCCTTTTTCCAGGTCAATTACCGCTATTTCTTCGTCTTCGAGGTATACAACATCTTTCGTGTATTCTACGATAGGCGTGGCATCGGAAGCCAAATAAAAGTCGCCCTCTTTTCCCATTCCAACAACAAGCGGACTACTTTTGCGAGCAGCAACTAAGCGATTCGGGAAATTCTTAGAAATCGCAACAATAGCATAAGCCCCCACAACGTGATTCAAGGCAATACGCAGCGCTTCTCCAAACCAAACCCCTTCTTTTTTAGAAATATGATCGACAAGATGCACCAACACTTCGGTGTCTGTTTCACTCCGAAAGGTATATCCTTCGTTGATCAATTCTTTTTTTAAAATATCGTAGTTTTCGATAATTCCATTGTGAATTAAGGCAATGGAGCCATCCATGGAGTAATGTGGGTGGGCATTTATATCATTAGGAAGTCCATGAGTTGCCCAACGTGTATGGCCAATCCCCGCATGACCTTGAATATCACATTGGCGGGCGTATTCCTCTAAAACTGAAACTTTTCCTGCACGCTTGTAAATATTCAACGCTCCTTTATGCAGCAATGCGACTCCAGCACTGTCATATCCGCGATACTCGAGTTGCTTAAGCCCTTTTAAAATGATTGTAAAAGCGTCTTTTTTTCCTATATATGCAACAATTCCGCACATGATTTAGAATGTAGAATAGGTAATAATTAGTTGAGGTTTTTTCTTATTTGTTGTATTTTTTCCGTTAAAAACAATACGTTCAGCTGA
>Ga0194134_10005222_pt1 | contig 12450 bp, 22 predicted proteins | sample TA2KigOff0mmetaG_FD_148602 | JGI IMG/M metagenome (GOLD analysis project Ga0194134, IMG submission 148602) | Freshwater microbial communities from Lake Tanganyika, Tanzania - TA2015056 Kigoma Offshore 0m | ecosystem: Environmental > Aquatic > Freshwater > Lake | place: Tanzania: Lake Tanganyika... | reverse complement strand
ATCTGTCGATTACCGACAGGCTCTGGCTGATTCATCTCTATCAACCCACCATTTTGCGTTGCCTCTAGTTCCTCTTCTACGTCAAACTCATCGCCTAGCACCTCGCCTTCATACAACTGGTCCAGCAGCGTCTTCTGCGTGATCGTGCCTGCGGTATAAAGCGCCAGCAGCGACTGAATCTCCTGCGGCTCCAGCTTGCCGCCAAGGAAGTCACGGTTCACAAATGAGCTGCCAGCCTGCGGTACGTTGAGATACCGGGCGTGGTACACCAGGCAGTTATCAATTAGATCCTGCATATTTTGAGCAATCACCATCATGGTGCTATCGCCCTGACTGCGATCAATCCGCTTTGCCTCTGCAGTCTCAGCACTTAGCTTCTGACCTAATACAGCAGACAAACCCAGCTCATTGATCTGCCCGGCTACCTGATCAAGCCTTTTGAACTGCGCCTCAAAACTCTTGCCATCAGGCTCAATGTATCGAGCATTGCCTTCAGCGGGGAAGCTGATCGCCTCACCAGGACCGGCTGATACTTCCTCGCCTGCCATTGGAAAGCCAAAGAACGCAAGCATTGGCACCGCTGAGATATGTAACTGATTGTCTAGATCAGATTGCACTTGATACGCTTTAAGGTTTAGCTCACCAATATCTTCTAGCGGCGGGCGTGATTCCATAAAATTCACGCGGTTTGAATAGGCAACAGAAAATGGGATGTCATCAAGGGTTGTTGTACCGCTGTCGTGGATCTCAAATGCGCCCTTCGTATTTTTACGATGCAACTCAAAGCCACCAGGCGTCAGTACGCGGACCTGTTCAATAGCCTTCTCGCCATACAGCCCATCGGGCACGATGACTTTTTCCAGAAGGCGCAGCATCATTAGCTTTTGAGCGCCCTCTACAACTTCAGTGCGCCAGCCTAAAATCTCACGCGGAGTATAACTCGCCCAATATGGTCTTCCATTTTCACCAGCAGCAGGAGCATCCACAAGCACGCCAACGTGCCCGTAACGCACCATCTTCCTGGCAGTTTCATAGGTCCAAACGTTAAGATCATTCCCCTGCAGGTCTACGTCAAATAGCTGCTCACGGACGAGATCTGTCACATCGTTTAGCCTGACCGGCTTGCGCGTCAACATACCAGCCAGCATCCGCTCAAGGCGCTGGTAATACGGCGGGCAGACGCTACGAGCTAGGCGGTTGTCGTAGCTTTCGTCTTGCTCGCGTGGCTCTTGCGGCAGATAGCGTCGATGCCGGCGGCGCAGCTCATAGGTGCCAGCCACCAGATCTTCTAACAGAATCCAGTGCGGTTCTTGATTGAACCACGCTGCGTTCGGGTCATTGACCTGCGAGACCTTGGCGGTTAGTTGTCGGTCGTAATGATTGAACCCGGTGTAAACCACTTTTGATCCCGCAGGCTATGAGTCAGTTTAGACAGCAGCGAGGGTAACAGATTTGCGACCGATTTTGATCTCAAACTCATCGCCCGGCACCAAGCCCATCTCTTGGATGTAACCCTCGCCAATCATTACCCTTCCGTTAAAAAGCACCTTTGTCTTGTAGGTCAGACTACGACCGCGCTTTGCAGGCTTGTTCATTTGCAGTCCCTTGGCTTCCAGCAACGCTTCATAAAACTGGGTGAAGCACAGCTTGTCGTTTTTAACGTAACCGCATTCGCGAACGAGATCAGATTTGTTGAGATCGCTAAGCTCTTTGACTTTGGCGAGTAGTTCTTGACCGGCGAGCATGAGTAGGCTCAAAGGTGGACAGGCATTAGTATATCCTAATCCCAGTACCTCTGCCAGCCCCTTCGTACAGCGGGTTAAATGCCCCTAAAATCAAGTAACCCAGTCCGTCGGTCCAGTGTTCAATGCCTGCTGTTTTGTCGATGACATAATCGTCGGCACCCTGCTTGTAGGTAACGTTTTTAAGTGCTTTGATAGTGTGCTTACAGCGAGGGTGGACAAATAGTTTTAGGTGCCCATCAGCAGTGCGGATCATCCAGTTAGTGGCGTTGATCTTGTCTTTTACTGCCCACGGAGCTTTAGGGCTGACGCAGTTAAAACCGTAACGCCTTATGATGTCGTGATCAGTTTTTCCGGCAGAACTGGTTTTGCGTGCTGAACCAGTCGGGTCTGGATAGGCAATAATGCGACGATCTGGGAAACGTGCTTTCAGGAGTTGGCAAACTTCATCGGTGTTTGACTGATTGACGGATACCTCATCCCAAATGTGCAACGTGTCACCTACTTTGCTGCCAAGAACGCCCGCCATAACACTGACGTTGAAATCAGTGCCCCAGAAAATTTCTCCTCCGGTGTCTTGAATGGTATCGGAGATGTTGTCATCACTAAAGTCTGGATAGACTCTGCCGGATAGCGTTTCAAACGAGGCTAGATATTCCTGGCGAAAGGTGCGTTCGTCTAATGTGCGCCGTGCTGCTTCAATTTCATCGGGTGGAACGTTACCCCCATCGAGCGTTGTATACGAAAAAGTGTGCCAATCGGTCTCCTGCTGAGCCTGCTCCCATAAATCATGAAACCAGTTAAGACCCGCAGGTGTCGTAATAAACCATGCCGGACCACCCTGATCAGAGAGTGCCGGACGTAATACCATCTCCCAAGCATCTTGTTTAACGTAGGCTGCTTCATCGACGATTAAAGTTGAGAGGCTAACGCCACGCAGGGTATCTGGATTCTCAGCACCTTTCAGAGCAATAATGCTTCCGTTTGCTAATTCAACACTAAGTTCAGACTCATTGCGCTTGACGCAAATTTCTGATGGCACCATTGTTTTGAGTTGCCGCCATGCAATTTGTTTTGCCATGCGGTAATTAGCCGTGACGTACCAGTTCAGGCTGTTAGGTTTGGCAGTCGCCCATGCAATGAGCTGAGCGATAGAAAGATAGGTCTTGCCAAAACGCCGTCCAGAGCAAAGCATTTTAAACCGCTCACTGGCATCAAAGACTTCGCGCTGTGGTTCAGTAAGGGTAAGGTACAGAGTTTGCCCGATAGTGGCGATCGCATGTTGCGCATCTTCCGTCGCTTGAACGACAGGTGACAAAATCGGACCACGAGGCAAAGTGCTGAGAATACCCATCAATCGAAAAGCTTGGCGATTTTAGCGGCAGTATTGATGCAACCGAGGGTGACGGCGAGATTGCCGCCTTCCATGGACTTTTTATGAACGATATTAAGTTGCGATAAGAGGACAGCGGCGTATGCCTGGCGATCAAGGTTCCAATCAGCTTGCAATTCCTTCATTGCAGAGGAACGATACTCATCAACCATGCGAGCGCTGAGTCCCCACTCTTGCGCACCATATTGCAACAGATCCGAGCGCGTCGCACCGTTTGCAATCATGCGAGCAAAGCGCATGGTGCGATATTGCTTTTCAGCTGCTGTGCATCGAGTCTTGCCTGCCATGGGTGCAGTATACCGATGGGTTAGAGATTAGCGAATGAGTCTAAAGCATACCAAACATGAGAGTTTCGATAACCGTTTGGATGGATCGGTTTTATTGGTGTAACACCATGCATGTTGCGCCAAGCAGGATAAACAAGCATAGACCCGTCGATTTGATTGAATGTCACGTTGTAATCAGGTACATGGAGATTGCCGCCGGTACTGTTGCGGCGTTTAGTGATGATGATATTGACTGCGCCTTTGACATTGGCATGATCCTGGTGGATGGGTGCAGCGATGTTGCAGTTGGAAATTGTAGAGGAAAAGTACTTAGAAAAACGCCATTTTTCAGGCACTCGTGCTGTAATCTTGTCATAATGATGCTTCGCGACAGACGGTGTTATTTCTGAAATGATCTCGAAAGCCAAAGATCCAGCGGCATTCATTGCTTTTACGAAGGTGCGAGCGCTAGAAACCGAATGAACAGAAGAACGCGAAGCGTAAGGACGCCTCATGTGTGGTTTTGGCGGACAAGAGCCAAGGATGGTGCTATATTGTTTAACTTCCGCTGCGATATTATGCAGTCCTGAAGATCGACGCATTTCGGATTTGGGAACACGTTTAGTGAGGATCTCGGCATCAGCGATATCGACAAAAGTTTTCAATCGAACAGGTAATTCGCGTATAAAAAGACCAATTTCGGTGCCATCAGGATCCACGAGGATGCAATCATCATGAACGTTAGGCTCAATATCTGGGGGTGGATCACCAATATTGAGTGAGCGTGGGACAGGATTGAGAATAATTTTAGGAAGCATCATTTAGCGAAGCAGAAAACATTGGTGCAGGCAGGGAACCAACTCGGTTGCCAAACCGTTTCGCGCTGATCGTTGTAGCAGATGCTTGACCAAGCCGCTTCAACACGATAAGAACATTTTTGTCGATCAATAACGTGCCACAACCGAACAAGAGAAGGATCGATATCAAAAGACCATTCGTAGACAAGTTTTTTAAAAATAGCGTTAGTGTTTTCTAAAATCAACATCTCAGCACCTTCAATATCCATTTTGCAGGCGTCGAACGCTCGGGCTTCAATATCGAAGTTAAGACATGGCACCTTTATGCCTTTGTCATTCCATTTACGGACAATAGAATTTCGCCAAACTTGGCTATTGTTACCGATATATAAGGTAACTTCCTTGCGGTCATCATGAACAAGAGCGAATTGCTTGATAGTAGCTTTGAAGCCATTAAGACGTAGATTACGCCGAATCATATCAATATTATATGGATCAGGCTCATAAACTGTAACCTGAGCGCCAAGAGAGCAGGCGAGAAGGGTAAATGCCCCGACATTACCGCCACAATCCATCCACTTTTCACCAGGAAGAATTTTGAGCCCACGTTTAAGGTATGTCTTGCGGCTGATGACTTCTTCGAAAGTCTTGAGATCGCTAAAGCCAGGGCGATGATAAAATTTAATGCCACAAATTGTACTTTGCTGTAATTTCATATGGAAAGCGCCTCGATTAGCTTCATGCCGATGTACTCACCACGCTTGCGTGCTGCATCGACAAGTGCCTTGGCTTCTTCATAATCTTCTGCGCGAAATTCAATTTGAATGGCTTTCATTACGCCTTCAGCTAGATCGTTGGTTGGATCATCTAGATCATCAAGAGCCGAGTAATCAGGCTCCTGTGCAAAGGATGGAATATCGTCGCCCCAACCGAGAAGAGAAAGATCATAACCTGCGTCACCGAGTGCTTGCAATTCAGCTTGTAAAAGATCATCATCCCAGCCGCTATTAAGCGCAAGTTGATTATCGGCAATGGTATAAGCACGGCGCTGATCGGGAGTGAGATGTGAAAGGGTGATGGTGGGAACAGTATCGAGCCCCACAATATGAGCAGCCTGAAGACGACCATGACCGGCAATGACGTTGTTGTCTTTGTCGATGAGGATGGGATTAGTGAAGCCGAACTCCTTCAAAGACCTGACCAAGCGTTCAAGTTGAACCGGCGAATGAGTGCGTGGATTGTTCTCGTATGGGACGAGTTCATCGATTGGTGTTTGGTCTATGAACTCAGGCGAAATGACCATTGGATTTACCTGGTGGAATGGCGTTTTAGCTGATTGATTTTGGGTTCAACAAGATGATGTGATGAAACGATACCGCAAATATTCCCAATGCAAACACGAACAGAACCATCAGCGAGCGTGTGGCAGGTGGGCTGGACGGAAGTAGCGGCTGATTCGACCAGCGAGTTCAGGCGGTCTCTGGGGGTCATGGAGCTGATGGTAGAGGGCTGTGTAGTAGTCATCCATCAGTTTGAGCAGCTCCTGCGGTGATGGGCGTGGGGGTTTGAGTTTTGACATGAGGCTGGTAGAGGGAGTTAAGGACAGCGGCGGCAACGGCTTCGATGATTGGACGCGGCGCACAACCACGAGAGGCGCCCAGGGCAGCCTGTACGGCGCGGTGATAGGCGTCAAGGGTGAGAGGTGGCGTAGGGGGCTTGGAGCCCACTGCAGGGTCTCCTAGAGCCCGCAGACGCATCAGCGTAGAGCGATCCATGCCTAGGGCTTGCGCTTGGCGGGTGATGTGGGCGTTTTCAGCGTCGGTGAGGCTGACTTTGACAGGATTTCGGCTCATGTCAGCAGTGCTCGTCAAGGAGTTTGTAGAGGGACTGTGCCAGGTTGTGACGGTTTTTGCCCGGTTTGTAGTTCCTCAAAACCTCGTCGGCGTAATCATGAGTGACACATCCAGTCAACAGATCTAAGCCTGATTTCAGTGCGGTAACTTGGTTAGCGGTAAAAATTTTGGCTTGACTGTTAAAAAGCCTTTTCAGTTCTAGGGTTTCAGCGTCTGTAGCCTCAGAAGGAGCCTCTCTGAGGCGGTAGTGGCGGAAGTCTACACAACGGCGCTTCCATGCTGTCTCTTGAATGTAGACGCCAAGAATTTGAGCCAAGGCAGCTACGCCTTGATCAAAGCCCCGGCGGTATCCAAGATCTTCTTCTTTGGATTTGCGCATTGTCCAATGAGGACCGGGTTCGTTGCCAATTTGTGAAAAATTCATGTCAGAAGGGTAATGGAGTTTCGTCGTGATCAGGGTTGCTTGGTGACGGTGCCTGAGGATAGGGCGATTTAGAGCAAAGGCGCACGTCGAGGTCAGGTCTGAGATTTTGTTTACGAAGGCTGGGGTTACCAAGGCGCTCAGCAACGATTGCATTGACTTTGGACTCAGATGAGACTATCCAGCCATTTGCCCAGGATCCATCTGGCAGGGAAAGCTCAACAGCGGCGCCGGCAACAAACGGATTATCGGCAGCACGGTGGTAGGGGGTAAACCCTCCTCCCACGGATTGAGGGGGTAAATAGGGAAAAGGGGGTAAACCCTTACTTCCTGTGTATATAGGGGGGTTTTCCCGGTTTTGGACAGTTTCCCCCCCCGTTTCTGGGAAGGGGGGTAAATCTGCCTTGAAGGCGACCTCGCCCATGAGAATCGGACTGAACAGGTTGGCAGGTCGCCCACCTTCTTGACCGGGTTCAAGGCAGCCATCACGCTGTGCCAGACCTTTTTTGATGAGACTGCGAAGGCTACGGTCAACCTTTTTGCTGGGCAGGTTCAAATGATCCGCAAGTTCTTTGACGGTCACGGAAAACCCAATCTCAGCCCGTTGGACCATGTAGTCGTACATATCAGCCTGACGCCCGTTCAAGTCCTCCTCGGCTTCTGCAGCGGCTTCTAGAGCCAATGCATGATCGCCATCACCATGACTGACCCATCCGTCATCTTGCAGTTCGACAAGCAAGGTGGTGCTTTTTGCCCGCCCCTGCGTTTTAAGAACGATCCGTTGATCCGTCTGCACCTGTCCATCTGCGGGTGATCGCAGCCAATTCATCAAGATAAGTTGCGATGCAGCAGCCGGTAAGGCGTTTGAACCACGGCTGGCATTAGTGGCGTTACCACCCGCCACGCTCTTATTGGCATGGTGAATCACAACCAAGGTGCAGCCATGAGAAGTAACAGCCGTCATGAGCTGACGAGCTGGACCATCAAAAGCGGCAGTCGCCTCGTCAATGTTCAATCGACTGACGCAAGCGTGATAACTGTCAACAATAAACATAGACCCAGGATCTTCAGCCGCTAGATCCGCGATGGCTTTGATGCCTTCATCATGCAAAGTTAAAGGAGCGTCAGCAGACCAAAGGCTCTTTATGGGTCCACCGATAGTGCCATCTTCGTTAATTAGACCTTCACGGTCAAACAGTTTGTACCAATCACATTCAGGTTGATCTGATCCAATGATGTGGATGTTGGGGCAAGGATGTGCAAAACCGCGACCCAAGAATGAATGATCTTGCCGCCACCAAGAACCGATCATGCCTATTAGCAAAGCAGATTTGCCAACTTTGGGCGGTGCAACTAAGAGATTAAATAGACCTTGCATGAGTAAACCATCCCAACACCATGGAACAGAATTTTTATTGAGTTTCTGACCATGTTTTTTAGGCAATGGAACTCCTTCATCTTCACCGCTCGCCCTTGCTATATATGCAACGGCTACCTTATCGCTTATTGGGCACTCTATTTCTTCTGCATATAAGCGCAATAATTGAGCGTGTTTAGTTCGGTCTTTTTCATGTAAGACCACGGCGGCTGCGTGATCTTCGATAAGCCGCAAAAGACCTTGATGATCGACGAGAGCGTGTGGCTTGTTCGTTGAGTTGGTTGAGTCTTGCGGTGTAGTATCCATCGGCAGCTTTGCTGGGCGAAAAGAAAATGGATTGGCTGTAGATGCCTTTAGCCTCTAACTCCAAAAAAGCAGACAGTTCAGGGCTTGGGAGCGGTTTATGCGCCTCGTCCCACTGATTTAGAGCAAGATCGCTCCGCTGCTGCTGCAGTTTGGAGTAATGACCCCGAAAGGCAAGATCCTCTTCAAATTCTGATGGGAGCGAGAAAGGAGTCCATTGCAAAAGCTGCCATGCTCGCCTTTCGACATCCAAGTCGAAGTCTGCCATAATTAGGGGGAAGTCAACAGAGCCACCTGGTCTGCGCTGGGTGGTTTTTTTATTCTGGCAAGTCTTGGTTGATTTTGCCGTTGAGAGCCTCCCTCTGGCTTATGGCTTCGTCAAGCAGCTGATTGATAAAGGACTTGCGGGATGCGTAGGAGGGCATGACACGCTGCATCCGTTCAAGAATAGTATGGTCGATGGCGACGTTGGTCGCTTTTCCGATTGCCACAATAAATGCTTTGAGACTGAAACAAGTATAATATACACCGGAATCAGCCATCGCACAACATGCTCCCGCCGGTTGAGGGACTGGAGTTTAACGTCGATTTGCATCGCTACCGCTACCAGGGGCGCTGGCTGCCGTTCAGTGTCTCAAAGATTGCAAACCGGACAACGCCAGAGCAGGAAGCGCAGTTTGAGCGCACGAAGCATGTTTGGGCACCACGCGGCGCCACCATCCATGCCTTCTGCGAGGCGATGCTGTTAGGCGAGGAGTTGCCAGAAACAGAGTATGCGGCTTGGACCGATGAGCTGCAGCAATGCTGGCTACTACGCGACTCCGAGCCATTAGCTGTTGAGTACAGGCTGTGCGATGCCCGCAAGGGCGTGGGCGGCAGTTTCGACTTCTTGCTGCGTACACCTCATAACAAGGTGTCACTGGGCGATCTAAAGACGGTGGGGAGTGCGTCTAGCGTGGCTCAACGCAAGCCAGCACTGGCGCAGCTGGGTGGCTACCTTGCCATGCTGATCGACCACCACCCGCTGGTGACGGTGGATTCGTGCTGCACAGTGGTTGTAGGACCAGAGCGGTGCAGGGTGATCCAGAGCGACCCAGACGAGTGCTTGCAGGCATGGGTGGACGCTTGGGATGCGTTCAGGAGTGCGGAACTGCCGTTTTAGAGCAAGACAGTCACATTAAAAACCGTCCCTACGAAGATGGGAAACAGGTTGCTTTTCGGTGGGAAATACTCCATACTATGGGGACCGGGGGCAAGCGGTCCTCCACTCAGCAGCCCCGAGGCTGCGTTGAACATGACAGCCACCACCGGCATCGTCAGCAGCATTGCCACCATCTGCGGTGAAGACTCGCTGGAGATTGGGCAACGCGTGTGGGTCAACAATATGGCGCCCATGGAAGGTATCAATGGCCAGATCATTGATTCTATGCCCGGAGTGATCACTCGCTTCCACAAGGAACCTGCTGGATGGCTGGTGGAGGTTGAACAGCGAGGCAGCTTGGCGTTACCGATTGTTGGTGATGCTTTCCGGTGTTTCTTCCGGCTTGACCAAATCAGCGCAGGCTGATCACCAAGCGGTTTGCCGGAGCCGCACCCAATCCGGCGTTCATTTCATCCACCATTACCAGGAAATTATCATGGACAAACAAACATCTAAACTCTTCGAAGTTGGTCAGGTTTATTACGGGACTCTTCCTGTAGCACACAGCGATTTTCCGGTTCGCTGCATCAAGCGTACCGACAAGTCGGTTTGGTTTGAGCATGTTACTCATCCGCAGCACTACGCACAAAGCCGCGTTAAGGTCCACAAGTATGCGGATCAAGAGGTTGCCACCTTTCGCCGCTGGTACATCAGCAGCACTAAGCAAACGGGCGGTGATTTTGATCCCATGACTATTTGATCAATGTCTAATAATGTCATGAACCAAATCAACAATGCGATCTGTTGCATGATTATGGCTGCTACCTTTGCCATGATCGGCATTGAAGCCAGCATTCACTCCATCCCAACCCACAGCGGCACTCAGGAGATTCACAAATGAGCAGCACTAGCACCAACAGACGTGACCATATTTATGTCTGCAATTTTGATGCCATTGAACTTGACCTGCTCTACGAATTAGCAAGGGACGCTCGAAACAGCTTACCTGATCCCGAAGACGAAATAGAGGAGAATAGCTGGGCTGACGCTGTTGTTAAGCTCGATATAAAACTCACAAAACTTTTCCATGATCGCCGCAGATGAATAATCATCGGCTTTCTTGGCAAACTCGTCTGCTTTTGTGGTTGCTATCGACAAGACCAGATGTTGCTGCAATTACTTTGTCTGCAACTAATGATTACCTTGAACGATGCTATGCCGTTAAATGATGAACCGCCCCCTTGTCCGCTCTGTGCCCCTTGACCTCATCCTGACTGGCTACCACTGGGAGACCATGCGAGAGCATTATTTCTTGAAGTCTGGTCAGTACATCAAAGCGCAGGAATGTCTAAAACTGCGCGTCCTGTACAGGGAACGCCTTTGGGATGAGTGCGGTATTAACGTAACCATTTGATCCATCCATGACTGAGCAAGCTAACTTTCCATCCAGCATCGAAGCCATCCCGTACCGATGGTTCAATACTTCGGCTTCCATAACAGGAAGCAAAAAGCAAGGCGGCAAGGTAGCCGTCATGCATAGCGACATCAAAGGCTTTGCTGATGTATTGGTCTATGAGCCTGACACGGAAGATTGGTGGGCTATTGTGCCATCCGATGTCGTCATCCGTGCTGCAATCCGTGGACCAGCCAATAATGGCAAAGATCTAATTGCTTGGGCATTGCCATTAGCCAACCAACCCACCGAAACTCAAAACCGCATCAAAGAACGTCAATCCGAATCTGTCATGTCACAAAACACTTTAACCCTTGCTGTTGAACCAGAGTCAGCTGAACAGGTTGACAATGTAGTTGACAAAGCACGGTCCGAACTTGTCAAGCAACAAGCTAAACGGATTCAGCGTTTGATCTTGCAAGGCGAATGGCTAGAAAGTCATGAGCAACAGTTTAAGGTGATTCAATCGACGGTTAGTCACGCAATGGGAGAATGGTACGACGACGACTCAGATGAGTGCCATGCCAATGCTCTGTATCAGATGCAAGATGCCCTGATGTTGTTGAATGACATTGTGCGTGATTTGCGCCACCTGTGTGTTTGTCCAGACAGTAACCGTGAGGGCATCTTGTATTACCACGGTTATCAAGGCGCCGTCACTGAGGTGATTGATTTGAACAAGGAGTTGTTGAAGTGAGCAGGCTGCTTAGGTTTTGGATGTTTCGGTTGATGGAAAGGTACGACAACCTGTCTGCTGATGATTGTCTTGCAGACCTGCAAAGCAAACGGATTATGGACATGGAGCCTGAATGGCAGGTGGCTTATCTGGAATACACCCTGTTGCTGGATAGCTCTAAGCACTACCAGACATCAGAGCGGACAAGCTTGCCCGACTAAGCAACGGCTTGTGAATCTTTGTGAACTGACCCGAAAACGGTTGCTTTCCCACCTGATCTGGGTCATACTACCTGCATGAGGCAACCGCCTCACTGCTCATCGCGCACATTTCCAATGCTTCCCCTTCAACCTGCAGACACCAATGAACTGAGCACTGAGCAGGAAACGCTCATGGCTCAGGAGCTCGCAGATCAGTTCAACGCCTACGTCTGTGATGAACTGGTCGGCGTGCTAGCTGATATGGCACGTGACATCATCAAAGAAAACCATATTGATCCCGAATCACCGCTGGGATATGACCTTGTTTATGACTTGATCAGTCGCATCACCGTCACAAACAAATGAAACATACTGTCCGCCTTGATCGAGGGCTTTACGTCCTCATGGATTCGTATGCCAAGCCAACCCGCCGCTCACGAATCCTGCAGCACTTCCCTGCTGCCTTCTGTGTCTTCAGCATTGGCATCGCTGTTCTAACACTTCACATTGTTGAACAGCGTGCCATCAATGCTTGCCAACCAACCCAACGCGCTGCCCTTTAACCGTGACTACCGCACAAGACCTCATCAACCAACTCATTGCAATCCGCTCGGAAAAGGAAGATCTAGAAGCTCGTGAGCAGTTTTTGCGTGATCAAATCGAAGGCTCCATTGCCTTAGGTGAGATGGATGCCCATCAAATTGATGACAATACTTACGAGTTTGACAACGCTAGATACCTGCGCTGTGAACGCAACAGCTACAAACACAGCAAAAATGCCGAGCGGGCGATCCGTGCCATCAAAGAACAAGACATTGATGCTGGAC
>Ga0194134_10005220_pt1 | contig 12451 bp, 12 predicted proteins | sample TA2KigOff0mmetaG_FD_148602 | JGI IMG/M metagenome (GOLD analysis project Ga0194134, IMG submission 148602) | Freshwater microbial communities from Lake Tanganyika, Tanzania - TA2015056 Kigoma Offshore 0m | ecosystem: Environmental > Aquatic > Freshwater > Lake | place: Tanzania: Lake Tanganyika... | reverse complement strand
AGCGCCGTCCCGGTGGGCCGGGCCGAAACCACCGGGATGGTTGCGATCCCTGAAGACCTCTCCCCGGTTGGACGCACCCAGCCCTGCGCATGGTACGAGGCGCGTCTTGAAAAATTTGTTCGCGGGTACAGGTCCTCCAGATGGGACCAGGTCTGGGCGGCATCGAGTACGCAGATCTTTCTCCTCACCGACGCTTACGGACATGTGGAGGTCGACCCGACCAACGCCGAAAAGCACCTACCCAAGACTGTGGTCTCCGACCACGAACTGAATTTTTCCCTGGTAACCCTCGCTACCTACGCTAAAGTCCCGGCCCCTGTATACTCCACCACAAGTTACCACATTCCCCGTATCCGCGACAATATCAGTTCTTACTCCGGGGAGTGGCGACTCGTGGAGCGGTTTATTCCGTTGGACGATCAGACAGTAACCGTATACGGCCCCACCAGTCCCTCGGCACCAGGTTCCTCCTCGCCGCGGTTCGACACCCTTACCACGCCCCCGAAAAAGTTCGGCTGGTCTATCTCCCGCTCCAATCCGGCGAACACGGTGCACATCTTTGCTGGCGATGCCAGACAAGCCACCCGCGCAACCAGCCTTAAAGCATGGGTCGGCCTCGTCCTGGCGCCACTCGCCATGGGCCTGTGTTTGTATATCATGGCATTGGTTCTTGAACTCATCGGGGCTCTACCAATGGCATGGGCTCTTGAACTCACCCCATCGCTCATCGGGGCTCTACCAGTGGCGCTGGCTTATTTCATGGTATTGGTTCGGTCCCTGCTCAACGTTTATAACCGCCTCGCCGCCGCCGTGAATCAGGTGGAAGCGGCCTGGTCGATGGTGGATGTGGCCCTCGCTCGTCGCTCCTCGTTGCTGCCGCAACTCGCCACCCTCGTCGCCGATGCCCTGCACTATGAGAGTACCCTGCAATCGGCGCTCGCCGAGGCCCGCTGGGATGCGGGCCAGTCCCGCCGCTCTCTTGACCCCACCGCCGTGGGGTCGACTATGGACTCGAACCTGTACCAGAACCTGATTGCCGTGCTGGAGGCGTACCCGAAGCTCGCTACCGCGCAGAACGCGCTCGATCTGCAAGCCGCCATATCTCAGAGCGAGAACCAGATCGCCGGCGCCCGGACAGGGTACAACGACGCCGTCGAGATTGCCCGCACTAAACTCGAATCGTTCCCGTCCTCGCTGTTCGCCAGCCGTTTCGCCGACCGTCGTGCCGCGTTGTGGACTTGCTGACCTGCATCTATGAATGGTTGATTGAACCCTCCCACCCCGGACGATTGACTCCATGCTCATAGCCGCTCTAGTCGTACTGGTCATCATCCCCATCTTCGGGTACATAGCTCTGTACAACCGCCTCGTCGCAGCCGCCAACAAAGTTGATGCTGCTTGGGCCAATATCGACGCTCAACTGACTCGCCGCAGCGACTTAGTCCCCAACCTCATCGAAACGGTGAAAGGGTACGCCAGCCACGAACGCGAAACCCTCGACGCTGTCGTCACTGCCCGCGCCGCCGGCCTCTCCGCCTCCTCTCCCGCCGCCGCCTCCGCTGCGGACGGGGCCATGACTGGCGCCCTACGCCAGTTGTTCGCCCTCGCCGAGGCCTATCCGCAGTTGCGCGCCAACGAGAACTTTTTGCAGCTCCAGCAGGAAGTTTCCCGACTAGAGACGTCGATAGCCGAGTACCATCAGGCGTACAACTCTTCCGTGCAGGATCTCAACACCCTCCGCGAGACGTTCCCCTCCAATCTGGTCGCTGGTTCAAAGCCAAAGTTCGCGGCCCGCGAGTACTTCGAAGCCTCCGAGGAAGCGAAGCAAGTTCCAAAAATCTCGTTCTAAGGGCGTGTGTCCCTATTCAGCCGTGACCGCCTGGCCCCATACCCCTGAGAGTGTGGTGAGACTTGCGCCGACACTGTCCGCATGCCGCCCCTCTGGTTCTCCGACGCGTGCGCGCGAACGCTCCGAGCTGGTTCACCCAACGCCGATGCGTGGATGCGCTCTGCCCCTGCACGTCTCGTCGAGCTCGCCGAAGCGCACGGAATAGAAGTCAACTCACCACTCACCGGTGGACATACGGGCGCCGTCTGTGCCGGTGTCCGTGCCGGCCGGCCGGTCGTGTGCAAGCTCACGCTGGACACATCGTTCGCGCTCAGGGAAATGTACTCCCTTCACGCACTGAGCCGCAGCGGTCGCGTCCCAGACGTCGTGGTTGCCGAGGTGCACGAAGGGTTCCTGGCCACGTCGAGGGTGCTGCCCGGAACGGCTGGCCTGGTCGGCGATCTCTCAGCCGTCGCCGACCTCGCCCGCCGACTTCACGACGTCACACCACCGGTCGGCGCCACAACCGTCGAGGCACTGTTGGCCGACCGGGCAGAGGCTCTCGCGCAGCACTGCCAGACCCTGGGCCTTGATCCTTCGCTTCTGCACGCAGCACGCGAACCCCTCGACCCAGGAGCCGCGCACTTGGTGCTGTGTCACGGCGACTTCGGGCCAGCCAACCTCCTCGACGGGCCCGCCGGCGAACTCTGGGCGATCGACCCTGAATGCATTGTAGGGCCGGCCGCGTTCGACCTTGCCGGCTACGCCGTCCGACACGGGAGCGACACAGCGATCGCAGTGCTCGATGAGCTCGCCGACTTGTATGGCGCCTCACGGACCGAGGCACGGGCCTGGCTCGGCTGGATGACATTCGATGAGGCGGTCAGACACACCGTCTACGGTCTACCGATCGCCCGCGCGGAGTGGGCGCTCGCTGTCCAGCTGGGCGTCTTGCCACCACGAAGTTGACCCAGCTGATCCGGCTGGACGCGACAGAGAGCGCCGGCGGCCCCATACATGACACTTCGAATCGAGTGATACACGAATAGGGACACACGCCCTAAGTCGACGATATCCGGGGCGGGAAACGATGCAGTAGGATTATCGGGCGGCGAGTGCCCGTTTAAAAGCCGCGGCGGCGGCTACCGCGAACGCCAGACCAAACAGGCGGAAAGGTGTGACCACTATGAAGAACAAATAGGCACCCGCGGAGAACGCCAGAGGGGTGAGCACCAGTACGAACACCCGGCCGGCCGCGGAACGAGGGGGTCGGAAGGCGAACAGCGTCGCTAGAAGCCCCAGGCTGAACACCACCAGTATTATTACGGCGGCGGCCGCGGCCAGCGATTCCATGTGTATTACTGTGTTCGTTGACATACCGCGGTCCACAATCTGGTACGGACGTTTCTGCGTATCCGTGCGAGCCGAATGGTCGAATGGCCGTCTGACCGCGCAGCATCCTAGATATATCGGGCAAGAGGCGGACGGTCAGCGCTCGTGAAGAATGAACAACGTTGGCAAGAGTACGGTACAGGACTGTCCTCGGTCAGGATCGCGGGGACGGACTTCGTCCTGACTCCCGGCCAGGGAGGATTGCTGCCGGAGGAACTTCACGGTCTGTATATCGTGACCAGCGACAATCCCGGTGGTATCGTTCGCGACCCCGTCGTCAACAGGGAGCGCCGGAGTGATATGCGCGTGGATCTGGTGTCTCTTTTGGTTTCTGGTGGTATCACCAAAATGTACCAGTCTTGCGGGTCGCGTGATGCGTCGTTCGCCAACCCGGAGGTGGGCTTTGCCGTGGACATGGACGAGGCGCACGCCCTCGTTTTCGGTCACGCCTTCGGCCAGGATTGCGTCTACCACCTGGTGCCTGAGGGTCGTAGACTGTTGTCCTGCGCCCTGATACAGGACAACCGCGACTCCCGCCCCCAACCGATGATCTGTTCTCGACGCCCCGCGGCCCGCGATTCTGCTTCTTGATGGACGCCTGTTATAGGTAGACGCCTGTTATAGGTAGACGCCCGGCCGGCTCTCCGGTCGTCGGGGAGCGTTTACCTTACTGTTGTGTTTGTGTTCCTCGGATGCCTGATGATCGATCCCCGTGGTGGCTCTGCTGCTCCCACCGTAGCCGTATACGGGTGACCCCCCGGCGTTTTGCCGGGGGGTCTGTGCGCTAGGCGTGAAGGGTCACTTCTCTTCGGCCTCTTTGATTCCGCGAAAGTAAGACGATTTGTCAAAAGATCGCTTGTTGAGGACGTCGCTGCGCAACGCGCAGGAGGCCCTCGAGAGGCTCTTCCACATCATCGCGGCCCCGTCGCCGTCGGCGGCCCATTTCTGTACCGAGTCTATTTCGTAGCCTAGGCGTGAGGCGTCAGCGTAGGCGTCAAGGCCGGCGCCCAGGTATACGAAGTTCCACCCGTTCTCTTTGCCTGCTTTGACGAGTTTCTGGACATCCTGCAAGCTGGTGCGTGTGCTCTGGTTCTCCTCGCCGTCGGTCACGGTGACGAACACTATTTCTTCGGCGGTTTTGCCGAGCGTCTTTCTGGTGGTTTCGCGACCGCGCACCGCCTCTATGAGGGCGGCGGTGGCGTCCAGAAGGGGGGTGCCTCCTCGCGGGACGAAGGTGTTCTCGGTGAGGCTGGGCACCCGTTCGAGCCGAACGGCGTTCAAAAGCACTTCCTGGGGATCCTGGCTGTCGAACTGGACCAGGGTGACGCGGGCTTTTCCGGAAACCTTGGTTTGCTCGGCGATGAAGTTGTTGTATCCGCCGATGACGTCGGCGCGCATGGACTCCATCGACCCGGAGCGATCCAGGAGGATGTAGAAGTGAACGGTCGGAGTTTTCTCCGGTTTGGTGCTACTCTTGGGATGAGTTTTGCTGTTAATGGGCATATAGTTTATTTCTCCTTTTGCGTCGTGTTGTAGCCGGCGGCGCCCGGGAGGACCCGGACGGGTCCTCACCTTATAGACGGAAAACCGGGAAGGTGTGACATGCCCGATCCTGTGACGTCTTGGCTGAATCTGGCACCGTATAATCTATGGCTGCTGATGACTTCCCGGATATTCTGGGCCAGGTCCATGTTTTCATGTGCTCGGAGGCGGGCCGCCTGGCAGTCCGTAATGCTCTGGCGCGAAGACGTCTACCCGGTTACCTGGACGTGGAGGTAGAGGAGGCAGTCCTCGGGGAAGCCATGCGTTTCGTCAAGAACGGAGGCACCATAACCTCCCCGGCGGGATGGTGCCGGGCGCGCATCACCGCCAGGGCGATAGACCTGGTCAGGGGGATGGTCAGCGAACGCCGCCGCTGGGGCGTGCGTGTGCCGTTTGACGAGAACGACCGGGAGATAAACGACGTGGAGGACGGCGGTGCGTCATGGTTCCCCGACGAGGCGGACGGTATAGATGCGATACGGCGCGATATTCTGGTCGCCGAGGAGGAGGATGCCGCCGTCGCCGGGGCTCTGACGTTCGTATCCATAGTCGGGGAGGAGGCGCAGGTACTGGACTACTGCCCCAGACCGTCCACGGGCGCCAACCAGGAGGAGGCGACGATCTGGGCGGTGTTGTGGTATCTGGGGCTGCGCGACTGTTTCGGGGCTGGGAACGCCGCCGCCAAACGTCGTTCGCGTGCCGCACAATCGGTGAGGAAACTTCTGCGTAACTGGGGGGATGGTCGACGATGAAGCCGGTAAGTGGACCTTTTGTAGTACACAGCGACGAGGATGCCGTGGAAGTGACCGCCCGCGGGGCGGGCGCCGCCGGGGCTGTGGGCGTGGAGATGTTCGGCGGCACGGTGTTCGTCGACCTCGACGGTGCGGATGTGACCAGTCTGGTCTCCGTGCGTTTTCCCAAAGAGAAAGATCTCTCCGAGACCCAGCATTCGTTCGTCAAGGATCTTTTCGGGGAGCAGACGGATGACATCCTGCGGGCGTCTGCCGGTTCTAGGGATGTTCGCGTGGGCCCCGCGCGCGGTGCCGCCCGTTCAAACGACCAGGTTGAGGTCGATTCGGCGTTCTCCTTGTTCGTGGTCGGCGCGGATGCGTTGCAGCGCAACCGTTTCACCGCGCCGGTCGAGGCCCTGTTGGCGCTGGAAACGCTCGTGGCCGCGGAAATATGCGGGTTGGCCATCGACGGTGACCTACGAAAACGTTACCTACAGATGATCGAGCATCTGCCCGTGAAATTCCCCGTCCCCGGCTGCGAAGCCGCGTACCGGGAAAGCCTCTCTCGGGCGGTGGAATGCGGCGTCCTTTTGGGGGTTCCCTCGATGTTGGACGACTCGCAACTCGTGGATTCGTCGGATGTTCGTTTGCTGGAAAAATTCGCTTTCCACTCGCGGGTCCTGCATGAATCCGCGCCCCCTAGTGTGTCCAAGCCGGCGCTCCTGGGCAAAACCGTTGAGTACGTTACCGGGAAGGCAGTCGAGACGGAGATAGTCGTAGATCCTTTGTCCCTGTGTGCCGGAATCCCCGTGTACCTGTGGGAGGGGGAGAACACCCTTCTGGTTTCCGTCCCGGCGGCCGGGGCGGAGGAGACCCTCTGGGCCCGGTTGCGCTCCAGTGACGGGACCATAATTGCCGCCTCGCCGCTGTTAGAAGAGGGTAGCGATGCTGTGCTCAAAGCCCGCCTGCTCGCCGTCCCGCGTGACGGTATGGTTTTGGACGTCGTCCCGTCGGTGTCCTCGCGGGTACTGGATCAGAGGGTTTCTGCCCTGGCGCACGCGGTCAGATGTGGACAGCGCGCCGGTCGTCTAGAGAGGCTCGGCGCGTTGGACGTGGCGTCGCGGACGTGGGAGGAGTGTGCCGGATGGCACCGAGTTGTTGGCGATGCGCCTCGCGAAAAACTGGCGATAATGCGGTCAGAGTCCCCCGTCGGTGGTGCCCCGACCCTCCTGGACTCTCTTTTGGAGAACCGTCCGCCGTCCTGACGCGCGTTTCGGGTAGGTTGCCGGGTTTCCGTCGGAAATTCAGTCTTCCTGTGTTCCTGCTTCCAGGAAATCCTTGATGTAGCGCCCCTCGCTTACTGGGGTTTCGATGCTGATCTCGCGGGAGCCGTCCGGCCGGCGCGATTTGTACCAGGCATCGGAAAAATCGTCGAACAGGATTCTGGGGTTCTTTATGTCCACCACCCCGTCGTCGAACCGATCCAGATCGTCGGCGGACACCTGGAGATACCCGTCGTCCAGTTTCGACGATATGGCCAGCGGGGCGAGGCGTTCGCGCGGGTCGTCGACGTCGGCAAGCGCCACCGGCGCGTCCTCGTAGGTCTCGTGTGTCTCCTCGGCTTTCTCCAGTGCCCGTAAAAGCGAGTCGCACATCTCGCGGGTCTTGCCGAGCGACACCAAGCTGGTGTCAGAGGGTCTTAGTTCGGCCTCGAGGTTGGCATCTATTGATCTCTCGTGTTCGCCTTGCAGTCGCCTGCGATGCACCCGATCTACGCGGGTTCCGTAACGACTCCAGATTCCGTCCGGCAGGAATCTTTGCGGGTGGCGGTAGGCGGACTCCGACCCCCCAAAATGGACCCCTATGTCCATTTCGGCGTTGTCGCACGCGTCGTCCCATATGTTGCGCAACCAACTCTCGGCAACTTTCAGCCGGATCGCCGTAGTGGGACCCGTCCTGCTGAGCAACGGGTCATTCGCCATGACGTCCGCGAGGAGCGCACCGTAGGAGGTGATCTCTCCGCCGCGTAGCAGTTTATTGTTCATGATTTTTGGCACGATCTCGCGCGATTCGTTCCACAGTCGGCGAAAGTCGTCGTCGACTATGTATACTCGGAGGAAACCAGCCGCGCTGAAGGTTTTTTTGTCTATGGCCTCCCGTATCTCCCGTTGGGCGAGGTTCATTCCTGTGGAATTGAACTCCGGGCAGACGTCTGGGCAGTTATTTTGGCACCGTCCCATCCCTACAAGGCGGCTACAAATGTTTTGCACCTCCGGGGAGACCCGCGCGAGCACGCGTGCCAGCAACTCGTCTTCCCTGCCTGCGGCGAGGAGATCCCGGTCGGATGTCCCGTCGTAGGCGGGTTGTTTGTCTCTGTTTCCCATAACGGACATGACTGTGCTACGGGGGAACGGCCGTGCCCGCGTTTAGCAGGTGGGCGGGGGTACGCGAATCAGAGGTTCTCGGCGGCGAAAAGAAGTTGGGGGAGCGTGCCGTCGAACTCGTCGGAAAGACCGGCAAAAGTGCTCCATTTGAGGGGGTCGGAGGCGAGATGCTTTACCAGCAATCCTTGGATTTCCGCGACAAGGTCTGGCACGGGGTTTTGTTCGGGCGTGGTTTGCGGGGCGTCGTTGTCGCCGTCATTGTCGTCGTCATCGTCGTCGTCGTCGTATTGGTCGACTCCGTACTCTAGTTCCCTGATAAAATCCGATAATTCTTTCCATGGGAGCGCGGAAAGCACTAGTTTGGTGTTGGAACGGAGCAGTTTGTGTGTCATGAACAAGGGCAACCATTCCGCTTCCTCGTAGTCGTTCTTTTCGGACGCCCGGCGCATTGCTTCTTTTAGTTCCATTACTTTGGCGACGCCTCCGATGGCGTAGTAGTAGTTGATTGCCTGGTCCAGTTCATCGCTGATGTACGAGAAACTTGTCTCCTCCTGTACGACCTCGGCTACGGCGTCCATGTACCCGCGCTCCATCCATTGTAGCAGGAAGGCGCAAACGGTTTTGTGGGGTAGATCGCTGATCGCCGGGAGAATCACCTCGGGAGGTAGAACGGTGTTGGCGGACAGGGATTTCAAGGCCACATCGTAGTGGCTGCCGATATCCGCAGGCCGCACCGCCGGATGTGTGATGATTTTGCGGATGGTTGCCTTGGCTTCCCGGACGTTTTTAGTGGTGGCGAGATTCAGTGCCGCGCTCAGGGTCGCGCGACTGGAGGGTGTGTATAGTTTTCTGACCCTCTTTAGGTCTTCCTCCTTGCTGGCTGAGACGCTCTTGCCCAGCCTCCCCAAGGTCGCGCGCATTTTGGCGGTCCCCGGATCGGTCAGTGCGCTTAGGCCGATGAACTCGAGGAGGCTCAGGAGGGAGTTCGCCCCCAGCCCCGCCCCCCACTCCGACCCCCCGCCGTCGATGGTCCGGGGATCCTTGGTTATTTCGTCGATACGGGCAACGATCAGGGAAACGGCGTCGCTCACCATTTCCGGTGCCTTGTCACTGATGTACTTCAAGGCCAGGTCGACGCACAGGGGTCCTCGGGCAAGAGCGATTGCGTTGCTCGCCATGCTAGGGTCGCCGTTTACGAGTTGCTCGAAAAAGTCCGCCGCCTGCTGGTAGTGCCGGCTGTTCATTACACTGTTCACCGAGGGTCGCGCGCCTGTCTTCTCTAGACCGACGAGCATCTGTGGTAGGAGTTTCTTCCTCGCCTCCACTGACAAGTTGCCGCTCTCTATGAGTGCCCTGGTGATTTTTTTTGAATTGCGTGAAAGCAGGGAAAGTTGCGCCTCTTCCGGTAGTTTAGCGCTCTTGATTAGGTCGATGATGACCGACAGGCGTTTCTCGCATAAAATGCGCGCGACGACCTGGTCGGGGTTGCGGTCCGGTCGGGAGATCCATGCGGCAATCACTTTGCGGTTCTCGCATTTGCCCAGTAGTTCGTCCGCATAGGGTGCCAGGTCCGGTCGTTGGGCGAATTTTTCCAGCAGGTGGAACTTTTCGCCGGCGATCAGATTGGTGACCATGCCGGCCTGTACACCCGGGTCGATTGTCGACCCGTCTTCAATTAGTATTTCGTAGAATTCCGCCATCAAGGTTAGGTCGGTAGCCATGGTTTTCTCCTTACAAATATCGTGAACCGGGCTCGAGGTCCGGCATACTTTTTTGCGGAAAACGTCCCCGAGTGTGGCAAAAGTCACCCGGACAACGGGCAGCGGGAAACCCCTGCGCCGCGACTTTGCGGTATAACGATCGTATCCATGCCTTTCCGAGCCAAAAATGTGCTGCCTCTGCTATTGGGTGCGTTGCTGCTTCTCGCCGGGTTGAGTTGGCGGGTGTACTTTGTGTCCGACGCTCAGGAGGCCCTGACTGCGGATCCGCAGGCAGACGCCGTGGATGTCGTCTCCCTGGACGGAACGTGGAGGATAGTGGAGGGTGTTGCTGGCTACCGTATCGACGAGGTCTTGTTCGGGCGTGACGTAACCGTGACGGGGCGTACCAAGGACGTGAGCGGGACCCTTACCGCTGACGGGGCGGTCCTGACCGGGGAGGTCGTCGTCGCCCTCGCGAACGTCGCCAGCGACAGCGCGAAACGCGACGCCCAGTTCCGCGGCCGCATCATGGATGTGGAACTCTATCCGGACGCCAAGATATCTTTCGACGGGAAGGTCGACGACCTGGGTGGTGGCGACTACCGTACGCAGGCCAATCTCACGGTCAAGGACACCACCAAGAGGGTTACCGTGACTTTTTCCGTGACGGGTGCCGGGCGGGAGATAGAGGTGACCGGTAGTGCGCCGTTGCGGGTGAGTGATTGGCCGCTGGATCCCCCGTCTCTCCCGGGCATTGCCGTGGAGGACGACATGCTCCTGGAGTTTAAGGCGACTTTGAGAAGTTAGTGGCGCATGCCGGCCAGGGGCATCGCTACAGTCGTAGTGCCGCGCGCAGGGCGCTTTCGAAGGTTTTGAACGCCCCTTGGGTGCAGTGAGGGTCCCACAGAGATAGGGCCGTTTCGAGCGTTTCGCGCGTGTGTTCCTTTGCGATGGTTTCAAAGGTGGCGGATACTCCCTCGACCATTTCTAGTTTTCCGTACTTTTTCGTCCGTATCCAGGTGGCGATGCTTTCGGGCGCCTTGATGATGCCGCGCGGCTCGAGGTCGCCTATTACCAGATGTTGCCGCATGAGCATGATGCCCAGGTCGCCGGTGCGGGGCCCGTATTCTATGTTGGCTGCGAAGGTCGTCAGTTGGGTGTCGGAGGCCGTTTGTTTCGTTATTTGGTGGTACCTGGCGAGCGCCTGCTGCTTCATGTCCTCTTCTTGTTCGAGCGAGAACAACCGCGCCTCTACTTGCTCGCATAGGCTCTCTGCCGTATTGAATGAACGGGCGAGTTCGGGTGTGCCTGTTCCTTCTGCGTCGAATATCAGGGCGAACTCTTCGCAGGTCGCCTCGTACGAGGTTCCCGCGGTGAGTAGTTGGCGTACCGTCGTGATCGGGCGTACGAGGAGTTCCCGCAGTTCGTCAAGGAGGGATCTCAGGATATGGTCGGCCTCGAGTTGGTTTGTTCCTGTCGTCATCTCGTTTTTTCGGTAAGTTGTCTGGTTATACTGTTAGTACGTTTCGCCGGGTCGCATACCTTTCTGGTGGTCCCGCTCGGCGCGGATACCCGGCGATTTCGTACGGCTACCTGGCGACCTGTTGCGGGCACCCGTGGTTGCTACATCTCGGTCGGGGTCGCTCGCCTCCTCCGGGGACTATAATGCGTCCCGCCGCGCCGAGCGGGGGTGGCTAGGATGCGTTTTATGGTAGGACCATCGCCTTTAGTTTCTTGCCGTGGAACGGTGACTTCTTCGCGAGTTTGGCGCCGGCCTTTCTCGCCCACTTGTTGCGGACGCGCTCGATCTTGTCGTAGTACGGGCCCGGGTCGAGGTCCGGGTCGTCCCAGTTGTCCGGCCCCTCCGGCAGATTGCCGGAGCCGGAGTAAATCGTCTTGCCGCGGTAGAAGACGTCGCAACCGAAGAAGTCGAATCCCGGTTCCTCGTAGGCGTTCATGAACGCGAGTTCGGGATAGAGGGCGGAGATTTGCCTGAGACCCTCGGAGCCGGGCGACCAGGCGGTTGTGAACCAGAACTTCGCGCCGTTTTTGTCATGGTCGGCGAGGTCGGTGTCGCAGTCGCCCCACTTCGTCCCCCATTTGGTGTACCTTTTTCTCTGCGGGCAGGGGAAGTTCCCCTCAAAGATGAGCCACTCGCGGTAGTCCTTACGGAACTTGCCGTCGGAATCGGCGGTCTTGTTCTTCTTGCCGTAGTTGGGGTTCTTGCAGGCCTCCACGAACTTCTTTACCTCGACCGGCTCGCCGACGACCCACAGCGTGTTGTCGCAAAAGTTGGGCATTACAGAGCCGCCTTTCGCGGACGACCGCGCTTCTTGGGCGCTTCCGGCGACAGGGTGATGTCGATGCTTGTCATGGTTGTCTTCTTTCTGTGTACTTGTCTTGTTATTATTGTGGTTTGTAGCGTCGGCTACGCATACGCACCGGTGCAGAGAGGTCGGGAAATCCGTTGTATGTGGACGTTGTGCGAGGGGATGCCAGACCCCCGAAACGCCAGAACTCCCGGACCAGGCGACCTCTTGAAGGGTCACCTGACCGGGAGCACTGCGTTTCGCACTTATGTGCATCGGTACCCACTACTTATGCGCACACCTCTTGGTGGGGTATGCACATAACTAGATCAGCCCTGCCCGGCGCTGGAGTGATTGTTGACTGGTTTGGTCGCCGAAGTTCAACTGGCGAAACCGGCAACATCGACCGGGGTGGATCTGTCCTCGGTGGTATCGTCACCGAGTTGCCCGTACTCGTTGTATCCCCAGCATTTGACACCGCCACTGGAGGTCAGCGCACAGGTGTGCCCAAAGCCGGCGGAGATCTGCGTGACCTTGGAGGTGAGACCTTTGACGTCGACCGGGG
>Ga0194134_10005214_pt1 | contig 12465 bp, 4 predicted proteins | sample TA2KigOff0mmetaG_FD_148602 | JGI IMG/M metagenome (GOLD analysis project Ga0194134, IMG submission 148602) | Freshwater microbial communities from Lake Tanganyika, Tanzania - TA2015056 Kigoma Offshore 0m | ecosystem: Environmental > Aquatic > Freshwater > Lake | place: Tanzania: Lake Tanganyika... | reverse complement strand
CGGCCTGGAACTGCTGCTGCAGGAGACCACCGCGCGCGCGGAAGCGGCCCGGCTGCTCGAGCCCGCGTACGCGGCGCGCAGGGACGACCAGAAGCGCGTGGAGTTGCTGGAGCTGCGGCTGCAGGACGCGCCCCGCGAGGCGCAGCCGGCACTGCTCGAGCAGGTGGCTGGCCTGCGCTCCGGGCTGGGGCAGATGGGGCAGGCCTTCGCGGCGCAGTTGCGCGTGTTCGGCGCGAAGTCGGGGGATCCCGCCGCGCGCGCCGAGCTGGAGCGGCTCGCCGCCGCGGTCAACGGCTACGAGGAGCTGGCCGCGGCGTACGAGGACGCGCTGGAGCGCGGGGGGCTCGCGCAGGGGGCGGTGCTGGAGCTGTGGCGGCGGCTCGGGGCGCTGTACGCCGAGCGGCTGGACCACCCGGCGGCCGCCATCAAGGCCTGGGCGGAGGTGGCCCGCTTGGAGCCGGCAGACGGCTCGGCTTTGGACGCCCTTGCGCAGCTGTACCGCCGCACCCACGACGTGCGCGGGCTGGGGGACGTGCTGTGGCGGCAGGCCCAGCGCGCCACCGCGGTGCGGGAGAAGGTGACGCTGCTGTACGAACTGGGGGCGCTCGCCGAAGAGACGCTGGCGGACAAGCCGCTCGCGGCCCGTTGCTACGAGGCCATCCTGGCCGTCTCCCTTGAGGAGCCCACGGCGCTCAAGGCGCTCTCCCGCGCCTTGGTGGAGTTGGACCGCCACGCGGAGGCGGCAGACCTGCTTCAGCGCGAGGTGGAGCTGCTGGACGGGCGCGGCCAGAAGGAGGAAGCGCTGGAACTGCGCGTGCGGCTGGGGCGGCTCAAGGCGGGGCGGCTCGGGGACGCGCGCGGAGCGCTGCAGCTGTACGACCAGGTGCTGCGCGCCCGGCCCAACCACCCGTCCGCGGTGGGGGCGCTGGAGGAGCTGGCCCGGTCCGACAGCCCCTTGCGCGGCGAGGCGGCGGCAGCGCTGGAGCCCATCTTCCAGACGGGCGGGGACCACCTGAAGCTGGTGCAGGTGCTGGAGTCCCGCGCGGCCACCGCGTCCACGCCGGCCGAGCGCGCGGCGCTGCTGTGCCGCGTGGCGGAGCTGTTCGCCGGCGCGCTGGAGAACCCGGAGTCCGCGCTCCTCGCCGCCATGCGCGCGCTGCGCGAGCAGCCCGAGGACTCCCGGGCGCTGGAGCTCTGCACCCGCACGGCAGGGGCGGCCGGGGCGGAGGAGGAGCTTGCGCAGCTGCTCGGGGAGCTGCTCTCGCGGGTGAGCGCGGACGCCGCGCGCGTGGCCACCCAACGCGCCCTGGGGCGGCTGCAGCTGAAGCTGGGCAACCCGGAGGAGGCGCTCAAGGGCTTTGCCCGGGTGTTGGAGCTGGCGCCGCTGGACTCCGAGGCGCTCGGGGCGGTCACCAAGCTGTACGCACAGGGTGGACGGGCTGCGGAGTTGATGGAGGTGCTCAAGCGGCAGCTGGCCCGGGCCGAGGCGCCGGATGACCGCGCCACGCTGCTGTTCCAGATGGCCGTGCTGCAGGAGGAGGAGCTGCGGGACGCCCCCGGGGCGCTCGCCACCTTCCGCCGGGTGCTGGAGCTGCACCCGGACGCCCCCACCACGCTGGAGCGGATGGACGGCCTCTCGCTGCGGCTCGAGCGCTGGCCGGAGCTGGCAGACGTGCTCGCACGCCGCATCCAGCTGCTGGCCCACGTGCCCGCCGCGGAGCCGGAGTTGCTCGCGGAGCTGCGCTACCGCCTGGCGTCCGTGCGCGAGTCGAAGCTGCTGGACCGCGCCGGGGCGCTGCAGCTGTACGCGGAGGTCCTGGCGGCCGATCCGGACCATGCCGCTGCGCTGCAGCGGCTGGAGGTGCTCTGCCAGAAGGAGCCCCACAACCGCGAGGCTGTGGAACTGCTGCTCACCGGGCTGCGGCGCCGGGGCGAGCACGGGAAGCTCGCCGCGGTGCTGGACGCGCGCGCCGCGGTGGCGGACACCGCGCAGGAGCGCAAGGGGCTTCTGCAGGAGCTGGCCCGGCTGCGGGATCTCCAGGACGAGCCGGAGCTCGCCTTCCTGGCGCTGTACCGCGCGTTCAAGGAGGACCCCAATGATCCGGCTCTCCGCCGCCGGCTGGAGGGGCTGGCGGACGCGGCCAAGGCCTGGGACGAACTGGTGGAGGCGTACGAGCAGGAGCTGCCGCGCGTGGCGGAGTCCACCGAGGCGGCCGAGGTGTGCGTGAAGCTGGGGCAGCTGCTGGACCAGCGGCTGGACGAGCCGGCCCGGGCGGTGCAGTGGTTGGAGAAGGCGCGCACGCTGGATCCCCGCGCCGCCAGCCGCGCGCTGCCGGTGCTGGACCGGCTCTACAACAAGCTGGACCGCCCGGCGGAGCTGGCCTCGGTGCTCGAGTCGCTCGCCGAAGGCACGGCAGACCGGCAGGAGAAGGTGGGGCTGCTGTTCCGCCTGGGGCAGCTGGCGGAGGGGGTGCTGGGCAGCCCGGACCGGGCCGCCGCGGCCTACGAGGAGATCCTCCAGCTGGACGGGCGCCACCTGGCCTCGGCGCGACTGCTCGAGTCCATCTACGCGCAGGCCGGCGCCACCAAGAAGCTGTACGAGGTCCTGAAGCTGCAGGAGGGGATCGTCACCGGGGTGGAGAAGGACCGCGTGCTGGCCCGGATGGCGGAGGTGTCCGCGGACTCGCTCTCGGACGTGGACCGGTCCGTGGAGATCTACCTGGACCTCCTGCGGAAGAACCCGCGCAACGAGCAGGCCTTCGCCGCGCTGGAGACCATCTACGAGAAGTCCGGCCGCCACCCGGAGCTGAAGGGGCTGCTCCGCACCCGCATCACGCAGACGCTGGATCCGCGGGAACTGCTCCGCCTCAACGAGCGGCTGGGCCGTGTGCTCTGGCAGCTCACGGGGGAGAAGGAGGAGGCGGTGGCCGCCTTCAAGGCGGCCCTGGAGCGCGAGCCGCGCCACCGCCCCGCGCTGGAGGCGCTCGCCGGGCTCTACGCGGAACTGGGATGGAACGACGACCTGTCCTCCACCCTGCGCAAGCTCCTGCCCCTGGAGGAGACCCCGGCGGGGGTGAAGGCGCTGCGCATCCGACTGGCCGAAGTGCTGGCCGTGGCCGGCCGGCGCGAGGAGGCGCTGGAGTCCGGGCGGCGTGCGCTGGAGGTGGAGCCGCACGTGCCTGCGGACCTGGACCGGGTGATCGCGGTCTTCCGCAAGCTGAAGGCGCTGGCAGACGCGGTGCGCACGTTGACGCTGCGGAGCGAGGCGGAGCTCGCGGCCGGTGACACTGGGCAGGCGGTCCGCACCCTGTTCGACGTGGTGGCCCTGTGGCGGGACGACATCGGCAAGCCGGAGCACGCGGGGGCCGTGTACCACCGGGTGCTGGAGCTCGACCCGGCCAACCGGGCCGCCTACGAGCAGGCCTGCGCCCTGTTCGAGCAGCTGGGGGACTGGCGCGCCTGGACGCAGGTGAAGGACGGCTTCCTCACCCACCTCGTCACGGAAGAGGAGAAGGTGGCCAGCCTGCAGCAGATGGCGCGGGTGCAGGAGCAGAAGCTGGGCCAGAAGCAGCTCTCCTTCATGAGCATGATGCGCGCGCTGCAGCTGCGCCCCGAGGACGCCGAGGTGCGCGCTGAGGTGGAGCGCCTGGCGGACGAGACGCGCAGCCACGACGAGCTGGCCGCGGTGTACGAGGCGCTGGCCGAGTCGCTGCCGCGCGGGCCGCTGGTGGAGCGGCTGTACCGGGTGCTCGCCCGCGTGCAGGACCAGAAGCTGAACGACGCGGCGGCGGCCGAGGCCGCGCTTCGGCAGGTGCTGGACTTCGACCCGGCCAACTCGGAGGTGTTGGACGAGCTTGCGGAACTGTTCCGGCGGCGCGGCCGCGTGCGGGAGCTGGCGCAGGTGCTCGAGCAGAAGGTCTCCACGGCCCCCTCGCTGGACGCGCGCAAGGACCTGCTGCGCCACCTGGCGGCGGTGTACGAGCAGCAGCTCTCCTCCCCGGACGAGGCGGTGGGGGCGCTGCAGCGGGCGCTCGGGCTGGAGGCAGACCGCCCCACGCTGGACCTGCTGACGGGCCTCTACCGGCGCCTGGGGCGCCTGGCGGAGGTGGCGGTGCTGCTGGAGCGGGCGCGGGATCTCTGCGGAGCGCCGGCCGAGCAGGGGGCGCTGCAGCTGCAGCTGGCCCAGCTTCAGGAGCGCGAGCTGCAGGACGACGGGGCGGCGCTCGCCGCCTACCGAAAGGCGCTGGACCTGGAGCCGGTGAGCCGGGACGCGCTGGCGGCGCTGGAGCGGCTGCTCCTGCGCATGGACCGGCCGGCGGAGCTGCTGGAGCTGTACGAGCGGCAGGCGGCCATGGCCCAGGACGAACGGGCGCGGGTGGGGCTGCTGTTCAAGTGCGCAGAGCTGCACGAGGCCCGCCTGGAGAACCCGGTGGCGGCAGACGCCACGCTGGAACGGGTGCTGGAGCTGGAGCCGGGCAACGTCCCGGCGCTGAAGGCCCTGTCCCGGATGCGGCGGCAGGCGGGACAGTTCGAGTCGCTCGCGGCGGTGCTCCAGCGCCACGCGCAGGCGGCCACCGCGCCGGCGGAGAAGGCGGCGCTGTACTGCGAGCTGGGCGAGGTGTGCCGCGAGCAGCTGCGCCACCCGGACCGGGCCGCGGACGCCTACGCCGCGGCGCTGGCAGCAGACGCCCACTGCCGCCCGGCGCTGGGGGCGCTGGGCTCGCTCTACGAGCGGACCGGCAACTGGGGGGACGCGCTGGACATGATGCGGCGCGAGGCCGGGGTGGCCCTGCTCGCCGAGGCGGTGGAGATCCACCACCGCGTGGGGCGCATCCACCAGGAGATGTTGCAGGACCGGGTGGGCGCGGTGCTCGCCTACGAGGCGGCGCTGGGGAAGGACCCGGGCTACCTCCCGTCCATCCGCGCGCTCAAGCAATTGCACGAGGCGTCCGGGGACCTGGCCGGGTACGAACAGGCGCTGGTGCGCGAGGCCAACCACACCGAGGACCCCGCGGCGCGCGCGGCCGCCATGCTGGAGGTGGCGCGGTTCCTCCGGGAGAAGAAGCAGGACGAGGCGGCGGCGCTGCCCTGGTACGAGGCGGCCCTGCGCATCCAGCCGGACGCGGCGGAGGCGGCGCAGGTGCTGGCAGACCGGCGCGTGGCTGAGGAGGACTGGGCGGCGGCGGAGCCGCTGCTGGACGTGGTGGTGCGGCAGGGCGCCGCGTCGGCTGCCGGGAAGGGCGAGGAGGCGGCGCGCGCGCTGTCCCGGCAGTACTACCGGCTGGGCTACGCGGCGGAGAGGCTGGGCAAGCAGGACAAGGCCCTGTCCGCGTACGAGCAGGCGTGGCAGTTGGACGGCACCTACCTGCCGGTGCTGGAGAGCCTGGGCGGCCTGCTCGGGCGGGCCGGGCGGCACGAGGACGCGCTCAAGGTGCTGCAGGGAATGCTCCTGCACCACCGCGAGGAACTGACCGACCTGGAGGTGGTGGAGCTGTACGCCTCCATCGCGGACCTGCTGCTCAAGGCGCAGCAGGTGGAGCGGGCCCTCAATCACTACGAGAAGGCGCTCGCGCTGGATCCCGGCCACGAGCCGTCCCTGCGCGCGCTGGCGGGGCTGCACGAGGCGGCCGGGCGCGCGGACCGCGCCGCGGAGGCGCTGCAAGCGCTGGCCCGCGTGGTGGAGGGAGACGCCCGCTTCGACGTCCTCGTGCGCCTCGGCACGCTCGCCCGCGAGCAGCTGAAGGATCCATTCCTTGCCATCGACGCGCTCTCCGGCGCGTCGAAGATCCACCCGGACGATCTCCCGCTGCTCGAGTCCCTGCTCTCGCTCTTCCGGGCCACCCGCCAGGGGGCGCGCGCGGTGGAGGTGCTGGAGCGGCTGCTCGTTCAGCCGGCGGTGCGCGCAGATGCGGCGCGGATGAAGCGCACGTACCTGGCGCTCGGCGAGGTGCTGCGGGACGACGTGAAGGACCTGGAGGGGGCGCTGCGCGCCTTCAACGCCGCGCTGGACCTGGACCACCGCTTCGTCGAGGCGTTCGCGGCCGTGGAGCAGGTGCTGGCGGGCGCCAACCAGTGGAGGCTCCTGGAGGACAACTACGCCCGGATGCTGCAGCGGTTCCCCAAGGGGCCGGAGACGCACGGGCCCCGCATGGCCATGTGGCGGGCGCTGGGGGATCTCTACCTGCACGTGCTCAAGAACCCGCAGGGGGCCTTCATGGCGTACCAGGTGGTCAGCACCGGGCTACCGGAGGACGTCTCCGCGCAGCTCACGTTCGCGGAGCTGGCCGCTGCCCGCCCCGGCGAGGAGGAGCGGGCGGTGGCGGCATACCGGCGCGCGCTGCCCCACGCCGAGCAGCCCGGCAAGGTGGCCTCGGCCCTGGCGGAGCTGGCCGCCCGGCGCAAGGACTACGACGGCGCGTGGCTCGCCGCGCAGGCGGTCACGGAACTGCTCGGGGAGGGCGGTCCCGGGGAGAAGGAGATCCTCGCCAAGCTGGGGCCGTGGGCCCGCAAGCGCTCCGCGGCGAGGGGGACGCTGACGGACCGGCTCTGGCAGGCGCACCTGTTCCACCCAAGGCTGCGCGGGCCGCTGGCGGAGCTGCTGGCGCTGCTCCACGAGCAGGTGGGGGCCGGCTGGGCCGTGCCGCTGGAGAAGCATGGATTGCAGAAGCGGCACCGGGTGGACGTGCAGGCGGCCCAGGAGTTCCAGGTCAGCCAGTTCCGCGAGGTGACGCGGCTGTTCGGGCTGGAGTCGGTGGAGCTGTACTCGCCGTTCCTGGTGGCCACCCGCGAGCGGCTCGCCCGCCGGGTGCAGTCTCCTGAGCCCGCGCCGGATCTCCAGGTGCTGGTGGAGGCCTGCAACACCTGGCCGTTCGCGGTGAAGGTGGGCGGGCGCTTCTTCGGGGAGCTCCCGCAGAAGGAGACCGCGTACCACCTGGGGCGCTCGCTGGCGCTGCTCCGCCCGGAGCTGGCGCTGGGGGTGCGACTGGGGCCGGACCGGCTGGAGACGGTGCTGCAGGCGGCCATTGCGCTGGGGGCGGCCAGCTTCCGCTTCCACTTCACCGCGGAGCCGCGCGCGCTGGACGCCGAGCGGCGCAACCTGGACCGGCTCCTCACGGAGGCGGGGCGCGCCGCCGTCTCGCGGCTGGTGCAGGACTACCTCCGCGTGGCCGCGCCCAACGACGTCCGCAACTACCTGGAGGCGGTGGAGTTGACGGCGGTCCGCGCCGGCCTGCTCGCCTGCGGGGAGCTGGAGACGGTCAAGCGCGTGGTGATGACCGAGTCCGGAGGGGCGGTGCGGGTGGCGCCGCGGGTGAAGGTCCGCGACCTGCTCGTCTTCTCCCTCTCCGAGGATCTCCCTGCCTTGCGCGCCGCGCTGGGGACCAACGTGGAGATCAAGCGGTAGGGTGAGGGACGGCGGGGAGGGAACCCTGCCCCCCTTCCGGGCGTCTTCCCCGGGTGTCATGGGGCGCGCCCGACGCCTTGATCCCCCCGGGACGCCATTCTAAAGCCCCGCCTCCCTCGCACCCGCGCCCCCGACGGGGCCCGCCGAACCCTGGTCTCGCCCGCCATGCAATTCGCCTGCAGCCAGTGCAATGCCCGGTTCCAGATTGCCGACGCCAAGGTCGGCCCCCGGGGCGTGAAGGTCCCCTGCAAGCGGTGCGGCCACACCATCATCGTGAAGCGGAACGCGGAGGCGGAGCCGTCTCCGGACGTGCCCATCTTCATCCTCCCGCCGTCCCTGGCACACCTGGCCCAGCCCGCGGCCGGCCCTGCGCCCCGGCCGCCCGAGGAGGGGGAGTCCACGCAGGTGCTGGACAACCCGCTGGCGCAGCAGGCCGAGGCCGATCAGGCGCTCGCACTGGCCACCCCGCCTGGTACCGCCGCGGTGACGGACGACGACGAGCGGACGAGCGTGGAGGCCCCCCGGCCGGCGCCTCCAAAGTCGCCGCCGGAGCAGGCGGCAGATCCCGCGGAGGTGCTGCGCGCTGCGGCGGCGGCGGAGCTGGCCATCGCCACCCTCCCGCCGTCCATGGCGCTGGGCGAGGAAGGCGAGGAGGGACGCCAGAGCACGCGCGTCATGACCGGGCTGGAGTCCGAGCAGCTGGTGAGCGCCTCGGCGCAGGGGGACGAAGAGCCCCTGCCTGCTGCGCCGGCCCCGGCCCCGGCCCCCGCGGCGGTGGACTGGTACGTGGGGGTGGATGACCAGCAGGTCGGGCCGCTCCGCGTGGACCAGCTGGTGGAGAAGTGGCAGGCCGGGGCCATTGGCCCGGACACCCTCTGCTGGCGCGCAGGCATGGATGACTGGCTGCCCGTGTCCCGGGTGGCCGAGCTCTCCGCGGTGCTGTCCCCGCGGCCGCCACCCGCCGTGGTGGCCGCCCCGCCGCAGCCCCCGTCCCCTCCGTCCCAGTCCGTTACGCGCGTCACCGGTTCCTTCGTCTCCATGGCCTCGACAGGCGTCTACGAGCCGCTCGGCGCCACAGGCAGCAACCGGCCCTTCACCGACGTCCCGGGCGCCGCGGCGGTGCCCGCGCCCGTCGCGGTGACGGTAGCCCCGCCCGTGGACACCGGCGGTTGGCGCCCCTCTGCGGCTTCGGCGCTCGCCTCGCTGGTACGGGAGGAGATGGCGGTGCTGTCCCGCCCGCAGCCCCCCGCGCCTGCCCCCACCGGCCCGTCGGACGCGTTCGGCTTCGGGGAGGGCACGCCCCACGGAGGGACGAAGCTGGAGGTCCCCCTCTCGGAGGCTCGCGCTGGCGCCGTGTACGGCAGCCCGGACGTGGACCCGTTTGCGGCCACCTCCCCGGGGTTCTCCTACAAGTCCCCGTCCCAGTCTGCCCCCCCGCGCGCGCCGCTGCCCGCCTCCGGTTGGATGCCGCCAGGTGCCCCCGTGACGGCGGTGCCGCCGCCGCCGGCGCCCGCGCGCAACACCATGGCGGTGTTGTTTGGCGCGCTCGGGGTGGCCATCCTGGTTGCGCTCGGCGTCATCGTGTGGCTCCTGGTGCGCCAGCAGGCGGCGCCTGCGCCGGGCACGGAGATGGCCGCTGCACCGGCCCCGCGCCCCGCGGAGGTGGCGGCCCCTGCCGCGGCGGCCCCGAAGTCCGCGCCGGAGCCGGTGGCCGCTGCCTCGGCGGCAGAGCCGAAGCCGGAGCCGAAGACCGAGGCGAGGGCGGATGTCCCCGCGGAGAAGCCCGTCGCCGCCAGTCCCGAGCCGCGTGCGGAGAAGAAGCCCGCCGAGAGGCCGGCCGAGCGACCGGTGGAGAAGAGGGCCACCGAGAAGCCGGCCGAGCGGCCGGTGAAGGAGAAGGTGGTGGCTGCCCCGCCGCCCCCGCCGCGCGAGGAGAAGCGCCCCGTGGCCAAGGCCCCGGCCGTGGCAGAGGACGACTTCGACAGCATCTTCGGTGCGCCGAAGAAGAAGGAGACCGCGCCGCCGCCCGAGGACAAGGCGGCGAAGAAGACCGTCTACGTGCCGCCTCCCCCCGCTGCCAGCGCGGAGCCCGAGAGGCTGACCCAGGCAGACATCAACGGCGTGGTGGTGACCAACAAGTCCTCCATCAAGGGCTGCGTGGACGAGCAGAAGGCGAAGGACCCCTCTCTCAAGGGCAAGCTGGTGATGCGCTGGACCATCCAGACGAGCGGCAAGGTGACGGGCGTGGGCTGCCAGACGGAGCAGTTCAAGGACAGCGCCATGGCCGGCTGCCTCTCCCGCCTCATCAAGGGGCTGCAGTTCCCTCGCCACCGCGTCCAGGGGGACCCGGTGAACTTCACGTTCACCTTCTAGCGTTCCGCTTGCTTTGGGGGCCGAGCGTTGCCTAAAGCACGCGCCGACATGGCGTCCCCCCTGAGATTCGAGCCTGCCGTGCCCGAGGCGCCGCTGCGCGCGGTGGAGGACATGGGCCTGCAGGACCTCGAGCGCATCCGGCTCATCCTCCGGGGTGGATCCGTCATCGAGTGGCGGCGGATGCACTTCCACTCGCGCGAGGAGGTGGACGGCTACCTGCGGCTGTGCGGGGTGGACCCGGGCTCGGAGACGGACCGGGACTGGGTGCGCACGGTGCTCTCGGACGCGGTGGCCTACCTGCGCCAGACGTTCGACTTCAAGGTGCCGGAGGAGGTGGCGCAGCCGGCGGAGGTGCACGATCTCTTCCTCTTCGCCTCCGGGCTGAAGGAGCCGCGGAAGTACCGGCGCATGGCGTGCGTGGTGCTGAAGATGATGCACGTCATCCAGCACGTGGAGGGGCGGGATCTCCTGTACCGCCTGCCGGCGTCCGAAGCGGAGGTGCAGGCCATGATGACCGAGAAGGTCATGCGGGTGGCCGAGGAGGCATGGAAGCACGGCCTGCCCATCCAGAGCTTCGAGTCCTCCATCAAGGCGCGGGAGTCCATCTACACGAAGCTCCTGGCCAAGAAGGACTCAGTGGCCGCCACGGTGTACGACAAGACGCGCTTCCGGCTGGTGACGAAGGAGCGGTCGGACATCGTCCCGGTGCTGCACTTCCTGACGCAGCGGCTGTTCCCGTTCCACCTGGTGGTGCCCAACCAGACGCAGAACTCGCTCGTGACGTTCAAGTCTCTCATGCAGGACTACCCGCACTTTCGCGACTATGCGAAGAGCCTGCACCTGGATGTGGACTACGAGCAGCGCGAGGCGCAGGACGCCAACACCTTCAGCGGGGAGTCGTACCGGATGCTCAACTTCATCGCGGACATCCCGCTGCGGATGGACGCCTTCCTGCCGCCGCCTGCGGAGGACGCGCGGGCGCGGAAGAACCGGGTGGCGTTTGGGCTGGTGGAGTTTCAGATCATCGACGGGCGCACGGCGCGGCGGAACGAAGAAGGCGAGAACAGCCACGAGCAGTACAAGGCGCGCCAGCGAACGCAGGTGCTCCGGCGCCTGGCGCGCGGGTTGGTGGTACCGAAGAAGCCGGCAGGGTGACCCGGGGCCGGCTGCCGCCGCAGTGGCTCAGCGGTCGGGCGGTCCCTTTGCGGGCGGTTCCCGGTCCCTGCGGTGAGTCTGCCGCTTCCCGGGCCGGGGGGATGTGGCGCGCTCTGGGCGGGGCTGGAACTCCTGCTCGGCGACCTGGAGGGTGAGAAGCGTCTTGATCAGCGCCTGGCGGGCGCCGGTCACCGCGCGCCACGCCCCCTGCTGCCGTACGGGTCCAGAGCCCCTGGTAGTTCCCAGCACGAGGCCGTCCAGCGTCATCCCGAGCGCCTCGGCGAGCGCCACGGCAGACGACAGGCTGGGCTCGTACTCGCCCCGCTCCAGCCGGGAGAGGCCCTGGACCTCCATCCCCGCGCGCTCTGCCAGCCGTGACTGGGTGAGGCTGGCCGCCTGCCGGGTTGCTCGGATGCGGGCACCCACTTCCCGGGCATCAAGACGCTCCATGACACGGAGAGTCCCCATCCAGGGCGCGGGATGGGAGGTCTCAAGCGACTGGACGCACGCGCTGATGTTTCATTCGCGGCAGGGTATGACGCGCATGGGCGCGCTCATCTCAGCGCCCGGTTGCTCCCGGAGCACCCTTCCCATGTCATCGCCTCGCCGCCTCCTTCGGCTTGCCGTCACGCTCGCGACCGGCTGCAATGTTGAGGATTCCGCTTACACCTACGCTGGCAGCTGGACCGAAGAGACGGTCCTCACCCTGACCACGGGCGGGAACGTCGGCGTGCAGAAGCAGCAGGGCGCCACGCGGCTCGAGGCTGACGGAGACAGCGTCCTGACGTCCGCGATCTGGGCGTCCGACTGTCCGCTCGCGTTCGTCCAGGAGGCCGCCGGCGCGGCGACGTTCAACCTTCGCCCGGTGACCTGTCCTCCCGGTGCGGGCGGGATGAGCGCTGAGTTCAACGCCGGGAAGTTGGCATTCAGCAGCCTTTACGCTGGGGCTCTGGAGGCGACGGGCACGTTCTCCGCCACCGACGGGCGCAGCGGAATCGTCAGCACCACCCTCAACGCAACCCGCTGATGTCACCGCTTATGGGACCGCTGAGTGGTGTGATCCCTGGACGGGAGACCAACATGAAGACAGTTCTGTTTGTGAACACGGTGTCGCTGACTGTCGGTTGCGGGGGCGCAGACAACAGGGAGGTGGCGGCGGGAGATGGCGGTCCGCCTGCGGCTACGCCTACGCCTCGCCGAAGACCATGGCCCAGGCCGCGCCTTCCGCACCAGCATGCAGGCGCTGCGCGCGTCGGTGCAGGGGCCCGCAAGCGGCCGGTCCCTCGCGGACACCTGGCGGCTGCGCGACGCCAACGGGGCCGGCCAGCCAGATCACCAGCACGACAACGCCGCCGTCAGCTATGAATCCCGGTTCTGCAAGACGGGCGTCTACTACAATCCCTCCTGCAATGACGCGGACCCGGGCGAGCCGCCCTACCTGGCCACCTGCGCTGCCCGTGCCGGGAAGACCGCCTACCTGCGCTGGATCATCAACCCCTTCGCCGCCACCAGCCCCCGCGAGCAGCTCTTCTGGG
>Ga0194134_10005213_pt1 | contig 12467 bp, 16 predicted proteins | sample TA2KigOff0mmetaG_FD_148602 | JGI IMG/M metagenome (GOLD analysis project Ga0194134, IMG submission 148602) | Freshwater microbial communities from Lake Tanganyika, Tanzania - TA2015056 Kigoma Offshore 0m | ecosystem: Environmental > Aquatic > Freshwater > Lake | place: Tanzania: Lake Tanganyika... | reverse complement strand
TGCCAATGCAGAAGGGGACACAAACGTGGTTCCTGTTCCGTTATATGTGATTGCATCAAAATGTGCCTGGGGTTTTTTAATGACTGGGGCAGGTAGATTGGTTGTGCAGAGAGCTTTGAAGCCAGACGGGGCGGCGTAGGCGAAGGGGCGTTGGCCGAAGTTGATTGTTCCCGTGCAAGTAGCTGCTCCTCCGCCTGCTTGGTTTATATAAATAAAATCGTTTGTTGTCGGAGTAAGTCCAGAAAATGATGGATTGCTATTTGTATTTGGATCGCTTGTTGTATTTCCTGCATTTGAAAACCACAAAGTATCTCTTCCAAACCATATTTTTCCGCCATCGGCATCATACGCAACTTTCATGACATGACCTGCCGCTGGGGTTCCAGATCCAGATACAGAAATATCAGACGCATCTTTAAGTATTCTGTACGCTCCGCTCACTGGAAGTCCGAATACTCCACCCTGATTTGTTACAATCCAAAATCCAGTGTTTGTGGCTCCTAATGAGTTTACTGTAAATTCAAAATACCATTTTCCCTTTGTGGGCAAGTTAATTGTTGAAGATCTATATTGATTAGCTCCTGAGGATATATCCAAATTTCCATTTGTTAAAGTAGAGCCACCAACATCAATCGGACTAAACGTCGCATAATTCCCCCTCACCTCCCCGCCCAAGCCAGTATCGGTTCCGTAATTGGTCGGGCTGTCCACAAAGCTGTCGTTGTCTGGGCCTGCGTTTATAGATATTGCATTGGTAGCCCAATAATTTGAATTTCCGCTAAAGTCTTTTCCAATGCCAACATTACTGCTTGTTGTTAACGAAGAATTGTCAGAAAAGTTGAGATAAAAGCCATTGGTTCCATATGTTCCTGCGTATTTTTTTGGCATCCATACATCAGTAGAAGGATCTGTGTATCCAAAGCTAGACGGGGTCAGGGCTTGGCCGTCGATGAAGTTGATTTCGGCTAGGTAGCCGTTGAAAAAGTTTGATGTAATCCCCCCAATCCTATGCTCTGCCGCCCTGTTAAAATATGAATCTTCATTTTGGTTTGGGTAATTGGCAATACCAAAAGAAGTAACTTCAGATCCATTTACATAAAGCTTTGCCCTGTTTGTGTTTGTTGCTTGAGTTGTGTCAACTGCAAGAACAATATGATACCAGCTAGATGGATCACGAAAAACTGCGTTTGTCTGTAAAACAATCCCATCGCCTGCCTGCCTCCTGTCCCAATAAGCAAGTAAATCCCCACTAAAATACAGATAACCGTGAGGATTAGTGCCGTCAGTTCCAGTGTTAAAAACGTAATTCGAATTCGCAGAACCACTCTTTTTAATCCACCCGCTCCAAGTCCAAGTTTTCCTGTTTCCAGCCGAGTCTGGCGTTCTGCTCAAATGCGCCAAATCAGCGGAGTTGAACCGAAGACTCCTCTGTATATTGTAAGAAGTCTGAGTGTTGCTAAACGGTATTACCGAGGCAGAACCAAATGTGCTTTTAGCGGGCATTAGTAGTATTCATTCACAGAGGCAAGCACATTAAACACAGCATTGCCTCGTTTAATGATGGTATATGCATAATTTTGAATGCTGTTGTGGCTGGAAATCACGGCTTGAGGGGCCAAACCATTCAGATAATAAGGCACATATGTTGATCCGTCGATTTGCACTGCACTGTTATAATAAGTGGTTGTTCCGGTGGACACTATGGCCACGCAGGTGAAAGATTGACCGACACTCATAATGTTGTTCAAACTGTTGCTGGCATCTGCCCGAAAATTCACAGTCCAATTTCCGGTTGAACTTAACGTCAGGAAAAGAACTGATTGGGTACGAATATCAAAGTTAACAGTGCTGTTTGCCTGAGAAGCAGATAGTGTGACTTTTTCTTTAATTTGTTCAACATATGTAGTTCCTGTCACAAAAAGATTGGTATCTGGTGTCTCAGATCCTATGCCTACTTTCCCGTCGTTTGCAATATAGAGAGCAGGACCACTTTCATTATCATAAAATTGGGCTATTGGTTGTGATCCGGTTTGACGAACCACAAGAGCCGGTCCTGTTCCTGTGTTCAAAACACTGAGTGCACTTGTGACTGTTACAAGTGTATCAAGAACCGTGAAATTACCATGTGCTGTGAGACTGCCTGCTATAGTAAGATCACCGGAAATATTTCCCCCTGCTAGGGGAAGAAATGCTGCTATATCTGAAGCGTTTGCCAACGCAATCCAACTACCGCCGTGTGAAAAGTACATTTTGCCATCAGAATGACTATGTGCCACCGCACCATGAGCTGTATTAGCACCCGGAAAAGCTGCTTGATTACTAAAGTAGAATGGTATTACGCTGCCTGCTTCTGGAGCAATAATAGCACCAAGATCATTTATAGTAACTAAACTATTTTGTAATAATTTTCCAGTAGTCGAGTCATATCTTGCTATTGCATTATCGGTAGAACTTGCTGAACCCACTACCCATGTAGCACTATTATTAACAAGATTGGTATAAGCTGTGTCCCATGTGGAACTGTTTGCATTGATCAATGACATGTCATAAGCAGACAAATAAGCAGTACTATTATAAACAAGATTGGTATATGCTTCGGTCCAACTGGCTGAAAGAATTGGTATATTTCCAAGATTGGCTCCTGATCCGGTAAGATAACTGGCACTGTTATTAACAAGATTGGTATAAGCTGTGTCCCATGTGGAACTGTTTGCATTGATCAATGACATGTCATAAGCAGACAAATAAGCAGTACTATTATAAACAAGATTGGTATAAAGATTATTAAAATTTATGTTAAAAAATTCATTTGCCGTTAATGATCCCACGAGCAAATTATTAAATTCTCCAGATGCTGCTGTGGTTACAGTCACTAAAGTGTTAACAAACGTCGTATCTCCGTAAGCTGTCAGATTTCCTAAAACTGTGGCATCTCCAACAACAGAAAGATAATTTAATATGGTGGAAGATTGTATAACAACATTATTGGTAGAAAGGTAATCATATACTGTTGTGGGGCCTGCGCCTCCTGCATTCCAATAAGAACTGATTTCTTTAGTTGTGGAATAACTGTTGTTCCAGTTTGCTTTATAATTGTATAGCTGGTTAAAAGCGCTCATGTTTCAACTTTCAGGGAGCAAAATTCCTCCCCATGTTTTACGATTCAAAATACAGAGGAATTTTGAAAGCGCTTCCTGCCACTGTTATTGACAAATAAACCCCTGTTGATAGTCCGACGGTATTGCTAAAATTATCCACATTTATGTTGATCGTGCTCAAAGATGCGAATGTTGCATTATTGTTTGTGCTCAAGGTTCCTGTGGACGTAATGTTTCCTGTAATTGCTCCTCCGCTAAGAGGCAAAAACTTTCCATCTGCAAATCCTATGGTGGCATAGGTTGCGCTATTGGTGCTGAATTGTGTATATGTATTGTTCCAATTGGCACTGGCACTTTGGAGAGGTGCAACTAAAGCATTCTCTTCATCCCAGTAAGCACTGTTATCTCTAACTGTTGTATAAACGCTGTTTACATTGATGTTATTGGAAGAAAGCAGATTGCTGTATGTGATTTTGTATGTGGAAAGAGAAGAATTTTGTACAAATACAAAAACGTCATTTGCAGCCGGATTTCCTGTGAATTCGTTTAGTTGAGTGATGCGTTTGTTGGCCATAGTATTATTTAGTTATTTAGTAAAGAATTAATGAATCGTCCTCCTGCAAAAGATATGCATCCTCATCTGTCAGCAACGCATCTGGATATGCCGGTCCAATTGCACTCTCCAAATCTCCATAGCCATAAGCAAAACTGCCGTCCCATTCCAGATTCACCAATCCATATTGATCATTCAAATACTGACCTTTTCCATTATAATTAAATGGAGAATAAGCACTTAAAATAACATAATGAGTTGAATTGTTAAAGATTTTACAACTAAATCCAACGCTAACATCATTTTCAACCTTTGCGGTGATTGTATCATCATGAAAAATGTTTATCAATTTTTTATTATATAAGTTCTGATTGCCAAAATTTATTACAAAATAATTGCTGTTTACATTTAAAAAGTTTCCAGTTAGTGTTTGAACTGTGTTATATGCCGTTGTCCAGTAAGCTGAATTGCTGTTTACTGTTGCATAGTTTCCTTCCCAATTTCCGCTATTATTGAAAACAAGAGATAAACCGCTGCTTAAACCATTAATGCTGGAATAAGCACTGTCCCATTTGGCACTGTTTGTTGATAAAATAGTATAAAGGTCGTTGGCACTATTGCTTTCAACAAAAGTTATAAGATCTGCAACGGTTAGCTTTATTTCTTGCCGGGAACCGTCCAGATTGGTTGTGAAGCCAACAAGATAATCAGAAGCAGAAAGACTGGTTCCCGTTTTATTTACAAAATCACTAAAATTTACAATAAGTCCCATTACTTATATTTACAAAAACGGGACAGCTTATTAAAGACCAAATTTTCGGTACAGATCCTTTTCTTTGTTTTCCACCTGAAGCGTTTCTTTTTGTTGCTTGAGAAGTTCCTCCATCTGCAAAAGTTCCTGCGGATTGAATATTGCTTGATCCTCGCCAAAAGTTCCACCATCCGGAGTGACATAAAGTTTGGCCATGGCAATACGTTCCTGCGGATTTCCGTGAATATCAATAATTGCAGGAGAATCATCCTTGGGAAAGAAAGCGTAACAACCATCTTTGCGATACCGACCATATATTTCCTTGAAAAGATTGTCAATTTCCTCCAGATATTTCAGATCTTTCTTGGTATCACCTTCCCGAAGCACAATCTTATTGGCCGGACTTGTAGTGATAAGAAATATAATATCCAGATTGCGCATGCTTTCTTTCATGAGTGCAATGGTTTTTTCCATAAAAATAGCGTCGCATCCCTTCAATTCCTTTTCATAAGCCCACATGCTGTAAACCAGATTGTCCAGGGGACAACGATCATGAATCACATTGTCAGAACGGGTATATCCATTTGTTTGCCCTATCAGTTCATTCAACACCTTCAGTTGTATCTTTCCGTTTGTTTTTTGGCTGTGCTTGTCCTCCTCAATCACCTTGCGATATGTTTTTTCCGGTGTTTTGTAATCGGGCCAATTATTTAAAAAATCCTTTACAAAAGTGGTTTTACCCATTCGTCCGGCTCCGCTAACAGCTATGCGCATATAGGTATTTTATCAAATACCTGGGGTAATCAATTATTTTTTATTTTTATTTTGGGGCTGTTCGTTTTTAATATTACTAATAACCTTAACAATATACTTGAGCATTTTGCTACGAGTAATCTCGTTTTCAGTGAAATGAAACACATGAATGCCGTGTTCCTTGCTTTCGGTTGTGTTAAAAGCATTAATGATTGCTTTTATACCGCTTTTTTCCGCAATATCACTTTGCATGCTGTCTCCCACCACAAACATTTTGCAATTTTTACCAAAACGACTCAAAACAGTTATAGCTTCTTCTTTCACAAGATTTTGAAACTCGTCCACAATCACGGCTGCATCATTAAAAGTCACGCCCCGAAGATAATTGATAGGTGTGCTTTTGATCACATGCTGATGTAAAAGAGCATTCGTCACACTGATGTTGATAAGTTCATCACACTTTTCAAGAAGAGGAATGCTCCAAGGTTTAAATTTATCATCAACTTCTCCAGGCAGACTACCAAGCAAACGCTTGCCTGATTCAGTTAAAGAACGGATGTATACAATTTTTTCAATCTCGCGTTTTTTCAAAAGTTCAAGAGCACAATAAACACTCAGATATGTTTTGCTGGTGCCTGCCACACCGTCACAAAATATAATTTTACTTTCTGAATTAAGACCACACTCTACAAAGCTCTTATGCACCTCACTTAGATTAAAACGTTGATTAATTTCAAAATTTAAAAACAAGTTTTGCTCAACGAGTTTTTTAGAGGAATCTTTTCCCCTATTCTTTTTTCCCATTAACTATATTTACTTTTTTTTTCTGTTTAATTCTAATAATTCACGGATGGCATCCTCAAAACCTATTTGTTTTAATTCATTCTTAGTTATCTGTTCTTTTTTCTCTGGTTCAAATGAGTGTACTATTTTTGCAAACTGATCCAACACTTGGTTCTCGAAACTTTTTCTGTTCGGGTCGCTAAGTCTTTCAACTGATTCAAGTGAACGCAATTTATGATCCCCAACTTGTTCCACCAAACGGATTGCTCCAACCCGTTGTTATTTTGTTTCCAACCGGAGCAGGCTTAACACCCGTATTTTCCTGCTCAACAAGTTTGGGTTGATCCTTTTCCACTTCATTTAAAAGAACTGTATCAGCTTTTTTGTTTTCCAATATTACATTTTCATAAATGATGTCACTGCCTTCATTACCAGATACCCTAAACACACCCAGTTCTAAACCCGTTTTGAAAAACTGTTCCACCTTTTCTTTGTCGAAGGTCTTATTATTATCTATAATATCTTTTATCTTATAAGTCATATATTATCTTATAAAAATTAATATAATATCTATATTATTTTATAATAGTATTATATATTGTATAATATTTATAATAGTATTATATATTAATATAAAGCTAACTTTGGTTTTATCCAAAGATACTTAATTTTTTCTCAAAAAAAGTCAAGTTTTTTTTTCTAACTTGTAACTTTCCGACAGTATCTTTCCTACAAGTTCATCAAACGAAGCACTTTCCTTCATGGCTTGTTTTGTGGCAGTGGCATACATGACTTCCTTGGCTCGTTTACCATAACGTTCTTTCATGCCTTTCAATCCTTTTTTCATACTTTTAACAATCTTCTCTCGTTTCTTTTTTTGACCCGATGTCATTTTTTTTTCATTAATTGTATTCATATTTTTATTTTGTTTTCAAGGTTTTAGTTTTGGTTTCTGTATATTGTAATTACTATCAAAATAAATATTTTCGCCCTTTATCTTAAACAAAAGTCTTTGTTTACCATAACGTTCTTGGTACTGATCATATCCTTTACTATTGGAAAGAGCTTTTATATCTGCTCGACTAGCCACAACCTGTTTTTTATTACCATATGTCTTATCATCTTTCTCATCATCTTTCTTCTCTTCTGTTCTACCAGGTTCAGTTCCCTCCCATGTTTTTGTGGAACTATCGTATTGTAATCGCGTTGAAAATTCATCTCGCAATTTGTTGGTATTATCATATACAAAAAAATTAGCACGAGAATCATTTAAATCAAATTCGATAAGAATTCCGTTTACTTTTTCATAATCTTCAAATGGAGGATTCACAGAAACGTTTCTTAATTGAATAAATTTTTTATTTCCAGATGTCTTTTCACCTGAAACAGTTGCTGTAATCTGGTAATCTTTTGCGTTTTTACTGTAGTTTATTGAAAATTTTTGCCCAGTTCGGGGTTTGTCTTTGTGATAAAACCCAGAACGATCTTTGAATTGAAAGTTCCCGGATCCTCCGGGACCAAATTTTTTTAAAGTTTCTCCCACTCTTCTCATTATGTTGGCGGCACCGAAAACTTTTTGACCAAATGTTTTTGCGTTTTTTCCAAATAAAACTTCTTTACCAATATCTCCAGTTTTTCTAACCAATCTTCTAATAGGTCCTGTTCCTTTTGCACCGGGAATTCTTGAAGCTACTGCAGCAGTAAGCTCTCCTGCTTTTTGAGTTGCCTTATCTAAATAATCTTGTTCGTTCAGGGTGGATTCTGTGTTGAAAGAACGATAAGCATTTTTTATATCATCTTCGGTTGCACCGTTTTGTTTGGCCAATTGTTCAACCTCATCAAATGTGGATGCATTTTGAATCTGCTCCAATACTTGTTCCGGCACTTTTTTAAGAATGATCCGAATTAGATTTCGTTTAAATTCAACCAGATTATTTGAAAGCACATTCAATCCTTTGGCAAATACTGCGGTTTGACGAACTTGATTGTTTGGATCCACCACCAAAATATTCAAGACCCCTTCGTTTTCATTCAGGATATAACCTTCGTAACTGGTATTGCCGTCAAAGTCTTCCAGATTGCTGATGGCCGGGTCAACCCTGAATCGCATCCGGCGCAGCTTCAGTTTTTCTACCACCGTTCGAAGCATTATTTTTTCAAAATTCACACTATTATTTATTAAATATTAAGGTGCATATCATCATAAATGCACAGTTGGTTAACCCACCCAGCAGCATAAGCTGTTTTCGAACGCTGACAATGGTGGCGCATATTGATCTAAAGCATACGGTTCTGCTTGAAACTGATTTTGAAAAAGACCCTTATTATCGATTTTTGAAAAAATTTGGAGCCATGGACTTTGTGGAGGACATATTGTTAACCGGAGAGGAAACTGGTTTAAGGTTTGATACACAGCCAAGATTTGCTCCCAGCCATGTTATTGACAGGATTGATCAATATAACTTGAATAGTTGTTTGGATTTTTTAGGTTATCGTTAAGCCACATCCCGACCAACCGTGTTTCCACCACCAACTTGTGCCGGAGGATTTTGCACATAATTTAGAAAAGGTTTTTCACTGAATTTTCCACCCTTCTCATCATATTCTGGAAATGTGTATTTTTTATTCACATCAATAACCACACCCAGCTCCTGCAGAAATTTTTTTCCAATAAGAACTGGCTGATCGTTTTGAGTTCGATCCCCGATACTGAACGGAACCATTTTGTAAAGACTGCCCCCAAACACAATGTCCAATGCAACCAGGGGACGTTTTTCTTCTTCACCGGCTCCAATATGTATGCTGACCATGTCTAAAAGGGGACGAGTCAGTTCTTTGTTTCCCACACTTTTAAATTTAGCATATTTGTGACCACCCTTTTCAATCAATTGAATATCAGTTCCACAAAGCACATTGTTGCTGTCGTTTCCGCTATCTATTTTGGCATCCACGTTTCCCAATCCATCAATATAAACTTTTTCCACAATACCAACTGTATTTGGACAATGTTTTTCAAAAAAGAAACGAAAAGGTTTGAATGATTCTTTATTCAGCTGTATCTCGGTTTTTTCCAGCTTATCGCCTTTTTTCCAGTGTTTGCCTTTGTTGCTGGCTTTGTATTCCACCTTGTTGCCCACAACATTTCCTTTTTTACCTTTTATCTTGCTGACTTTGGTGACAACGCCCTTGCTTTGGTAGTGTTTGCAATCTGGATTGGTGTTCTTGATCTTGTCACCTTTATGCACCTCATTTGGAGCCAGTTTGCATATGCCTTTCTTCATAAGAATATTTAACTATTTTGACAATTTTTGCCCGGACCTGATTATCTGATCATACTTGTGTTGACCCAAAGATTTTTGTATTTGTTTCCAATTAAGTTTCCATTTTGACAATATTTCAGACGGAACCTCTTTCCAACTGTTCCAAGCATCACCATTTTCAGGTGTTACCACTGATATCAGATCTGGTGTCCATTCGGAACCTTCCGATTGTCTTCCTTCTGGTGTGTGCACCAGTTTAAAGGTTTTTCCGTAGTTTTTGTTCCAGTCTATAAATTCTCGATTTTCTAAAATTAGATCTACTAGAGAACCAAACTTCACAATGTTAAGATATCAAAGTTTGTTTTAAATCCAATAGCTTTTGTGCAGCCATCTTCAAATAAGTCATGTCATTCTTTTTAAGATCTTCCAAAACTTCGGTAACACTGCGCTGTATTTGCCTGGACTTGAGAATTTCAGGACTTTCTGCATTAATATCACCTCCGGTAAGTTTGGTGGTGTCGGCAGCAACCCTTTTAAGCAAATCATCGGCACCTTTTACAGCAGCTTTGCTAAACGTGGCCAATAAAGAAGATTCCGGCTTTTCTGAGAATTCATCCCGATAGCTTTTTATAAAACTTTCAATATCATTGACATAAGCCAAATAATCTTTTTTATTTTCATCAAAAGAAGACTTGCTGGAAAGATGTTGAGCATTAACCATTTCGCCTATGATTTTGTTGCAATAAATATCAAAAATACTGTGTGTGTCTTTTTGCATATAAGTTATTTATTTTTGGGTGCTTTCTTTTTCCAACTAATCCGTTTGCTGCTTTTTTTAAGACGTTTACGGCTGTTACACATACTTTTGGTGGGACGACAGGCCGGATATCCCTTGCGTTTTTCCCCCTTCTGACGACCACAGGGTTTTCCGGTTCTACAATCAATCCAACCCTTTCCTTTATTACGCATGAACCAACCCCGAAGACCATATTTCTTTTCAAGAGAAAATTTGGCTTCGTTGATAAGGGAATCAACCAAGTTATCAAATTTTTCTGTCATTTTTTTTTGCTTTTGCCCCAATTAGCTGCACCACGTTTGCGGCAAGCCGACAATGCTCCAGAAGCATAAGCACTTGGCCAAACTTTATATCGGCGTTTTACCTTATAATAACAAGCATCCCGTTTGGCTTTTTTCTTGGTGGCTTCTTCAAGAAGATGATTTACTAAGTCATTAAATTTCATATGTATTATTTACTATATTAGAGGTAAAAGGGTCAATATAAAAGGAAAAATCCAATTTTTACAACTAAAGTATTTTGCTGTACCGGGTTTTGCAGTGGAACATTTGTGCCGCGCCCGAAATGAACGACGCTTTTTAGGATTGGACTTTTTAATCCTTCTTTTGGGATCACCGTAATGTATCCGTTTTAATTTTCCGTCTACCCTGGCACAGCGCATATATTTTTTATCGCTGCGTGTGGATTGCATTTGACCAGTTACCTTTGTGCAACGCGCACCTTTCTTTTCCATGACTACACCTTCTTTTACTTCTTCGTTGTCTTCATTTCTACCATAATAACCATAATCTTCATCTGTTCCGTGACCTGCACTGGCCAAAGCCCCCGCATCATCACTCAAATCATGACTGCCCCGATCACCATCATCATCGCTATGATATTTAGCGTGATGTTGTGTCATATAGTCTGTAACAGCCGAAACATAATCTTTTGCCAAAGTAACCTTGCTTTGCACCCAACTTTCAAATTGATCATTGGGACGTATTTTGGGAAGCAATTTGTCAATATCATCCCGAATGGTACGAAGCTGAGATTCAAGCATACGTCCTTCATCATCACCTTCCGGAACATGGGTTTCGTTGAGTTGACCCATTAGCTTGTCATATGCATTGGCAAAATTACTTTCGTCCTTGGTGCTTTCCGGATCGCTTTCAATATCATGCGGTTCATCTTCAAATTCGTCTTTTTCTTTTTTACTTTTCTTTTGCTTTTCCTCACCTTCGCTAGGAGCATGATCATAAGCTTCAGGAATGTTATCCAATGTTTTTTTGATCACATGCGGTTTGAACACGGACAACAATTGACTGTAATTTTCAAAAATATATGCCAAAGAAGGTTTCTTTTTGTGTTCTTTTACAATATCCCGGAGAATGATATCCAGATCGTTTTCATCCATATCATATTCTATATTAACGTTTTTCATATATTTGCTTCTTTTTGTTCGATATAATTATTTATATAATTTATAAGAATTTCAGAAGCATCTTTTATAATATTAAAATTTTTGTCAATATGCTCTGGATCTATTTGCCAAATAGCCAGATACTTCTCGGTATGCGGAGCCGGTATGTCGAATTCACTAAGAACAAAATTTGCCACGCCTTCTGCCTGAAGTTCACGAATTTTACGTTCCGGCATATTTTCACGGTCTTTCCAATGCAGAATTTCATGAGCAACTTCATGGATTAATGTGCTTAAACTTTCACCAATAAGTTCAATTGTTCCTCCCTTACTGAGTCCTCGTGCACCACTCAATTCGTCTTCTGCCTTTATATCTATTTTAATGTTATTTTCTGTTGCATATTGTTTTACCGCATCAAAAATAATCCGCATGCGCTGGTCCAAAGGAGCATCATCATACCATTTAATTTCATTCGGTATTTTGTCTTCTTTACCTTTCATAAGTTCAGTTTGACTAATATCAAAAACCGGGAAAAACGTAAATCCTTTTATTTCTCCTGAAGAAACTTTTTTAAGAGGATCTTCCCCTATTTTAATATCTTCTTCATCAGTTTTTTTCTTTTTATCATATGCTTTTAAGGGACCCCAAATCCAAAGAGCTTTTTCATCTTTTTTTATTATTCTATTAAGTGATCTCCAAGTGCTAGCTCCTGCTACACGGGTAGCATTTCTTTTTTGAAGAAAGATGAGAAGTGTATTGTTAAATGAATATTGTCTAAATCGTTTTTGAAATTGTATATACTCTTGATATTCTTTGCTGTTTTTTACATTCATTACTCCACCTTTAAGATTTTCTTTAAATTCGTTAAAACGATTCTTCAAATCTAAATCAGCATCTGTATATTCACCGATTGTATAATCCGATAATTCTTCTTTATTAAACTGATTTAATTTTTTGATTGTTTCTTTTGTAAATTCGGCTGCTTGTGCTTCATCCAAAGGAGCAGTTTCCCATCTTTTTAACATAGCATTCCATTTTATTCCCCTTAAAGACTTTATGAATTCTCGATTA
>Ga0194134_10005202_pt1 | contig 12488 bp, 16 predicted proteins | sample TA2KigOff0mmetaG_FD_148602 | JGI IMG/M metagenome (GOLD analysis project Ga0194134, IMG submission 148602) | Freshwater microbial communities from Lake Tanganyika, Tanzania - TA2015056 Kigoma Offshore 0m | ecosystem: Environmental > Aquatic > Freshwater > Lake | place: Tanzania: Lake Tanganyika... | reverse complement strand
TCAGCATCGATTTCAAGGGCGATGAGGGCTGGATCGTGGGCCAGCCGGGGCTGCTGCTGCACAGCAGCGACGCCGGCCAGAGCTGGAGCCGCCTGTTCCTCGACACCAAACTCCCCGGCGAGCCATATTTGATCACCGCCCTGGGCAGCCGCCAGGCGGAGCTGGCCACGAATGTGGGAGCCGTGTACCGCACCAACGACGCCGGCAACTCCTGGCAGGCCGAAGTGGAAGACGCCGCCGGCGCCGTGCGGGATCTGCGCCGCGGGCCAGAAGGCCAATACGTGAGCGTGAGCAGCCTGGGCAATTTCTTCGCCACCTGGAACCCCGGTGATGGGGTGTGGACGCCCCACCAGCGGGTGAGCAGCCAGCGGCTGCAGGCCATGGGCTTCCAGCCCAACGGCAGCCTCTGGATGCTGGCCCGCGGCGCCCAGCTGCGGTTCAACCCCGATGCCACCACCCCTGAGGAATGGAGCAAGCCGGTGGTGCCGATCACCAACGGCTATGGCTATCTCGATATGGCCTGGGATCCCAACGGCGCCATTTGGACAGGGGGGGGCAGCGGCACCCTGCTCACGAGCGCTGATGGCGGCAAAACCTGGCAGCGCGACCCGGTGGGGGCCCAACAGCCCACCAACTTCAGCCGCATTGCCTTCTTGGATGATGGCAAGGGCTTTGTGCTGGGGGAACGGGGCTCACTGCTGCGCTGGGTGGGCTGATGGGCTGCCCGGACAACGCTGTGTAACCAAGGCACACGGCCGATCCCGGCCAACGCCACCTCAGCCCTAGGATCACGCAGCTGAACGCTCGCTGCTCATGGCCGCCGGCTCAACGGGTGAACGCCCGTTCTTCGAAATCATCACGAGCATCCGTTACTGGGTGATCCACGCCGTGACCCTGCCGGCCCTGTTCCTGGCGGGTTTCCTGTTCGTGTCAACGGGCCTGGCCTACGACGCCTTCGGCACCCCCCGACCGGATGCCTATTTCCAAGCGAACGACTCGAAGGCTCCCGTGGTGAGCCAGCGGTATGACGCCAAGGCCTCCCTCGACCAGCGCCTGCAATAAGCGATGACGCAAGTTCCCGCCTCCTCCACGCCCCGCAACTACCCGATCTTCACGGTTCGGTGGTTGGCGGTTCACGCCCTCGGCATTCCCACGGTGTTCTTCCTGGGCGCCCTGGCCGCCATGCAGTTCATCCGCCGCTGAGCTCTGCCACCATGCAACGCAACCCCAACCCAAACAACCTGCCGGTTGAGCTCAACCGCACCAGCCTGTACCTGGGCCTGCTGTTTGTGTTCACCTGCGGCGTGCTGTTCTCCAGCTACTTCTTCAACTGATCGGGAGGATCTCCAATGAGCGGCAAAAAATCCAACCTGCCCGACGGCCGGATCCCCGATCGCCTGCCTGACGGCCGCCCCGCTGTTGCGTGGCGCTCCCGCTGGACCGAAGGTGTGTTGCCCCTCTGGCTGGTGGCGACCGCCGGCGGCATGGCCGTGATTTTTGTGGTGGGTCTGTTCTTCTACGGCTCCTACGTGGGTGTGGGATCCGCTTGAGGTCTGTCCTCAGTGATCGCGAAGCCCTGCCAACTCAGGCGAGGCTTTCATTTGAGAAGGTGCTTCAATGAAAATAGTCTTTACATTAGTAAAGCCTAGACTCAGAAATAACTACCTACTCAGCCGAGGACTATCCACCGATGACTCGACCACTGAGAGGACTAATATTTTGTTCAGCTCATCCGGAGCTGGAAACGGATCGAAGGCAAAAGCAAGAAGTGTTACCTGCACTTGCTGATGCAAGACCAGCTGCTGCAACGGGGCACAGGGAACAGAAAGGCTAAGCTGATAATTGAGGCTTTCCGGTGGTGGTGCTCTGCGATGAATCGATTCAACTCTGTTCTACCCGCAGTGCGGCAGCACCGCTAGTACCAGATCACCAAACACAGCTGCGTTGATCAGACGGTGCACTGGGAGCCGAGGTAGCTGGGGCAAGGTATGCTCCATGTGGATCCCTCGCGACCCAAACCCATGATGAGTAAATCCGTGCGGCGCTCATGGCGGCGGCACAGCGACAAACTAACCGACGGCAAATAGTTCTTTAAGACCTGCTAAATCACAAGCAGCAGGAGGCACGTTTGCGAGAAGCGAGTTCGAGTTGCGAGACCAACCGACAATGATTGCGCCCGAGCTACGCGCTCAACACTTACATTGCGCAGATTAGGATTCCGTTCCTACTGCATCAACTCCGGATGCGTGGGCGCTCTATCTAAAAATTTATAGAGGCCGCGGGTGTTATATGAACCTGGCTGGCAAAGCAGACATTTATCAGCTTGTAATGCCGATATTGCCAAATGACATGTTGAGAGAACAAAGCAGGAGAGACATACCATATAGGCTGCTGAGTGGTCGCGGCGATTTGGTTATCCCAGAGGCCAAGATGTTACTGCCAACCCGTCCACTCTTGGCCAGGAATCAAAGTAAGATTGAGCAGCAAATGATGCCGCCTGTTCACCAAAGCATTACTAACAAGTTTCGAGAAAGAGACCGGAAAGCACCTTGTAATCAATATCGTAGTAAGTTTTTATGTCATCAATAAGACTTCTAGGCAATTTAGACATGATTTGTTGACGTAGGGCATTGCCTACCGAATTGCGACATAGAAATTGTGCTGACGACCTTCTTGTAATCTGACGCAGGACCATGAACTTGGCGAGAAACGAGTCAGCGTGCGATATGTCAATGATAGTGTCAACGATCAAACTATTATTATAGTCAAGAATCCATGCAGATTGAGGTTTGAGTACGAAATCAATATTCCCGTATTCTTGACTGAATAGCCAGTCTCTACAGAATACTTCGAAATTGCGTAGTGAGGAGGAGGGTGGACGAGTAAAAATGGACTGTGGGACAGCAGGTGTACCCCGATTTCTGCAATAGAGATAGGCAGAAATTAGCCTAGAGACTGGGCATCGGACAAAGGTGAATGTATCCATGGAATAATATACTTTCTTTCCATAAACAAGATCACGCACTAGATATGCGGGAAGATGACCGACAGGGTTCCGTAGAGCTGTCTTGCCGTATAGATACCTGCATTTCGAGGAATATGAATGAAAGAGATTAGGTTTTTCTATATTGATTAGAAATATTTAAGGCGATCCCATAGAAGCGGAGCAATTGCCCTAGGGAGAAAAATCTATAGAGACAAGCCAACGTACGCTGTCATACAGAATTTCTACAGTAGCTTCGAGCGAACGCATTGGGCAAAATCTCAAACACGATGAAAACAAACGAGACGCAAAGGGGGATAGATCCACGGATAGTAACTTGCTATAATAGCAAAATGAGACAACAGCCAAAAAATTTGCAATGAAACAAAATTGTATTTGGCGCACAAACTCGCGCGACAAATGTGACGTGCAACCTGTACGATATAGGATTATGAAGTATTGAATTCGAATCAAGGGGCGCTGTAAAATGTAACAAGTGAACTTCGAATGAATCGCTTCATTTTCGTGCTTGAGTGAGTATGAGGGACAGATGATTTCGATTGCGTAAGCAACACTTAAATACTGTTGATCATGGCATAGCGTGAAAATGTTTATGAAACAGGCGCGGGGCTTAGGCCCCTTATATGTCAATCGAAGTGCCACTAGCGTTCAGCACTCAGCTCCAAGTTCATGAGATTGTCACACCCATATCTATTCGCCTAATCGCTTAAAAACGAGACGCTTAATAGGTTCTGATCAGCTTCCCTAAGGCCCTTCCTGATAGCCGTTTAGCAGAGAGAATTCTCTATCCAAAATTGTGGATGCTGCTGGTGGCGATTCTGGACATCCTCAGCAAAAGGGGTACGGTGCTCGGGATAGAACTTAGGGCTCGTTCAAAGTCTCAACATGGGTTGGATTAGGCACCGACTGGCCATCGCCAAAAGACCTGTGATGTCGTGTATCACCGCCTTCATGCAGGCTCGAATCGAATAAAACCGGCCAGCGGCAGATGGTTGAGCTGCTGCGGTGAGCAAGGAGGCCATCATTCCAACGCAATTGCAGCGAAGCCGGTGCGTATCCTCGTACAGCTAGGTGTCAAGAGTCCGGTGATAACCCTAAATACTCCAGTGGTTGAGAACCAGTAGCTGCAACGCATCTGACTTGGTGCGCAGGCTGGTGATGAAGAGATAGGTGGAATGAAAAGGTAAGTTATTTCGGCTGCCAATCGCAAAAAGTTCTACTATCAAGCTGGTGCTGACAGAGGTCTCGGAAATGTGGGCGGTACCTGTTTGGCAAGCGGGTGCGGGTGATGGCGCGGCCGGACTGATCTCGTTAGCAGTTGGCACAAAGAATATCCTGCGCGTTTCCTGTAACTAACTGCGGATTTGGCGGTGGAATGTTAGATGGTTAGCTTACTCCAACGGGGAAGCCTGCAGTTACACCGTCAGGGTCAAGTCGGCCAACTGCTCCATGAGCTGCCGAAAAAGGGGCGAAGGGTATAAGGCGTTTACACCTGAATCGGCACGCCGTCAATATCCATTTGCCAAGAGGCTGCCGCAGGTCCGCTCTCTCATGGTTTTCGACGGTGGCAAAGCAGACATGAATGATCGCCATGCCGAGGGCGGGCGAGTGCAGCGTGCAATGGGCTATTAAAGCCAGACCACCACCTACGATGGAATCAGTCTCGTCCTTAAGGATCTCTTATAACAGGACAGCTGCTCGACGTCCTCGGCACCACAGGGGACTGGGCAATCGTCCAGTCACGAATTGCCACACACAGAGCCTCGGTATCCACCACGTGGAAGAAATAGCGAACGAAGAGTCTGATGCCGCAGGCCTGAGCTCGATGCCCAGCGAATAGGTGAGTACATGGTGCGGGATCGGAAAGGGGTCCAGATGCCGCAAGCTCTAGCAACCACTAAGGATTCCCAACACCGCCACCAACAGCTGATACCAGGCCGAGAAGCGAAATTCACGCCGCATAAGTGAATCAGAGATCGACCTCGGGTAACAAATCAGGTCGAGATCAATTGCGGTAGAGGCACTATCGAGAACGGGAAGGAGTGATTTCGCCAACCACAACTGAAGCTGAGAAGCCCGGTAAGAAATTCTGCGACAGACTATGTATCAAGCGTGGGGACGTACATCTACGGGATATCACTTGATGGGGACTGGGGAATAGCCCCGTGTGCGTTGAAAACGAGTCGGATGGTTTTGAAGAGAATCAGCAAATCGAACAGAAAGGAGAAGTTGCGAAGGTAGTAGAGGTCGTAGCTGAGCTTGTTCGCGGCATCTTCCACGGAGGCGCCATAAGGGTAATTCACCTGGGCCCAACCGCTGAGGCCGGGGCGTGTTGAATGACGATATCGATAGTATGGGATCTGACGCTCGAGGTCCTCTTCAAACTCAGGGCGTTCGGGTCTGGGACCAATCAAACTCATCTCACCCTTGAGTACAGCAAAGAGTTGTGGGAATTCGTCGAGGCGGGTAAGCCGCAGAAGGCGGCCAACGGGGGTGATGCGGTTGTCTCCATTGCTAACCCACTGAGCGCCTCGGGTTTCAGCATCAACGCACATAGTACGAAGTTTCCATATTCGGAAATGTTTGCCACCAATGCCGCTTCGTAGCTGGCTGTAGAACACAGGCCCACCATCCTGAAGTCTTATCAACAAGGCTGCTATAAGCAGGATAGGTAAGAAGAAGACAAGCAAGCAAAAGCTCACAAACAAATCGCCTAGGCGCTTGAGCCGAGACTGCATAGGGCTGCGAAGGCGTGAAAAGTCCCCGCGCAAAAAGTCAGCATTAGAGAGGAATTCAGGCGGAAGGCGCTGCAAAACATACTCGCACCAGCCGATCAAGCCAATGACCAGAGTGCCGTTCTGTTGTAGTTGCAGAAGCTGCTGTTGCTGCGCAAAAGACAACGCATTGAAATCGGAAACTATAACCCCTGAGTTAGGATTCAAAAGGAAATCGCGGGAGATAAGAAATTCAGCAGAGAAGGTGATAGAGGCAGGAATTCTCCGCCAGGCCATATGCTTAGTCAGAGCTGTAAAAGTGGCGCTCGAACCAAGAAAATGCCAATTGAGGACACGATTAACTTTGGCAAAGATTATTAGCGCCAGAAGACATTGGATAATACCGCTCAAAAAGGTGAAGATGAGCAGCAACGGCAGCAAGAAGCCACGTGGCGGACTTAGGGCTAGCGTGGATGCCGTGAGCCAGGAATAAATCAGATAAGCTCCAATGGTTAAAAATAAAGTGACAGCTGACCGTGTTACAAAAAAAAGGTACTGGGCTCCTTCTTCAGCAGAGGCCAACGAATAACGGCCGGTCACATAACTAGAAAGCAGCCAAAGACCCACTAATGCACATATGGTAAAAGAGAACGAAGGCAGTCTTCCAAAGCGGGATAAGGGGAAAAAGATATAAAGCAGCAAAAATAGAGTAACGTCTATTAAAACGGCTGCCAATAATCTCCTGCGGGATTGCAACCAGGGCAAACGTAACAACATGGTTATGGGAGGTATTATTAGGAAGGTGAGTAGATTGAACCAGCAAAGTGTTGCATCGGGACCTTAGAGGCTACGATGCAGAAGGAAAGAGCCTCAGAGTAGACCTGTGTCAAATCAGGCAAAAACTGGAATGGACATCGATATGATGAAGAGACGCAGAATTATAGCATTGAGATAATAAAAAAAAAGCCTTGACGACTGTCATTTGCGAAGGGCGGTCATGTGCCACTACTGAGGGCCAGGGCAAAAAGTAATCGATAGATTATTCGAACACAATAAGTCGACAAATCACGACAATGGGTTAAAAACGGTGGGGATTGACTTGGAGGCAATCAGTGCCTACCCGAGTTCTTATATCGCTTTGGCGGGTTGCTACGAGTGCGTAATAAATCAATTACGACTAAGATCAAAGACGCTATAAGTGGAAAGTGAGTGGCCTAAGCGTATCAGATTATCTGGAGAAGAAAATCGAACATTATGCGACCTCCAAGGCAATTTATTCTGCAAAAGTTGACATTGATAAGGGAGAAGGCGAAAAAGAGCGCGAACTAGTAGGACAACAAGGGAGAAGGGAGCAAAAAGGCGACAAGAAAAAGCAAGAAAGGAGAATTTTAGTTCACAATAAAAATATTGGAAACCAGAACGACGAGACAAAAGACTCGAGCTGCGTCGCATGAGAACAGTACAAGAAGTTGAGTTGGAGAACTTATGCCCACTTTGACGGCATTTTAACCATAGGAAGTAGTCCTCAAAGTACATAACAGGTTGATAGGAACCGACAAAGAGAATGGAGTCTTTCTTAAAAGAAACAGAAGGATGATTGATGACATTTCTAAAGGAAAGGCCAGACCATATGGACTCATTGGAACAAGGAACAGATTTACAAGAAAGCAAGCAGGAATCGGCTGAAATATTCTGGAACTCGAAAACAGGAGTCCCATAGATATCAAGAGAAGGATCAAGTGCAAAGGCTTTATAAGCATTTGAAAGATGATTAGGGAGGTATAGATCGTCAGTATCAATCCGACAAATAATCTGGTGAGTGCAGTGAGAAAGACCTGTACGAAGTGCAAGTCCTAGGCCCGATGATGAAGGAAGTATAATATCTATAATATTAAGGGCTAATCGATACTTATCCAACACGCGGATAACGTCAGCCTTGACGGGCCCATCTTGCACGATAATAAATTCATCAGGCAGAAGAACTGACTGAGATAGACTCATTAGGCAGGATTCAAATTCATAGGCATCGGACCCATGATAAAGGGACGCGAGACAGCTAATCATAGATTACGCATTAGAGACGAGAACGACTTATAAAGCTGTGAGGAAATTGAGAAATCATCGGATTGCAGACGAAATTCCTCGTTCGAATGGCCTGGTAGAGTATGAATAAGATTTAGTTGTGATAATAAAGAAGAAAGTTGGGATACATATGAGTGAGAGTTATTGGAAGGATCAATCAGCGTGAGCAGTTTGGTAGCAAGTAGATCAAAGCTGTCAGTTTCTCGAAAGGAAGAAGTAAATGTTATTGGTAGAACTAAATCAAGGGACTCTTCAAGCGCGTCTCTTATGTGCTGAACAGAGGACGATTTACTGTAGAGTGTATTTATGCCGTAAGTGCAAGATGAATGGACGGATCCAAACATCATCCTATTGACAATGGTTGGAACATTAAGAGCGTGAGCTTCTTTTATAACTCTTGGCTCTCCTTCCTCTTCGCTAAACAAGACCAAGTATCGGGAGGATCTAAGCAAGAGACTCACTAAGTCCGTGTGAAGTCCAGGATATTTCATTCTAGAGGATAGAAGAATGCGCCTGTTGAAAGGAAAATCAGCAATATGTCTCTTTTCTGGAACAATGAGTCGTGGGTCAATAAACAAAGGGGGGATTATCTTGCTGTAGTTCCCAGTAAGCAATGTACAGGTCTTAATGTTAGGACGGGAGTTATAGAGCTGAGAAGAAGCCTCAAGAAAGTTATAGACGTTTTTATTAAATGTTGGATTACCGATATAAATAAAATCAAATAGTTTTGGGGTGCTTGTGTTCTGTTGTGCTGTGGTGAAGTCGCGCGAGGATATGTAGCACTTCCTAGAATCTGGTATGAAAGAATGTGGATCAGCGGCAGAACCCATAAGATGAAGGTCAAAATATTTCAGACCATGAGAATTACGTCTTAGGGTAGCGTTCCAATGAACTACGTACTTACAACTATGCTTCAATCGGTTATATGAAGTGGTGAAACGGGAAATTCTGTATGCTGATAAAAAAAGAGCCCATGGCGTAAATGAGAGAGATAAGGCGAAGACAAACTTAGAGTAAACTCGTTGAGAGAAGCGCATCAAAGCCCTAAACAAGGTTGGGCGATATGAATACAAAGAGCATTGAGGAGACAAAGGTAGCGTCCCTTGGGGATCGGAGAAAATAAGTGAATACTCTGAAGGAGAAAGAATTATAATAAAAATGTTAAGTGGCTTGAAGTGGATTTTTAAAGACATTTGGCGAGAACTGCAGAATGACGGATTGCAAACCTAAGGCCAACTGCTGTAAGAACCGATAAGAGCAAGCAAAAAAGGTAAGAACGAACGTCAATAAACTTGCAATATTCTAGTATAATATAGTGAATTAGATAGAAAGAAAATGCTATTTCAGACGTCCATCTGAGAAAAGCCCTGCAATATGCTGCTATAGAAGCTGAAAGAATATGATATGAAGTAAGTCTAGACCATAGAGTGAGTAATAATGGGATAGCTAGAGGACCTAATATAAACATAAGCCACAGCTCACCAGTAGGGAAAAGATTAGATGTAGAGAAAGTGGCAATAACTGGAAGGATAGAACATACGATAAAAGAGATCAAATAGGCTCCAAGAGGTGAGGGGAAAGATTGCATGTAAGTGAAGAAACCAGTAGCTCCGATAAAAGCAAAAGAGATTGCAACGGCAATGATATGAATAATTTCAAATTGCAATGTCCAGCTTACTGGATTGTAAAGTTGAGATTGGTGAAGGAAAATACCGAAAAAAACGTTCTGAGGCAAATTCATTAGGGTGTCAACGGGATAACGATAGAAAAAGAAAGAGATCAGAGCGCACAGAAAATACTCAGGGAAAAGTCGTGAGAACCGGTTTGCAACAAGATTTAGGGAAAATTTAAATAGCATTTTTTTATTTAAATATCCGGGAGTTGTTACTAAACAGGTATAAGAACTTGAGATCTTGTTGAAGAGCAAGAAAGCGCTAATTGAAAAGAAGATGCAGATGCCCAGATATCCGTGCAGCAATAAAGAATATGGAAAAGGAAATTGGAAGATTGCTAAGTAGTGAATTGTAAAGACTTGAAGAGTTGCAAAAAGTCTTAGCAAGTCAAGGAGGTAGAATCGCATTAGGTGAAAACCAGAGCTTAAATGAAAAGGTTAGCGCCTTTGTATAATAGGATATGTACTAGGACTCTTATAACGTATTTCGTTATTCTTATACTTATAGTCTTTGGCGCGTCGGCAGATTCAGGTACATATTCATCGATTATAGGATTATCATGCATATGTATATATGGAATATTCTTAATGGTAAGAAGGCCCGGAAAGTGCGCCACAGATCTCAAATATTTAATTAGTTTATTGGCAGTTTTGCTGTCAATGGTGATATATGGAGTGGCGATCAATGGCAAAATTGCATTTACAATGCCTCTTCTAATAGGTACATTACTAGTGCTAGCACTATCAGGAATATTGCACAAAGAAAGCAAGTTCGAAGTCTCATGTGTATGCACTACGCTATTGGCACTAGGGTTTATACAATACATATCTCACTATCTTGCTGGTATAGATATTTGCTTCTTCAGCTATCAGTGCGAACTTGTAGATCGGCTCAACTTTTATAATAATAATTACCGGTCTAATTCATTATTATTTGAGCCAGGTGATATATGTACCACATTAGTATTATTGTCGCCGAGCTTTGAGAGCAAGAAAAAGGAGTTAATGGTTGATCTTGCGGCTATAATTATTACACTTTCAGCAAGCGGGATACTTCTTTTAGCAGCAAAGTCTTTTACTTTGAATAGGTTACATTACATTCACTATTTAAAAGGAATTTGGGGGAAGCTATTCGGACATGCGAGAATACAAAAAATCACGATTGCCCTGGCTGCTGTTTTATTCTTGGTTTTATATAGAGTTTTTATTTATCTTGCAGCAAAGGGATTTGGCAATATTGAGTTAGACTCAGCTTTCACAGCACGCCAAGAAGTAATTGATTTTATTCTACAGAACTTCAATTTAGCGACTATAGTTTTTGGAAGCGGATTTACTGCTTATGAGTCTGTAAGATTACTTGATTCCATAGCACCCGTAATATCATTATTGGTCAGTATGGGTATTGCCGGTATCATTTTAAGCGTTTCATTACTTTCAAATTTGGCTGGCATAGAGTGGGCGCTAGTATTATTGCTTTCAAGGTGGTCGCCTAGCAGCAGTTTGCTGATGATTTGTATTTATTTAATCAGTGAGATGCGAAAGACCAGCTCAAGTTAAACCACTTGTATTCAGATCTTTGAGTTTCACTAGAAGAAGAGTGTGAGTACTCCGTGGTGATTAAGACTTTTCCAAAAAACAGTGACATACGAGAAATCGAGGAATCTTCCTACACAAGATGCAAGCACAGTATTGGTAAACTCACAAAAAACCGCAAAACTTGCTATAGATCTCTTCTTTAGAATGAAAACGGATAGAGATCAGGCTAAAGTTGGATTTAACAGATTAGAGTTAGACCTACGCCAAGAAGAGAATGAGGTGGCAATTCTTCCTTGCACAGATGGAGGCTTAGCTACCGTGTGTTGTTCTCTCCACAATTTGTATCGCTTGGTACCAGCGATTTGACAAGGTAGGACATACAATCTTGGCGATTGGGGTAATGCTGCGAATCCAATTGCCATAATAATTGTTGTGTCTCAGCACGTTGTAAAGCTGACAAGTGATTGTGAGGCCCCTACGGGTTGAAGTTCGACCCACTAACCAAGACCTAACGCTCTAGATATAGCCTCCCAATACTCGTCTGACGCTGAATGGAGGGCTCCTGCTGGCTCGTAACCAAACACCTGCCGCACAGCCGCAGCCTCAAGGAACTGGCCGCCGAGAACTGAATCAGCCTCCGATGCGCCTACAGATGCGTGGCTCGTTACCGCATAGGCCGCGTGGCCTCTCTGGCGGATCGTCGGAGTGTTCGGCACACGCAGCGTCCGAGGCTCAATCCGCAGCAACTGCAGCACGCCGCGGATCTCCGCTACCAACGGCTGATCCTCCAGCAAATCGCCCGGCAACTGCAGACTCTCTAATTGTTGTGTCTTAGCATGTAGTTCAGCCGAGCAGCTCGCAGAACCGCTGCTAAGGGAGATCGGTACCAAGGGCTGAGTGCCTCCTGATGCGGTTATAGATCGACAGGTATCGAGGCAGCCAGGCCTTTCGCTCCTCGGGGGTTTGGAACGTCATCGCATAAGCACATTCAATGCAGAAGGTCTGGATGAACCGCTGGGCCATTCCGTTCGTGCGTGGCGTGTAAGGCCTGGTGCGGATGTGCTTGAAGCCGAGGACTCCGGCAGGCCTTGCGAATGTGTTGGAAAGGTAGGCCGTGCCGTTGTCGCTTATGACCTGACCGCAATCGACAGCCTGGCCATTGAACCAGGCCAATGCTCGGCTCAGGAAGCCAATGGCTGTGGCTTGCTGCTCGTCAGCGAGAACCTCCACATAGGCAGGCCGTGTGGCGTCATCGATGGCCACGTAGACCCGGTCGTAGCCAAGGCCGGTGGACAACCCTGCAGCCGATCGCCGGTGATGCGGTGGCCCAACTGACGTGACCCCCTTTATCGGACCAACGCTTATGAGAGTGGGTGGCTGTGGTTATGCTGCAGCTCCAAGTTGAGCTGCCTCCAGGGGCGTACGCCCCTGGAGGGCCGAATGTGGCCTGAACGTGTTGTACTCCCAGCGCCAGCGATCG
>Ga0194134_10005200_pt1 | contig 12494 bp, 13 predicted proteins | sample TA2KigOff0mmetaG_FD_148602 | JGI IMG/M metagenome (GOLD analysis project Ga0194134, IMG submission 148602) | Freshwater microbial communities from Lake Tanganyika, Tanzania - TA2015056 Kigoma Offshore 0m | ecosystem: Environmental > Aquatic > Freshwater > Lake | place: Tanzania: Lake Tanganyika... | reverse complement strand
CCCGCCATTCAATGAAAATCCGTTTGGCGCCGCCTTTTCCCCCGATATATTTGCGATTCGTGGATTGCTGGCGTGGGCTTTCTTCTTCAATACGGCGAGAGACATCTTTATTTAATTATTTATTAGGTTTATTAGTTTTATTAGTTTTGTGTATAGATATATGATATATTTTTTTACTTACCGCGCGCGCATTATTTTTCAGTAAAACACGGCTTAAACACAACTCGCAAATCTTATTATCACGTATTTCCATTCATTCCAATGAGCGAAACCACGCCGTTTATCACGCCCACCCCCATATATAATTACCCCAAATACGAGATTCATATGTATATTGCCGCAAATCGGGACGACCCCGCTTGGATGGAAAGATACACAGAGAAAATTGTTCAACACAACACGAAAGTTTTGATGGCACTGCAAGGTAAAAGTGTTAAACGCAGTCACGATGATATAAGCGAAGCCGATAAACGCAGTGACAATGATAAACCCAGTCACGACAATGATATAAGCATACCCGTGTATGCCGACTCCGGGTTTGATTTATTTATGCCGGTGGATGGCGCATCATATGGATACGGAACCACCATGTCGGACATACCCGAAGCGGCACGGGCGCTGCCTCTTGGCGTGAAATGCACCGCCGTTGAAATCCAGCATGGCCACGTGCTGGACACCGCCACTTCCACGGATTACGCCCTTAAATATGTGGAGAAGTTGTGGGTCCGGCCCAGCGGGTTTTATTTGTATCCCCGGTCCAGCATTTCAAAGACGTCGCTGCGTTTGGCGAATTCGGTCGGGATTATTGACTCGGGGTATCGTGGCGAATTGATTGCCGCGGTGGATACAATCCTGCGGTGCGAAGACCCTTGGACCATGTGGAAACGGGCGTTAGGGGATATTAAGAAATATGACCGGCTTTTTCAAATTTGTGCGCCCGATTTATCGCCGTTTTTTATTCGGTTGGTGAATGAAGAAAGTGAGTTGGGCGGGTCAAGCCGGGGGAGCGGCGGATTTGGGTCAACCGGGCGTTGATTGGAAATGAAAAAAATTATTTGCTTTGTATAGTTTATATAATAATTTAAATGGCAGACACAGGAGAAGAAGTAGTAGCAGGACCAGTAGTAGCAGAAAACCAAGGAAAAGCAGCAGCAGCAAAACCAGCAAATGTAGAAGAAGAAAAAACACCAGCAACCGCAGCAGAAATAGAAGAAGCAGTAAATAAACGATTGGCTAGTTGTGGTGAGCCTTTTAAAGTTAACGGTAAAGATGTTGATATAAAAGTGAGTATAACAGAAAAAGTATCAGGAGGAAAACGAAATAGACGAAAAACACGTAGCAAACGCTCGGCCAGAAAAAGTCATAAATCTAGAAGAGTATTTGGTGGGAAGCGTAAGTAGTTAAGATATTACAAATATTAAGACACACAAATATACAAAGCAAATATTTGGAGAAAAAATATTTGCTTTGTATAATACAAAAACAAATGGTTTCAAAGCGACAGCGAACTGTAAAACGTCAAAGACGACAAAGGCAACAGAGGGGGGGTACGGTTAAAAGAGGAGGAGGAGGAGGAGAAGAAGAACAACAAAAACTTATGGCTAATTCGTTTTTTAAAAACGACAGTAGTACTATTGAACAACAATTTTCATACAATAATAAAACGTACAAATATAAAGTTAATGAAGGAGATGGATTAGTAATGATTGTATATGAATCTACAACAGATGAAAATAAAAACGAGACAGCGTTTTGTTATATTAAATTATATAATGGTAATCCATTTAGAATTAATATTTTTCGTCTTAGTCGTACTAGTAATACAAATCAAATAAAAGACAGTAAGTCCATTGAAAATGCTTTTAATAGCCCTTCTGATAATATATTTGTAGAGGCATTTAATCGTCAAAATGATAAATTAAAAATTATAGAAGATAATTCCGGAAAAAAAACATCATTAGGTACATTAACAGACTTTCTACAATTTCTTGCTAAAAATTTTAATGATGATAATTATACATATCCACAAACAATTATACAACATGGCCCTATTATATTAGATGCAGATGCAGATGATAAACCACAAAATGTACCACAAATTGATAATGCTGAATTAACTAAATTAAGTGAAGAATTAACAAACGCATTAAACTGCGTAAGAATACTGTATGATGATACCCGTAAAATTATAATTAAAAAGGTTGTTTTATCCAGGGGGGCAAAACTTGGCGGAAAAATTCGTCGTAGTAAAATATCTACACGCCAAATACGGAATATAATAGAAAATAGTATTAAATTTGGAGGGGTTGGGGGTGGATTTGGTTCTAACGACGATTTTAACCTTAAAAATTCACCACAATATATAATACAAAAGGAAATAGATAGTATTATTAAAAATATAACATTACCAAATGGGTTAAAAATAGAAAAACTAGAAATAGGTTTTGAACAAGTAAATACTGGCGGTAATTCAATCCGTCGTCGTCGTCAAACCCGTATGAAGACCCGAAAGCAATATAAATCACGAAATTAAAATTAAGACATTTTTATAAAATATTTATCTAATGTAGTAAAATAATACCTATAATAGATAAAAAAATGAATAATCAAAATAATTTAATTCCAACACTAGCACCAACAGCAGCAGCAGTAGTGGCGACGGCGGCAGCGGCTTCAATGTCAAATAAAAACGCACAAACAGCACCATCAGCACCAGCACCAGCATCAGCATCAACACTAGCACCAGCAACACCAGCACCCGCAGCAGCAGCAGCACCAGTAGTAGCACCAGTAGTAGCACCAGCACCAGCAGCACTAACAGCAGTATTAGCACCCGCAGTAGTGGCAGGTGTAAATGCGGCAAAAGCACCAAATGCGGCAAAAGCACCAGCACCAGTTCAACCACCAGCAGCAGCACCGCCCGCAGTAGTGACAGTTGTAAATGCGGCAAATAAAAACGCACAAGCACCATCAACACCAGCATCAGCACCAGTTCAGGCACCAGCACCAGCATCAGCACCTCCAATAAGACCAGTTCAACCACCAGCACCAGCATCACTTCAAGCACCTGTAACATCAGCACTTCCAGCACTAGCACCATCAGCCCCAGCAACACCAACACAAATTATAAACAAAGAAGCCATACAAAATGCGATAAATAATTCTCTTCAAAAATATCCATTAGAAATCACTGATGAAAAAGGGGGAAAATATAATATGACAATATCTTCTAATTTTTCTAACCCAGAAACCCCAGATGTTCCAATAGGCGCATCCCCAGAATTCAAATCCAAAATATCTAATATACAAGCCGCAATAAATAATGCTGTATCGTGTATCAAGACGGTAGACGCCGGCAATACCCCATTAAAATTAAATATGAAGGTTACTGTAACTCCTGTAAATCAAAGTGGCGGTGGCAATAAGAAAATGCGTCAAACTAAGAAAATGAAAAAACGCACAAAAAGAATACCATTATCAAGAATAGGAATGAAGTGATTCTGAAAAAAAATGGTTTTACTAACACTACACACTACTACACACTACTAAGACCGATGCCGAATTTTTTCAAAAAACTTCCACATCAATTCTCTCTTCAACTCTTGTTTCGCCTTGGCTTGATTATCCAATGTCATAAGCCGTATATCTCTTTTATATGACCGAGAATGCGTATCGTTCATATAAAACCGAAAAACCCTTACCTGTCTTTCTTGTCCAAACCGGTGTGCCCGTGCGACGGCTTGGTCTTCTACTGCCGGGTTCCAATGCGGACTTACGAAATACACGTGATTGTATTGTTGTAAATTCAGGCCTTCACAGCAAGTCTTTATTTGAAGCACCAGGACTGAGGGAGACGCGGCCATAATCGCATCGCGTTCGTTTGCCTTTATCCGGCCGTCAATGTATGCGACGGATATGTCCCTCGGCATTCCGGAGACAATGGTGTCAATTTCATCACGGAAATGACAAAACACCAGCGCCTTGTTTTCGGGGTCTTCGTTGTATTGCTGTATAAGGGTTTCTGTAACACACGCCACCTTGCTGTTTGAAGCGATTCCCGTTGTCACTACATTTCTTGCCGCGGCTTTTATGTCTTGGTTTTCTGGGTTTTCTGGGTTTTCATTATCTTGATTGGTTTTTTTCACGATTTCAACGAGGGTGTCTTGAACGTAATCATCCCAATTTTGTTTGGCAATCAATTTTGGAAGCACGCACATTTGGCGTTGTTTTAATAGCAACGGTAATATCAACTCCCTTGTACAACAGTTTTGCCGCATTATTGCCAAGACATCGGTTATTTCTTCTTCGCACTCATTTGTCCAGTTTAGTTGCGTGGAATTTACGCATATCGGGTCCAATTGTAGCCCGACATCTTCTTTTGTGCGGCGAAGAACAAGGTTATGATATATGTTGTCTTTTCTCTTTACTTCGTTGCCTCTCTTTACTTCGTTGCCTCTCTTTAATTCGTTGTTGACTTCGTTGACTTCGTTTACTTCGTTGCCTCTCTTTACTTCGTTGTCACTCTTTACACCTAACAATGCCATCAGTGAATACAAATCTCTCATTGAATTTTGAATAGGGGTTCCGGTAACCATCCAAACGTGTTTAGCCTTCTTACAAAGATTGATACACCCTTGGTGTTTTTTGGTTTTAGAATTGCGAAGATGATGGGCTTCGTCAAATATGACGCGGTCCGGAACATACGACTCCTCCAAGGACACGGTTTCATCATGGGCCTGTTTGCGACCCCCGGTTTTATTCATATACAAATACGCCAATATGCCGTAGGTGGTAATAACAATCGGCGACCGTTGAAGCAATTCATTTGTGATTGTTTTCCGGTTTTGTCCGGCAAACACCAGCGGCATAAACCCGGTAGTGGCTTCTATTTGCTTTATCCACTGCTTTACCAGGGCGGGCGGCAATACAATGAGGGTGTGGGGTTTGGGATTGGATAGAATCAAGCCAATCATCATTATTGTTTTGCCGAGCCCCATTTCGTCTGCCACGATGCCACCAAGCGGCCCGTCGTTTACCCCTAATCCCAATTCTCTTGATAAACAGAATTTTACACCAGCGTCTTGATATGCCTTTTGCGCCAATCGGGCGTATGAGATGTATGATGAAAACCGCCGCATACATTGTTCTAAACTTGTATTGGAACGTTTTACCTTTATGATTATCTTGGTCTTTTCTGATGTTGTTGCGGTTGTTGCGGTTGCGGTTGCGGTTGTTGCGGTTGTTGCGGTTGTTGTGGTTGTTGTTGTTCTTGAAAAATTGATGTGTTCCATTGTTGTTGTTATTGTTATTGGGTTATTCCGTGTCTTATAAGCATTTCAATTTTTTTGGAATACAAGTGATTTGCGGTGTATCATAAAAAATTGATAAATTTATTACGCAGGAGTATATAGGTAATCCCCGACGCGACGCAATTTTTCAAATGGAATTAGAGCAGCAACAGCAACAGCAACACTATGCAACAAGAACAACAACAACCGCAACAACAGCAACAACCACAATCAAGGTTAAGCATTTGTGCGGTAAGTTGCTTGCTTCATACAGAGACATATTACTGGCAATCAAAAACGACGCGCCCAACCTAGCCCACAGCCCCACGTATGTGAAAACCCGAGCCATTATTGAAAAAAACCGAAAACGGCGCGCGGGCGTGGGTTTAGGCTCGGAACACGACGACCTCTTTTCAGAACCCAGCACACCACCAACCGTCGTGTGCGGTCATAACCTACCGCAAAAGAAACGAAAACTAGGAAAACTGGTGTATCATTGTAATGATTTGACAGCCCCTCCCATTTCACACGATTTAATCATATACGGCGAAATTCTCCCCGACACCCGCGTGATTTATTACGCCAATTATTTGAAATGCCTGGACCCCGAAAACATATTGCCGTCCAAAACAAACGTGCTGGGGATTTCATTGGACTTGATTTTGGACCCGCTCACCGAGCGGAGTTTCGTGAATGCGCTGGATTTAATAACAGCCATTAAAGTGACGCTGAGAGAAGAACATGCCATTTGAGGTCATTTGAGGTCATTTGGTCGTTTGACGGAAAACCGACATAAAAATAAAATAATGGATTATTATAGTGTTAAAGAAAACTACAAAAGGAAATGGGGGCAAAGAAAAAACAAGCACCAAAGCAGGCCACTGATACTACTGATACTACAATAACCCCGGATGATGTCGTGATTTCGGCGGCACACCAGGAATTACAGCAACTGCAACAATCGCCGCCGCCGCCGCCGCCGCCGCCGGATACTACCGATTCGGATGACGCCGATTCCAATTACGGAGTGTTGTCGGATTCTGAGGAAGGGGAAGGAGCACGGTCGCTTGTTTCGTCGCCATTGCCGGTCATTGTTGAAGTAGAAGATGAACAAGTCGTGAAAATAGAAAAGGCCATATCGGAGGCAGTTGCCAAGGTGGTTGCCGGTAAAGCAAATGCTGCGGCTAGCGAAGCCAAGAGCGAAGGCACAAATGAAGGCACAACAGAAGCGAATGAAGATAAGAGTGAAGCCAAGAATGAAGCCAAGAATGAAGCCAAGAATGAAGCCACAACAGAAGCGAATGAAGCCAAAAGTGAAGCCAAGAATGAAGATAAGAGTGAAGCCAAAAGCAAAGCAACAACAGAAGATAAAAGCGAAGCCAAAGACACGTCGTCGTCGTCCGAAACCCATATTTTATTAAATCAAACCCCGTTTGAAATTTTTGACAAAGACCTTCATTCGGCAGGAGTAATCACGGATTCCAAACCCGTTATTGATTACAACAATTTTATTAAAGTAATATTAATCGCAATGAATAAAAATGTGGATTTAAATGTTATTGAAATCGCCGTCCATAAATATGCGGAAAATGACCACGTAAAAAGGGTGTGTGGAGAGATGATTTCTACCGGCATTGTGGCGCATATGATGGAGGCAATTGCCGCGTTTAATACCACCACCACCACCGCCACCACCAATCAAAAAACTGAAAAGAAAGAGAAAGAAAAAAAGCCGGACATAAAGAAGCGCGTGGTTGTTCCCGTTCCCGGCGGCGGCGACATAACGGTTCCCAAAGAAGACGCTGCCTCCCCAGAAACCCCGGTTCAACGAAAGCCTTTTTTTACGCGATTGTGCAAGTTGTGCTGGTGCGGGCGCAAAAAGAAGGACGCAGAAATGCTGGTCCATGAAGAATGAAAACACCAAGCCCCAAGCCCCAAAAAAACACCCACAAAATCAATGAAGTGTCATCAAATATGTCGTTTTGTTAAGTGCCGATAATATTTCATCCCGGATATTTAACAAATCGGAACTCAGCGTCTGGTCCAGTTTGTCCGTGATGTTAATCAAATACGTTTTGTATTCTTCCAGTTTTTGCTTGAATTGCTCGGGGTGCAGACGACCAGCATGAAATTAAAACGGGCGGGGGGTTTTCCCAGCATTGCCTCCACAATTCATCATGACAATTGTTTTTATAGTTGCTTCTGGATGTGCGGTTTTACACCCTTGAAGACAACTAATCATTTTTTATATTTTTCTCAAAAATAATATTAGATGACTAAACATAAAAACCTCTAAAAATTTTCAGGATTTCTTTGGAGAGTTCCGTAAAAATTACCCGAGTATCCATGATACGAACTCATGTATCCTTGAACATTGTTCGCACAAAAACGCTCAGCATGAACCTCAATATTTCCACCTTCTCTGTCATTGTGTAGCTCGCCAGAAAAGCAGGGAAACCTGCCTGAACCAAAAGTGGCATCGCCAGTAAAGTACAATCCATTGATATCAAGTGTTATCAAAACCATTTTATAATTTTATATAATAAAATTTTTTTAGAGCAAGAATATTTAAAACAGTACCCTTTTATTTTACATAGAAGGGTGATGTTTTACACCATTTCACATTTCAAACGCCGACCCTTAATGGTCGGTATCTTTGAATGTGATTTGGTAACTGTTACTTTATAACCGATAAATTGCCTACGCCGATTTCAAGTTATATAAATCGGCAATTGAAAGGTTAAAAGGTGTAAATATTCAAGGGTGTAAATTTTTGTTATATAGAAATGATTACAATAATTATATATAACAGTATTATTGTGTTTGGTTTCAGGTTCTCACCCCAATATAATAGAATGACCTAACTCTAAATTGTTTTTTTATTGTAAAAAATGTAAAATAAAATAGTTGTAAAACATGAATACAACTATTTTATATGTTTTTGCTCCATGCGGGAGTTGAACCCGCCCTAACGGCTCATAAGACCGTTTTGCTAACCGATACAACAATGGAGCGTTTCATAAAATGGGGTCTTGTGTTGTCTTTTGTATGTCTTGTCATGACATGCGGAGTCGGAGTGTGAATAAGCCAATATAGTTTTTTATGATTTAGGAGTGTGTATGACTTTGCGATGGCTTATTCACGGGTTTTGTGGGGTTGCGGTAAAATGCGACATATCTTACTAAATTATGTGTGTTATATTTGGCGTAAGATAATGCCGTGGTGTCTTGTCATACACACCCACCATAACACTGGTGGTGGCTTTATATTATTTTTTGTGCGGTTTTTATTGCGACAGCGGTGGCGGGTTTTATTCATCACCTTCATCATCTTCTTCATATCCCATGTTCAATAACGCAAGTATCTTCTTCTTTTCAATCATGGTTAAATCCAACAATTCATAATTTTCATCAATTAATTCGGGATTACACAACACATGGCACACCGTTGCCAGTAATATGTGGCCCTTATTGTTATACGGAATATTTAGAAACAGCGTCATAATTTGTTGTGTGGATTTATCGGGGTCTTCAAGAAAGCCCCAGAAATGCCCAAGATAGGCAATCAATAACCGATACATCCGCACCACGCTTTTTGTGCCTTCCGGTTTTCGCCATTCACGCATAATATACACCGCAATATTCTTCATTTTAAACGCCCGAATGGAGCGCAAAAACCCGATGTAATTGTAATATTCTTCGGTATATTGATGTTGGTCTTGTTGTTGGTCTTGTTGTTGGTCTTGTCGTTGGTCTTGTCGTTGGTCTTGCGGTTCTTTATGGTCTTGCAGATGGTCTTGATTAGTCGCAGTCGCATATATACGGGATTTATCCATCACCGACTTCACCCATTTTGGAGGCGGCGTTGGAAATATGCTGGTAAGGCTCGCGCCAGGCGCATCAGCATAATCCGTCAATTCTTTCACTTCATATGAAATGTATTCCGTCTTGTTTCGCTGTATCATATTTTTAATCATTTCGCAGCATCCAAGCAAAAGGGCACTCGCAGATTGGGGCGGCGACGCCCGATTCACCAAACACACAAGGTCGTTTTGTTTAGTAAAGATATAGTCTTCCAATTTAGGATTATACGGCGTAAAATTCATGTAATACGCATACCATATTGCGTCAAACAGGGAAAGCATGTTTTCGGTCACTTGAAACACTTCGTCAATGATGATTCCGGTGGCGGTTGCGTCAAATTTTTGGGACGCCATTATGTATTGTCGGAGTTTTTCGTTGGCATCCATCGCGTGGTGCGTAATTGAAACAGGAATCTTTTTTTTCTTCACGATTTTTTTTGAAATTTTACTGTTTTTTGTGGAATCGTTCAGTCCGATTTTAGAGATTTTATTGATAACTTGGTTGATAGTATCGGTCGTTGATGCGGGCATTATATGTGATTGTATATACAATACCGTGTAATTTGTAAATCAATTTTACAATTACTCATTCGGACCCAACTCATTCGGACCCACCCTTTAATCGCTTGTTTTTTTGTCTATGCATAGTATATAACAACTCGCATATATTAAATGGCAAACTCTTGGCTTAAACACGTTAAGGAGACTATGAAGGCTAATTCCGGCAAGTCTTTCAAGGATGTACTTAAACTGGCAAAGAAATCTTATAAGAAGGTTTCCAAGTCCCAGTCAAAGTCTCAATCCAGGTCCGGCGGCAAGAAGGCTCGTCGTCAGACCAGACGCAAGGGACTTCGTGGTGGCGCTTCTATTGCTGACAGCGCTGCTTCTTTTCCTTAGAGGGGATGGGGTGAACGTGATGGTTTATGATATGGTAAAAAATGTAGTATGATAAAAAATGATTGTATAATATTAGGTGTATAATCATTTTTATTAGGGGTTATGGGTTATGGGTTAGATGGATTTGGGCGTATGATTCAATTCTGAAAACAAATCCAGTGTTTTTTCTAAACTATGTCGTCGCGACGCATCCGGGTGTATATTTTCAAGCAACAATTTGGTAAACGGAACAATTCCCTCAAAATCAAGTGGTATTGGCTGGGCTTTGAAATCTTGCAGTATCTTAAAAAGCAGTCCCAAATAGCACACGCTGAGAGAATAATTGTCCCACGTTTTCCAAGTTTTTTCTATTAATTCGTTGATAATCCGTGTTCTTGGAACCCCGACATACGGTTTAAATGTATCAAACGCCACCTGTATAAACAAATCTTTGAACTCAATAGAGTAGTAAGCCAGGCCTTTATTTGAAGCAACAAATTCATTACAGAGAGATTTAAGCCCGTGTTCATCCAATTTTTCCGATACGTGAAGGACGTAATTAATAACGTGGGCTTCAATGGGCCACACGTAGTATTCCGGGCCGAAGTCGTAAAAATATTGTTTATAGTAATGAATGACGTCACGGTCTGCTTCATCAAACGGCTTCGCAAGCATTGTGTCTACCGGAATAGACAATCCTAAATCCAAAATAATGGGCGACCCCGTGTGTTTATCCACAAACACGTTGTTGTATTTAAAGTCGTAGTGAATGATGTTTTCATTTTGTAGCATTTGTAAAGTGTTTACCAAGTAGGTGTAGGTGTCAAAAATTGCTGCCATGGTGCGGCGCTGTTCTTGGGGGGATAAACTTGGGGTTTCGTCTTCGGTGTCTTCTTCTTCGGTGTCTTCGGTGTCTTCGTCATCGTCTTCGTCTTGTGTGTCTTCGTCTTTTTTCGTTTTTTTCATTGAAGAATAAGAATGGTCAAATATACTTTCGGTGGGCGTTTCGGATTTGTTTGTATCTCTCTTAAATGCGCTGCTAACCCCCGAAAAATGCATGGTATAATCATACAAATCCATACCGTCAATATACGCAATTTTCTGGATTTCATATTCCGCCTTGCGGTCTTTTCCCACGACTTCACAATCTTTGATGTATTGGTTATTTACCGCCGCTAAATGAATGTCGCAGGTTTTCACAATCGGCGCAAAATATAATTCGTAGTTTGGAACATCTTGTATTTTTTTGCCAAGTTTCTTCTCATTTTCACTGGTGAATGTCTTTTTTTGTAATTTTGTGATATATTTGGAAGCCGCCGGGTCTTTGTAATTGCGAGAACACGATAATCCCGGGTAATACACGCATCCATATGACCCTTGATTTATCATAACTGGTTTTTTGGGGTTTTCATTTTTTTCATACATTTTAGATTGGGTTGTTATATTATATCAAGGAAGTTTATGTAAAAAAAGGTTTATGTAAAAAAAGATGGTATGATTGTAGTATGTGACTTATGTGATTGGTATGTCTTATATGTATGTCTTATATGTATTATTGTATTATGAATGTGTATGTAATTTTATATGAATTTTTATGACGTCATTCTTGAAACCCGGAAATATCTGTTTTTAAACGTCTTTTTTATTTTGTAAATTATATTTTCCACAATCTCTCTGGCCTGTGTTTTTATTTCTGAACCATCTTGATGACTTTTTTTCACCAATAGATTTACTTGTTCTTGTATAATATCTTTGTTTGTTATACAAAATTCTTCAAATGCTTTTGCCGGGGTGAATTCGTCTGGATTTCGCTGATACATTCGGGAAATATGAATATCCATCATTTGAAGCAAGTGTTTTTGCATTGATATATATTCGCGGCGTTTCTTTGGTTCAGTTTCGGTTACTGATTTTTTTCGGAAATAATACCGTCCGCTGTTAAACATTTTTTCTTCAATGTTACCTTTATACCCTAATTGGGTTAATCGTTTTATTTCGGCGTCAATTATGGTTGCGTTTTCTTCGTCATTTTTCCAGTTGTTCCAATTTTCTTTGTATGAATGCCGGTCGTCGTATTGATGAATTTTGGAAAAGGTAAATAAACTATCCATAAATTCTTTACTAAATTGATAGCGGTATATTGGTATTAACGTATTTTTAGTATTAGACGAAGACGAAGACGAAGACATTTGTTTTGAATTTGATTCCTAGTTGTTTCATATACTAATTACATTAATTAGAATTTCAATTTTTTCGTCATCTGCCAATCCAACATTATATGAAAGATATCGGAGGCGTTGTGTAAAACGGAAAAATGGAAAAGGTGTAGTAAATAAAATTGATTTCTTATATTTACATATTAAAATATAACAAATGTCAGAGCCTGTGGCGATTATCAAGAAAAAGAAAATTATTAAAAAAAAGCCGGTGGTTGTAATAGAACCGAAAGGCGATGTTCCTGTTCCTGC
>Ga0194134_10005187_pt1 | contig 12518 bp, 17 predicted proteins | sample TA2KigOff0mmetaG_FD_148602 | JGI IMG/M metagenome (GOLD analysis project Ga0194134, IMG submission 148602) | Freshwater microbial communities from Lake Tanganyika, Tanzania - TA2015056 Kigoma Offshore 0m | ecosystem: Environmental > Aquatic > Freshwater > Lake | place: Tanzania: Lake Tanganyika... | reverse complement strand
TCCGTTAAGACCTGCCTGTTGGTATGAATTGGAATCCACCCTTGGATTGCGTATTGCTTGTGGGTCATATACCGGATACATCCCAAGCTGAAGTTGCGGCTGATCTTTCTCCCAGCATTCCGGGCAAACAAGAATGTTTACATTCTTAGTTTTAATGACAAGAGATTTAAGCTGCTTCAGCTTGTACCGGAAGTTGCATCTATCGCACTGCGCGATAGCATATTTGCCCGATGCAAACTGATTAGGCATCAGAAGCTCCCGGTGTTACCCAGATACATCCTGCGCGGCACAAACCGCACTGCTGCTTTTTCACGATCTTCACCTGCCGCAAGGTTCCACTGTTCCTCGTAGGCTGCTTTTAGCATGTCAAGTCTTGGCAACCCTTCGGGAAGCTTCATTGCAATGTAGTACGCCAATCCTGCGGTAATACAGGGAAGAAAACGAAACGGCATATCAGGGGTTTCAAGCCCTTCGCCAGCATTCTGAACCCTACGCAAACGCCAGTAAATTACTTGATAGTACGGTGAAGCTAGCGTACCTTGATCCGGCACGGGCCAAACTGTGAACTGTGGGAAAGCTGTTGCGCTGGGGGAGTAGCCACTTGTTGCTGGGTAGGTTGCCCCAGAGTTCCTACTAATAAAGATCTGAATTGGCCTTGCCTGAGAAAGTTTGTTTGGGATGGTAGCGTAGGTGGAAACACTGATCCGGGTAAGTGTAAGGTCGGCTTGCGTTGAAGCATTCCCCGCACCCGTCCTTATAACGTGTTCAAGTAAGTCAATCGTATCGTTAGGCAGATCGTACGTAGCGGTGCCCTGTTCAAGGTCTTTTGTGCCTTGTTCAATCGTCCACATGTTGATGCCACGATTAGCCCACTCAATCGTCAACAAGTTCATAGACCTGCGGGCTGTGCGCAAATCGTAGCCCGAGCGCATTTCCCGACCAGCCCGCTCAAAAGCCTCTTCTGCTATGTCGGTGAACTCAAGATTAAAATCAGTTGCGCCGCTGGTAGTCATCTAAATCTCGCGGTTTTTGCAGCAACGCCTTTTGGCTGTTTGACGAATTGCTTTCCCGAGCGTTTTCCAGCGCGTTTAGCTCTTGTTGTCGCAGCGTACTCATTAGGTGTAAGAGCATTAATTGCCGCCTCTGGGAGATACCGCTCGCCAGTTGCTTTTGAACCCTGTGTGCTAGGTTTGCCACTCTTGGTTCTCCATTTCTGGTCGGTCCAATTCTTCAGGCTTTGCTGCGGGGCTTTCAATCTCTATAACCTCCGCCCTTTTGCTTGTACTTCATAGCAAGCATCTGAGCTTTACGAGCGGACCACTGCCCTGGTGCACCCCCCTTACCACCAGCTTTGATGCTGTTGAAAAGCGCCTTCCGCATCCCCGGCTTGGTGTAATTGCCAGCTTCGTTGACACGGGACTCACCGCCTTCAGCAAAAGATGCCGTCTTTGCAGCAGCGGCAAAATCGCTTGTTTTAGGGGCGCCTTTGTCTCCCGCACTACGCATCTTCTCGCCAGAGCCCGAAGCTATCCGTTTCCGTTTTGCTGCAATATTAGCGTACAAACCTCCGCTAGCAAACTCTTGAACATTTTGAGGGCTATCTTTCCGCTTAACGGTCTTGGCTTTTGGCATCTTAGAGGGCGAGATCGCCCCCATACCTCTTGACGCTAACATGCTTTACCACCGTAGGCCATCTTCTTGACCTTGCCGCCTTTAGCCATCTTTCCCTTACCATCCGCAGCAAAAGCTGGAACCATTTTATCACCTTGCTTGACCATAGGCATACCACCATCAGCCATCTTGACCATCGTACCCTTGGTCTTGCCCTTGGTCGCAACACCATCTTTGCTGGGGGCTGCGGTCTTGACTGCACCCATCATGCCGCCGCCTGCCATCATTTTCTTCTTCATGGCAACGCCGCCGCTTTTCATCATTTTCGACATCATTTTTACTGCTCCTTATACAAGTTGTTGAAGGTTACTTCCGAATCCATGTAAGAGTCGTCTTGCTCTGCACAATGAATCCATTGGCTCGGTCGAAAATCTGGTGCCCCTTCACCCGTCACCCAATAGGCGGGACTCGTAACACGCACACGGTTGTTCGGTAATGCAACCATGTTACCAGTCCATTTTCCCGCGTCCGTCAACATCAATACATGGCTTTGTTTGTGTTGTGAAGGGTCTTCCGATACTTCACTTTCCGCATAATCTACTGTAAATAAATATCTTCCCGTATAAAACTCATTGTTTATTTTGCATATCCAAGGAGAAGGCTTGGCGCGCTGAATACTGAAGACAGTGTGATGATAAGAATTACAGTCCCAAGGCTGTGCAAGATGGGTTTGCATACGTTCAGGCCACGCTTCCAGCGGTATATCTCCAACCAGAGCCGTGATTGGCATTCTTGCCCACATCGCTCCACCGTGGATATTAGCTTGGCTACCATCATCTGCCTCACAACCAGAAAAAATAATCTGAAAACCTAGACAACGATCAGGAATAGTTGTAACCGCTACCGCTAAACCGTGTAAATATTCACCGTGGTACTCCTGATGCCCTTTCGTAAATTCCTTTCTTACCCAACATTTAAAATACGGAATACTGCTTGTTAAATACATTACTATTTTTTACCTTTATGTTTTACTACTCCACCATGTTTTTTCTTCGTAAATTCCTTTCCAACGGACGATGGTACACCTACTTTCTTTGCAAACTTTGGATTGTTCGCTACTGCCTGCATGAACTTCTCTTGTTTTGCGGATACGGTAGGCATCAGATGTACCTACCTTTCGTCTTGCCTCGCTGCGCGATACCGTCAGCACGTTTAGAAGCAGAAGCAACTTTACCGCCTTTGTTCAAAAACTGCCCTTTATCGGTTTCAGCTTCGTCTGAAGCATAACGCCCTTTTTCAGAGTCAGACATTAGGCGTTTCCGCGCTTTTTCCATGTTTTCTTTTAGTCGATCAGAACGGTTATATACCCCCTCAGGATTTGTTTTTGTAGTACCAAGTCGCCCAGATGCAATTTCTTCATCATCTCTTACATTGGCATATACGTCTTTAATTTCTTTGTTACCTAGCCTTAGTTCTTCAGCAGTCACCCTATTTGCTGAGGGTTTTTGCCTTATAAATGATTTAATAAATTTTGCAAGACGGGATTCTTTTCCCGGAACAAGCTCTCCAAAAGGCTGGTCCATGCGCGGGCGTGATTTTTCTGTTGCTTTTGCAGTCGCTTTCGCAATCGCAGCTTCAGTGTCTGTATCTGGTGCACCTACAGTAAGTATAGGCATCCCTTCTGAATCTAGCACCAGCTCATTAGTGCCTTCCCTTCTTAATCCACGTTTCCGAGGAACATAATCATCCGTAGACCCACCATTTTCAAATTTGCGCTTTTTCATGTTAACACTTCCATGCCCGCAGGCTTTTGTTGATGCGACTATTAGGATCGTTGGCCGTTTTTGACGAAGTGAGCTTTTTCTTCATGCCTTTCATCCGGGCACAGAATGAGTCACGCCGTGAACCGCCCTCTGGTTGCGGAGGCTTAAGCCCGGGTTTCCCTGGATTGGCTGCGTTGTAGGATGCCCTACCCTTGGCGTTGAGTCCACCTTTTGGGTTCTTGCCTTCAGCACGTTGCCACGCGGGGGTCTTAGCCATACCACACCATCACAGACGCAACCGTAGTAATGTCTACATACACATTTGTACGAAACAACACGCCCTCACCCGGGAGAATGAAGTACTCTCCACCCGTCGTATTGTTTGGCAAATTAATTGTAAACTTGGTCAACCCACTTGCGCCGCCGTCCTTGAAAGCCACAGAGCCCGCTGAACTAGGTGTAGGTACGATATAAAGGGCTTTGACGCGGACGGCTGGAAGAGCATTCCCGTTTTGATCAAGAAGCTGCCCGTCATCTGTCCGCGCCTGACTCGCTAGGACATCTGTTTGCATCCCCATGATTGAGCCTCCTTAAGCAGTACGCGTAAACACGTAAGCTGTCGAACTCGAAAACATAAGGGTAAACCGAGCCAGCCCCGTCACACCAGCAGCTATGGTCAAGTCACCAAAAGAAGCGGCGGTATCTACCGCAGCGGTAGACAAGACACCGTTTGTCGCAACGGCTACCGTCACCGTTGATGCGCCTGCGGTGTTATCTATGAACAACTCAAACACCGTCCCGCGTGTTGCATTTAACGCTGCCCCGAGCAACGTCCCGGTTGGCAGGGTTATTGTAGTTGGTGCAGCGGATGTAGAAGTGATGTAGCCTGATGCAACTTGCGCAGCCGTAGCAGTTGCTGTGGCATTGATGGCGTTACTTGAAGAAACTTCGTGCCCTTCAATGAACCCATTTTGGGATACAACCGGGCCGTTAAACGTAGTCCGAGCCATATTATCCTCACATGCGATATCGGCGCATCAGTCTGCATGTCGTCAGCCGGGACTGTCTGATGCACCGGGCTAACCCCGGAATGGTTGACTCTACAACGAAACAGGGGGGCTGTCAACCCCCCCTGTCTTTACGCTCCGGGTGATCCGAAGATACCCAGCGGGTCTGAGACCCCGAAGGAATAACGCTCCCGAGCCTTGTAGCGAACATTGCCCGTGTCGAAATCACCGTCCATATCGTTCTTAAGCGGTGTACGAACAAAGTGCTTAAGACCGTTGGGTACATCCGTGGTCAGGAACCACGCGTTAGTGTCAGTCAAGAAGTGATTGACCGCGTACCCCTCAGGGATCGAACCCATCATCTTCAGTGCGTTGACATCATTGTCTGCTGTCGCCACACGAAGCTCCGTTTGCAGCAAACGCGTTGCCGTAAACATGAGCGCCGGAGGGATGATAAGCTTTTTAGGCTTTGCAGCAATCAGCAGTCCGCGCTCATCAGTCCACGCAGCAATCTGGATCACTGCGTTTTCCAACGATGTTTCGTTGAGGTCTGAATTTACAGACGGACGGTTACTGTTAGTCCCACCCGAAACCAAGGGGTGCGCCGTTGAGAACAGAGCTACTCCATCACCGTAGGTTACGGCAGAAGAGAACCCGTTGTTCAACGTCGAAGCGCCTTTGATCTCTTTGGTGTAAGCCATCGCCCGAGCCAACGCCTTCGTATACCGCGAAGACAGACTGTCGTACAGATTGTCCTCGATAGCCTCCTCCGTGATGGAAAAGCCCATCGCAATCGTCTCGTGGTTATAGCGCGCCGTCCATGCCTCTTGGGCATTGTCGTAGGCAATCGCCGAACCCTCGTTTTTGACGGGGGCTGCGCTAAATCCCGAGAGTTTGGTCTCTTCCTCGAAAGAGCGCTCAGAACTCTCCGTCTCGTAGAGTTCCTTGTACTCCGTTCCATAACGAGCGTACTCCAAGCCGAACAAGGCGTTCAGGCCGGGAAGAAGCTCTTTCAATAGCTGTGCGCGTGAAATAGCCATGATTTAGCCCCTTATACGCCGGTGGAGTTGTTGTACTGATGCATCGTCGCATTAATCTTCACAATGACTTCTGGGAAGTTATCTGCGGCAGTAGCAGTATCTCTAACCACATCAATAATACGAATGGGCAGAGTGTTCGTCGTAGCCGTCGAATCTAAAATCGCTACTTTAGAATCTCCCGTAGTCGTCGAACCTGCATTTTGCACCAGTGTTGCATTGTTTCCGATTGCGGTAATACCAACACCACTAATAACTGTAGTGCCAGAAACTACAGCAACCTGGAACAACGTATCTGGATCATCCGCAACATAGGCAAAAATCTTTGTACCTGATTTAATTGCCTGAGACGCCGGGTAAAATTGTTGGAACTGTACTTGACCAGTAGAACTATTGGTAAAAGTAACACCAAGAAACACGCCGCATGGTGTCGCGGCAGTGGTCCCTGTATCTTTTTCAATGGTTCCAGCAGCCACCCTTTTTACTAAATCGCCATAGAAAATGTTTGTAGCATAACCATCTGCTATTTCCATCAGGCGAGTCTGCCCTGCGAAAGCCTGACCCCCAATAAGATTGACGGGCTTCAGGCCGTAGGGAGCATCAACAGTGGGATAAGCCATGTTTACTCCTAGTTAAGTTGTTCCACGGCCAAAGCTGACTTCGGTCCTTTTCTCTGCAAAGAGAGGCATCCGTGGGTCATTTTGGCGCATGAAATGATTGTCAGCGGATCGAACCTGCGCATCAGCCTGTTCTTGATAAAAGGCATTGCGCTGATCTACAAATTCAGTGGGCGTCTTGCAGAGCATAAGACCCCCAATCACCACGTTGTCCTTATAGCGATCTTCGCTACCATAAAGATACTGTGTGATTTCAGGATGATCTTGCGCTCGTACAGGCTCCCAACCTTCGTGGAGTTTGGTCGAGATGTTCCTTGGGTCACTTGCACCAAGGGTGCTGACACGTATCCAACGGTGCGAATATCCCGGCTCAGGCGTAGGATCAGGCAGCAAGCTGGGCTGTTGCCACTTGCGGGGTGTCTTAGCGCGGGTCTCTAGTTCACGATTGATACGGTTTTCAGCCATTCTGAGCCTCCACTACTTTGCGAGCATACAACTCCAAAGGAATTTTGAGCTTTTTAGCAAGGGCTACCTGCGTCTGTGTCAGTGTGATCTTCTTGGGTGCAACACTTCTCGATGCAGGGGCTACAACGCTCGTCCGTCTCTTTGGGGCCTCAAAGTTCTCAGGAAACTTCTCGCGGATGCGGGAATTGATGCGATCATAGTACTCTTCAGACTGCGTGTCAACCCCACTCTTCACGAGCTTCTCATGCACCCCCAAAGCAAAGCTCGTCATTTCTTCATCCTGCCCAAACCACTTGTTCTGCTCCCGCCATGCTACAGCTTTAGGGTCTGCAACGGGCTCAGCAGGAAGGGGCTTGGCTACGGGTGCGGGTGCGGGTGCGGGGGAAGATGCAGGGGGTAGTTGAAAGTTCTCCACCTTGTCCAAGCGGATCTTTGCTTGCGTAAGTTGTTCTTGGGCTTCAACAATTTTTTCTGCGTCCCCTGCATCGTAGGCTGCACGATACTTGCGTTTTGCATCTTCAAGTGCAAGATCTGCGTTTTGTTTTGCGGTACTTACAAGTAGCCGTGTGTGCCCACCTAGACTGTCCTTAAGCTTTGAATTTTCATCGACAAGATAACGAGCGTACTTGAGCGCTTCCTCACGTTCACGCAAAGCTGCTTCTTTGGCCCTACGCTCATCGTGGTATCCATGCGACAGTTTCTTGATGCGCTTTTGAACCCCCTCGTCATACTTTGCAAGCTCCTCGTCTGTGGGTTCCGCAACAGGTTCAGCTAGTGGTTTGCGCCCCTGATCCTCTTCAGGAGTGTCATCAATGATCTCAATCTCGATAGCGTCCTCTGTGGAAGCCTTGGCTTCTTGCTTTTCATCGGGAAACTTGTACTCTTCACGGTCTAGTTGAGCCATATTTCACCTCATGCACGTTGGATGCCGCGTGGGTCTTGCACCACGGCTTCAACGGAATCGTCGTTAATCAAACGGAACTCACGGTCGTGAATCCGCAGCCTTGTGCCCGTGTTTGCACGGGTAAGTACAAAGTCCCCTTTACGGCACCACGGACCTGTGGGGAATCTCTGGGGATCTGCATACGCCATGTCGCCCAACTCCACGACAAAGAGCACGTTGCTCAAAAGTTCATCGTACTTGACTGTGGTGTCCGCTTTCAAGAGACCGCTATCAAACTTGTTTTCAATTGTTGGAAGTGTGCAAAGTATCTTGTAGCCCTTGGGAGTTGGCAGTTGGGTCGCTTCACTCATCTTTATCCTCATACTTCCGCAAAAGGTCTTGGATGTCCAGCATAGCCGAGCGCAGACCTTTGATAACGCCCGTCTGGAATCTGTATTCAGCGTAATCTTTAGCAGAACCTTCTGACATGTGGCTCTTCATTTGCTCTTCGCGGTCACGAAGTTTTTTTACCAGATAGTCACCCAATAGCTTGTACTCTGTCATGGTTTCATCCTTGTTTTAAGAAGATCCGCTTGAATTTTTCGTTCGTTCTGTTGATTCTGATTTTGTATACGTATGCCTTCTTTCTGGGCTTCCACAGCAATTCTCTGGCGCTCCACGTCCAAGCGCTGTGCAGCAAGCTGCACGTCGGCCTGATCTTTCTGGGCTTTCCTTTGCTGCTCCATGCCCTTGATCTGAAGCTCTTGCTGCTGCATCTGTACCAACGGATCTTGCGCTATCTGTTGGGCCTGTTGCTGTGCGGCCTGTGCTTGATGTATCTGAAGCACTTCTTGTGCAGCCTGTGCCACATACTTTGCCATCGCAAGCTCTTCAGCCTCAGAGACCCTCTGATCAGGACCCGGCAGGGGCGCGCCCACGCGCTGCTCAATTTCTTGCCTGTACCTATACCCTAAGTGTTCAGCGACGTGAGCCATCATTGCACCTTGCATCTGCTGGGCCATCGGATTCTGCCCAATAACCTGCATGATACTGGGGTCTTGCAGGAAAGTCATGTGTGCAGTGATGTGTGCTTGATGATCCTGATAAAGGAACGCTTTGATAGGTGCTCCTTTAAGCACGTTCATGTTCTCCGTGATAGGGTCACGAGGTTTCTGGTCATCGGGCAAGGGCACAAGTTTGTCTGCGTTAGGGATGCTCAGCACATCAAGCATCTGCCTGTGCAGACGCGGCAGGTCGTATAGCTGAGGGGCTCCTTGAGCTAGCTGCAAGGCAGCCTGATACTGCACCACCCGCTGCGCCATTGTCGAAGCGTTGGGGTCTGATACGGGCACCACCTCGACAAGGTCGTAGTCTTCCTGCTTGACCTGAGGTGACCCGTCTTGCGGTACATAGCTGTAATCAGGCGAAGTGTAGTCTCTGATGATCTCTTTAAGCAGCTTGAACTCTTCTTTCATCGCTGCATGGATGCGGGCCTGCACAGCACCCATCGTTTTTAGCTGCCGCTCCAGGAGAGCAAGGGTGGTACCCACCGGAGCCTGACTCGACATGTCGCTAATTTTCATGTCGGCCATACCACTCAGGCGACGGGCCTCCTCGGTGATCTGATTGAGTAGCGCAAGGAGTACCTGACTTGGCTCCTTGTAAGGTAGAGGCAGGATGTTGTCCCGGATAGACCCTGAGGGGACATCCACATCACGGAACTCTCCGGGAGCAATAGGCGTGTCATCTCCCTTGATCCGCAGCCCACGAGATTTGAGGCCGCCGGGGAGGTTTGCAAGAGACCCTGCGTCCACAAGTTGTCGGATCAGCATCGTCCCTGCGGTGGCATACCCACCAATGATGTGGATCAACCCAAAGCCATAAGCCCCAAAGCCGGGTATGTACACGTAATGTACAAAGTGCTGGCGCGCCTGTTTTTTAGGGTCATCCTCCCTATAGTTCCTACGAATCGCCAGAACTTTATCCGTTCCTTTGTCGATGGTGATGACATAAGGTAGGGGGAGTTCTTCTTCGTACCCGGGCAAGTCGTACTCAATCTGTATCTCACAGATCTGATACCGCTCATCTTTTATAGCATCAACACCTTCTTTTTCTGCTTTAGCTTTCTCGATGTCGGTCTGGGTTGCCGAAGGCTCCCCGATATCAACGTCCCGGTAGAACCCGCTTACCTGAAGTTTGCGCAGTTCGTTCTTGGTCTTGCGCATGATATGCGTAAGGCGGTCTGCACGCCGAATGTTTGTTACACCGTATGGAAGAATGACATCCTCGGCAGGCACATAGAACGACACCTGCCGCTCCAGGGATGGGTCGTAGTAGACCTTCTTGAACGAAGAACCTGCAAGGGCCACACCCCATAGCGCACGTTCATGCTCTGAGCGGTACTCTGGCATCTTGTCTGTAAGCTGATAGTTCATATCCGCTTCGACCCGTTTTGCAGCTTCCTCCATTTGCGGAGAAGAAACACCCACAATACTGGTCTTCACAGGCCCGTCCGCAGGGAACGTCTCCATGATGGACTCGCTCTGAAAGCGAATCGCAGACTCTGTAAGAAGTGTGGAAAATACACCACAAGCACCATCCCAAGGCTCGGTAACCTCATCGTACCTGAGGCCCAGCACGTCCAGCCCCTTTACGTAAGTGTCCGCCCAATCTTTTCTTGCAGTGATGTCTGTCTGCACAAGCTCCATGATGTCGCCCGCAACTTTTTGCAGGTCCGCTTCTGTCATGTACTCAGCAAGATTGGAACCAAATTCTTCTTCCTCACCCTCACTCTCGCTCCCTAAAGAGATCTCTACATCCCCGACCCCTATGGTTACGCTCTTGGGGTCTTCGATTTCGATCTCAATAGGGGCCTCTTGTTCTGCCAGCGATTCGATGCCCACAGGCATCGCGTAAAGTGCTTTCTCCATGCTTTCTCCTACAGGTAGTACCCACGCTTCGAGGCTCGGAAGCCTTTGAAGTAGTTGATCGCTTCAGGCTCATCCGTGGGCAGACGGAGGAATCCGCCTTGCCTGAACCGCGCTAACGCTAATGTAGTTGAGTCCACATAATCATCATACTCACCCGCAGGAAAAGATGCAACCTCGTCAATGAGTTCTTCTGCCCAATTCATGTTTGGTGCCCATACATGTCCCGCTTGAATGATATCTGAAACCGCATTAAGCCTTGTTATCTTATCATTGCCCTTGCTCGGAGTGAATTCTGATACCGGCACCCCCATGCGACGCAACTCTTGGTAAAGTGATATACCAGATGCTTTTTTCTCTACAATTAACGCGTCAGGTTCGTAGCTTTTGTACTCTTCCATTGCTTTTTTCTTTAGTTCAAAAAACTCAAGTCGTGCACGAAAAGCGTTAAGTAAAATTATATTAGTGTTACCTTCTTCCGTAGTCCACACACCCCACGTTGTACACGCAGAATAGTCTGCACGATTAGTTGTTTCAAACGCTGTATCCCATGCCTGGATGATAAAATCACACTTTGGAGGGTCTTCTTTCTCCCAAACTCTCCACCATTCGCGCTTAACGATAGCACCTTCTTCAGAAGTAGGCTGTTGCTGGTATTGAGCCTGCCATTTTGAGTTCGGAAGCTCCTCTTTTAGTACAGAAAGCTCATCTAATGGCCAAAATTCAGGCCAAAGTGGGTTCCCAGAAGGTAAAATTGCAGGAAATTCGATCACCTCCCACTCATCTCCTCCTCTTTGAGCTGCATTTTTGAGCACCTGCCCCGTCAAGTCCTTCAAACCCCATCGCGTCATCACAATAACGATAGATCCCCCCGGTTGCAGACGCTGTCTTGGGCCTGAAGTGTACCACTCATACACCTTATCATAGATTTCTGGGTTGGTTGTGGCCAGTGCAGCCTCTTGTTCTGAGTGTGGGTCGTCAATAACCAGCAAATCTGCACCCTTACCGGTCACCGCACCGCCTACACCTATGGCAAAATATTCACCACCTTTGTTTGTGTTCCATCTACCCGCAGCTTTTGAGTCGGCTTGCAACCCTACGCCGGGGAAAATATTTTTATAACTGTCTTGATCAACAAGATTTCGCACTTTTCTACCAAAACCTACGGATAACTCAGCAGTGTGCGCCGTCTGAATTACTTTTTTATCAGGAAATTTCCCCAAAAACCAGGAAGGCAAAAGATAAGAAGCAAATTCAGATTTGGTATGGCGGGGTGGCATATTAATAATCAATCGTTTTGTTTTGCCTTCTATCACTCTTTCAAAAGCCGCAGCCATTCTGAGGTGGTGTCTACCTAATATAAACGTAGGCCAAACTTTCTGCACATATTTAATAAATTTACTCTGAGCAAGCTCTCTTTCTTTTAATTTTTCAAACAACGCCAGCTCAGCATTTAACTTGCGTTTTTCTGAATCGGAAAGTTTGGGTAATATTTTCTGTATATTAGCCAAAGATATGTTATTCAGTCTGTGTTGCATCGTCTTCTGTGCCGTATATATCAGGAGTTCCCAAATGTGCATCCAGGTCATCAAGTGGTATTGCCTCGACATCAACTGTATCCGAATGCAGCAGTCTTTTGATCCTTTCAGCAATTGACGTTTCAATATCGCTTGCGTTTTTATAATGCACAGTTACTTCACTGCGTTCCGTAAATATACCAATATCGCTGTGTTTACCTAATAACTCCAAAGCTTTTATTTCAATCCTTGGGTCGCCGCATGTACATAATTCTATAAGCCTGTTTGTAATAAATGTTCTGGCTTGCTGCACGTCACTAATGACTTGGTGATCGTACTGCGTAAGTATTGCGGCTAACTTTATTGCAACACCCGGTTTGACTACTGTTTTTTGAACACGCTGTGTACCCTTGATCAGCTCTTGGGCCTTGTGTTCATCTTCAGGACTGAAATCTAACGAACCACCTAGCTGCTCAATAAGTGCAGCAGTGTTTGCAGCAACCGCAATCTTGTCTTTGTCTGTTACAGGTACGTCCGACTCCAGACTGTAGGGGAGAGGGTGTTCTGTGTTTGGCTGTATTGTAATCATGGGATAGGTGCACCAAGATTGAGATGCCCGCAACTATACACGTAATTTATAGTTTAGCAAGGGGGGAGGTTGAGACTCCTGACGGGGGGTGTTTCCCATAGA
>Ga0194134_10005180_pt1 | contig 12530 bp, 12 predicted proteins | sample TA2KigOff0mmetaG_FD_148602 | JGI IMG/M metagenome (GOLD analysis project Ga0194134, IMG submission 148602) | Freshwater microbial communities from Lake Tanganyika, Tanzania - TA2015056 Kigoma Offshore 0m | ecosystem: Environmental > Aquatic > Freshwater > Lake | place: Tanzania: Lake Tanganyika... | reverse complement strand
CGGCGGAAGGGGCCGGCGACTGCGCGAGCAAGGCAAAGAGGAGCAATTTCAAGGTACTCCTGAGGATAGCTTCCCGAACGCCATGGACGCGACAACGGACCGCAGGGTTCAAATTCACGCCGACGCGCTCCCCCCTCTTCTCTTCGCGGCGCTGCTGCGCGGCGTGCAGGCGGTGGGCACCGAGCGGCTCCGCACCACGTACCAGACAACCTTCTGGTACGACCTCGACGCACCTGCCTGCCTGCCCGAGGCGGCGGCACTCGCCTTGCGGGCGTACATACCCGCGGGCAAGCGCGTCATCGGCGTGGAGTGGTGGCTGTCCCGCATGCGCACCACGGACGTGCAGGTGGACTTCCACGTGGACCGGGACGAGCGGCTGGCGCTCCGCACCGGTCGGCAGGTGCAGCCCAGCTGGTCCACCGTCTTCTTCCTCAACCGCTGCCGCGGCGGGCTGCTGGCCGTGACGGACGCGCCGCCCAACCCCGCCAGCGACAGCTTCGCCCCGGACCGGCAGGACTGGGACCTCGTGCGCCCCGTCCCCAACCGCTTCGCGGTCTTCGATGCGCGAATGACCCATGGCGTGCTGGACGCCCGCAACCAGGTCCCCACCTGCAAGCTGCCGGGCAACCCGCCGCTGCGCTTGGCGCTCATCCTCAACTGGTGGCACCGCCGCCCCGAGGCCACCCCCCGCTGGAGCGAGGCTCGCCTCTACCGAGCGCTCGTCTTGCCGCGCGTCTCTGCCCGCCCGCCCACCGAGCGGCGGGGCGGGCGGTCTCGCACGCCCGCTTGAGCTGCAGGGCGACGTCCCCGGAGCATCCCGCCGTGGCGGGCAACAACGCGTGGGGGGCGTGGATGACGGACCTGGTGCTCGCGCGCTTCAGCGCGGCCGGCGGCGTGGGCTGGGCCGCGGGCGCCGCGGTGGGAGCGGCTGCCCTCTCGTGGCTGCCGCCGGCCTTCTCGGTAGACCGTTGGACGTCCCTGCACGCATTCTTCCCGGCGATGGCGCTCGTGCGCGCCGCAGCTGCAACCCGGCTGGAGGAACGGCTCTCCCGGCCAGCCACGGCCTGACGTCCCCTCGAGCACGGCCGTGCGTCTGCTCAACGGGGCTCGGAGGGCGCCGCAAGCGCTGGAGGTGTCAGCGCCAGCGGCGCGGCCGCGTCCGCAGGGAGGCAGCAGCCACCTCGTCGCAGAAGGACTCGAACGCTGTCCGCGGCACGCCCTGCCAGCGCAGCGGCTCGAGGTCTTCTGAGAGCGGCACGTCCGTGCGCAGCGTGGCCAGGACCTTGTAGAGCGCCGCCTCCTCCCGGTGCTTGGCGAGCGTTGCCGCCAGCTTGTCGGCGCCGCGCACCTTCACGTCCCAGTCCCCCGCATGCACGGGGATGGCCTCGAGACTGCCGTACCGGGCGAGCACCGCCGCGGCCCCCTTCTCGCCAAACCCCGCCAGCCCCGGGATGCCGTCCGCGTCATCCCCCACCAGCGCGAGCAGGTCCGGGATGACGGCGGGTGGAACGCCCTTGCGCGCCCTCACCGCCTCCTCGTCGATGAGCGCCTCGCGGACGCGGTCCACCTGCACCACGCGGCTGCCCACCACGCACTGGTGAAGGTCCTTGTCCGGGGTGAGGAGCCGCACCTGCGACACCTGGTCCCGGAAACGCGCCGCCGCGGCGCAGAGCGCATCGTCTGCCTCGAACTCGCGCATGGACCAGCAGGTGACGCCCAGCGCGCGCACCGCCTCCTCGGCCAGATCGAACTGCGCGCGCAGCTCCGGGGGAACGCCCTCGTCGGACTTGTACCCGGCGAACAGGTCGTTGCGGAAACTGCGGATGGGGTTGTCGAACGCGACGGCCAGGTGCGTCACCGCCTCCACCTCGTCGGACAGCAGCGCGAGCAGCGACGAGGCCAACCCCACCGCGGCCTTGAGGTCCTCTCCGCGGGGGCCTGTGTGCGGCGGGCGCTTGCTGAAGTGGGCGCGGAACAGCTCGTACGTCCCGTCCACCAGGTGTAGCCGCGGCAGCGCGCCGCTCATTCCGGGAGTGCCTCAGAGAGCTCGGTGGCGGCCAGTTGCCCGCACGCGGCCGCCACCTCGCGTCCGCGCGGCCAGCGGATGAGGCACATGAGCCCGTGACCCACCACGCGCTTCTGGAACTCCAGGATCCGGGCCTCGGGCGGCGGGCGCAGCTCACTGCCCCGGATGGGGTTGTGCGGGATGAGGTTCACCCGCGCGTTGACCCCCTCCAGCAGCGCCCTCAGCCGGTCCGCGTCCCCGGGCGCGTCGTTGAGACCGTCGAACATCACGTACTCGATGAAGTGGGACCGCCGCGGCTCCTTCAGCTTGTCCTCGCGGAGCAGCTCCATCAGCGCCTCGATGGGCCACGTGCGCGTCTGCGGCATCACCTTCAGGCGCTGCTCGTCCGTGCTGGCGTTCAGCGAGAGGGCGAGCGAGGCCTTGCACTCGGCGAGGAACCGCTTCATCCCGGGCAGCACGCCGGAGGTGGACACCGTCACCTGGCGCGCACCGAGCATGGGCACCGGCTGCTGGGTGAGGAGCTCCACCGCCTTGAGCACCTCGTCCAGGTTGTCCATGGGCTCGCCCATGCCCATGAAGACCACGTTGCGGGCCGGGGCCCCGGGCACCGCATCTGCGCGGGCCACCCGGTACTGGGCCAGCATCTCGGCGGCGGTGAGGTTGCGCTTGAAGCCCAGCTTCGCCGTGGCGCAGAAGGCGCAGGTGCGGGTGCAGCCGGACTGGCTGGAGACGCACACGGTGCTGCGCCCCTTCGCGGGGATGAGCACCGTCTCCACCGAGACGTCCTTCAGCCGGAGCAGGTACTTGGTGGTGCCGTCCTGCGAGACGCCCTTCTCCACCACGTCCACGTCCGGCAGTGCCAGCCGCTCGCGCAGCTTCCCCCACGCGCGGCTTGAGACGCCCGGCACGGACGCGGGCAGCTCGCGGGACAGCGGCGGCTGCGCATACAGCCACTTGAGCGTCTCCAGCGCACGGGTGCGGCTGCCGAGCAGCGAGGTCAGCTCCGCGAGCGTGAGGCCGGTGAGGACGTGGGGCGCTGGGGATTGCACTTCCATGGCGTGGCACGACGCCTACCACGCCCATTAGCCTCTCCTCCATGCTCCCGCCCACCCTCCGCGTGCTCGGCGCCGTCTCGGACGTCCCCGCCCCGGCGTGGGACGGGCTGCTCGGCCCCTTCCCCGTGCCCACCCTCCGCCACGCCTGGCTGCACGCGTTGGAGGCGTCCGGGAGCGCGAGCGAGCAGACCGGGTGGGTGCCCTGCCACGTGACGCTCTGGCGGGACGGGCAGCTGGTCGCCGCGGCCCCCGCCTACGAGAAGCACCACAGCATGGGCGAGTACATCTACGACTTCGCCTGGGCGGAGGCCTCGCACCGAATGGGGGTCCCCTACTACCCCAAGCTGCTGGTGGGGGCGCCGCTCTCGCCGCTGACCGCGCCGCGGCTGCTGGTGGCGCCGGGCGAGGACGTGGCAGACCTGCGCCAGCGGGTCCTCGAGGCGCTCCTCCAGCTGGCGGCGGAACGCCGCTGCAGCTCCGTCCACGTCCTCTTTCCCCCGGAGGACGAGGTGGCCTTCCTCGAGTCCACCGGGCTGGCCCGCCGCGCCACGCTCCAGTACCACTGGAAGAACCCGGGCTACGGGAGCTGGGAGGCGTTCCTCTCGCGCTTCACCTCCAAGCGCCGGCACCAGCTGCGGCGCGAGCGCGCCGCGGCGGAAGGACAGGGCATCCGCATCACCACGCGGCGCGGGGCGGAGGTGGACCCTGCGCGCCACGCGGCGCTCTGCTTCCAACTCTACGCCTCCACCGTGGAGAAGAACGGCTGGGGGCAGCTGCAGCTCAACCGCGGATTCTTCGAGCGGCTGCTCGCCGCCATGCCGGAGTCGGTGGAGGTGGTGGAGGCCACGCGCGCGGACGGCACCGTGGTGGGCGGCGCGTTCAACCTCACGGCCGGGGACCGGCTGTGGGGGCGCTACTGGGGCTGCTTCGAGGAGGTGCCCTTCCTCCACTTCAACGTCTGCATGTACCACTCGGTGGACGACTGCATCCGGCTGGGGCGCCGCGTCTTTGAGCCCGGAGCCGGCGGCGAGCACAAGGTGGCGCGGGGCTTCCAGCCCACCGCCGTCCACAGCGCGCACCTGCTGTTCAACGAGCGGCTGGACCGCGCGGTGCGGGACTTCCTGCGCCGCGAGCGGCAGGAGGTGGAGGCGGTGGCCGCGGACGGCGAGGCCGTCTCCGGGATGAGGCCGTGGACCGGGACTGGCACCCCGGACTGACACCGCGCCAGACCCCCTCCCCCATGGTCCCCCCGGCGCTGCTGTGCACAACCTTGCTGTCCTCGGCCCCCGCCGCGGTCCCCGCCCGGGACGCAGGCATCCGTCCCTCTGAGCTCAGGGCGCACCCCCGCTCCACGGCGGGGGACGTGGAGGTGTACGCCGTGGCCGAGGGGCGCGTGCTGCGGCTGCTGCTCAGCGCAGGGGACCTGGACGGGCAGTGGCGGCCGGCGGTCCCCCCGGTGACGTTGGTGGCGGGGAAGAACGCGCGGGACGTGCTGCCCGCGGGGCCGGTGCCGCCAGGGCGCTGGGAATTGCCCCGGCTCGTCCCCACCGGTGGAGAGGTGAGGGCCGAGCGCCTGCCGACGGGAGAGGTGCACGCCTCGGCCCGGGGGCTCCGCTTCGAGGAACACGCGGCCATGGACCGGGCCCCCCGGACCGTGCGGCTGACACCCCACCCGCCCTGAAGCGCGGGTTCGTCCCGGCGCCTACGCCGCTTCCACCAGGCAGGCGAAGCCCATGCCGCCGCCGATGCACATGGTGACGACGCCGTACTTGCCGTTCCGGCGCTTCAGCTCGCGCAGGATGGTGGCAATCAGCCGCGCGCCGGAGACGCCCAGCGGGTGGCCCAGCGCAATGGCGCCGCCGTTGGGGTTCACCTTCTCCGGGTCAATCCCCAGCTCCCGCACGCAGTAGAGCGACTGCGCGGCGAAGGCCTCGTTGAGCTCGAAGACGTCAATGTCCTTCACGGTGAGCTTGTTGCGCTCGAGCAGCTTCTTCACAGCCGGCACCGGGCCAATGCCCATGATGTCCGGGGGCACGCCTGCCACCGCGTAGTCCACGAACCAGCCGAGCGGCTTGTGGCCCAGCGCCTTCGCCTTCTCCTCGCTCATCAGCACGAGCGCGGCGGCGCCGTCCGTCAGCGGGGAGGCGTTGCCGGCCGTCACCGTGCCCCTGGCGTTGAACGCGGGCTTCAGCTTGGCCAGGCCCTCGTAGGTGGTCTCCGGCCGGAGGATGGTGTCCTCGGTGACCGTCACCTCCTGCGCCGCGCCGTTGTCGTCGAAGACGCGCGTGGTGACGGGGACGATCTCGTCCTTGAACTTCCCCTCGGCGCGCGCCTTCGCGGCGCGCTCCTGGCTCCGCGCGGCGAACGTGTCCTGGTCCTCGCGGGCCACGTTGAACCGCGCGGCCACGTTCTCCGCGGTGGCACCCATGGAGGTGTAAATCTCCGGGTGCTGCGCCATCACCTCGGGGTTGGCCGAGACCTTGTTCCCGCCCATGGGGATGTAGGTCATGGACTCGAGGCCCCCCGCCATCCCGACCTGGATGCGCCCCGCGCGGATGGCGTCCGCGATGTTGGCCGCCGCCTGCGAGCCGGAGCTGCAGAAGCGGTTGATGGTCATGGCCGGCACCGTCTCCGGCAGCCCGCCCAGCATGGAGGCCACGCGGGCCACGTTCATGCCCTGCTCCGCCTCCGGCATGGCGCAGCCGAGGATGACGTCCTCCACGTCAGACGGCTTCAGCCCCGGGACGGCCTTCACCGCGGCCTGGATGGCCACGGCGCCCAGCGTGTCCGGCCGGGTGTCCTTGAACTCGCCCTTCAACGCGCGGGTGAAGGGGGTGCGCACCGCGCTCGCAATCGCAACTCGGTTGGTCATGGTGGGTCTCCTGTCTAGTTACGAAGCGGCTTGCCGTTCACGAGCATGTGCTCGATCCGCGCCTGGGTCTTCTCCTCGCCGCAGAGCGAGAGGAAGGCCTCCTGCTCCAGCTCCAGCAGGCGCTCCTCGGACACGGTGGACAGGGGGCTCGTGTCACCGCCGGTCAGAACGGACGCGAGCTTCTGGCCGATCTTCCGGTCGTGCTCGCTCACCTGCCCGTTGAGCTGCATGTCGTACAGCATCATGTCAATGGTGGCGTAGCCGCTCTTCCCGGACAGCCGGAACTGCGTGGGCCGCGGCGGGCGGAAGCCGGCGTTGGCCATGCCGAGCGCGCGCCCCTTGGCATCGTGCAAGAGCAGGTCCCGGTTCATGGAGATGCCGTACTCCAGTCCCAGGAATCCCGCCTCGGCCGCCTCCTCCGCGGAGGTGGCCACCTTGGCCGTGCCAATGGAGAGGAAGCACTTCTTGAGGAAGGGCAGCGGGTCGAAGTCCCGGTCGGTGGAGAAGCGGCCGTAGAGGTTGCGGAGCAGCTGCATGTTGCCGCCGCCGCCGGGGATGAGCCCCACCCCCACCTCCACCAGCCCCATGTACAGCTCCGCGGAGGCCTGCACCGCGTTGCCGCCCATGGTGGCCTCGGCGCCGCCGCCGAGCGTCAGGTTGAACGGCGCCACCACCACCGGCACCGGGCTGTACCGCATGCGCTGGTTGGCCGCCTGGAAGCGCTTCACCAGCGCGCGCACCGCCTCGTAGTTGCTCTCCTTGATGGCCCACAGCAGCGCCGCGATGTTGGCCCCGGCTGAGAAGTGCGCCCCGTCGTTTCCAATGACGAGCGCCCGGTGGTTGGCCTCCGTCTCTTCCAGCGCCTTCTCCATCATCTCGATGATGCCGTCATCGATGGAGTTCATCTTGGTGTGGAACTCGAGCAGCGTGCAGCCGTCCCCCAGGTCCCACAGGGACGCGGCGTAGTTCTCCGAGATGAGCTTGTTGCCGCGCTTCAGGTACCCCACCCGGACGAAGGACGGGTTCTCCTGCACCTTGGCCGAGACCTTCGCAGGAATGTTCCAGAAGCTGTCGTTGCCGGCCTTGTCCACCTCGTAGAACTTCGTCCGGCCGGAGGCGAGCATCTCGTCCACCCACGCGGCGGGCTTCAGCCCCAGCGTCTTCATGCGCTCCAGCCCGGCCTTCACGCCGTAGGCGTCCCACACCTGGAACGGCCCCATCTCCCAGCCGAAGCCCCAGCGCATGGCGCGGTCGATGTTGACGTAGTCATCTGCAATCTCCGGGATGCGGCGGGAGGCGTAGGCGAGCGTCTCGAAGGTGGTCTTCTCCGCGAACTTCGCCGCCTTGTCCGTCCCCTTCATGACGGTGGCAATGCGCTCGCCCAGGTCCTCCACCTCCTTGGCCGCACCGAGGCTCTCGAAGCGGACCTTCTTCTGGGCCCGGTACTCCATGGTGCCCAGGTCCAGCACGTGGATGTCGCTCTTGCCGCCCTCGCCCTTCACCTTCTTGTAGAAGCCGGCGCCGGACTTCTCGCCCAGCTGGCCCCTGGCCACCATCTGCTCCACGAAGGCGGGGATCTTGAAGGTGTCCCGGTCCTCGTCGTGGACGAGCGTGTCGTAGCAGTTCTTCGCCACGTGGATGAACGTGTCCAGGCCCACGATGTCCGCGGTCCGGAACACGGCGGACTTGGGACGGCCCATGGCGGGGCCGAACACCTTGTCCACCTCTTCCACGGACAGCTCCGCCGCGGACAGCCCCTGCAGCACCTTCATCATCCCGTAGGTGCCAATGCGGTTGGCGATGAAGTTGGTCGTGTCCTTCCCGTACACGATGCCCTTGCCGAGCACGGCTTCACCGAAGCGGGCAATCTCCGCCATCACCGCGGGGTCCGTCTCCACGCCCGCCACCAACTCCAGCAGCCGCATGTAGCGGACCGGGTTGAAGAAGTGGGTGACGAGGAAGTTCTTCCGGAACGTCTCCGAGCGCCCCTCCAGCATCCCCTTGATGGACAGGCCCGAGGTGTTGGAGCTGACGATGGTGCCCGGGCGGATGTTCGCCTCCACCTTCGCGAACACCGCCTGCTTTACCTTGAGGTCCTCCTTCACGACCTCGATGACCCAGTCGCACTCCTTGAGCTTGCCGAAGTCGTCCTCGAAGTTGCCCACCGAGATGAGCCGCAGCGGCGCGGCAGAGAAAAGCGGCGCGGGCCTGGCCTTCTTCAGGTTGGCCAGCGCGGAGAGCGCGAACTTGTTGCGCTCACCGGGGCCGGCGTTGGGGGGGACGATGTCCAGCAGCAGGACGGGGATGCCCGCGTTGGCCAGGTGCGCCGCAATGCCGCTGCCCATGACGCCCGCGCCGAGAACGGCGACCTTCCGGATGCGAATGCCCATTGAGACCGTGCTCCAGGGTTCTGCGAGAAAGTGTGTTGCCCTCTACCCCACCGGCCCTCAGGCGGAAAGCGCCTCGAGCACCTCTTTGACGTGGCCGTCCACCTTCACCTTCGGCCACACCTTCTTGAGCTTCCCGTCCGCGCCAATCAGGAACGTGGACCGGATGAGCCCCATGAACTTCTTGCCGTACATGCTCTTCTCTCCCCACGCCCCGTACTTCTCCGCCACGGCGTGGTCCTCGTCCACGAGCAGCGGGAAGTTGAGGGAGAACTTCTTGATGAACTTCTGGTGGGAGGCCTCGCTGTCCATGGAGACCCCGAGCACCACCGCCCCCGCCTTCCTGAGGGCGCCCGCCTCGTCGCGGAAGTCGCAGGCCTCCTGCGTGCAGCCCGGGGTGTTGTCCTTCGGATAGAAATAGAGGACCACCTGCTGCCCCTTGAAGTCGGACAGCTTCACCGTTTTTCCGTCCTGGTCCTTGAGGGAGAACGCGGGGGCCTTCTGGCCGGCTTCGAGCATGGCGGGGACTCCAGTGGGGGCAGCGGGGGAAGAAAAAACCGGCCCGTGCTTAACCCTCAGCACAGCGGGCGCAAGCCGAAACGGCTATAGGACCACTCCATGAAACGGCACGTCATCATCGTGGGCGCAGGACCGGGCGGGCTGTCCGCCGCCATCAACCTGGCCGGGCAGGGCTTCCGGGTGACGGTGCTGGAGAAGGAGGCCATCCCCGGCGGACGCATGCGGGGCCTCACCCTGGGCGAGCGCGGCGAGTACCAGGTGGACACCGGCCCCAGCATCATGCAGCTGCCCGGCGTGCTGGAGTCCATCTTCACCCGCGCCGGCAAGCGGCTGCAGGACTACGCACCCATCGTCCCGGTGGACCCCAACACCCGCATCCACTTCTGGGACGGCACCCACCTGGACACCCGCCGCGGCGACGCGGAGATGGAGGCGGAGGTCCACAAGCTGGCCCCGGGGAAGGACAAGGCCTACCGCGCCTGGATGAAGGAGAGCCGGGAGAAGTACGGCGTCGCCTACGAGCGGTTCATGGCCACGCCCGCGGACAGCCTAGGCTACTACGCCCCGTGGCGGCTGCTGCCCGCGGTGAAGTTCAAGCCGTGGCAGTCCCTCTACTCGCACCTGGACGGCTACTTCGGGGACGACCGGCTCAGCTACGCCTTCTCCTACCCGTCCAAGTACCTGGGGCTGCACCCCACCAACTGCTCCTCGGTCTTCTCCGTCATCCCCTTCCTGGAGCTGGAGTTCGGGGTGTGGCACGTGGTGGGCGGCTTCCGGCAGCTGGCGCGCGGGATGATGAAGTGTGCGCAGGACCTGGGCGCCACCTTCCGCATGTCCACGCCGGTGGAGAGGGTGTGGGTGGAGGGCGGCCGGGTGCGCGGCGTGGAACTGCCCGGTGGCGAGCGGCTGCCCGCGGACGCCGTGGTGGTCAACGCGGACCTGCCGTACGCGGCGAGCAACCTCATCGACGAGCGCTGGCGCGAGGGGACGCGGCTGTCCGACCGGGCGCTGGACCGCGCCAAGTACAGCTGCAGCACCTTCATGCTCTACCTGGGGCTGGACAAGGTGTACCGGGAGCTGCCGCACCACCTCATCTACCTGTCCAACGCCGCGCGGCGCACGGACAAGGCGGCGCTGGAGGACCACGCCGCGGACCTGGAGGACCCGCCCTTCTACGTGGTCAACCCCACGCCCACGGACCCGGCCGGCGCCCCGGAGGGCCACTCGACGCTGTACGTGCTGGTGCCCACGCCCAACACCCACCGCGACGTGGACTGGAAGCACGTGGAGGCGGAGCTGACGCGCAAGGTGCCGCAGTGGCTCGCCAAGGTGGGCATGAAGGACGTGGCCTCCCACATCCGCGCGCAGAAGGCCTTCACCGCGGAGACGTGGCGGGACGACTTCAACGTGGGACGCGGCGCAGTGTTCAACCTGTCCCACACATGGCTGCAGCTGGGGCCGCTGCGCCCCAAGGTGAAGAGCCCGGATATCCAAGGGCTCTTCTGGGTGGGTGGCGGCACCCACCCGGGCAGCGGGCTGCTCACCATCATGGAGAGCGCCAACATCGCCGCGCATCACCTCTGCCAGCAGGAGGGGATGGACGGGCTGCCCACCTGGCCGCACGTACCGGCGCTGGGTTCCCTGCCAGACATGGGCCAGCCCCGCGCCTCGTCCGCGGCCTGACGAACGACCCGGCCTGCCCCTGCGCAGGCGGGCGGGCAGGCCCCACCTGTGGCCGCGTCCACCCGCAGCACCGGAGGGGCCATGTCCATTGCCCGTTTCGCTTCACCCACCGCAGGCGGGGGCGGCACCGTCTCGCTCGAGTCCACCGCCTGGGGGCTGGGGGCGAACGCCGGTCTTCAGGTGGACGGGGTGCCGGACGTGGTCTCCGTGGGCGCGCGCTGCCGGGCCGAGGTGCCGCTGGATCTCGCCGGAACGGCCACGTTCAACGACGTCCCCGCCCCGTTCTCTGCAATCCGGTCCAACCAGCCCGTGACCGCATCCCTCACCCTGCCGGTGTTCCCCGGGGAGTACACCGGCTTCGCCAACGTCTTCGCGCTCACCCTCGGCTGGAGGTCCTGAAGGTGGCCGCCGGACGGTGGGGCGGCTAAGTCACGCCCCACCATGTCCGTCGCATTCGTCACCGGGAGCGCCATTCGCATCGGCCGTGCCACCGCGCGGGCGCTCGCGGAGGCCGGCTTCGACCTCGCCCTGCACGCCCATGGCTCCGCCGACAAGCTCGCGCCTTTGAAGGCGGAGCTGGAGCAACGGGGGCGCACGGTCCACTGCTTCACGGGGGACCTCGCCACGGAAGACGGCGTGTCGGCCCTGGCCCGGGCGGTGGCAAACCGCTTCCCCGCGCTGGACGCGCTGGTGCACAACGCCGGCATCTTCGAGCGCGTGGCTTTTGGGGACATCACCCGGGCGCAGTACCGCCGGACGATGGCCATCAACCTGGACGCGCCGTTCTTCCTCACGCAGGGGCTCCTGCCCCAGCTGCGCGCCGCCCCGTCCCCGTGCGTGGTGCACGTCACGGACATTGGCGGCGAGCGGGCGCTCAGCCACTACGCCCACTACGGCGTGTCCAAGGCGGGGCTGCTCATGCTGACGCGGCAGCTGGCGGTGGAGCTGGCCCCGCACGTGCGGGTGAACGCCGTCTCCCCGGGCACGGTGGCCTTCCCGGAGGACTTCACGCCCGAGCAGCGCGCCTCCGTCCTTCGCCGCGTCCCCCTGGCGCGCGAGGGGACGGTGGAGGACATTGCCCGGGCGGTGGTGTTCCTGGTGACGGCGGCGCCGTACGTCACCGGGCAGGTGCTGGCGGTGGACGGCGGAAGGAGCGCAGCGCTGTGACGGAGACGGTGCGGGACGAGGCGGGGCGGCCGCTGGACGTGGTGTCCCTCTCGGGGATGAAGGTGGACTGCATCGTGGGGGTGTACCGGGCCGAGCGCACCACCCCGCAGCCGCTCCACGTGGACGTGGCGCTGTACTTCGACAGCCGCCCCGTGGCGGCGGGGGCGGGCCTCTCCGGCTCGGTGGACTACGCGCGGCTGGCGGGCGAGCTGCGGTTCCTGCTGGAGGCCTGCCGCTTCCAGTTGCTCGAGCACGCCGCGGAGGCCTTGCTGAGGTACGTGCTCGCCCCGCCCACGCCGGACGCCCCGCGCGCGCAGGTGGCGGCGGCCACCGTGCGGCTGTCCAAGCCGGAGGCGCTCGCCGGCACGGCCGTGCCCTCGCTGCAGCTGCACCGCCGCGCCAGCGAGTTCGCGTACCTGGTGGAGGACAAGGGCTTCGGACAGGTGGACATCGTCCACGAGGGGCCGTCCCACGGCATCTACCGGCTGCGGGTGAAGCCGGGCGGCTGCATCCCCACCCATGTCCACCGCGTGATGGAGGAGCACGAGCTGGTGGTTGGCAGCGGGCTGCTGCTGCAGGGGCGCCCGGTCCAGCGCGGCACCGCCTTCCACTGGCCCAGGGACTTCCCCCACCGCTACGACAACCCCACGGACATCCCGCAGACGGTGCTGTGCGTGGACAGCCCGGCGTTCATTCCCTCGGACGAGGTGGAGGTGGACGTCCCATCCCACGCCTTGCAGCCGCACGTGGGGGCCTCGTACTACCCGCGCGGGGACGCAGGCGGGGTGGCCTGACGGCCGTCACAGGTGATACCCCTCGTC
>Ga0194134_10005179_pt1 | contig 12532 bp, 13 predicted proteins | sample TA2KigOff0mmetaG_FD_148602 | JGI IMG/M metagenome (GOLD analysis project Ga0194134, IMG submission 148602) | Freshwater microbial communities from Lake Tanganyika, Tanzania - TA2015056 Kigoma Offshore 0m | ecosystem: Environmental > Aquatic > Freshwater > Lake | place: Tanzania: Lake Tanganyika... | reverse complement strand
GGCGGGCCGGTGACGTGCCGCGTTTACACCGGGCAGCCCTGCAGCCCCGCCGCCACGCGGGCCAGCACCGCTTGCACATGCCGCGCCTCCTCCTCGGCCATCTCCTTCACCAGCTTCGCGTACGGTCGCTCGGGAAGCAGGTCGGAGACGGAGACGTAGGCCAGGCGCACCCCTGCCCCTGCCCCCGCGGCCAGTCCCGCCGCGAACCGGGCTGCCTGCTCGGCCGGCCCGGACGCATCCACGCCCACCAGGCTCCAATGCATAGGTGGGGCCACGGTCCGTCCGGGCGGCCGCAGCGGCAAGCCCAGCCGGGGCCGCCCGTCCAGCACGCGGCAGTGCGGCAGCGGCCATGGCGGGTGGCGCGGGGCGTGCCCAGCTTGGGAGGCCATGGCAACGGACAAGGCGGCGAGGGCGAATCGGTGGAGCCACGCGGTGCGGCAGCTGGAGGCCATGGCGGGGGAGATCCGGGTGCAGTTGCACCTCGGCGGGATGGAGCTGCGCGAGCGGTGGAACGCGCTCGAGCCGCGGCCGCGGCACGCGGGGACGGCCGTGGGCGAGGTAACGGACTCGGCACCGGAGGAGCTGGTGGACCGGACGTAAGGAGCTGCTGCACGCGCTGCGGCAGCGGGCGGCCCAGGGGCATGCGCCCTCGCACGGACCGCGGCACTGAGACGGCCCCCGGTCCCAAGGCGGCGCTTGCCATATGACGTGGCAGCGGGCAGAACGACTGCCGCGCCATGATCGACAAGCTCGACGAGGTGGAGCGCCGCTTCGAGCGGCTCACCGCCGACCTGTCCAACCCGGAGACCCTGGGAGACTCGGACCGCCTCCGCACGGTGATGAAGGAGCGCTCGGGGCTGGAGAAGCTCGTCGAGACCTACCGGACCTACAGGGGCGTGCTCGGCGACCTGAGGGTGGCCGAGGAGTGGCTCAACGGCTCGGAGGAGGAGCGGGAGCTCGGCCGCGAGCAGCTGGCCCCGCTGCGCGCCCAGCGGGAGGAGCTGGAGGCGCAGCTGAAGGTGCTGCTCATCCCGAAGGATCCCAACGACGAGAAGAACGTCATCGTGGAGATCCGCCAGGGGGCGGGGGGGGACGAGGCGGGGCTGTTCGCCGGGGAAGTGATGCAGATGTACCTGCGCTACGCGGACAAGCGCGGGTGGAAGTCGGACCTGCTGGACCTGGAGCCCGGGAACGCCGGCGGCGTGAAGGCCGCCACGCTGACGTTCGCCGGGGACGCCGTCTTCAGCACGCTCAAGTACGAGTCCGGGGTGCACCGCGTCCAGCGCGTGCCGGCCACCGAGACGCAGGGGCGCATCCATACCTCCACCATCACCGTCTCCGTGCTGCCGGAGATGGAGGAGGTGGACGTGAAGATCAGCCCGGCGGACATCGAGATGCAGGTGATGCGCTCCACCGGCGCGGGCGGCCAGAGCGTCAACACAACGGACTCGGCGGTGCGGCTCATCCACAAGCCCTCCGGCATCGTGGTGAAGTGCCAGCAGGAGAAGAGCCAGACGAAGAACCGCGCCATGGCCATGAAGATGCTGGCCACCAAGCTGTACGAGCTGGAGCAGGAGAAGCTGCGGACCGAGCGGGACGCGGCCCGGCGCGGCCAGGTGGGCACCGGTGACCGGAGCGAAAAAATCCGCACCTACAACTTCCCGCAGGACCGGATGACGGACCACCGCATCGGTTACACGCGGCACAACCTGCCCGCGCTGATGGGCGGGGACCTGGAGGACGTGGTGACGGCCTGCCGCACCCACTTCCAGGCGGAGGCGCTCAAGGAGCAGGGGGCCTCGGGCCCGGCGGCATGAGCACCGAGCCCTGGACGGTGCGCCGGGTGCTGACCTGGACCGCCTCCCACTTCGAGAAGAAGGGGCTGGACGCGCCGCGGCTGACCGCCGAGATCCTGCTCGCCCACGTCCTGGGGGTGACGCGGGTGCGGCTGTACGTGGACCTGGACCGGCCGCTGCAGAAGGCGGAGCTGGCCGCGTACCGGGGCCTCATCGAGAAGCGGGCCGACGGCGAGCCCACGCAGTACCTGGTGGGGAAGAAGGAGTTCTACGGCCGCCCCTTCCTGGTGGACCGGCGCGTGCTCATCCCGCGCCCGGAGACGGAGCTGCTGGTGGAGTCCGTCCTGCAGCACCTGCCGAAGGAGGGGCACTGCCGGGTGCTGGACGTCTGCGCGGGGTCCGGCTGCATTGGCGTGACGGTGGCGGCCGAGCGCGAGGGGGCCTCGGTGTGGGCCACCGAGCTGTCTCCGGACGCGGCGGACGTGGCGCGGGCCAACGCGGAGGCGCACGGGGTGGGCGGGCGCGTGACGGTGCTGCAGGGGGACCTGCTGGGCCCCGTGCCGCCCGGGACCCGCTTCGACGTGGTGGTGTCCAACCCGCCCTACGTGGCAACGGGGGAGATCCGCTCGCTGTCGCTGGAGGTGAGGAGCGAGCCCCGCATGGCGTTGGACGGCGGTGCGGACGGGCTGGACTTATTGCGGCGGGTGGCGGTGGAGGCCCGGCGGGCGCTGAAGCCCGGCGGGCTGCTGGCGCTGGAGCTGGGCGAGGCGCAGGGCGAGGCGGTGCGGGGGCTGCTGCAGGGCGCGGGGTACGGGCAGGTCCGGGTGGTCAAGGACCTGGAGCGCAGGGACCGGTTTGCCTACGGGACGCAACCGAAGGAGCAAGGCCTTGGATAAAATTGTCGTGCAGGGCGGGAACGTGCTGTCGGGCGAGGTGCCGGTGTCCGGGGCGAAGAACGCAGCGCTGCCCATCATTGCCGCCTCCCTGCTGTCGCGCGGACACCACATCCTCCGCAACGTGCCGGAGCTGGCGGACGTGGCCACCATGCTCGAGGTGCTGCGGGTGATGGGGGCGAAGGCCGAGCGGCTCACCGGGAATAAGAAGAGCACGTGCGAGGTGCTGATAGACGGCCCGGTCCACCCCGAGGCGCCCTACGAGCTGGTGAAGACCATGCGCGCCTCCGTGCTGGTGCTGGGGCCGCTGGTGGCCCGCTACGGGCGGGCGCGCGTCTCCATGCCGGGCGGTTGCGCCATTGGCGCCCGGCCCATCGACCAGCACCTCAAGGGGCTGAAGGCCATGGGGGCGGAGATCACCCTCACCGAGGGCTACGTGGAGGCGCGCTGCAAGCGGCTGCGCGGGGCTACCGTCAACTTCGACGTCATCACCGTCACCGGCACGGAGAACGTGATGATGGCGGCGGTGCTGGCCAGGGGCCGCACGGTGCTGGAGAACGCCGCGCGCGAGCCGGAGGTGGAGGAACTGGCCAACGTCCTCAACAAGATGGGGGCGCGCATTGAAGGGGCGGGCTCGGACGTCATCACCATTGACGGGGTGGACGAGCTGCGCCCCATGGACCACGCCATCATCCCGGACCGCGTGGAGGCGGGGACGTTCCTGGTCGCGGCGGCCATCACCGGCGGCAACGTGCTGGTGAAGAACGCGGTGCCCGAGCACCTGGAGGCGGTGCTGCTGAAGCTGCGCGAGGCCGGCTGCACCCTCACCACGGAGGCGGGCGGAATCCGCTGCAAGGGCCCCCGGGTGCTCAAGCCCGTGGACATCAAGACCGCGGAGCACCCCGGCTTCCCCACGGACATGCAGGCGCAGTTGATGGTGCTCATGTCCGTGGCCAACGGCACCTCGGTCATCAGCGAGAACATCTTCGAGAACCGCTTCATGCACGTGCCGGAGCTGCACCGGATGGGGGCGGACATCTCCATCTCGGGCCCCACCGCGGTGGTGAAGGGGGTCAAGAAGCTCTCCGGGGCGCAGGTGATGGCCACGGACCTGCGCGCGTCCGCCTCGCTCGTGCTGGCGGGGCTGAGGGCGGAAGGACGGACCGAGGTGTCCCGCGTCTACCACCTGGACCGCGGGTACGAGCACATCGAGAAGAAGCTGCGCGGGGTGGGCGCCAACGTCCGCCGCGTGAAAGGCTGACGGCCGGCAGCCTTGAGGGCGGCGACAGGCAAGTTGCATCCCCAAAAATGCGGGCCGTATGCTCTAGGCTTGGTCATCCCACCGGGGGACCCCTCCCCCCACCGCAGGAGCCACACGCACTCATGAATTGCGTCAGCTGCAACGTCGAGATGTCCGATCTCGCCGGGGATGACTTCAACCTGCGCAAGTGCAGTGAGTGCGGCGGCCTGTGGATCGACGTGTCGGACCTGAACCGGACTCTCCTGCACAACAACCTGCCGGGGCTGGAGAGCCTGGGCGGGAAGCTGGACGGGGACGCGCTGACGGGGCAGTGCCCGGAGTGCCTGGTGGACCTGGTGCGGATCATGGGCGGGGACCGCAACCACCCGCTCGGCTACGAAACCTGCGAGTCCTGCGGCGGCACCTTCCTGGAGTCCGGCTTCGACGACGCCCCGGACGCCAAGGCGGCGGTGGTGGAGATCGTCGCGTTCTTCCGGGACTTCACCGGGAAGAAGAAGGCCGCGGGCGGCTGACGCGGCCCACGCGGGCGGCTATGGCTGCGCGCGCCACGGACGCTTGAACGGCTCGGGGGCGCCGCTGTCCACGGCCAGCGCCGGCTCCGCGCCCTTCCTCGCGTCCAGGCGAACCGCCACCTTCGCCCCGCCCTCCAGCAGCAACTGGACCGTGCTGCCGGACAGCTCGTAGCTGCCGGACAGGGACTTGCTGTCCCGGGGCGAGTCCCAAGGCTCGTGCGCGTAGCGCCACGTGCCGTCTGCGTAGAGGCTCAGGAAGTGGGTGGGGGCGCCGGGAGAGCCGGCGTACCAGGTGCCCAGCAGCGGCGCGAGCGTCCGGTCGTGCTTCCACTGGGGCGTCAGCCAGGAGGCCGCCAGCGGCTTGCCCCCGGAATAGAAGGTGAGCTCCGAGAGGCAGGTGGGCTGGTCCAGGTCGTCCGCGGGGAAGAGATCCAGCACCTCCACCGCGAACTCCGCCCCCTCCACCGGCGTCTTCAGCGCCACCGCCTGCAGCCCCTGCTCGTCCGCGAGCGTCACCGTGGCGCCGCCGCCCAGCCCCTTGATGGACAGCTTCTTCACCCGGCCGAAGGCCTTCCAGCTCTCGCCGTCCGCGGCGTTGCCGGTGAGCACGCGCACCTCGTCCACCTTCACCTCCCCCTTGAAGCCGAAGGTGAGCCGCTCCACCAGCGGGTCCCCGGACGCGCTGCACCACGCGGTGCCCTCCTTGCCGTCCACCATGTGCATGGGCTGGTACTGGGTGGGGCGGGCCTCGCGCTTGAAGTAGTTGGACGCCTGCGCGTAGCCCAGGTCCGGCGGGGCGGCGTGGGCGGCGAGCGGCAACAGCAGCGTCAGCAGGGAGCGGTTCATGGCGGGCCTCACCCGGGGCCGATATTCCGGCCCGGGCGCGCACCGCAAGCCCCCCTGCCCTGCCTTGACACCTGCGCGTCCCTCCAGCCAGAAAGTCGTTCTCCCATGCCCCTGCCCCGGCGCCTCGCCTCCCCGGTCCTCCTCCTGGCCCTGCTCTGCTGCACCGGGTCGCCCAGGCCGGCGGTGGACGCCGCGCCGGTGGACGCCGGCCCCCCGGCGCTCCCGGAGGCCGAGCCCAACGACGCGCAGGAGCAGGCGCTGCTGCTCGAGCGCGACGGCGAGGTGTCCGCGGGGCTTTCCGTCACCCCGGGCAAGCAGGACGTGGACTGGTACGTCCTTGCGTCCCCCACCCCGCGCGTGGCCCGGGTGGAGGTGACTGCCATCCCCGGCGCGGACGTGGCGGTGGAGCTGTACGACGCGGCGGGCGCCCGGCGCGCCACCGTCGATGGACAGGGAGAGGGGCAGCCAGAGCTGCTGCCAAACCTGGGCGTCAGCGGCAAGGCGTGGCTGAAGGTGCTGTCGCTCAAGAAGGGCTCGGGCGGCGCCTACGCCGTGAAGGTGCGCTTCGAGGCGCCGCTTTCGGGCGTGGAGCAGGAGCCGGATGACCGCGCCGCGGACGCGGTGCTGCTCGGGCTAGGGAGCCCCGCGCGCGGCTACCTCTCCCATGGCGCGGACGAGGACTGGTACCGGCTGGAGCTGCCTGTGCCGGCTGCGCCCGCGGTGGACGCCGGCGAGGACGGCGGCGCGGAGGCAGACGGCGGGGAGCCTGCGGGCGCCGCACCGCGCGCGCTGAAGCTGGAGCTCTCGGGCGTGGAAGGAGTTCGCCACGAGCTGTCGCTGCTGTCCGAGGCGGAGGCGGTGCTGTTCAGCGCGAAGGGCCGCGCGGGGGAGGGGCTCGCCGTGCGCAACGTGGGGCTCCGGCCGCAGGACGCGGTGGTGTACCTGGTGGTGCGCTCGCTGCCCTTGGGCAGCGGCAAGGAGGTGCGGCGCGGCAGCAACCCCGCGCAGGGGTACGCGCTCACCGCCACGCTGGAGGAGGGCGGCGCGGACGCGGAGCTGGAGCCCAACGACACCCTGGAGCGGGCCACGCAGGTGGCCGCGGAGGGCGAGCGGCACGGCTTCCTCTCCCCCGCGTCCGACGTAGACCTCTACGCGGTGGAGCTGCCGGAGGGGCGGCTGCTGCGGGCGAAGCTGTCCGGCGTGGAGGGGGTGGACCTGCAGCTGTCCCTGGTGACCGAGGCCTCGGACGGGGGCGAGCAGGAGCTGCTGCGTGCCAACGAGGGCGGGGAGAAGGAGCCCGAGCGGCTCTCCAACGTGGCCTGCGCGGGCACCTGCTACGTGCGCGTGTCCGGCGTGGCGCGCAAGGTGGACGGGAGCTGGGTCAAGGACCAGGAGAGCGCGGACAGGCCCTACACCCTGTCCCTCTCCACCGTGGCAGACGACGGCACCGCCGAGCGCGAGCCGAACGACGACGCGGCCCACGCCGGGACGCTCCGGCCGGGGCAGTCCATGCGGGGCACCGTCTACCCGCGCAAGGACGTGGACCTCTTCAGGGTGGACCTGGCAGACCGCCCGGTGAAGACGCAGTTGGTGGCCACGATGACGGGCGTGCTGAAGGTGGACGTGGCGCTGTTCCTCCACCGGCAGGAGGCGGACGGGACGCGGACGCTGGTGCAGTCCTCGGACCGGGCGAAGGGAGACAAGCCGGAGGCCATCCGCTACGCGGCGGAGCCGGGCACCTACCTGCTGGAGGTGAGGGACAGCCGCCAGCGAGAGTCCAACTTCCAGGACGGCTACGTCCTGCGGCTCGAGGAGGGCCAGGAATGAACACAAAGCTGGCAGTGGTGACGGGGGGCAATTCGGGCATCGGGCTGGAGCTGGCAAGGCTGCTCGCGCGGGACGGACACGACCTGCTGCTGGTGGCCCGGGACGTGGCCCGGCTGGAGGAGGCGGCCGCCGTGCTCTGCGCGAGCCAGGTCCAGGTGGTGACCTGCGCGGCAGACCTCTCGCAGCCCAGCGGGCTGGACGCGGTGAGGGCGGCGCTGGGGGCGCGGGTGTCGGACGTGGAGGTGCTCGTCAACAACGCCGGCTTCGGGCTGCAGGGGGCGTACGCCGAGACGCCGTGGGAGACGGAACTGCAGATGGTGCAGGTGAACGTGGTGGCGCTCGCGGCGCTCACCAAGTGGGTGCTGCCGGGGATGGTGGCACGCAAGCGCGGACACGTCCTCAACGTGGGCAGCACCGCGGGCTTCCCGCCGGGTCCGTACATGGCCGTCTATTACGCCTCCAAGGCGTTCGTGAATTCCTTCAGCCAGGCGCTCTCCGCGGAGCTGGAGGGGACGGGCGTGACGGTCTCCGTGCTGTGCCCGGGGCCGGTGGAGACGCGGTTCCAGGCGCAGGCCCGGATGGAGGGGAGCCGCCTCATGCAGATGCGCCCGGCGGTGCTGCCCGCGGCGGAGGTGGCCGAGCAGGGGTACCGCGGGCTGATGGACGGCGAGCCGCTGGTGGTGCCCGGGATGTTCAACAAGCTGGGCGTCTTCAGCCAGCGCTTCATGCCGCGCAGCGCGGTGGCCGCCCTGACGCGCCGCCTCAACCAGCGGGAGTCCTGACGTGTCCATCCCGGTTCCCCCCGTCCCCTCCTTCCCGCCCGCGGAGCTGACGCTGTCCTCGGTGGCCGGGCTGCGCGCCGCGGGAGTGCGCGCCGGCATCAAGGCGAGCGGCACCCCGGACGTGGCGCTGCTGGTGGCGGACGTGCCGGTGGCGGCCGCGGCGCTCTTCACCCAGAACCACTTTGCCGCCGCCCCGGTGAACGTCTCGCGCGCCCACCTGCAGGCCAGCGGGGGCAAGGTGCGCGCGGTGGTGGTCAACAGCGGCAACGCCAATGCCTGCACCGGCGCGCAGGGAGACAGGGACGCGCTCGAGATGTGCGAGCGGGTGGCCGCGGCGCTCGCCTGTCCGGTGGAGCAGGTGCTGGTGTGCTCCACGGGCGTCATCGGGGTGAAGCTGCCCATGGACAAGGTGCGGACCGGCATCGAGGCGGCCGTCGCAGCGCTCTCGTCCGAGCTGGAGGCCGGCCGCCGCTTCCTCCACGGCATCATGACCACGGACGCCTACCCGAAGGAGGCCTGCGCGCGTGCCGGGGAGGCGGTGGTTGCCGGGGTGTGCAAGGGGGCGGGGATGATCCAGCCCAACATGGCCACCATGCTCGCCTTCCTCGCCACCGACATGGACCTGTCCGCGGCGCAACTGCAGGGGGCGCTGCCGGGCATTACGTCCCGGAGCTTCAACGCGGTGCACGTGGACACCCACACCAGTACCAACGACACCTTCATCGCGCTCGCCACGGGAAAGCGGCCGGCCACGGCCTCCTGGGCGGGGCAACTGGAGACGGTGGCGCACCGGCTCTCGTGGCTGATTGCGCGGGACGGCGAGGGGGCCACCAAGGTCACCACCATCCGCGTGATGGGGGCGGCGTCCGACGCGGCGGCCAAGCGGATTGCCACGCTGGTGGCCACCTCCGCGCTGGTGCGGACGGCCCTGTACGGGAACGATCCCAACTGGGGCCGCTTCACCAGCCAGGTGGGCAACTCCCCGGACGTGCGCAACGCCCACGCGCTGCGGTGCGTGCTGCAGGGGATGGAGGTCTTCCGCGAGGGCGAGCCCACGGCGTTCGACCGCGCCGCCGCGTCCAGGGCCATGGCACGCGAGGACGTGCTGCTGGAGCTTCAGCTGCAGGACGGGGCGGGCGAGGCGGTGGTGCTGACGTCGGACCTCGGCTACCGCTATGTGCAGGTCAACGCCGAGTACACGACCTGAGGCTGCCGTGGGCGCCCCGTTCCACAGCGTGGAGTCCCTGCTGGCCGCGGTGGAGGCGTCCCTCGCCGAGGTGGACGCGCACACCGCCCGGGCAGCGGTGTTCGACGCGGACCACACCCTGTGGGAGGGGGACATCGGGGACGAGGCCTTCGCGGCGGCAGGGGCTGAAGGGTTCCTGCTGGCCGAGACGTGGCAGGGGCCGGTGCGCGCGTGGGGCCAGGCGTGGGGGCTGTCCCTCTCACCGGACCCGGCGGACGGCGTGCGGCAGGTGCTGGAGGCGGCCGGCTCGGGCCAGCTCGAGGCCACCGCCTTGGCGCGGGGCCTTCCCACCGGCGGTTGGCGCGCGGACCTGTACGCCATGCAGGCATGGGCCTTCGGCGGCCGGACGCGGCGGGAGGTGGCGGCGTTCGGCGAGCAGCTGTTTTCCCGCGGCTTCGAGCGGCGCGTATACGGGCAGATGCGGCAGCTGGTGGCGGGGCTCGCCCGCCTGGGCGTGGAGGTGTGGATTGCATCCGCCAGCCACGGGGCGCTGGTGGTCCCGGGCGGGGCGAGGCTGGGGCTGGCCGAGTCGCGGGTGCTGGGGATGGAGCCCGCCCTGGACGGCGAGGGACGGACGTTGCACACCCTTGCAGGGGACACCTACGGGCCGGCCAAGGCCTCCGCAGTGCGGCAGGTGCTGGGGGGACGGCGACCGCTGTGGGCCTTCGGCGACTCGGTGCTGAACACGGACCGGGAGCTGCTGGCGGCGGCGGCGCACGGGGTGGCCGTGGCGGCGAAGGCTGCGCACCGGGAGGCGGCGGTGTCCTCCCCCACCCTCCGGTTGTTCGATCCCGCGTGAGCGCGCTCGCTGCCAGCGCTGCCGAGGGGGAGCGGCTGCAACGCTGGCGGGTGCGCGTCTTCGCGGCCACGTGGCTCTGCTACGCCGGTTACTACTTCTGCCGGCGCCCCTGGTACCTGGCGAAGAGCCGCCTGGGGGCGGAGCTGGGGCTGGACGCGGCCACGCTGGGCACCCTTGGGGCCGTGTACCTGGTGACGTACGCGGCCGCGCAGTTCGCCGCGGGCGCGCTGGGGAGCCGCCTCGGGGCCCGCGCGGTCCTGCTCTGGGGGATGGGGCTCTCCGTCGCGGCCAACGTGGGGTTCGGAGTTTCCTCCACCGCGGGGGCACTGTTCGGGCTCATGGCGTTGAACGGGCTTGCGCAGGCCACCGGCTGGTCCGCCAACGTGGGCACCATGGCCGCGTGGTTCAACCGCCAGGAGCGCGGGGCGGTGATGGGCTGGTGGACCACCAACTTCCAGGTGGGCGGCGTGCTGGCCAACGGCCTGTGTGGGTTGGTGCTGGAGCGGCAGGGCTGGCGCGCCTCGCTGCTTGCCGGGGCCGCGGCGCTCTTTGCCGTGTGGTGGGTGGTGGTGGCGTTCCAGCGGGATGCGCCGGCAGACGAGGGGCTGCCGCCCGTGCTGGACGAGGACGAGGCGCCGGGGGCACCGGCTGCCGCGGGTGACGGGCCGGGCTGGGGCCGGGACGTGGTCATCAACGTGCTCTTGGTGGGCGCGTTCTACTTCTGCGTGAAGCTCATCCGGTACGCGCTGTGGTCCTGGGCGCCGTTCTTCCTCGAGCGCAACTACGGGTTGAAGGGGGACGAGGCGAGCTACCTCTCCACCGCGTTCGACGTCTTCGGCGTCCCCGGCGTGGTGCTCACGGGCTGGCTCTCGGAGCGGTACTTCGGGAGCCGGCGCGCGGGGGTGAGCCTGCTGATGACGCTGCTGCTGCTGGCCGCGTGCGTGGGGCTGGCCACGGTGGGGGCGGCGTCCGTGGCCGCGTTCGCGGTGTGCATCTCGGTGGCAGGCTTCTCCCTGTACGGCCCGGACGCGCTGCTCACGGGGGCGGGGGCCATGGACATTGGCAGCCGCCGCGGCGCGGCACTGGCGGCCGGCATCATCTCCGGCGTGGGCTCGCTGGGGCCCATCGTGCAGGAGCTGGTGATTGGCCGGATGTACGACGCGGGCGGGGGGAGGCTCGGCCCGGTGTTCGCCCTGCTGGTGGGCTCCGCCCTGGCGGCGGCCGCGGTGCTCGGCGTGGCGGTGGCGCGCAACCGGCAGGGCAAGCCGGCGCTGTAGCGGGCATTACCCGCCGCGGAACTCCGCCGGGGACAGGCCGTGCATGCGCAGGAGATCATGCAGGTCCATGCGGTTGCGCCCGGCCAGGCGCGCGGCGTCGGAGACGTTGCCGCCGCAGCGGCGGAGCGCCTCCATCAGGTTGGCGCGCTCGAAGGCGTCGCGCGCCTCAAGCAGGGGGGGCAGCAGCGCGTCCGGCGAGGGTGCCGTCGCAGGTGCCGCCCGGGGGCGCCGGCTGGGCAGGAGGCGGCCGGGGCATGACCGGGCGCAGGTCCTCGGCGTCCAGGGTTCCCTTCCGGGCGAGCAGCGCGGCCCCCTCCGCCACGTTGGCGAGTTCGCGCACGTTGCCCGGTCACGGGTGCTCGGCGAGCAGCCGCACCGCCTCCGCCGACAGCGCGGGGGCAGGCAGTCCGTGGCGGGCCGCGCAGCGGGCCAGGAACCAGCGCGCGAGCAGCGGGATGTCCCCGGGACGGTCGCGCAGCGGCGGCAGGTGCAGCGGCACCACGTGGAGCCGGTGGAAGAGGTCCTCGCGGAAGCGCCCCTCGGCCACCTCCCGGCGGAGATCCTTGTTGGTGGCCGCCACCACCCGGACGTTGGAGGCCTGCTCCCGGATGGAGCCCACGGGGGTGAAGCGCTGCTCCTGCAGCACGCGCAGGAACTTCGCCTGGACCGGTGGGGGCGCGTCCCCCACCTCGTCCAGGAACAGCTTTCCCCCCTCGGCGGCGGCGAACAGCCCGTCCTTGTCCCGCGCCGCGCCGGTGAAGGCGCCGCGGACGTGGCCGAACAGCTCGCTCTCGACCAGCTCCCCGGGGAGCGCCGCGCAGTTGACCGCCACGAAGGGCCCCTGCCGGCGCGGGGAGGCGGCGTGCAGCATCCGGGCGGCCCGCTCCCTGCCGGTTCCAGACTCCCCCAGCACCAGCACCGTGGCATCCGTGGGGCCCAGCCGCTCAATCAGTTCGCGCACGCGGTGGATGGGCGGGCTGGTGCTCAGCAGCCGCTGCCCGTCCGCCGCCTCGCCCACCAGGGTCCGGAGGCCGGCCACCTCCCGGCGGAGGCGGACGCTCTCCACGGCGTGGGCCAGCTTCTGCAGCAGCTCGTGGTCATGGAATGGCTTGGTGAGGAAGCCGTAGGCGCCACGTCCCATGGCCTCCACTGCCATCTCGATGGTGCCGTGCGCAGTGAGGATGACCACGGGCACGTCGAGCGAGCGGTTCTGCACCTCCGCAAGGACATCCAACCCCGACGCACCGTCCAGCCGCAGGTCCACCACCATGGCGTCCACAGGCTCCCGCCCCA
>Ga0194134_10005172_pt1 | contig 12545 bp, 10 predicted proteins | sample TA2KigOff0mmetaG_FD_148602 | JGI IMG/M metagenome (GOLD analysis project Ga0194134, IMG submission 148602) | Freshwater microbial communities from Lake Tanganyika, Tanzania - TA2015056 Kigoma Offshore 0m | ecosystem: Environmental > Aquatic > Freshwater > Lake | place: Tanzania: Lake Tanganyika... | reverse complement strand
ATGCTCAGCCCCAAGTACAGCCCGACCGCGTCCATCGCCTCGATCGACAACCCCCGCTCGCCGCTGACAAACAGTGCCAGGCTGCTCTGGCTGACCCCCGTCTCCTTGGCGATCCGGTACCGGCTGACCCCGCTGGTCTCGATCGCCCGTCGCAACTGGTCGCTCAGCGGGGCGGGTTTCCTGGCCATGCCGTCATTCTACAGGGGTGCTTTTCGCAGCGCGAATTACCGCCGGCTCCGACGGGGCGGCGTGACCCGGGCGGGGGACGAATCGACACCCCACCACCCGGGCCACGGCGCGACCGCATCAGAACGGGATGTCGTCGTCCCGATCATCGACGTCGTCGGGCACGGGGACAACCGAGTCATGGTCGACCGACTCTCCGGCGCTCCAATCATCATCATTCGCCTCGCTGACCGGGGGCGTGGCGGCCCCTTCCGAAGCCTCGACGAGGGTGATGTAGATCATTCTTGTTCGGTTCTTTCCCTTCCTGTCGTTATCGATCAGGATCCCATCCGAACGGAGCTGGGGAATGAACTGACTGATCTTTCGCAATGCTCGATTCGCCTTCGGCCACTCTCGCGGACGTGGCCCGTCCGAGTCGGGCCACAGGGCCTCAAGCAACGCTGTCGCGGTGCCCTGCCAGCCGCCGTTTTTCAGGGCAAATTCCTTGACCGCAGCACCAAACGAGTCACTATCGACGATGTCCAGCGCCAGCTCTTCCTGCTGCTGCCAGAAACGCTCCAGAGCACCCTTGGCAACTTCCGCATCCTCGGCCGCGGCGAGGATTTTCCCGAAATCGGCCATCCGAGGAAGCTTCCTACCGGCGACGTGAGGAAGACGCTCAAGCGTATGAACGAGACCGTCGAGCAGAGCCCCGAGGATCTTCGGACGAAGCTGGGTCTTGACTTCTTGGAGGGTCCGCTCGTCGATCCGTTGATCCGGGGGTATGTACTCCAACTCCAATCGGATGATCCGCTCGCCAAGATCCCCCGCGATGGCCCCGGGGTCGATCGATGTGATCAGCACGACGTTCCGAATCGACGAGGTGACGACCTCTCGGTTGGTATAGAGCTTTCGACGCACCAGCGAATCACCCGTCACCGCCTTGCAAAGCAGATCGGACTGCTCAGGGCTGATGGTGCTGACATTGTCGGTCAGCACTCCCCACCGATTCGAAACTAGGTCATGCCATTTGTCTTCATCACGACCCAGGCTGCACAAGGGCGCGGTTGACGGATCGAACAGGCTGAGCAGCATCTCGGCGCACTTGGTCTTTCCCGTTCCTGCCACCCCAGACAGCAGTAGCACCGGGTGCGGGATGTCGGGGACCATGGCCGCCACCAGCCAGCAAATCAGCAACTCGAAGTCCCGGTCAGACACGTTGACAAGCCTTCGAAGGTCCTCGACCGTTCCCCCCGGCACCGGGATCACCAGGGGTGCCGTCAGGGCGTTACGCCTGAACAGCACTGGGGAGCGATCCACGATCTCCCAGCCGAAACCCGGCGTCACGACGATGGCGCGTCCGGTTTCGTCACCGATATCAATGACTACCTGGTCACCGTGCGGTGCCACCCGCAGGTGGAGCCGCTCCTTTCTGCAGTCGCGAAGCTGACCCCGGAGAACCTCCAAGGCGTTGCTGACCGCTGTCTGGCCCACCACCTTGCCATAGAGCTTGTGATACTCCGCGGCCAGGTGCGGCTGGATGCCACCGGTGGACTGGTCGAGCAACACCGCCACGCCGTTCCCGTCGCGGGCGACGGCAAATGGCTCGTTTTCTGTCGACATCCCGAACCGGTACTTCGCCTTGGCGAGTTCGACGATCAGTTCGGCAGCGCCGCGCTTCGGCTTGCCGTCGGCCTTGGACTTCCGGCCATTGGTGGTGTGAGGCGTCTTCTTCATCGCTGCACCTCCTCTCCACCGCACTGGCCCTTCGTGGCGTTGGCTTCCAGCCACTGGGTGAGGGCAGTCAGGGGGTAGCGGACCGTGCGCCGTTTCCCAGATCCCAGCCGTACGCTGGGCACCTGGCCGGTGCGGGTGAGCTGCCAGAGAAACCGCTCTGATACGCCGAGCATCTTGGCGGCCTCGCGCGGCCGGAGGGCCATCGGGAGGCGAGGGTCGGGGGACGGGGTCATAAAACTTCTCCGCGAAAGGTCCGGGGCTTCGACCGTGAAGCCCCGTTACCCAAGCAAAAAAGTTCCAAAACCCGCCGGTCCGCGCGACAACCGACCGCTCCGCGCGACTCCCTAACTATTTGCAGCGAAAAGACTTCGGCTCAGTCCAAAAAAATCGCTGTTTCACTAATTTTCGTTTGGAACAGTGGAACAGCGGTCGCCAGGGAACGGCCGAATGGCGGCAAATGAAGAAGCCGACCACCGACAACCTTCACGGCCCGCTGAACGGCAGCGCCGCGCGTCGGCCAGCGGCCAGTCTTACGCGTTTTCCAGTGGGTACCCGAGGTTCTCCCGCATCGGGGTTTCACCGGCCAGTCGGGCAAGCGTCGCCGATATGTCGCCCTTTAGGCACAACTGCCGGTATCTCCTATACGAGTTGAATTCGCGTTTGAAGAACCGCGATGCGCTCGCTTGACTCAACTGCATTTCTTTGGCGAAGGCTCGGAGGGCGACCGGGTCGCGAGTCGGCCCATGGTCCCTGCTGTAACCGTGATGATGCAGAAGCCCCGCGGCGAACACATCGCGGCTGCTTTCGGGAGAACCGTCCTTCCCCTTTCGCCGCGGCCGGCGGCGTCGCTGCGGGGCTTGGGCTTCCGCGCCGGTTGCCTGGATCACAACTCGTGGCGTTGGGGTTCGAGCAGCTTGAGCCTGCAGGTCGAAGTTGACCTCCATCCTCGGGTACTCCTGATCGACAATCTTTTCGAGAGCGGCGAGGGCGGAGTCGCGGTGAAGCGCTCGCCATGGGCTTTCACCCAAATTCAAAGCTGGTATCGGCGCCCACCCTGCAGGCATTCGGGGGCCAAGAACATCGACCACGTCGGCGACGACACTGCGGAGCGTCGCTTTCAATGCCGCGCGGTTTTCCTCGGCATAGGGGTTTGGAACCTGCCGATCCGGATACGCGGTGACCTCGGCCAGGCGCGATGCGGCGTGCTCTTGGTCGAACGCCTTGACCGCATCGATGACAAGCCGACCTCGCTCTTTCAGGAACTTGCAGACATCCAGTATTCGGATGCGCTGGAGTGTGGCCTGAAAATCGGCCAGTTTGACGGACTGGTTGGCCGCTTCAGACAACACGCGTGCCCTTGCCTCCTGCGAATACACCTCGGAAACGGTCTTGGCGGTTGACATCTCATCTCCCTTCCTTGGGTAACGTGGAAATCAATCTGAGACCCCCAAAACCAGCAAGCTCGCTGTCTGGTGGTCAGCCTGGCCGAGATCGCCGTGAACGCGACCGAAAGTCATGCTCGACGGCGCGACATGGCTGTACAGAGTGCCACATGTCGCTCGACTTTACCACTCGGAGAAATCGCGGGTCGGAGGAGGCAATGTCAGACGGCTGCGGTCGCCCCCAGTCTCGGTAATGCGGATCCCGCGCACCGCAAGTTCGAGCCGCCAACGGGGGCCTCCCCGAACCTATCGACGGCTCCGGAGGTAACGAGTACGGCTGGCGAATAAGCACTCGTTTGCCGCGAAATAGGCGCCGACGGTGTCTCCGGAAACCTTCAGCGTGTCTGGGGCGCGGCGCCTACGGCCGTCTCCGGCCCGACTGGGGCACCTGCTCCCAGACTTTGCGCTGTCCTGGCGCGGGATTTCCGTGCTGGCTGACACTCGGCTCCGCAGAAAAACGCCCTTTCCTGCCCCCACCTTCGCGGCTCGTCAGCTCTCGCCGGCGGCGGGCGGTGCCGGGTCGTGCGGCTCGTCGTCCTCCTCGAAGCCCGTCGGCACGGCAGTCAGCCTTCGCCGGTGCACGACCGTCCCGCGGCGGAACCGGATCTTCGGCACCTTCCGCCCCTCACCGGTCCAGTACAGGGCAGCCGGCGACGCCGCTCGGAGATGCGGCACGACCTCGATCGACTTGCCGACGTGCCACCCGTGGTTCCCGCGTCGTCGAGCCTTCTCGACCAGGGCCGGATCGAGCGTCCTCTCGTACTTCTGCTCGTCGTCCTTCAGCACCACCGGCTCGACGATCTGCGGATCGTCCGCCATCACGCACAGCGTGCAGACGATCCGGGCGACCGCCTGCACGATCTCCATCGGGTAGATCAGCCCCAACTCGGTACTCGGGTGGGCGGGGATCTTTTCGAACGACCACTCGATCGAATGCCCCTCGACGCACACCAGGTGCTTGTACATCAGCCGCCGCAGCACACCGGGACCGTCGGCCGCCACCGGCTGCCCGAGCATGTCCTCCCCGGCGTCGATCCAGAACGTCAGCCCACGCACGGTCTCTGGTGGCTCTTCACCCTCCCGGACCAGCACGGCCGGTGCACCGGGACGGGTGTCATGGGCCAGCCGCGAGTTTTCGCAGAGGACCGTCCTGACGCTCCACGTGTGCCCTCCATGCTCCCACTGCAGCGGGTTACCCGTCTTCGGGAACCGGAGCAGGAGCCGGTCGAGCGGCAGCGTGAATAGCGACGCGTCAGCGTCGAGCTTCAATCGCGACAGGGCGGGAAGCAGGCTCGGCCAGAGGTTGTAGTAGGGGCGGCCGGCGAGCGACCAGTCGCGTTCCAGGTTCAACAGCGACGGCGTGAACGGGTCCACTTCCTCCAGCCGCCGGCCCGTCGACGCCAGCGTCCGCGAGGCGATCTGCGACAGGTACCAGGCGTAGAACGGCCCCACCTCCACCGCCTTCACCTCGCGGCGCAGCTCGGGTTGGGACTTGGCCCACTGGTGGTGCGTGAAGTAGTCCCAAAACTGCATGGTGGGGCTTGGTCTGAGGGGGCCGCGTTGGTCAAACGCCCGATTCTGGCCGGAAAACGGGTCCCGGCCAACTTCCCACCCTGCTTGGATTTTTCCGAAATCGGGACCAAGGCTGTCCACCTCGTCTGCTTCACTGTCCAGATCCGGGAGCAGTTTCCCGGGACCTGGAGACGCGACGATGGACGGCGACTGGCACTACGCCCGTAACGGCAGCCGATATGGACCAGTTCCTCGGGAGCGGCTCAAGAAGCTCGTTACCGACGGCTGGCTCCAACCCGACGACCTGGTATGGACCGCGGGCATGAAGCAGTGGGTCCGGGCCGGCGATCAGGACTGGCTCTTCGGCCCCCGGCTGCCGCGCCAACTTCACGAGGTCCTTTCGCCGCTGGCCGTCGGCCAACCGACCCCCAAGCCCAAGTCTTCCCCCTCCAAGAAGCCGAACCCGGCACCCGCTTCCCCGCTCATCGACTGGGACAACATCGCTCCCCGGCATCTCGTCGCCGCGTTCGGTGCGTTCATCACGCTGCTGGGATTGGCGTTCACGATCATCGCCCACACGTCGTTCTCGCTGGCGTTCACCGTCGCCGGAATGGTCCTCGTGATCGCCGGGCTGTCGGTCGAGTTCGCTCAGCTGTTCCAGGAAGCCATCGGCAACAGCCGCTCGGCTCTCGCCCGCCGCCGCAAGCTCCCCGACCGCTTCGAGGGCCCCAAGCCAGCGGATCGCGAAGCTGAGCCGTTACCAACCGTGAAGCCGGCTGCTGCCGAGCCGACGCCGGCCGCCAGCCCGGTCGCGGTACCGTCGGGGGGCAGCGTCACGATCATCAACCAGATGCCGGTGCAACGATGGAGCCCGGGGGTGGCCGCCGTCCTCACGTTCTTCATCCCGGGCCTCGGCCAGATCTACAAAGGCCAAGTGATCAACGGCATCGTGTGGTTCTTCCTCGTGACGATGGGTTACGCCGCCCTCATCCTCCCCGGGCTGATCCTTCACTTCTTCTGCATCATCGGGGCGCTCAGTGGCAACCCCTGGACCGAGAGCAAGACGACCGTCGTGCGGCAGTAGCGCGGCAGGGGGGAAACGCCCCCAGAGGTGCAGAGACGGGAGCGATCCGCCATGCTTGTCCCCGCCGATCACGTGCTGGAAGGGCCAGCCTCGATCCGGGGTGGGTGGATCCGGGCAGGGGGCCGAATCTCGAGGAGATCCGAACCCTGCTCGCCGTGTCTGGCCGCGACGAGATCCTGCGAGACGATGCTGGACACGCCGACGTGATCGGGTTCGGCTGACACCGCGAGCTGCATGGAGAGCGACCGATGCTCATCGAAGTCCGCGAGTTCTGCCGCCGCGTCGAGGGGGATCTGGCGGGGCTCATCGACGAACTCCAGGACCTCACCGGTCGCTATGGCCAGCAGGAGCGGCGGGCCTGGGAACGGTCGCTGCCCAAACTCTCGGTCATGCTCGCCCGACCGCAGCTCGCCCCGCTCCACCTGCACCTTGGCGATTCGGCGGGAATGGCGATCGAGTACCGCCTGCCGGCGTCGTCGTCCTGGTGCGATGCGGTGCTCCTCGGTCGCGGACCGGACGCACCCGCGGTCGTGATCATCGAGATGAAGGACTGGGACACGGCTGGGGACCGGCCCGGCCCGCGAGAGTCGCTCATCGAGCACCGCGGCTCGCTCGTCCTCCACCCGTCTGACCAGGTGCGCGGCTACACCGAATACTGCCAGCTGTTTCACTCGGCGGTACTGACCGACCGGGCGGCCGTCGCCGGCTGTGTCTACTTCACGCAGAGGGCTGATCTGGAGCCGTATCGCGGTGGCCCCCATGCGACGCTGGCCGCTCACTATCCGCTGTTCTCCAACGCCCCTGCCGATGTCGAGGGTGGGCTGGTGCCGTTCATCGCCTCGCGGCTGACGACACCCGACCGGGAGTTCGCCGAGCGGTTCGAGCACGGCACCTATCAGCAGGACCGCAACCTGATCCATCAGGTCTCGTCAGCGATCAGGAAGTCCACGAGCCCGGCGTTCGTGCTGCTCGACGAGCAACGCCGGGGATTCGAGGAGTGCATGCGGGCGATTGACCGGCTGCTGGCGTCGGCGGATCCGACCGAGAAGCTGGCCGTGATCATCGAGGGCCCACCGGGATCGGGGAAATCGGTCATTGCCGCACAGCTCTGGGCGGCGCTGGCCGGTGACACGCGCATCGGAGGGCCGATCGTCGTGACGACCACCACGGGATGTCAGAGGAGCAACTGGGAAGCTCTCTTCAAGTCGACGGGCAGGGCGGTAGCCAAAGGCATCGTCAAAGGAGCCAACAAATACAATCCCGGGCTGTATGGGGCACGGGTAAAAGCTGACCGGCTGTCGGGCGACACGATCACGATCGCAAGCTGGCGGGAAAACCTGAAGCACCACGCGGCCCGCGGCAGACGTAACCGTGCCCCCGACAACTCGTTCGCCGTCTCGATCGTCGACGAGGCACATGCCCTCATCGATCCCACGGCCCCGAACGCCGAAGGCGTGTCGCCATCCGGTTGGTCGATGCACGCCGGCCCGCAGGCCTGGCACATCATCCGTGCCTCGCGGGTCAGCATCTTCCTGATGGACGGCGAGCAGAGCTACCGCGACAACGAGACCACCACCCCAGACCGGATCGCAGACTACGCCCGGGAACAGGGCGTGGCCGACGTCGAGGTGATCAGCCTGGCCGACCAGCAGTTCCGCTGCGGTGGCTCGACGGAGTACGTGAAGTGGATGGAGGACACGCTCCAGCTCGGGCCGCCCGATCGTCCGACGGGCCTCGCGTGGCGACGGACGCCAGCTAATCCGAAGGGGCGATTCCTCTTCGAGGTCGTCGACAGCCCAGTGGATCTGGATGACGCGCTGCGGAGCCACGTCGGTGAAGGGCGGTCGGTACTCCTCGCCGCCAACTACGCCCGGAAGTGGAAGACCAAGAAGCTCCCGCGGCCCCACTCGGTCGCCCCCGAGGAGATGGACTTCCACATTCCGCTACCTGGCACGAGCCCCGTCCGCCACTGGAGTCGGATCTGGAACTACGCTCCGAAAGAGGACTACTCGCTGTTCATCCAGCGGCCGGCCGGCACGGCGATCCATGCCGATCCACTATGCGAGGTCGGCTGCCCGTATGTCGTCCGTGGATTCGACTTCGACTACCTGGGATTGCTGTGGCTCGGGGACCTGGTCCGTCGCGGGGACCGCTGGCAGCATCAGCTGTCACACATCCACGAGACGGGCTGGAGGAAGACAATCTCCGGTGCCAAGAAAAAAGGCCGGCGACTCCCGGAACCCGAGGCGATCGACAAGCTCGTCCACCGACTGAAACGGGGTTACCGGATCCTCCTCTCCCGGGCGGTACGGGGCGTCTACGTCTGGGCCGAGGACGCCGAGACTCGCGAGTACCTCCGGACGCGACTGAGGGGCGAGTGATGGACGCGGTACCACTGCGTGCAACGCCGGGCCCGACTGCGGGCCACCACTTTTCGTCGTTGCAGACTTGCCCGCACAAGGCATGGTCCGACTACTTCCTGCCGGGGAATCTCAAGGCCGAGCCACCGGGATTCCTGCTGGCGATGCAGCGAGAGGGACTGGCACACGAGGAAGCGATCTGCCAAGCACTGTTTCCCGGGGCGGTGCGGATCCCCGAGCGGCTGGCTGGTGAAGAGCGGCAGCGACAGACGATCGCGGCGATGCGGACCGGCGCTCCGGCGATCCTCCAGGCCTACCTGTCTGCCGAGGGGCGGGTCGGGATCGCCGACGTCCTCGAACTGGTCGGCCTTGCCACCGAGTCGCCGACCGGATTTCTCTACCGGGTCGGTGAATTCAAGCGGGCCCAGAAGCTGATGGTGGCCCACGTCCTCCAGGCGGCGTGGTACGCCGAGCTGCTCGGCGGCATCCAGGGGCACTCGATCACGGAAGTGTTTTTCGTGCTTGGTGATGGCTCCCGTCTCACTGTCCCCCTTGCCGAGACGAGCACTATCTTCGCCGCCCAGAAGATCCTGCTCGACAAGCTCCGCACCCCCGCCGCCCGTCCCGGGCCGCACCTCTGCAAGGCGTGTCTTTCCTGCCCGTGGCGGAGCGTGTGCATCCCGGAGTTGATCGCGGCCGAGCACGTATCGCTGCTCCCCGGGATCAGCCGCGTGACTGCCGAGCGGCTGCGAGACGACCATGGCATCACCCGGTGGCCGCAGCTCGGTGCCGCTACCAACCAGCAGCTTCAGGACTACGGCATCGCTCCTCGAGACTGGCCCCATCTCCGCGCCGCCGCCTCGCGGCTTTACGCCGGCCAGGCCGTGACGCGCCAGCCGCTGAACCAGGCGACGCTACGGGGATTGAGTGCGATGTCGATCGAGTTCGGATCATCCCCAGTCGGCTCGCCAGGCACGCCGCCGCCACCGGAAGCCGTCTGGCTGGAGAATCCCGATGCCGCCCCGACGCGGATCGGTATCGCTGCCGATGGGACGACTGATCTCACACCGGTCACCGCCCGAAACCCGGTCGTCGTCTACGGGACCACCGAGCTGGCTGTCACGCATCGGCTGCTCCGTGCAGCAGGTGCCCCGGGCCCGCAGGTGATCGACCTGCTTGCCCTGATCGAGGACGTCGTCCATGCACCGCTGCGGGGACTGGAGCTGGGGCAGGTGACCGAATACGTCCGACCGTCACTGCGGAGTCCTGCCGATGGGCCGGGCCGGCTTGCCGCGATGCGGGCGGTCATCAACTGGCTTGCCGGCGACGGCGGGACGGCTGCCTGATGGATGTCGCGAGCCTCCAGGACTTCCTCCGCCGCGAACGCCAGGCCAATCGGGCCGAGGCCGCCCTCACCGCGATGCTCGCCGAAGAGGCGCTGATCGACCGCGGCGAGTGTCTGGTCGACCTTGCGATCACACGCCGGCAGCGGGGAGCCGTCGTTCTTGCCTGCCCGGTCAACGAGTCACGGTTCCGGCCGGGCACACGACTCGATCTGGTCTGCGGTGGGTCGCGGCTGTCTGGCGTGATCACCGACATCACCGAGCGGGGCCTGCTGCTCCACCTGCGGGTCGAGCGGAGCGTCGATGCCTTGCCCACCGGTCCATGGACAGCCCGCGAGTCCGACATCGACTTGTCGTTCCTCGTGAGCCAGTGCCTGGCGAGGCTCCAGCCCGGGGCCCCAGGGTGGTCATTCTTCAGCACGCTGGCCGGCGGAGAGCCGCTGTCTCGGCCGGTCGCCACGCTGCCTGGTTCCACGACCGCGGTCATCGACCAGGTCATCGCCGATGCCGGTCGCACGCTCGACTCGTCGCAGCGGGTGGTGCTCGATCACTGTGCCGCCCTGCCAAGCGTGTATGGCATCCAGGGGCCACCGGGCACGGGCAAGACCATGGTTCTCGCTCTGGCCGCGGAGACGCTCGCCCGCCTGGGGCGGCGCGTGATGGTCGTCGCCCCGACCCATCAGGCGGTCAACAACGCCCTGTCGGCGATCCACGGCTTCTTCCCAGGTCGACCGCTGGTGAAGGTCGGCGACGAGCTGCGTCGCGAGTCGCTTGCCGACGCGATTCCCTGTCGCCCCGTCCGTGAAGCCACCCAAGGCCTGCCACCCCGCCAGCACCAGGAGCTGATCGTGGGAATGACATTCGTGTCGGCCCTCCACAACCAAGCCCTGCGATCGAGCGGCCTGGTGCCCAACGCCGTGCTGATCGACGAGGCGGGGCAGCTGCCGCTGGTGCAGGGCGCGTGCGCCGGGCTGTTTGGCGCCGGGGTGACGCTGCTCTTCGGTGACGATGCCCAGTTACCCCCGGTGTTTGCGGCTGACGTGGCGGAGGATCCGCTGGCAGTGTCGCTCTTTCAGCGACTACGGCAGGCCCATCCGGCGCTCATCGCCCGGCTCAACACCACCTACCGCATGAACGGCCCGCTCTGTGGGATCACCGCGGCGGAGTTCTATCCCGGGGGCGAGGAGCCGCTGCGGCCGTGCCCGACCGTCGCGGGGAATCGGTTCACGCTGGTTGGGGCCGAGTTGCCCGAGGGTCTGCCGCCAGAGGTGGTGTCAGCCGAGCCGTCGCTTGTCTGGCTGCAAACACCCGACGTGCACTCCCGGCAGGCAAACGACTGGGAGGCCGAGGCAATCGCACGCGTCCTGGCTCATTGCCTGCACCATGGCAAGACCGTGCGGGACGTGGCCGTGGTGACGCCGTTTCGCAAACAGGCGGCCCTGATCCGACAGCGGATTCAGCGGCTTCTCCCAGCCGATGCGGACCTGCCGATCGTCGACACCGTCGAGCGGGTGCAGGGGCTGACGGTAGACCTGATCGCCATCTCGCTGGCGGCGAGCGATCCCGACTTCGTCACGGGCGTGGCGGGGTTTTTGTTCTCGCCGAACCGGCTCAACGTCGCGATCAGCCGGGCACGGACGAAGGTGATCGTCGCCTGTAGCCCCATGCTGCTGGAGGTGGTGCCGGCCGACTACGCAGCATTTCGGGGCCGGGAAAGCCTGCGGCGGGTGCTCGAAGGATGTCGCGAAAGCTGATCGAACGGTGCTAGAGCCGTCAGTTTTCCAGTCGACGCAACGCACTGATCGCCTCGATAGCCCGCTCCGATCCGCCGAGTGCGGCAACAGCCTTCTTTGCCGCCACCAGCTCGTCGACGGAGATGGGGCTGGATCCGGTAGAACGCTTTGCTGCCGCCGTCTTGATCGTCGCCGAGGAGTTACCGGCCGACTTCTTGCGTCGGCGGAGCGGCCGAAAGCCCATCCCCTTGAGCACGAGGCTCACGAGCGTAGGCGTGACCGTGATGCCCTTGGCTCCAAGCTCAGCGGCGATCACGCTCGGCCGGGGCTTGATCCCCTTGGCCTTCATGCCGCTTGCGACCTTGCGGATCTCGGCGGAGCGGTTGATGTCCTTGGGAGCGGCTTTCTTCGAAGGCTTACCAGGTTTCTTGGAGGCGGTCTTCGGTGCCGACTTGGGCTTCTTCGGCGGCTTGGCAGGAGTGGGAGCGGCATCGGAAGGAACGGGAGCGGTTATGTCGGCGGCCATCGTGAATCTCCGGTGATCAGGCAGACGGTAAGGTAACTCAGAGGATCATAGTTACGGCGCGTGGCTGATGATAGGAGCTGGGATGGTTATGGGCGATGCCGAGCCGGAGCTACACCGTCTTGAACCATTCCGGGTCCACTGTGACCTGCTCGATGGTTGTGGTCGTGACCCCCAGGGCAAGTTCCTTGAGCTTGGTGGTCAGCTCTTCCCCGTCGATGAGGTCAATCGGGGTCGCACCATCCCTGCACGCCTCCGCCTTGGCGTCCTTGGTGAAGACCCCCGTCGTGATGAACAGGCCCTTGTCTCCCTTTCCGACCATCGCTCCGCGGAGGTGCCGGGTTTTGATGAGGCGGATCGACAGACTACCCCTCGCCGTCTACGGGTTCGAGCCGTCCCAAGGCCCGAAAATCTGTCGCCTAGACCGGATTTTCCATCGGGAAAAGAAGCCATTTCGAAAATCGGGACCAAGCGGCTGTGTTGGTTTTCAAGGGGGGCATGGTGCAGGTCATGCTTCCGAAGAAGGCAGTTCCAGGAGAGAGGGATGTCACGGAGCCAGGGTCGCCAGCCGAGGCCCCCACATCTCATCGCTTCGCAGCATGGCATTGAGGATGACGAGGAGCTTCCGCATGCACGCCGTGAGCAC
>Ga0194134_10005165_pt1 | contig 12551 bp, 10 predicted proteins | sample TA2KigOff0mmetaG_FD_148602 | JGI IMG/M metagenome (GOLD analysis project Ga0194134, IMG submission 148602) | Freshwater microbial communities from Lake Tanganyika, Tanzania - TA2015056 Kigoma Offshore 0m | ecosystem: Environmental > Aquatic > Freshwater > Lake | place: Tanzania: Lake Tanganyika... | reverse complement strand
CCCTGCTGCGCGCCGCGGCGGCCAGCCCACGCAGGGAGCTGCGCCACAACTGGGCCTGGTGCGAGCTGGAAGGGACGGACGTGGAGGCGCTGCGCCCCGCGGCAGCCGCCCTGCTCCACCTGGCGGACATGCTGCTGGAGGTGTCCCGCGAGCTGTCCCTGCAGGCCGCCACGGACCGGGGCGCGGGGCGCGCGCAGGAAGTCCCCTTGTCCTCCCGCCGCTTCTTCGCCCCCGCGCCGCCGGTGCCCCCCGCGGATCCACGGCTCGCGGCGCTGCACCGGCTTGCCCGCGCCCACCTGGCCTGGCACCGCCCGGCCCGGGAGCTGGTCCCGCTGCTGGTGGAGGCCGGGGCCACCTCCCCCCTGGAGGCGCGCGGCGTGGCCAGCGCGGTGCTCTGGGAGCGCGCTTTGTCGGACCGAGAGCGCTGGCCGGACGCGGTGGCGTGGGGCGGCGGGGTGGCCGCGTGGCTCTGCTGGACGCTGCTGCTGGCCGCCGGCCCCGCCTCCGCCCTGGACCGCGAGCGCTGGGCGGGGCTCGTCTTCCTGCTCGCCTCCACCGTCACCGGGCTGGGCCTCGCCCGGCAGGCCTGGCGCGTCCGGCTCACCCCACCTGCCGGACGCTGACGCTGCCGTCCACCCGGAAGCAGGCCTCGTAGCCCGGCAGCCCCGCCGCCAGGGCCCCCAGCGTGGCAGCCATCTGCTGGCCGGCCAGGCGCGGCACCTCCGCCTGCAGCGCCGGCAGGTGCGCCGCGGTGAGCCCTGGCACCACCCGCGCGTGCACCAGGAAGTCCAGGTACTGCACCCGCTGCCAGGCGGCCACCTGCGGGTGGTTCACGAACAGCTGGTGGCTGCCCACGCGCGGGGACACGAGCGGCACCGAGGTGAACATCCACGGCTGCTCTTCCAGGGTGACGTTCAGCGCCCCGTGCTCGTCGTGCTCACCGGAGAGTGTCACCCACTCCACCTCCGGCGCCCCCGCCATCCGCAGTTCGTGGAGCACCCGCAGGAAGTCCTGCGCCAGCCCGGCCGCACCCCGTACGCCTCCGCGTGGGTGACCAGCCGCTTCACGTGGCCGCAGCCCAGGTGGGCCGGCTGCGCGAGCAACGCGGCCAGTGCCGCCCGGGGCGGTTGGCGGAGGAACGCGCGCCACGCCGCATTGTCCTGGACATCCTTGCAGTGGGCGCGCAAGGCTTCGCCCGCCTCCACCGCCGCGCGCAGCGCATGGTCCGCGTGCGCGTCCGCGTGCAGGCAGAAGCGGCCAAAGGTGTCCAGGTCCACCTGCAGCAGGTGGCGCAGCGTGTCCGGGGTGAAACGGACCGGGGCCACCTGCTCCACCGCCGCCAGCGCCTTCAGCTGCGCCACCTCCTTCAAGTCCATCCAGCAGCTGCCGGGCAGTGCCCCGCGCCAGCCCTGGCCATGACGACTCCCCCTCGCGATGGACTGCCGCTCCCCATCACGGGGCGGCGGAAAGGACCTGGTCCAGCAGCGCCCCGGCGCGGTCCGCCACGGTGGGGGCCGCGGTGGCCAGCACCGCCTGCGCCTGCTCGTGGTCGAAGTTCACGTAGACGGGGAAGTCCAGCGCGTCCGCCGCGGGCTCCGCCCCGGGCCTGCCCGCCGTCAGCCGCGCGCGGGCCTGCCACCGGTACCGCCCCTGGAGGTGGCTGAAGAACTCCGCGTCCAGTTCCACGAGCAGCAGCAGCTCGCCCGCTCCGGCCTGCCGCGCCAGCTCCGCGAAGCGCTTGCCGCTCTCGCGCACCCGGCCAAACCCGGCCTCGAGCGGCTGCAGCGGCACCTCGCGGGGCTGGAGGTTCCGCCGGGAGAGCGCCGCCTCCACCGCCGCCTTCAGCTCGACGGGAGGCCCTTGCACGCCCGCCTCCCGCGCCCCGTCCACCACGTACAGCACGGAGATGGGCCGGGGCTCTGCGAGCCTCACCTCGGGCACCCGCTGGATGCACCCCGCCGCAAGCCACATCGCCGCCCACGCACCGGCCAGCCACAGTCCGCGCCGCATCAGAACCACCCCTCCGCTTCAATGGAGACCACGTGGTGCCAGTGCCGCTCCGGGCCACGGAACAGGTTGGCCTCGTCCAGGCTCTCCACGAAGCCGCTGCCAAACGCCGCGTGGACGTTGCTGTACTGCGCCCCGTACAGCAGCCGCAGGGACGGCCGCGTGTAGATGCCGCGCCCTGCCGGGTTGAACACCACGCCTCCCTTCAGTTGGTACGTCTCCCGCACCCGCGCGTCACCGTACTCCAGCCCCCGCGCGTCCGACACGCCGCGTGCGGACTGGAACACCGAGTCCACGTGCAGGCGGTAGAGGTTGCCGTTGCGCGACTCCTCGCGCGCCGCGGACCCCTCCAGCAGCAGGTGCACCGTGGACGTCAGGTACAGCTGCCCACGCACCACGGTGCTGTAGAAGGTGCGGTTGGCCTCGCTCGCCCGCACGCGGTCGTCCAGGTCCACGTGGTGGCCGAACAGCAGCCCCCAGTTCACGTCCAGCACGTCCGGCAGCACCCGCAGCTGCAGCTCGTTGCCGGCGTTCAGCTGGTAGCGCTCGTCGGTGAAGTTCGTCACGTGGATGCTGAAGGTGCGCCCCGCCACCTGCTCCGTCACCGGCGCGTCCGGGTGGAGGCGCAGGAAGTTCACGAAGAGGTTGTTCCACCGCACCGGCCCGAAGCCGCCGAAGCCCAGGTACCCCACCAGCTTGAAGCTCTCCGCGCGCGCCGCGTTGGGGGCGGGGAACAGCCGGTCCAGCGTGGGGTTCGCCTCCAGGAAGCGCAGGGCCACCTCGCGCCGGGCGTAGTCCTCGTACGAGATGCCCGGCGTCTGGTAGGCCGCGCGGCGGCTGCCTGCCACGTGCGGCTCCGCCATGAGCTGCCCCCCCACGCCCACCTCCAGCCGCCCCGGCAGCGCGCGCCACCGGACGTTGCCGCCCACCGTGGGCACCGCCTGGTAGCCGGACGCCCCGCGCAGGAAGAAGCCGCTGTCCCCCACCGCCACCACCGCCTCGAAGCGGGGACGGTTCACGCGCGCGGACAGCCCCACCGTCTCGAAGAACAGGTCCGAGGGGCGCATGTCGTACAGCCCGAGGTCCCCGAAGTAGGTGTGCAGCGTGCCCAGCTGCCACACCACGCCGTCCAGCAGCACGTTCCCCGCGCGCACGTACAGCTGGCTCATGCGGTACTGCGTGAGCGAGCCGTTGAAGACGTCCGTCCCCTGGACGCTGCCCCCCTCCACCTTGGCGTGCACTGCCGCCCAGGGCTCGAACCGCCCGGGGGCGTCCTGGAGGATGTCCAGCTTCGCCTCCAGCGCCGCGTAGGGCCCCTCGTTCAGCAGCCGCCCGGAGAGGTTCCACAGCCCCAGCCGCCCGTCCCCGCCCTGCAAGTCCGGCCGCGCCATGACGCGGAAGTAGCCGCCCAGCGTGAAACGCTCTCGCGGGGCATCCGCGCGCGCGGGGAGCGCGGCCAGGGCCAGCAGCACGGCCAGCGACAGCCGGTGCGCGCCCATCACTTCGCCTCCAGCACGACGATGGACTTGCCCTTCACCCCGTAGGTGCCGCCGTTGATGGGCTCGGGGGCGTCGAGCGAGACGTTGTAGCTGCGGCGCCTCGGCCCCGGGTTGCTGGAGAGGTAGTCCGTGTCGAAGTACTTCTGGGTGTCCACCACGCGCACCCAGTTGCGGCCGGTGGGCAGCGTGAAGCCCACCTCGTTCTCCGCCAGGTTGAACAGCAGGGCCAGTTCGGGACCGCGCGTGCGGTCGTAGAAGTGCACCATCACCGCCTTGCCCTTCCAGTCCACCCCTTCCGTGTTGACCGGGCTCTTCCAGGCGAACGGGGCGGAGCTGCCGTACTGCTCGGGCGCCAGCGCGTAGGCGTGCTCGCGCCGGAAGCGGGTGAGCTGGGCCACGAAGTCCTTCATCCGGTGACGCTCGTCGGACGCCTCCCACGCCCCCCAGTCAAACCAGTTCCACGCGTTGTCCGCGGACGTGGTGTAGGCGTTGTTGTTGCCCAGCTGCGTCCGCATCCACTCGTCCCCGCCCAGGATGAGCGGGGTGCCCTGGCTGAGCAGCATGGCGGCGAGCGAGGTGCGCACCATCTGCCGCTTCATCCCCTCGTCTCCCCAGTCCCGGGAGTGGTTGTTGGTCTCTCCCGAGTCCGGGTCACAGAAGGGCGAGTACGGGGAGTCGCAGCAGATCTGGTTGAGCGGGCTGCACTGGTTGCGCTTCCGGTCGTAGCTGAACAGGTCGTAGAGCGTGAAGCCGTCGTGCACCGTGATGAAGTTCATGGAGTGCACCGGGCGCCGCCCGTTCCAGCCGAAGACGCCGGCGGAACCGGTGAAGGCCTCGCCCAGCCCCGGCTGGTCCCTCTGCCACCCGCTGCCGTTCCAGTACTCGCCGCCGATGTTGAACGGCTTCTCCACGTTCTTCTGCTGGCCCCAGTCCCAGCCGCGCTCGTTGAGCATCTGCCGCCAGGTGTCCCGGAAGTGGGCGTTCCACTCGCCCCAGCCCTCGCCCGGATCGCTCTTGCTGGCCGGGAAGCCGCCCAGCCGGAAGCCCACCAGGTCCCACGGCTCGGCAATGACGCGCGTGTTCCACGCGTTGAGCACCGGGTCCTCCACGATGTCCGCGAGCACCGACGTCTCCGGGGCCCAGCGGTTGTAGTCCTTGTCCGCCTCCCCGAGGATGGGCGCCAGGTCGAACCGGAAGCCGTCCACGTGCAGTTCCTCCACGTGGTACCGCAGGCTGTCCAGGATGAGCTGCCGGAACGGCTGCGCGTTGCACCGGGTCATGTTCCCCACGCCGGTGTTGTTCCAGTAGTCCTGGTTGTCCGGGGAGAGCGCGTAGTAGGCGTGGTTGTCCAGGCCGCGGTACGAGTAGATGCTCGTCACCTCGCGCTCGTCCAGGTTGACGATCTGCGAGTCGAAGTCCGGCGTGGGCGACTGCTCGATGCGGCTGCGCCACAGCCCGCCCTCGCCGGTGTGGTTGTAGACCACGTCGACGATGACCTCGATGTCCCGCTTGTGCAGCTCCTCCACCATCCACTTGAACTCGTCCGTCACCTCGTTCCAGCGCTGGCGCGAGGCGTAGGACAGCTCCGGGGCGAAGAAGTTGAGGGACATGTAGCCCCAGTAGGTGCCGTCCAGCGGCTTCTCGTGGATGGGCAGCAGCTCCACCGCCGTCACCCCAATGGACTTGAGGTAATCCGCCTTCTCGCCGAAGCCGCGGTAGGTCCCCGGGTGGGCCACGCCGGAGGCGGCGTTGGCGGTGTAGCCCTTGGCGTGCACCTCGTAGAGGACGAGGTCGCTCCACCGGTGGCCCGGCGTGCCCGGGTCCTTGCGCCGCTCGCGGTAGGCCGCCTCCTCCGCCCCCCACGCGTACTCGCTGCGCAGCACCACGCACTTGGCAGACGCCCCCCAGGTGCTCTCGGCCCGCCCGGGGCCGGACGCCAGGCTCCCGCGCGACCAGTCGTGGTCCCGGTGGATGGCCTTGCAGTACGGGTCCTGCAGGAGCTTGTTGGGGTTGAAGCGGTTGCCGCCTGCGTCCACGTCCGCCTTGAAGCCGAGCGTGCTGCCGGGGAGCCACGCCGGGTCGTAATCCCAGTTGGGACCCCAGGCCACGTAGCCGAAGTGCTGACCCGGCCCCACCCCCTCCACGTAGAGGTTCCACACGTTCCCCAGCCGCTCCATGGGGAAGCGGCGGGCCGGCAGCTCGGACTCCGGGTCCTCGAAGAGCAGCAGCTCCATCCGGGTGGCCCGCTCGGAGTAGACGGCGAAGTTGACGCCCTGCTCCAGCAGCGTGGGCCCCATGTGGCGGAGCCCCTGGACGTCCTCCGCCTTCAACGAGGGGCCCACCGGCTGGGTGGCGTACATGCGCACGCCCGCGGAAGGACCACAGGCGAGCATCAGCAAACAAAGGATCGGTCCTGCGCTTTTCATGGCGAGCTGCTCACTAGCAGCGGAGAGCAAACGAGGACAAGCTGGGGGGGGCACATCGTGGACACGCGCATTGCCTACATCACGGACGTGGAGGGCCAGTGGGAGCGGCTCGCCTCGTTCGCGCGGGGAAACCCGTGGGTGTCACTGGACGGGGACGCGCTGTGCCTGGCGCCCGGGGTGAGGCTCGTCTTCGGCGGGGACGCCATGGACCGGGGTCCGGCGGGCAGGCGCGTGCTGGCGGCGCTCCTGTCCGCGCACGCGCGCCACCCGGGGCAGGTGGTGCTGCTCGCGGGCAACCGGGATCTCAACAAGCTGCGCCTCACCCGCGAGCTGTGCGGCCACCCGCCCGCGCGGATGCCCCCGGAGGTATGCGCCACCTCCCGCGGGGAGCAGCTGAAGTGGATCTTCAGGCACACCATGGGGGCCGGCGCCGCCTTCGAGCACCGCCGCGCGGAGCTGCGCGCATGCGGACTTGGGGCGGGTGCGGACGACGACGTGGTGGACAGCTTCGCCGAGGACGTGGCGCCGGGGGGGCTCGTGCGCCGCTACCTGGACGCGGCCGTGCTCGCGCACCGCGAGGGGGGCACGCTGTTCGTCCACGGCGGGGTGACGGAAGAGAACCTGGGGCGGGTGCCGGGGCTGGAGGGCACCTGCACGGTGGGCGGCTGGCCGGGTGAGCTCAACGGCTGGTACCGGGCGCAGCTGGCGGCGGTGGCCGCGGGTGCACAGGACGCCGAGGGCCGCCCGGCGTGGTTCCAGCTGATGGCCTACCAGGCCCCCGTGCCCGGCACGCGGTGGAACCAGCAGAGCGTGGTGTACGGGCGGACCGCGGACGGGGACAACAACCCGCACCTGCCCGACGCGTCCACGCGCGAGCGACTGCTGGGCGAAGGCATCCACCGCGTGGTGGTGGGCCACACGCCCAACGGGGACACTCCCTCCGTCGTGCGCGAGGGCGGCTTCGAGCAGCTGGTGGCGGACACCTCGCACGCCCGGCTGGAGGAGGGCGCGCAGCTGTACCTGGAGGAGACGCGCTTCCGCGTGGAGGGCTGGACGGTGCTGGACTCGGGCGAGCGGCGGCGCGTGGCGTTCTCGCTCGCGCGCGGCGAGGAGTCGCCCATTGGGCGCCGGCTGCCCTCCACCGGTGAGCTGGTGAAGGGCCAGCTGGAGGGCGGGGACTACCTGCTGTTCAAGTACGGCGCCGGGTACGCCGCGTTCCAACGGGCGGTGCCGCCGGTGCTGCCCGGCGTGGAGGGCTTGTCCGGCTGACGGCCGGGAAAGACCGGCGTGGTCGGCATGCGCAGCGAGCTCGAATACGAGGACGCAGCCACGCACCGGCGGCGCAGTCTGCAGCCCGTATTCCCCCGGGACGCGGACTCGGCCTCGGGACGCGTCTCGGTGCTCGCCCCGCTCGGCTGCGCGCTGATGGGGCTGCGTGCGGGGCAGGAAATCCGCTGGCAGATGCCTGAAGGTAAACGGCGCCTGCGCGTCCTCTCCGTGGACCGGCACGCCGGCGCCACTTGAAACGTCCGGCGCTCCCCGCGGCGCGCAAGAAGACGGCGCGGACTGGCAATGAGTCGCCGCGCCCCATTCCGCGCTAGACTGCTTGCCCCGTGTCCGACGTCCAGCTCACCAACATCCACAAGTCCTTCGGTATCACCCGCATCGTCAAGGGGGTGGACCTCCATGTCCGCTCCGGCGAGTTCCTCGTCATGGTGGGACCGTCCGGCTGCGGCAAGACCACCCTCCTGCGCCTTATTTCCGGGCTGGAGTCCCCGGACATAGGAGACGTCCACATGGGCGGCGTCCGCGTGACGGACACCCCGCCCCGGGACCGGGACGTGGCCATGGTCTTCCAGTCCTACGCCCTCTACCCGCACATGACCGTGCGGGAGAACCTGGCGTTCGGGCTGGAGCTGCGGAAGCTGCCGCGCAAGGAGATCCAAACCCGCGTGGAGGAGGCGGCCGGCCAGCTGGAGCTGGCGCACCTGCTGGACCGCAAGCCCAAGCAACTCTCCGGTGGGCAGCGGCAGCGCGTGGCCATGGGGCGCGCGCTCGTCCGCCGCCCGCGCGTGTTCCTCTTCGACGAGCCGCTCTCCAACCTGGACACCGCCCTGCGCGTACAGATGCGCGGCGAGCTGGCGCGCCTGCACCGCAAGCTGGGCGCCACCATGGTCTACGTCACCCACGACCAGGTGGAGGCCATGACGCTCGCCACCCGCGTGGCGGTGTTCAACGGCGGCAAGCTGCAGCAGGTGGGAAGCCCGCTGGAGCTGTACAACGCCCCCACCAACCAATTCGTGGCGACCTTCCTCGGCTCGCCCTCCATGAACTTCCTCGCCGCCCGGCGCGAGAGCGGCACGCTGTCCGGCCCCGGCTTCTCCCTGCCCTGCGGCGTGGACCTGGGCGAGGTGAAGGACGTGAAGGTGGGGCTGCGCCCGCAGGACCTCCGCGTCCAGGGGGACGGCGAGTTCTCCGGCACGGTGGAGGCGGTGGAACGGCTCGGCTCGGACGGGTACGCCTTCCTGCAGACGGCGGCCGGTCCGCTCGTCTCCCGCTTCGACCGCGGCACCAACGTGCAGGTGGGGGACAACGTCAAGGTGTGCCTGCTGTCCAACGCGCTGCACGTCTTCAGCGCGGACGGCGAGGCGGCCATCCTCCACCCCGGGGACGAGCGCCCGCGCGTGGAGGTCCCGGCGTGAATGCAGCCCGCACGGGCGCGCTCGCCCTGCTGCTCGTCGCGGGCGCGGCGGCTGCCGCCCCGCCTCTCCGGCTCTGGCACGCCTACCGGGGTGCCGAGGAGGCGGCGCTCGAGCAGGCGGTGAAGCGCTTCACCGAGGAGTCCGGCACGCAGGTGGAATTGCTCGCGCTCCCCTATGACGCCTTCGCGTCCAAGCTCGCCTCCGCCATTCCGCACGGCGTGGGGCCGGACGTCTTCCTCTACGCGCACGAGAAGCTGCGCAGCTTCCGGGAGAAGGGGTTGCTCGCCCGGGCAGACAGCCGGCTCGTGGCGGCGGACTACCTGCCCAACGCGCTGCCCGCGCTGCAGCTGGACGGCGCCACGTGGGGCTACCCGCTGTCGCTGAAGTGCCTGGCCCTCTACTACGACAGGGACCGCGTCCCCTCCCCGCCCGCCACCACGGACGAGTGGCTCCTGCAGCTCGAGCAGCTGAGCCGGCCGGAGGACGGGCAGTTCGGGCTCGCGTACGAGGCGGGGGACTTCTACTTCCACGCGCCGTTCCTCTTCGGCTTCGGTGGGACGCTGTTCGACGGGGCGGGCCACGCGCGCTTCACCGGCAAGCCCATGGAGGACTCGCTCGCGTTCGTGCTGGGGCTGCACCGCCGCGGCTACCTGCCCGAGGAGGCGTCCGGGGCGCTCGTGAAGTCCCTGTTCAACGCCCAGCGCGTGGCCATGGTCATCAGCGGCCCGTGGTTCGCCGGGGAGATTTCGCCGGAGATGAACTGGGGCATCGCGCCGCTGCCGAGCGTGTCCAGCACGGGGCTGCCCCTGGCGCCCTTCCTCGGCGTGGAGGCCGCGTTCGTGAGCAGCCGAACCCAGCAGGCGGAAGGGGCGCAGTCACTCGCGCACTTCCTCTCCGTGGGGGACGGCGCCTACCTGCGCGCCACCGCGGGCAAGCAGGTCCCCGCGGACACCGCGAGCCACCGCACGGACGCGGTGAAGCGGGACGTGTTCATCTCCCGGTTCAAGGACGCAGCCCTCCACGCCGTCCCCATGCCGCACGACCTGGAGCTCCAGAAGATGTGGGAGCCCATGAAGCTGGCGCTCCGGGGGCTGCTGCAGGGCGGCACCACGCCGGAGGCCGCGGGGGCCCTGGCAGACCGCCGCTACCGCGCGCTGCACCGCCCCGCACCGCCGGACGCCCCGGTGATGCCGTGGTTGTGGGGCGCCGCCGTTTTGGGACTGGCAGCGGCGGGATGGGCCTTCTCCACGCGCTCCCGCGAGCCGTTCCGCAAGCGCTACCCCGAGGCGTGGCGGGGCCTCGCCTACGTCGCGCCCGCGGCGGTGGGTGTGGTGGTGCTCATCCTGGTGCCGTTCTCCGTGGGCATCGGGCTGTCGCTGTTCCACCATGAGCCGTCCGGGGCCTACCGCTTCGTGGGGCTCTCCAACTTCACGGACATCCTGCAGAGCCGCGGCTACGCCATCACCGAGCCGCTCAGCTTCTATTTCACCCTCTTCGTGACGGTGGCGTGGGCGGCCATCAACGTGGTGCTGCACGTGGGGATTGGCCTGCTGCTGGCGCTGGTTCTGAAGGACCCGCTGCTGCGGCTGCGCGGGCTGTACCGCGTGCTGCTCATCCTGCCGTGGGCCATCCCCAACTACATCACCGCGCTCATGTGGAAGGGGCTGTTCCACCGCCAGTTCGGCGCCATCAACGCGCTGCTCGTGGCGGTGGGGGTGGAGCCGGTCAGTTGGTTCACCCGCTTCTCCACCGCGTTCGCTGCCAACGTGGTCACCAACACCTGGCTGGGCTTCCCCTTCATGATGGTGGTGTCGCTGGGGGCGCTCCAGTCCATCCCGCAGGACCTGTACGAGGCTGCAGAGGTGGACGGCGCGTCGAAGTGGGTGCAGTTCCGCCGCATCACCCTGCCGCTGCTCCGGCCGGCGCTCTTGCCCTCCGTCATCCTGGGCTCGGTTTGGACGTTCAACATGTTCAACATCATCTACCTGGTGTCGGGCGGCGAGCCGGGCGGGGCCACGGACATCCTGGTGAGCGAGGCCTACCGCTGGGCCTTCCAGCGCAACGAGCAGTACGGCTTCGCCGCGGCCTACTCGGTGCTCATCTTCGCGGTGCTGTGGCTGTACACCACCGCCACCAAGCGGCTCACCGCCACGGAGGCGGCGTGAGATGAAGCACCGCCCGCTCTACCTCTCCGCGCTCATCCATGCGGGCCTCTCGCTGGCCTGCGCGGCGGTGCTGTACCCCGTGCTCTGGGTGGTGAAGCTCTCGCTCTCCCCCACCGAGGCGCTCTCCCTCTCCGTCAACCCCTTCCCGGAGACCGTGACGCTGGACCACTTCCGCACCGTGCTGCTCGCGTCCGACTCGGCCGGGCGCTGGCTGTTCGGACGGCAACTGCTTGCCTCCGTGGCGGTGTCCGGCGCCACCACGCTGGTGGGGCTGTCCCTGGCGGTGACGGCAGCCTACGCGCTCTCCCGCTACCGCTTCCCGGGGAAGGAGGGGGGCATGCAGGTGCTGCTGCTCACCCAGATGTTCCCGGCCACGCTGATGACGGTACCGCTGTACTCGCTGCTGGAGAAGCTGCACCTGCTGGGGAGCCTGGGGGGGCTCGTGCTGGTGTACTCCACCGCGTCGCTCCCCTTCTGCGTGTGGATGCTCAAGGGCTACTTCGACACCGTGCCGCGGGAGCTGGAAGAGGCCGCGGTGATGGACGGCGCGTCACCGGGGCAGGTGTTCTGGAAGGTGGTGTTGCCCCTGGCCCGGCCGGCGCTGGCCGTCACGGCGCTCTTCTCCTTCATGACGGCGTGGAACGAGTTCATCCTCGCGGCCACCCTGCTGGACGACCAGGCCTCCTTCACGCTGCCGGTGGCGCTGCAGCGCTTCGTGGGCGAGTATAAGACCGAGTGGGGCAAGTTCGCCGCCGGGGCGCTCATCGTCTCCGCGCCGGTGATGGGGCTGTTCTACGCGCTGCAGAAGCACCTCGTGGGCGGGCTGACCGCGGGGGGCGTCAAGGGGTGAGCCGAATGCGGATCCGCGTCCTCGTGTCCATGGCGTTGTCGGTTCTTGCAGGGTGCAGCCCGGGCGGGGCAGGCCGGGAGGATGGCGGGACCGCGGCGGACGCCGGGCCCTCCCTGAAGGTTTCCTCGGTGACGCCGGCAACGGGACCGGCCGGCGGCGGGACCGCGCTGACCGTCACGGGGAGCGGCTTTGCGGACGGGGTTGCGCTGTTCCTCGGAGACAAGGCCGCGGCGGAGGTGGTCCGCGTCGGGGAGAACCGGCTCACGGCGAAGTCGCCGCCCGCGTCCGTGGCCGGGGTGGCCGTGGACGTCCGCGTGGTGGCCGCAGATGGGACCGAGGCGGTGCTGCCCGCGGCCTTCCAGTACGACGCGGCCCCCGGCATCACCGAGGCGGTGTTGGGCACGCAGCTGCCCGCCGTGCTCGAGTCCCTGGAGGACGCGGCCGCCGTGGCCCTCACCGCGGAGGTGAACGCCCCGGGCCGGACCGAGGGCGCGGGGGCGCCTGCAGGGGTGCGCGCGCAGTTCGGCGTGGGGCCCGCGGGCAGCGCGCCCGCCGGCTTCACGTGGGTGGAGGGAGCGTTCTTGTCGGACGGCGCCGGGGCCCGGGACGTGTTCTCCGGGAGCGTGCAGGTGCAGGTGCCTCTCGCTGAAGGGGCAACCTTCGACTTCGCGGCGCGCTTCTCGCTGGACGGCGGGGCCACCTGGTCCCTGGCGGCGCCCGTGCTGACTGCCACGGTGCGGAGGCCTTCCGTGCAGTGGTGCAAGCTGGGAGGCGTGGGGACGGGGCCGGAGGTGCTCTCGGTGCTGGCCAGCTCCAGCGCGCGGGAGGTGTACGTCCAGCTCTACCACCCTGCCCTCACCGAGCAGCCCGGGGCTGCCGCAGGCCTGGAGGTGGAGTGGGGA
>Ga0194134_10005157_pt1 | contig 12563 bp, 8 predicted proteins | sample TA2KigOff0mmetaG_FD_148602 | JGI IMG/M metagenome (GOLD analysis project Ga0194134, IMG submission 148602) | Freshwater microbial communities from Lake Tanganyika, Tanzania - TA2015056 Kigoma Offshore 0m | ecosystem: Environmental > Aquatic > Freshwater > Lake | place: Tanzania: Lake Tanganyika... | reverse complement strand
CCTCGATCCGGAGGTGACGCTGTCGCTCCCGCCGGCGCTGACCGCCAGCACGGCGTTCGACGCCCTCGCGCATGCCATCGAGGCGTTCACGAGCCGGCTGGCCAATCCGGCGACCGACATCCACGCCCTCGAGGCGATCCGGCTGATCGCCGCCTGCCTGCCGCGTGCCCTCGCCGACGGCGGCGACCGCGCCGCCCGCGAAGGCCTCCTCGTCACCGCCCACCTGGCGGGCCATGCGATCGCCGGGGCCCGTGTCGGCCTCGTCCATGCCATGAGCCACGCCCTCACGGCCCGCTACGGCACGCCCCACGGGATGGCCAACGCCGTCCTCCTCCCGCACGTCATGCGTTGGAACGCGGCAGCGCCGACGACGGATGCCCGCTTCGCGCGGATCGCCACGGCCCTCGTCCCCGGCAGCGACCATGCCGAGCCGGTGGCGGCTGCTGGCCTGGCGGCGGCCGATCGTGTCGCGGCGCTCCTGGCAGCGGCCGGCCTGCCAGCGTCGCTCCGCGCGCTCGGCGTGCCACGGCGTGCCGCAGCCGAGTGCACCCCGGCAGCGCTGGCCGACCTGTCGCTGCTCACCAATCCGCGCCGGCCCGCCGGACCGGGCGACGTCGAGGCACTGTATGCGACGGCGTGGGGGGCGTGAGCGCCCGAGCGTGCGTCGTCACGGTGCCGCGCGCGGCCAGGAGTAGCCGTCGAGCGCCGCAGCAGTGAAGCGCACGCCGTAGCCAGGCTGTTGCGGCGGCATGTAGCAGCCGTCCTTCATCACCACCGGGTCGTCGACGTGCTCGTGGAGGTGGTCGGAGTATTCGGCCACACGGCCGTCGAGCGATCCCGACACGGACACGAAGTCGATCATGCTCAGGTGCTGGACATGTTCGCACAGCCCGACGCCGCCGGCGTGGGGGCAGACCGGCACCCTGTACCGGGCCGCCAGAAGGAGCACCGCCAGCACCTCGTTGACGCCGCCGAGCCGGCAACTGTCGAGCTGGCAGACCTGCATCGCTCCGGCCTCCATGAACTGCTTGAACATGATCCGGTTGTGGCACATCTCCCCGGTGGCGACGCGCACTGGCGCGATCGCGCGGGCGATCGCCCGATGGCCGAGGATGTCGTCGGGGTGGGTCGGTTCCTCGACGAACCATGGGTCGAACCGGGCGAGCTGCCCGATCCATTCGATCGCCTCCGGCACGTCCCACACCTGGTTGGCGTCGATCATCATCCGTGCGCCGGGGCCCATTGCAGCGCGGAGCACGCGGCAGCGGCGCAGGTCGTCGGCGAGATCGCGGCCGACCTTGATCTTGAAGTGCGACCAGCCGCGCGCCTTGAGGTCGCGGCACTTGTGCTCGAGTGCGTCGTCGCTGTAGCCGAGCCAGCCGGCGGACGTCGTGTAGCTCGGGTAGCCCGCATCGAGCAGCTGCTCGATCCGCGCCTCCCTGCCCGGCACCTGGGCGCGGAGCAGCTCGAGCGCCTGTGTGGGCGTGAGGGCGTCGGCGAGGTAGCGGAAGTCGACGCTGGCGACGTATTCCTCCGGCGTCATCTCGCACACCAGCCGCCACAGCGGCTTGCCGCGAGCCCGTGACCACAGGTCCCAGACGGCGTTGATCACGGCGGCGGCGGCGAGGTGGATCACCCCCTTCTCCGGTCCGACCCAGCGGAGCTGGGAATCGCCGGTGAGCCGTCGATAGAGATCGACCGGCCGCTTCATGAGAGCGTCGAGCGGCTGGTCCACCAGCAGGCTCGCGAGGGAAATGATCGCTTCGACGCACAACTCGTTGCCGCGGCCGATCGTGAACGTCATCCCGTGGCCCCGGAGGCCGGCGGCGTTGGTGTGGAGGACGACGTAGGCCGCGGAGTAGTCGGGGTCGGGGTTCATCGCGTCGGAGCCGTCGAGGTGCTGCGACGTCGGGAAGCGCAGGTCGTAGGTGTCGAACTCGGTGATCGCGATCGGTGCGGGCATACGGGCCTCGGGCAGGAATGGCGTCTTCGAAAGGAGCTGTCCCCGAGGGGACCGCGAGCGGCCCCGAGGAGACGTTGACTTTCAAACCGCCGGGATCGAATCTCGGGCGGCGGCAAACGGGGTGGCAGGCCTCGCGCCCCACGCAACCATCCACAGTCAGGCGACCGGAGGCAGACGACGATGCCCGGACACCGAATCTTCAGGGCCGCCGTCTCCGCTGTCTATCCGTTGTATGTCCAAAAGGCGGAGCGCAAGGGGAGGACCAAGCACGAAGTCGACGAGGTCATCTGCTGGCTGACTGGCTATGACCGAGCGGGCCTGCAGGAGCAGCTCGAGCGGAATGCCGATTTCGAGACCTTCTTCGCCGATGCTCCGGCCATGAACCCCGACAGCAGCCTGATCACCGGCGTGGTCTGCGGCGTACGGGTGGAGGAGGTTGAAGATCCGCTCCTGAAGCGGATCCGCCAACTCGACAAGCTGGTCGATGAATTGGCCAAGGGCAAGGCGTTGGCCAAGGTGCTGCGGCGTTGAGCCGTCACTGCCCGGCGACGAGTCACGCCGCTTTCGGGATGTCTGGAGCGCAGGCAAGTCCGCTGTTCCATCGGGTTCCCGCCTTCTTTACGATCGCGCCACGCTCATCGCCCGGATCGCGTCGCTCGCCGACCGCGACGGGAGTGGGTGACGCGGCTGTTGTCCGGTCGGCCTAGCGGTCCCGGCGTCGCTCGAACTGCGTAAGGGGTATCGCCTTGTCGCGGATGCCGCACCCGCTTCCCAGGGCCTTGTGCGCGTCGTGGATATGTCGGGCGCGGACTCCCTTTACCCAGATACGGGTTCTGGCTGGTCGTTGGGCGGATGGGATCGAAAACCCGCCATATTCAGACCTGGATCCCAGCATCCCGCCGACACGGCCGATCGCTATACTCGGGGTCCTGACCGCATGCGGGAAGGCTCGGGCGGAGCCCGGCCGGAACGGTTGGCGGGGTGGCCAGCGGGCTCCCCAAGCAAAAAACATGCGTTTGGAGGGTAAGCGAATGGCTAGCGGCCACACTGGAAATGTGGTGCCCCGAAAGGGGTTGTGGGTTCGAGTCCCATGCCCTCCGCTGTAATCCGCAGGTGATCCGCCCCAGGCGATGGCCGTCCTCCTCGACATCCAAAACGCCTCCAAACGGTATGGCGACCAGGTGCTCCTCGACCGGGCGAGCGCCACGATTACCGACGACGGCAAGATCGGGTTCGTCGGCCGCAACGGCGCCGGCAAGAGCACGCTTCTGCGCGTGATCCTCGGCGAGGAGGAGCTCGACTCCGGCGAGGTCATCCGGCACCCGCGCCTGCGGCTCGGCTACCTCCGGCAGCATGATCCGTTTCTCCCCGGTGAGACGGGGCTCGAGTTCCTCGTGCGCGACTCCGGTCAGCCCGACTGGAAGTGCGGCGAGGTCGCCGGCCGCTTCGAGCTCAAGACGCCGCAGCTCTCCTGCCCGGTGCAGAGCCTCTCCGGCGGCTGGCAGACGCGCGTCAAGCTCGCTGCCCTCCTCCTCCACGAGCCCACGCTCCTCCTCCTCGACGAGCCGACCAACTTCCTCGACCTGCGCACGCAGATCCTCCTCGAGCACTTCCTCCGCGACTACGAGGAGGCCTGCCTGATCGTGTCGCACGACCGGGCGTTTCTCGCGGCCACGTGCGACCAGACGCTCGACCTGTCGCACGGCAAGCTCACCGTCTACCCCGGCAAGATCGACGCCTTCCTCGCCTTCCAGGCTGAGCAGAAGCTCCACCTCGAGCGCACCAACGCCGCCACGCTCGCGAAGCGGAAGCAGCTCGAGGACTTCATCGCCCGCAACAAAGCGCGGGCGTCGACGGCGTCGCGCGCCAAGTCGAAGGAGAAGCAGCTCGAGAAGCTCGAGGTCGAGGAGATCCTCGCCGACGCCCCGACTGCGGCGATCTCCTGCCCGCAGGTGAACCGCCGCCAGGGGCCCGCGGTCCGCTGCCGCGAGATGGCGATCGGCTACCCCGACCGCACTGTCGCCGCCGGGATCGACCTCGAGATCGTCCACGGCAGCCGCGCGGCGATCGTCGGCGACAACGGCCAGGGCAAGACGACCTTCCTCCGCAGCCTCACTGGATCGCTCGAGCCGCGCGCCGGGAGCGTGAAGTGGGGCTACGGCTGCGAGATCGGGATCTACGCCCAGCACGTCTACACGAGCCTTCCCGAAGACGACACCGTCCTCGGCTATCTCGAGCGCGCCGCCGCCATCGGCACCAAGAACCAGCGGATCCTCGACCTCGCCGGGGCGATGCTGTTTCGTGGGAAGGCGGTGGAGAAACGCGTCCGCGTGCTCTCCGGCGGCGAGCGCGCCCGCCTCTGCCTCGCGGGCCTGCTCCTCGGCACGTTCAACGTGCTGGTCCTCGACGAGCCGGGCAACCATCTCGACGTCGAGACGGTCGATGCCCTCGCTGAGGCGCTGGTGGCCTCCGAGGGCACGGTCGTCTTCACGAGCCACGACCGCTCGTTCATGCAGCGCGTGGCGACCACCGTGATCGAGGTCAAGGACGGCCGCGTGGTCAACTTCCTCGGCGACTACGCCGCCTACCTGGCGAGCGTCACCGGTGAGATCGACGCCGCCGAGGCGGCCGACGAATCGCGCCGCGGCAAAGGCCCGGGCCCGCGCAAAGCATCGCCGCCACCGGCCGGCGGCGCGAAGCCCGCGGCGCGGCCGGGCGCCGCGGCCCGCGACACGCGGAAGCAGATCGCCACGCTCGAGAAGTCGATCGCCCGGCTCGACGGCGAAAAGAAGGCGCTCGAAGCGGAGCTGCTTTCGGAGACCGACCCGGGCGAGGCCCTGCGGCTCGACACGGCGATGACCGACGTCGCGACGCGACTCACGGCGGCCGAGGAGGAATGGCTCGAGCTCCAGGAGCGCGCGGGGGCGGAGTGAGCGGGGAGACCGCGGTCGCCGGTGGATGGCGCGCGTGGTCTCATGGTGCCGCGGTGAGATATGATCGGAGTGTCGTGATCGACCGAGGTCGGGGCGCGTCGTGGCCGGGTGGAGAGAGGCTTGCTGATGGCAACCGCGAATGCTCCCGTCGCTGCCGCAGACCTCGCGCTCCTCGAACCCACCGGCGAGCGCCGTGAGCTCGTCCGCGGAGTCCTGCGCGTGATGTCTCCTGCGGGCGGCCGCCATGGCCGCGTGGCCCATGCTTTGGGCCTGCTCGTCGGCGCCCATGTCAAGCTCCATGATCTCGGCGCCGTGTATGCGGCCGAGACGGGTTTTCTCCTCGCGCGCGGCCCCGACACGGTGCGGGCTCCTGACATGGCGTTCGTGTCACGGTCACGGGCGGTCCCGCTCGATGGCGATGGCGGGTTCGTGACGGTCGTGCCCGAGCTCGTCGGCGAGGTGGTTTCGCCACGCGACTCGTTCAGCGACGTCGAGGAGAAGGTGCTCGATTGGCTCTCTGCCGGGACCCGGCTGGTGGTCGTGGTCGATCCGGCCACCCGGACGGTTCATGTCCATCGCCCCGGGGGAAGCGTCACCGTCCTCCGCGAGGCCGAGGTTCTCGATGCCGGCGACGCGGTTCCGGGGCTCGTGATTCCCGTCAGCGAGCTGTTTCGCTGACCGACGCCGAGCCACGATCGGGGCGTCATCGCGCCAGATCGACCACCAGCACCCGGCCGCGGCCGGACTGGCCAGCGGCGGTTCGCTCGTGGAACGCCGCCTCGCCACCGACCACGAGCCAGCGGTCGGGAGACTCCGGCGGTCCGGTGAGCACCGCCGCATGGATCGACCAGCCGGGTGAAAAGGTGTCGAGCGGCACGCCCGTGACGCTGTCGGTCATCTTCAGCGACTCGGCATCGGCAGAGTAGAGCACGCGCCCGTCGGCCGACCAGCCGAGGGCAAGGATGGACTCGCGGTGGCCGGAAAGGACATGGAGCGTGGAGCCGTCGCGGGGGTCGAGGATCCGGACGTTTCCCAATTTCGACGCCACCGCCAGCCGCCGACCGTCGGGGGCCCAGGCGGCGGCGAACACGCTTCCGAACGACTCGTCGAAGATCACCGACCGCGGTGGTCCCGTCGGCCTCGGGAGGCCGCGCCGTGCGATCGGGATCAGCCGCAGCAGCGATCTCCCGCCGAGCGCCAGCGTGCCGCCGTCGGGCGCGAACCCCACGGCGTCGCAGGCGTGCGCGAGGCGGTCGATCTCCACCTCCTCCGCCAGTGTTTCATCAAAGCCCCGGATGACGCTCGTGGTGCCGTTGCACACGATCACCAATTGCCCCGAGGGACTCCAGGCGACGCGACCGGCGCTGTGGTCGGTGAGCTGGACAACCTCCTCCGCACCGTTGCCTGGTTCGTCGGTCGCGATCCGAACCACGCACGTGGGAGCGTCGAGCATCGTGAGCGCCAGCCGGTCACGGGGCCCATCGACGGCGGACCAGGTGATCGTCGTCGCCGACGGAATGTCTCGGCGCCCCCTGGCCCGGCCCGTGGCCGGATCGACGACGAGCGTCGTCGCCGGCCGGCCCGCGACGATGATTCTCGGGCCCTCGACCCCACCGCTCCCGGCGACCGGAAGCACGGCGACACTCGCGTCGACGGCCACCGGAAGCTCCTTGGCGCCAGCGAAACTTCCGGCGTGGTCCGCCGCCCAGCGGCGCAGCGTGCCATCCCTGCCGACGCTGAGCACGGTGCCCCGGGGCTCGCGGCGCACGTCCCAGACGAACCCGTCGTGGCCCGGGAGGCGCTCGAGCAACTCACCCGTCGTCGCGTCGAACACCTGGAGCACGCCGTCGCGGCACCCGGAAATGATCCGTGTGCCGTCAGCCGTGAACACGCACCCCTGCACCCAGTCGCGATGGCGCGGCAACGACGCGACCAGTCGGCCGGTGGCGATGGTCCAGACCTGGGGGACTCGACTGCTGCCGCCGGTGAGCAGCCGTGTCCGATCGGGCGACAGGTCGACGCTGCTCACTCTTCCTCCCGGCCCGCCGAATCGGCGGACGAGCGCGCCGTCGGTAGCGGAGAGGAGAATGATGTCGATGCCGCCGACGACGGCGATCGTCGCGTCGTCGACGAACTGGATCGCCTCGATGTCCGGATCGAGCGTGCCGGGCGCGATCGTCATCGGCACCGGAAACCGCTTCACGTCGCCGGTGTCGATCGCGGCCACCGTGAGCACCCGCTCGGCACCCCCCCAGGCCAGCGCCGAGCCATCGGGCGCGAAGCCGACGGCGAACAGCGCCTTCGGTTCGGCGGCGACATCGCGCTCGAGCACACCGGTCTCTGCCGCGAACAGCCGTACCCGGCCGTCCTCGCCGGCGGTGGCGACCAGGCGGCCGTCGGGGGAGAAGGCGACGTCGTTGATCTCGTCGTGCGCCTTCGTCACCACCGTCGGCGCGATGCCGCCTCCGGCGTCGACCAGGATCAGCCGGCCATCGGCAGCCCCCGCCGCGATCCGCTTCCCGTCGCCCGACACGGCGCAGCAATACAGGTCGCGCGGTGGGCCGCCAGGCAGGGCAGGCGTGCCGGGATCGCCAAACAAGACCGCCTGTTCGCTCTGCAGCCGGCGCCGTGCCCAGCGCCCGGCGAACGACGCATCGAGTGCCGGGTCGAGCGCGGCCATGGTGGCGAACCGCTCGCGGGCGGCGGCGACATTCCCGGAACGAAGGTCGTCGAGACCGCGCTGCAGGTGCTGCGCCGCATCCATCCGTCGCACCCAGTCGCGCTGGCGGGCGGCGGCGGCCGTCTGGGTCGACCAGCCCACGAGCGCGATCCCGGCGATCAGCGACGCGAGCAGGGAGATGGCGATCGCGGCGATCTGGCCCGGCCGGCGGAGCGCGAACCGGCACGCCCGCTCCCAGGCCGAAAGCGGCCGGGCCAGCGTCGGTACGCCGAGGAGAAACCGCGACAGGTCGGCGGCGAGATCGCCTGACCGGGCGTAGCGCTCGGCCGGGTCTCGCGCCAGGCACCGGCGGCAGACGGCGACCAGATCACGGTGCACGCCGGTCATTCCGGTTTCGACTCCCTCCGGCTCGCGGAGCAGGATCAGACGCATCGTGTCGGAGTCGGTGGCTCCGGCCCAGCGGCAGCGGCCGGTGAGGAGCCGATCGAGGACGAGACCGAGGGCATGCACGTCGGTCGCCGGAGCCACCGGGCCGATCGCCCGGTCGATCTGTTCCGGGGCCATCCAGGCGGGGGTGCCAGGGCGGGCTCCGGCCCGGGTTGCCTGTGAGAGTGGGGCGTGCGACGAATCGTCGTCCACCTTGCCGAGGCCGAAGTCGCCGAGCTTGACGTCGAAGCCCGTCGGCGTGCCGTCGGTGGGCACGCGGTCGGGTGGCACCACCGCGTTGCCGGCGGCGGGCACGAGGAGGACGTTCTCCGGTTTGACGTCGCGGTGGACGATCCCGCGGTCGTGGGCGACGTCGAGCCCCTCGGCGAGGTGCTTGATCACCAGCACCGCGGTGCGCGGGGCGACGGGGCCAGGATGGCGCTGGAGCCATTCGGCCAGCGTGCCGCCGCTGCAAAACTCCTCGGCGATGAACGTGATCCCGTCGCTCTCGCCGAGGTCGTGGATCGTAACCAGATTCGGATGGGCGAGTCGGGCGGCCAGTTCCGCCGCGCGGAGAAACCGCTTCTGCATGCCGGGGGAGACGAGGGCCTCGGGATGGGCCACCTTGAGGGCCACGCGGCGGCCGAGGAGGGTGTCGGTGGCCTCGTAGACCGTGGCAAACCCCCCCTGCCCCACCTCGCGCACGATCTCGAACCGGTCGATCCGGGCCGGCCGCGCGGCGGGCGCCCGCGCGGTCGTCTCCCGCCATGCGGCACCGAGCTGATGGAGCCGCAGCAGCAGATCGACCTGCTCGGGGCGGATCCGCGCCGGCTCGCCGTGCCCGCCGACGTCGGCATCGGTGCCGTGGAGCGCTCCGGTGATCGAATCGTCGAGATGGCCGAGAAGCTCGATCCCCTCGTCCGGCGGCGAGTCGCTGTCGGGGAGCGGTGTCTTGGCCATCAGTCAGTCCCTCGGGCAGTCCCTTGGGCTGGTTCCCGCCCCCGGCTCGGGATCGTCGGCGAGGGATCGGAGGCGCTCCTCGATCTTGCGGAAGCCGCGCACCCAGAGCTTGCGGGCGGCCTCCTCCGACCGGCCCAACTCGGCGCCGATCGCGGCGAACGTCCTCCCTTCCCAGTGGTGCAGCCACAACACCCGCCGCTGGTCGGCGGGCAGCTCGTCGAGGGCGGCCTTGACCAGGTTTTCCTCCTCGACGCGGATGACCGTCGGCAGCGGCCTGCGCTCAGAGCCGTCGGTGAGCGCGGCAGCTTGGGCCCCGATCTGCTCGAGGTCGAGCGGCATCCCGTTTCCGAGTCGCCGGAGGGCGCTCTGCCGGCGAATGCTGTCGACCATCGTGTGCGACAGGATGACGCGCATCCAGCCGAGAAACTCGGCCTGCGAGCCGCCGCGGAAGGCATGGAACCGCTCGTGGCCGGCGACGACGGCATCCTGGACGACGTCGGACACGCCGAGGATCGCCTGGAACCGGCGGGGAAACCCGCGCCTGGCAGCGAGCGTGAGGTGGCCGCGGATCGACTGAAAGAGCGTGCCGAGGGCCTCGACCGATCCGCCTCGGGCTTCGGCGAGAAGCTTCGAAGGGGCGGTCGCCCGCGAGTCCGTCCGCGGCGGGGTGCGCGTCGCTGTCGCCATTGGGTCGAATCCTTCGACGAGAACGAGAAGCCCCCGGCTCGGAGGGCATCAGCATACACGGGAGACGGGGCCATGCGAGGGGGGCGGGGGTCCCCCCTCGCAACCTCGGCGGTCGCTTCTCGCGACGCATCCAGCCGGCTTCCCTGGGGAACCCAACCGAAGCGCGTCCGGTTCGGACGTCAAATCACGCCTAATCCCATATGGGGCGAAAGACGGTGGAAAACGCCAGTGGAGTCCGCTCGATGGCGGTCGCGTTGTGGCTCCTTTCCGTTCCCCTCGGTCGATAAGTTCATTAGGCGTCGCTGGGTACAGATGCGGCCCGAGTTGGGTGGTAGAGGAATGATGCATGAGCACCCCGATACACGTACAACGCGAACTCCGATACGGTGCTCCGGTCTGCGATGAAATGTTGATCGGACGATACTTCACCATTGGGTATTCGTGGTACTTTCGGCAGGCCAAGTGGGTCTTGGAAATCGTCAACCCCAACGACAGATTCGGTTGGGAGACGGACCGCGCCGACTGCTTCCGTGCCGACATACGTATTCCGCGGAGGTTTCGTGCGGGGCTCAATGCCTACAAGGGCAGCGGGTATGATCGAGGTCACCTTGCGGCGAGTGCGAATCACGACGAGCTTGCAGTGCAGAACAGCGAGACGTTCCTGCTCTCCAACATGTCGCCCCAGAAGCCCGAACTCAATCGTGGCATGTGGCGGAAATTGGAGTTGGCGATCCGCGAGCTCAACAACGAGGAGGATGTTCTCGAGACTTATGTGCTTACCGCACCGGTGTTCTACTTCGACCGAAAGGTGGAAACGATCGGCGACAAGAACGACGAGTACGGCATTAACGTCCCGATTCCGCATGCGTTCGTGAAAAGTGTGCTAGCAGAAGATCGGCGGGGCAAGCTGAGATTGTGGACGTTCGAGATGGAAAACAAGGCGCTTGAAGGAGACATCAAGGACTACCTCGTCGTCACGTATGATGTAGAGCAGCGAGTCGGTGGTCGGTTCTGGGATAGGGTCGCAGGGGAAGATCTGCACGAACAGAAAAAAGCGGTGGGTAAAATGTGGAAAACGAACGGCGAGGCCTCGGCGAGTTGATCTCCAGCCGAGAGTGTGTCGGCCGTCTTCTGTAGACGTGGAAGATGTGGTTTTCCCGGGCGAGTCATCGTTATGCTGTTCAGCATTCTCGACTTTCACGTGCTCGGTTGAATCGCCGGGGGAACGGTATACAAACACTTGCTCCTCCAGCGTGGTACGCCCTGTCCGGCAGTCAGTTGGCAACCATGGAATCCGCCGCTGCCCCTCACCCCTCCCCGCGTAACACCCGCTCGAGCAGCACGGCCTGGAGGACCCCGGCGAGGATCGAGGCGACCGCGACCCCCGCGACCACGCCCCACAGGCCGAAGCCCGCGGGGAATGCCAGCCACCAGCACAGCGGCACCATGACCGCCACGTAACTCGCCGCGTGGATCGCCGTCGGCGCCCAGACCACGCCGCAGGCGCGCAGCGCCATCGACGCCACACCCTGGACGCCGTCGAAGATCGTCACCGGGGCCGCCGCCGCCAGCATCGCCGCCAACAGCGGCGCGAGGCGCTTGCCGTCGACCGACCCGTCGGCGTCGAGCCAGGCCCGCGCCAGCCAGTCGCGGCCCCCCCAGATCACCGCCGCGAGCAGCACGCCGATCGCCAGACTGACCGTCATCCCGAGCCGCGCGGCGCGGGCCGCCGCCGGAAGGTCGGCCCGGCCACGGTGCTCCGCCACGCGCACGGCTGTCGCCGACCCCAGGCCGACGGCGATCATGAACACCGCGCCGAGCACCTGCACCGCCATCCCCCACACCGCCCCGGCGTCGAGGCTCACCAGCGACGCCAGCACGTGGGTGAGGTTGAAACTCCCCCACTCGGCGACGTTGGCCAGCGCCGCCCCGTAGCCGAGCCGGTTCTGCCGGGAGAATTCGCCGCGGTCTGCCCGGCCGGTGAACGTCGTCAGCGGAGTGAACATGGCGGCGGCCACGAGCCCGGCGATCCCCATCGCCACGCGCGACAGCGTCGTCGCCCAGGCGACGCCGACGGCGCCGAGCGACGGCACCCAGGCGACGTCGAGCCAGGCGTTGAGGAGGACGGCGGCCCAACTGATCAGCGTCACGATCCCGGGGCGGCGCAGGGCCTCGAGCGAACTGGCCGTGGCGGCAAACGCCATCTGGATCGGCAGGCCGTAGGCGAGGATCCGCGTGCACTCGGCGGTCGCGGCCACGACCGGCTCGTCGAAGCCGAAGGCGGCGACCAGCGGCCGCGCGACGGCGATGCAGGCGAGCATCGCGACGATGCCGAAGCCGATCCCGACGGCCAGGCCGCGGCGGAGGATTCGCCCCGCCTCGGCACCGCGGCCGGCCCCCGACAGCTCGGCCGAGAGCACCTGCACGCCGGTGAGCAGGCCGATCCCGAACCCCATCGCCACGCCCAGCGGCAGCCAGGCATTGAGCACGAACGGCAGCTCGCCGGGACGATGGCGACCGAGGACGATCGCGTCGGTGAGCCCCATCAGGATGAAGCTCGCCCGCGTCGCCGCCACGGGCAGCGCCAGCCGCACGAGGTCGACGGCATCGGCGAGGCTGAGAAACGACCCGCCCCGGGTACCGCCCCCCTGCCCTGCCGCGCGGTCGTCAGCCACCCGGGGCACCCGCCGGCACCACGGCCGCCGTCCCCCGCGCCGCGATGCAGTAGATCCGGGCGGCCGTGCGGATGAGGAGCTTGTCGCCGACGATCGCGGGCGTCGCCATTCCCATGTCGTCGTCGGCCAGCGCGTTGGTGTGAAGGATCTTGAAGTCGGCGCCGCCGTCGCAGACGAACGTGACGCCGTCTTCGTTCAGGCAAAACACCTTACCCCCGGCGTACCACGGCGACGCGGTA
>Ga0194134_10005156_pt1 | contig 12564 bp, 6 predicted proteins | sample TA2KigOff0mmetaG_FD_148602 | JGI IMG/M metagenome (GOLD analysis project Ga0194134, IMG submission 148602) | Freshwater microbial communities from Lake Tanganyika, Tanzania - TA2015056 Kigoma Offshore 0m | ecosystem: Environmental > Aquatic > Freshwater > Lake | place: Tanzania: Lake Tanganyika... | reverse complement strand
GAGCCACGAGTGCCTTGCATTGTTCGGCCAACCGCTGCTGGGCCTGGCGTTGTTCATCCTGTTTCGCCTCGTTGGCGGCGGCTTGCGTCGCTTCGAGGGCACGGCGCAGATCCTGTTGTGCCGCCTCAATGGCCTGGTTCACGTCGGCTCGGCCCGCGAGTTCCTGGAGCGCTGCAAGACGAATGAGCGCCTGTTCCTCGTGACCGATCGCGGGCGTGATCAGCCTGATCACTGCATCGAGCCGTCGCTCCATGCGCATGGCTTCATCGAGTGCAGCGTTGGTGTTTCTGCGCAAGCGTTCGACATCACCGCTGATCGCCTGTGGCGGCAGGGAGTCTTCTTCCCCGAGATCATCGACTGACTGCATCGAGGCCTCGGCATCAGCAATGAGTTGCTTGAGTCGATCCGCAAGTTCCTCGGCGATGCGCCTGAGCACGGTCGACTCAAGCCGTTGGGCTGCATCGAGGTCCTCTTGCATGCGTGCAAGCGACTCGAGCGCCTGCTCAGCCGATCGCTGTGCCTGCTGCATGGCGTTGTCGCGCGTCTCTTCGCCTGACTGCTCCACCTTGCCAACCACACCCTCCTCCTGGGCACGGCCCACGGCTTGCTGCATCGCCGCGGATTGTGCTGGGTCGGATTGCTCGAGATCCTCACCTTGTGCCTTGATCGACTCGGTTGCCTCACGCAGGGCCTGGGCGGTCTCGGCGTCGCGTTGTGCAATCCGATCGAGTGCCGCTCGCTGACCAGGCGTGAGTTCGTCGCGTGACTTGCCCTGGACCTGTTCCGCCAATGCCTTGCGCTCAGCTTGGCTGGCTTGGATCGCCTCGGCTGCGCGAGCCAACGATTGCGATGCTTCCCAGCTCTTGGTGTCGCGATCAAGCAGTCGTGCTGCCGCTTCCAGCGTCGTCTGCACCGCCTCCTGCTGCCCGGTGAGCTTGGGAGTGCGCCAGTCTTTGGGGTCGCTGGCGATTGCGGTTTCACTGGCAGACGAGGCTTCGGACCAGGCTTCGTCGAGCAGGTCTGCGGCCTCGTCGAGAAGACGCGAAGTCGGCGTATCGCGATCCTCATTCATGCGCACGCGGTCAGCGAGTGCCCGCGCCTGCCTTGAACTCGTGGTGGTACGAGATGCGATCTCGGCCTGGTCGCGTTGGACCGCCTGCCGGTCCATCGATTGCGTTGCGCCAGCCTGCCGTTCTTCAAGCCGAAGCACGCTCTGGCGGAGCGCCGACGTGGCAGACGCGATCTCCTCGCTGAAGTCGCTGCTCGAGATCACGCGCAAGCGCCGTGGAGCGCTTCGGGATGGTTCGCGTCGCACACCGTCGCGCTCGTAGGCGTCCTCAGCAAGAGCGCTCACCATCACCACATCGCCAGGAGCTGCCTCGAGTTCGACAAGGTCGATGATCGTCGACAGATCCTCGGAAAGCGATCGATCGGCCGTCTCCGTGAGCATTCGCTCAGGTGTGGCCTCCACGCCGGCGATCCGCTGGGCCGCTATCGCTGACCGCACCAAACCGAAGTCATCTTCGGCGTGCGATGCGGCAGGGACCTTCGCGGTCGGTAGCACCGTCTGATCGGTTGCTGGCAGGGTCAGCTGCGCAATGGGGGGTTGGTCGCGGAGCGCCACCACTCGAAGCACAAACGGCTCGATCATCGCAACGCCATCCCCATCACTGGCCGTGATGGAAATCGCTCGATCCTCGACCAGATCCATTGTGGCCGTCCACGAGGATGGTGTGGTCGTGATTGAGCACGCATCGCACGGTGCATCAAGTCCGAGCGCTGCAGCGATGTCCGGCAACCCGCCTTCTTTGGCTGGCCCCATGACTGGCCGCGAGAAGGTGAGCTCGAGCTCGATGCTGCTTCCTTCGACGCACTCGTGGAAACGAATCGGTGACGATCCTGCGGGAAGAAGATCGACCGTCGATGGTCCACGGCCCGCCAGGTAGCTCGGTGGTGTGATGCGAAGATTCGCATTGACGACAGTCGGTGCCTGGGCGCACTGGATGGACGCCGTGGTGGTTGATGCATCGGACGTCGTGAATCGGTACTCGATCTCGCGTGCGTCAACAGGGACATCCTGCATGCGGTCGAACGCTGATCCGTCGGACTTGCCCAGCCAGCCGGATTGCCATGAACCCCACGAGCCGGTCTTGATCCTGAACTCAACCCTCACGCGCTCGCGCGAGGGATCTCCACGGACCAACTCGGCCCTCCACAGAAACGGTGTTCCTGTGGCCACCACGGATCGATCAGTGCGATCCGCAATCTCGGTGAGGCTGGGCCATTGCGCATTGCTCCATGGAGCCAAGGCCCGAACGATGCCGACGCTGATGATCGATGGGATTGCCACGAGCATTCCGGCCCACAGCACCACGACCAGCGCCAATTGTCGCGCTGGGCGCATTGCCGAGCGCATCGATGTGATCGATGCCGGATCGAGACCTTGCATCGCCTGTTCGACCTCTGCACGCAACACAGGCAGGCCAAGGTCGAGCATTTCAGTTCGCTCGCCCTTGGGTTGTGCTTCGAACTCAAGCAACGCTGCCAGTCGGTTGCGAAGTTCTGGACGATTGCGCTCGATGCGCAAGGCGATGTCGATCTGGCGTGGCTTGAATGCCAGGATCCTCAACACACCGATCGTGGCAAGGGTTGCCAAGGCCACGCCTGCAGCACCCACCTGCACGATCCTGAACCCGACAGGCAATCGGAAGACCCAATCAAGGGCTACCAGCACCGCAAGCACGATGAGTGCATTGCGCACCACGCGCGCAAACAACGCGATCGCAAGCACCAACCGTACGCGTGTAATCACACGATCGATCATCTGTCTCGGATCAAGCAAGCCGCACCACCCTTCGGATCGACCATTCCAGGCCGCACAGCACAACCAGCAGGATCAGTGCAAGCGGGCTCGACCACACCGGCACGCGCTCGATTCGCTCCGTGAACGTGGATCGGTCAGGAATGACGGTTGCCAGGTTGGTCAGATCAGTGGCGGACAGCAAACGGCCGCCAGTGGCGGTGCACAAGGATTCCAGTGTGGTGTGGTCGGTCTCGGGTCGGGCAAACTCATCATCAGGTTCGATCACGCGCACCCGTGCGGTCAGTGTGCCGCCCAGCGCCGCATCCGTGACTGTGATCTCATATTCACCCGCCTGTCGTGGTTGCCAGACTCCAGCCAGACCCACCACCAGCGATCCTTTGGTCACCACATCGGTCGACAGGCGGATCGTGTCGTCACGTTGGGTCGAACGCACAATGGCCGCATCGATGGCATCGGGAAGCCGGTTCTGGATGAGTTCGTCCTTCACATCGAGCCGGATCGTGGCTGCCTGACCGACCGTGATCGTGGTGGGTTCGACCGACAGTTGCGCGCCACCGCTCGCCGCCGAGAGTCCGGCGCGGGAGAGATAGCGCACGAGCTGGATCCAAAATCGCTCCTGATACGCCTCGCCAATCCCGTTGCGCCATCTCCAGGTCTCGTCCGTTGCCACATAGACCACCTGTCCTGCACCAAATCGCATCGAGAGCACCGCTGCACCGATGGGTTCTGTCGTCGATCCGATGGCTGTCGCCAGGACCTCGGTGGTGGGTTTCAGGTCCTCAAGCGGAATGCGTTGCATCCACTGCAGCCGAGACCACGCCGAGCCATCACGACCAAGTTCTGGCGGCCAGTGATCTTGACCATCACCGAGCCGAAGGAGCCCAAGACCCTTCGCCAGCGGTGTTGGTTCGATGAACACGGGTTCCGCATGCCGAGGCATCGAGCTCGACAGGCGCATCGGAAAGACATCCTCGATCGGCGTTCCGATCCACTGCATCGGCATGGACCGCTCGCCGCCGACCAAAAGCAGGCCAGCGCCGCGCTCGGTCACGGCTCGACGGATTTCTTCAAGCTGCGCATCGCTGAACTGGCCGCCCGCCACGTCGCCGATCACGAAGAGGTCGTAGAGATCGAACTCCTCGCGGGTTGTTGGAATCCGTGTGACCGCCATGTTGCCTTCCTGGGCAAAGTCACGATCCGCACTGAGCAGCATGATGCTCGACTCCATCGATGGCTCGCGCACCAAGATGTTCTTGACATAGCGGTATTCCCACCGGGGACCACCCTCGACCATCAGTACACGCACTGCGCGGTCAATGATGCCGAGTGTCACGGTGGACTCGTTGTTCGTCGGTACCGCATCCTCGGCCTCGGCGACAAGCCGGACGCGGAGTTCCATGGATTCACCTGAATCTGTCGTGGCCACCAGCACATGCGTGGATGGATCCCCGGCCGGCACGGCAGCACGGTCGATGATCGCCCCAGTGGCCATGTTCACGAGTTCCAGTCTCGCTGGCGCATCACGCAGCGGCTGGACTTGGACCACCACAGGCACTTGGTCGCGCACGAACGCCTTAGTTGGTGCCTGCACATCCGTGATCGCGGCGTCGCTGAGCGGCTCGCGTGAACCAAGGGCGATGGCGTAGACCGGCACCGAGCGAGCCGTCAGTGACCTCACCAGTCGAGCGTCGATCGGTCGGGTCGACCGACCATCGCTCACCAGCACGAGCCCACCAATGGGACCTGTCCCAGAGCGGCGAAGCAATCGATCAATGGCCAGTGGCAGATCGGTCGTTCGTCCATCGGCTGGACCGGGGTCCATGGGCTCAATCATCGCCACATCACCCGAGAATGCGAACCACTCCACAGGACGATCACCAAGCTGAATGGCCCGGAGGCTCGATCGCAACTGCTCGTCGCGCGTCCTCAAGGTGCCGCTGTTGTCCTTCCAGTCAGCAAGTTGCAGGCTCCTGCTTCGGTCGGCCAGGATCATGATGCGATCCGGCTCACGGCGCTCTTCGACGAACTCGAGCACGGGTCGTGCCACAAGTGTGAGCACGAGCAGGAGCACGGCTGTTCGAAGCGCCGTCAAGGTGCGCTGGACCCACGGACGTGGCGTCATCTGTGTGTACGCCAGCCAAGCAAGCACCACGGCTGCACTGATGCCGACCAGCCACATCCAGCCAGCGAGCGGAAGTTCCCAGCCCAGACGGACGGAACCCTGGACGGACGGGTCCACATCGATCCCGAGCAACCATCGGATGACCGGGTGTTCGATCATGTGGTCTTGGGCTCCGGCACTGAGAATGTGCGACCGAGCAAGGTCTCAGCCAGGATGACCAGGGCAGCGGCCAACAACAACCACACCGAGGCGCTCGTGGATGATTGGGCTGAGTTGATCGTGGTCACGGCACTGGCTGGAACCGCCACAGTCTGGTTGATCCACGCCGCGAGTCGTGCGGGATCATTTCGTTGGGGATCACAGGCTGCAGGATCGACATTGAGCGCCACCAATGATTCGGATCGTGACGAACCAGTCGATGTGTTCTGTGTTGTGATCGCCCGCATGATGCCAGGCTTGGCTTCGTCGCCCACGATCGCACCTGCAGGGTCGACCGTCAGTGATGCATCCTGTGGGGTCGACCCCCGGATGGGCTGGAGCTCGGTCGTTCCCTCGAGCAGCCGACCAAGGCCGATGGTGATGCTGCCGCCAGCGTCTAGCAGAACCTCACCCTGGCGGATCGTCTCCTGTACGAGTGGTACGAAGATCGGCTTGGTCGCCAAGGTGCTCCATGATGGCACAGGTGCTGTGGCGAACATCATGACGACACCACGACCCCTGGTCGCAAGCACCATCATCGGTGTGCCGTCGTCCATCACAAGGATCGGCGACATTGTGGTTGATGGTCCCTCGATCACCACGGATCGATTCACCTCGATCGGTGCGACCAGTTCCGTCAGTTCGGCTGCGATCAGCTGGGTGATCGGGCTCGTTGGTTGTTGTGGCTGGAGCCGCTGCGGGGGATCATGGTTGACCTGGTCGCGGCGAATGGTGACACCAGGACCAAGCAGGGCGGCGCACGGAACTTGCCACTCGACGAATGTCTCGTCGGTCGGTGGAACGACCACGACAAGCGCACCTGACTCGCATGCGGCCGTGCACTCCGCCCACGCAGCGGTGTCGAGGAGCTCAGGCCGGCAGATGATGATCGACGTGGATCCCTTGAGCGCTCCTGGACGCACATCCGAGGGATCTATCCGCCGGTGGGCCAGACCAATGCCAGCAACAGGCTCAAGGGCGCGTTCGATCCACTGAGCGCTCGAACCTTCGTCGATGTCAAGGCGCTCGCGATCCACGACCAACACTGGATGAGCCGACACTGTCGAGATTGTGGTGGTCCGAAGGTCATCCGCCGGCTGACGATCTGATGGGATCGTCGCCATCCACGCGTGCTCGGTGAGCGTTGGATCGACCGCCAACGTCACAGTCGCCGTGGCCCGTTGTGAGCCCTCAAGGAAGGTTGCATCGGTTGTCGTGGCTCGGTCGGTGAGAACATCTGTCACGGTCACTGGAATGTTGCGACGCGCCTGGTCCTGGTTTGGTCGTGCGACCACGACATCCACCGTGATGGAGCCCCGGGATTGTGGTCCGAGTGTCCGCTGTGCCATCGACACGATCGCGGTGGTCCCGGTGTCATCAGAACCGACGTCACAGATCTCGAGTGTTGCCTTGGTGGACGGCAGGACCTGAGCTTCCATGTCGATGGCACCACGCGAGAAAGAACTGGCGAGGACGATCCGACCAGGCATCGTCATGCGACGCAGCGCATCGTCGGCACGATCCACCGCCTGGCGCACGCGAGATGGTTCGTATGTCGGTTCCAGTGCTCCAAGCATGGTCACCGCTCGGTCTGGCAGGACCGCTTCCTTGGTGCGCTCGATCGTTCCACTGGTGGTGAAAACATGGACCATGGAACCGCTGGGAAGCGCGCGGATCGACTCGATGCAGGCCATGCGAGATGCTTCGAAGGCCGTCTGACCAGGCATCGTGCGCGATGCGGCAGCCCGTGACGCAACGCTGTTGTCCAGGACCACCGCCAGCACGACGGGCTGGTTCATCGAGATCGCCGTCACGCTTGTGGGCCGGGCAATGGCCAGACCGACCAACAGGAGCACAAGGCACCTCAGCACCAGCAGGATCCAACGCTCCACCCGGCGCGCGCGCTGGCTCTGTTGGACTGCACGCCGAAGGAGCTCCATCGCCGCCCACTCGATCGGTTTCTGACGGCGACGCAGGAACAGGTGAATCAAAATGGGCAGCGTCATGGCGGCGGCCCCGCCCACAGCAAGCCATGGACTGATGAAGGTCATCGCAGACCTCCGCCCATCATGCCCTCGCGCCGGGACAACAATGCGGTCAAGACTGGCCCGACTGACTCATGTGTATCGAAGACTTGCATGTCGTAGCCAAATGCTCGCGACTGGCGATCGATCAACTGCAGGTGCTGTTGCAGCTCTTCGAGATAGGCCTTGCGGATCGTCCGTGTGTCCACATCAAGCGCATCCTCGCCCTCGAGCCCGACGAACGGGGCCTCGACATCCAGATCAAGTGTGAGTTCCCGGTGGTCGAGCACTGCGAGGAGCATCGCGTCGTGCCCACGATGGCGCAGGCGGGCCAGTGCGCTGCGCAATCCCTCCTGATCACCAAGGAAATCACTCAAGATCACGAAGAGTGTGCGATGAGAGGTCTGTGCCAACAATTGATTGATGCACACTGCGGGAGAGAAGCGTGCCTCGACTGGTTCAGACGAGAGACATCGAACGATCGATCGCCACTGGTCACGCGTCGCGCTCTTGCGCACGGTGCCACGCAAGCCATCTGCGCCGACAGACACGCCCACCCGATCGCGTTGGCTTAGGCAGAGGAATGCCAGCGCCGCGGCGCTTGCTGTGGCATGGTCGAACTTGGTCCATGCGCCACGGCGTCGCGTGGCATCGGTGCCACCCCAGCCCTGTTTCACGCCCAGCGTTCCGAACGACATGCTCGCTGATCCATCCACCAGAATCATCACATCAAGGTTGGTCTCTTGGCGGTACTCCTTGACGTACAACTTGTCGCTGCGACCAAACACTTTCCAGTCGAGATGACGGATGCTGTCGCCAGCCGTGTACTGGCGGTGCGCCGCAAACTCGACCGCCATCCCTTGTAGCGGCGACTGGTGCATGCCATTCATCACACCGTCGACGATCATCTTCGCGCGAAGCTCGAATGGTGCAAGCTGCGCCAGCGTCTCGGGTGAGAGGTATTGTTCGGCACGAAGGCCTGGAGTCGCCACGGCAGGGCTCACTGCACCGGCATGGTGCGATCGAGGCCCTTGGCCGTCACAGGATCGGTGGACTCGACGGGCACGGATTCAAGCAGTGAAGCGATCACATCATCGCTTGTCACTCGATCGGCCTGCGCATTGAAGTTCGTCACAATGCGGTGTCGGAGCACTGGAAGCGCCACGGACCGGATGTGGCGGACCATCACATACTGGTCGCCGTCAAGCAACGCCTTGGCCTTGGCGGCAAGCACCAGGAACTGGCTCGCGCGTGGACCGGCGCCCCATGACAGGTAGTCCTTCACCATCGATGGTGCAGATGTGTCACTGCCGCGGGTCGCACGGACAATCCGTAGGGCGTACGAGATCACATGATCCGGCACAGGCATCTCGCGCACGATTTCCTGCAGCGCTGTGCAGTCCTCAGCACTCAGCACGCGCTTGGGTTCCGGTCGTGATCGACCGGTCGTACGGCGAACGATCTCGAGTTCCTGGGCTTCTGTCGGATAGCCGATCCGGATCAGGAACATGAAGCGGTCGAGTTGTGCCTCGGGCAGCGGATAGGTGCCTTCCTGCTCGATCGGGTTCTGGGTGGCCAGCACGAAGAAGGGCCGGGGAAGTTGGTGAATCGTCCCGCCGGAGGTGACCTGGCCTTCCTGCATCGCTTCAAGCAGCGCGGCTTGTGTCTTGGGAGGCGTCCTGTTGATTTCGTCGGCAAGCACGATGTTGGCGAAGACGGGCCCGCGCATGAACCGAAGCTCGCGTGTGCCGGTGGCTTTGTCCTCCTGGATCACCTCGGTACCAGTCACGTCGCTCGGCATGAGGTCGGGTGTGAATTGAATGCGCTTGAAGTCAAGCGAGAGCGTCTTCGCAAGCGATCCGATGATCAGGGTCTTGGCCAGGCCAGGCACCCCCTCGACGAGCGCGTGACCGCCGCACAGGATTGCCAGAAGCAACTGCTGCACCACATCATCCTGCCCCACGATCGTGCCGGCGAGCTCTTGCCGAAGGGCCTCGTAGGCGCCTTTGACGGAGGCAGATCGCTCAAGCATGCTCGAACCTGTGATGCGCGATGCGGGAGCGTCCATGGATGGCCTTTCGTGTGGACCGACGGCTTCCCGGATGGGATCCGAAGGAGATACGAAACTATACTTCAGACGCGGCATTTCCCGCAGATTTTCGCGTGCCGGAACTCCCAGAAGTTGAAGCTGTCGCCCAAGAGGTGCGCGCCGCGCTGCGGCGATCCCAAATCATCGATGCCCGCGTGCATCGTTGGAGTGTCATAGCTGGCGCCGGGCGCCGGGCGGATCGATTGTTGGTGGGGGCTCGCGTTCACGACATCCTCCGACATGGCAAGCAGCTTGCGCTGGTCGGGGCGAACAACTGTGTGCTCGTCGTACAGCTGGGCATGTCTGGTTCATTTGGTGTCGTACCTGCTTCTGCGCCGCTCGAGCCGCATACGCATGTTGTGTGGACACTGAACCGATCGCGCGAGCTTCGATTTGTGGATCCTCGGCGATTTGGTGGCGTCACCTGGCTCAAGGATCGCGCGGCGCTCGCGGCGCGCTGGTCGCGCCTGGGTCCAGATGCGCTTGCTTTGCCGACCGGGTGGTCAACACCGATCGCCTCGAGCCGCCGTGCCATCAAGGCGGCGTTGCTCGATCAGCGCACCATTGCGGGCGTAGGCAACATCTACGCCGACGAAGCCCTCTCCTTGGTCAGCATCGCTCCACAGCGCCCCTGCGGCCGGCTCACCTCGGTCCAATTCGAGGCGCTTGGCCGGGCCGTTGGCTCCATCATGCGATCTGCCCTCGCGAGTGGCGGAAGCACGATTCGGACGTACCGTCGAATGGGGGGCGGCGCAGGGGCCTTCCAGGCATCGCTCAGGGTCTATGGGCGGGCAAACCAACCATGCGTCTCATGCTCTCGGCCACTGAAATCCGGGGTGGTGGCGGGCCGGACGACGGTCTGGTGCACAACATGCCAATCCTGACAGGGTTCTGCCCTTTCCTCTGAGAGAAGAAAGGACATCGTCGTCGTAGAAAGGGTGCTTGACAATTTGTGGATAGACCAACAACTAAAAACACAAGATGTTTCACACAAGGAACTTAGAGCAACTTTCACATGTGGATGACATGTCGGTCTTTGTGACGGAAGCCAAGACAGCCTGTTCGACTGGCCAGAGGCACGCGCCGCGGGACCCAGGCCTCGAACAACACGCACCTTGAACACAAAGAGCCCGCGACACCACCAAGCACCTTGTCCACGGCTTTCCACCAAAGCCCCAGGCGGGCTAGGCCGCCGTTCTAGGACCGAGAGATCGCTCGATCTCATCCACAGCCCGACGGAGCTCTTGGCAACCGGTCTTGCGCTCTTCGATGGTCCGGATGGCGTGAAGGACGGTGGTGTGGTCTCGGCCGCCGAAATGACCGCCGATCTCTTCAAGGCTGAACCGCGTGTGGCGTCGAGCCAGCCACATGCAGACCTGGCGCGGAAGCGCGATTGACTTCGTTCGTCGACGGGACATCAGGTCCGCGAGCTTGATGTCGTAGTAGCGCGTGACGGCCACGATAATCGACTGCAGGCTTGGTGCGCCGGAACTCGAACCAAGATCATGCAGCGCCGCTTTGGCGCTCTCAAGCGTGATGGGAATTCCGCTTGCGGCAGCGTGGCCCCTCACGCGCGTGAGCGCACCCTCGAGCTCGCGGATGTTCGAATCAATACGCGCGGCGATGTACGCAGGAACCTCATCCGGAAGCTCGACACCAACCAGCACAGCCTTCGACTTGATAATCGCCACACGAGTTTCAAAGCACGGACGCTCCACACACGCCACGAGTCCGCTCTTGAATCGGCTCACCAGGCGCTCTTCGAGCTCCGGGATGTCCTCCGGCGCAGCATCACTCGAGAGCACAATCTGCTTGCCCGCCTGATGTAGCGCATTAAAGGTATGGAAGAACTCCTCTTGCGAGTGGTCCCGCTTTGAGAGGAAATGGATGTCATCGATCACCAGCACATCCACATTACGGAAACGCAGGCGGAAATCCTGCATGCGACCACACTTCACGGATTCATGGAAAAGGTCCATGAATGTGCTGCAACTGATGTAACAGAGCTTGGTGGAGGGCCGATTACGGATGAACGTCTGACAAATAGCCTGGAGCAAGTGGGTCTTGCCGAGCCCGACGCCGCCATGGATGAAGAAGGGGTTGTAGGCGCGACCCGGCTTCTCAGCGACGGCCAACGCAGCTGCGTGCGCCAGCCGGTTGCTTGGACCAACGACGAAGGTTCCGAAGGAGTAATCCGGCGAGAGCAACATCTGCTCGCCAAACCCAGGCATGTCGGCGGTCACAGCATCAGGTGCCGGCTCATGCACAAGTTCAGGACTTGAACCAACGAACCGAACTGCCAACAATCGCCCAGTTACAGCCTGCGCAGCATCCGTGAACTGCGGTCCACACGCTCGCTGCAGGTAGTTCAGCTGCACCGGCTCGCCTACGACGAGACGGAGCACACCACCATCGATCCCACCGAAGCTGATGTCATCGAACCACTGCCTGCACACCTCAGTGTGGTGCTTGCGCAGAAAAGCGATGAGTGAAGCCTTCAAGTCATCGTCATGCATGCGCATTGAAACGGTTCCCATGGGATCCCAGTCCAGTTCGTCGTGTTGAGCGGCATCCCTGCCGGGTTGGCCCAGGTGCTGGGCGGGGGGCCGAATATAGATGGCTGCTGCCGGAGCATCAATGCCCCGATCGACATATCACGAGGTGTTTGGTTCCTCGGAACCACCCAAACCCTGACAGGCTTTGGATGTTTCCTGATCCTCGTTGGTTTGGCGCTCATAACGAGCCCGTGTGGCGCGGTGATCCATGAGAATGTGAACCCGTCCCTCGCCACCGACCTCATCCAGTCGTTTCCGAGCGTATGAGAGCATCGTGCGGCGCGAAAGGTGCACAACCACAACGTCGCGTGCCGACCATGCCTGCAGAAGCTCTCGAATGTCCTCCACGTGCAGGTGCATACCGGTCGCTGCGCGACCTCGATGTTCAGGATCGAAGAATGTGCACTCGGTCACCACGGTCTGTGCCTGCCGGAACTCATCACGCAACAAATAGGGACCCATCTCTGTGTCGCCCGTATAGGCAATAAGTGGGATGTCGATCTGCCCTGTAATCGACTCACCCCGCGCTTTAGCCTCACGCAAAGCATCGGCTGGAAGGTCCACGAACTCCGGCTTGAGTTTGTTACGGCGCTCAACGACGACGAATCCCAGTGCGGGAACTGTGTGCCGCACCTCGATTGCCCGCAACCAGATGTTCGGCTTCAAGAGGACCTCTTGGCCATCTTCCATGCCAATCACCTCATGTGGTGTCTGTTGGCGCTCAAGTTCAACCCACCCCTTCATCATGTTGA
>Ga0194134_10005152_pt1 | contig 12567 bp, 12 predicted proteins | sample TA2KigOff0mmetaG_FD_148602 | JGI IMG/M metagenome (GOLD analysis project Ga0194134, IMG submission 148602) | Freshwater microbial communities from Lake Tanganyika, Tanzania - TA2015056 Kigoma Offshore 0m | ecosystem: Environmental > Aquatic > Freshwater > Lake | place: Tanzania: Lake Tanganyika... | reverse complement strand
TTGCCGCTCATGTCGGTGACCTTGAACTCCTCGTCCTCGGGCGGAAGCTCGTCCGGGTTCTCCGAGCGGGTCTGCTTCCGGATCATCTGCTGGTTCAGCTGCGGCTCCACCCCGTGGTAGTGGCGGCTGATGGCCGTGAGCAGCTCGCGCTCGCCGGCGGTCATCACCTGGATGCGGGACACCTTCGTCTCGCGCACCAGCTCGTCAATGGTGATGACGTCCGTGGGGTTGGCCATGGCCAGCGTGAGGACGCGGTTCTTCACCCCCATGGGGAAGACCCCCTTCTCCTCGCAGACCTCGACCTCAATCATCCCCAGGACGTTCTCGTCCTTCTGCCACATCCCCAGGTTGGCCCGCTTGGTGCCCGTGCCGGCGCACAGCTTCTCCACCATGAGCTCTTCGTCCGCGAGCCCCAGGTCCACCAGCGCTGCGGTGAAGCGCAGCCCCCAGCGCTCCACGTGCGCCTGGGCGCTGCGGGACTGCATGTCGTCAATGACCTTGGCGCGGATGAGGATTTCTGCAACGCGATTTCGCGGGGTAGCGCCCATGGGGCGATCATCCTACCCGGCCCCGGCAGGCCCCGCCATTCCGGCCCCGCAAGAGGTTCCGCTCAGCGCGGGGGCAGGCCGTTGCCGGTGGCGTGGGAGAGCGCAGCCTCCCAGCGGCCGGAGGCCTTCAGGCACAGCTCCACCAACTCCCGCACCGCCCCGTGGCCGCCCGCGGCGCGCGCAATGAACGCCGAGGCCGCGCGCACCTCCGCCACCGCGTCTGCCGGGCAGGCGGGCAGCCCGCAGCGCTGCAGCACCGGCAGGTCGTTGGTGTCGTCCCCCATGTAGGCGCACTCGGAGGGCTGCACCTTCAGCCCGTCACACAGCTCTGCGAAGCCCGCCGCCTTGTCCCGCCGGCCCTGCAGCACCGCCGCCAGGCCCAGCTCGCGGCCGCGCACCGCCACCATCTCGCTCGTGCGCGCGGTGAGGACGGCGGTGGGCAGCCCGGACAGCCGCGCCATGACAATGCCGTGGCCGTCCTTCACGTTGAACCGCTTGAGGGCCTCGCCGGACGGGCCGTAGTAGAGGCCTCCGTCCGTCAGCACCCCGTCCACGTCCAGCACCAGCAGCTTCACCGCGGCGGCCCGCGCCTGCAGCTCCCCCGCGGAGGGCTTGTCCAGCCGCCCCGTCACGGCTGGCCCAGCACCTGGCGGATGCCCACCACGTCCTTCAGCGTCTGCTCGAACGTCTCGAACGTGAGCGAGCACGGCCCGTCGCACAGCGCCTTGTCCGGGTCCTCGTGCACCTCGGCGAAGAGCGCGTCCGCGCCCGCGGCCGCGGCGGCGCGCGCCAGGACTGGGACGAACTTGCGCTCGCCCGCGGTGGCGCCGTCCCCCGCGGAGGGCAACTGCACCGAGTGCGTGGCGTCCATGCAAGTGACCAGCCCCGCCTCGCGCATGAGCGGGAAGCTGCGCATGTCCACCACCAGGTTGTTGTAGCCGAAGGAGGCACCCCGCTCGGTCACCAGCACGTTGCGGTTGCCCGCCTCGAACGCCTTGCGCGCCGAGTGGACGATGTCCCGCGGCGAGACGAACTGGCCCTTCTTGAGGTTCACCCCGCGCCCCGTGCGGGCCACCGCCTCCACGAGGTCCGTCTGCCGGCAGAGGAAGGCGGGGACCTGGATGATGTCTGCCACTTCCGCCCATGGCTCCACGTGGGACATGTCGTGAACGTCCGTCACCAGGTGCACGCCCACCTCGCGCTTGACGCGGGCGAGGATGCGCAGCCCCTCCTTCATGCCCGGGCCGCGGAAGCTCTTGCCCGAGGTGCGGTTGGCCTTGTCCCAGCTGCACTTGAAGGCGAAGCGCAGCCCCAGCCGGTCGCACACGTCCTTCACGCGCCTGGCGTGGCGCAGCGCACTGTCCTCGGACTCAACGATGTCCGGCCCGGCCAGCACGAACAGCGGCGCGCCGGGCCCCACCTCGGTGCCGCACAGGGTGATCCGGGGGGCGGTGTTCACGCGCGCCTCCCCGCCGCCTTGACGTCCCGGGCGTCCAGCGCCGCGCGGATGAAGCCGCTGAACAGCGGGTGAGGGGCGAAGGGCTTGCTCTTGAACTCGGGGTGGAACTGGCAGCCCACGAAGTGCGGGTGGTCCGGCAGCTCCACCATCTCCACCAGGTCCAGCTCCGGGTTGGTGCCGCTCACCACCAGCCCCGCCTCCTGCAGCCGGGCGCGGTACTGGTTGTTGACCTCGTACCGGTGGCGGTGGCGCTCCTGGATGCCCTCCGGCCCGTACAGGCGGGCCGCGAGCGTCCCGGGCTTCATCGCGCAGGCGTAGCTGCCCAGGCGCATGGTGCCGCCCTTCTGGCTCACGTTGACCTGGCTCTCCATCAGCGTGACGACCGGGTGGGGGGACTGCGGGTCAAACTCCAGGCTGCCCGCGCCCTGCAGCCCCAGCACGTTGCGGCTGAACTCAATCACCGCCATCTGCAGCCCCAGGCAGATGCCGAAGAAGGGCACCTTGGTCTCGCGGGCGTAGCGGACGGCGGAGATTTTTCCCTCCGTCCCGCGCACGCCGAAGCCGCCCGGCACCAGCACCGCGTCCACGTCCGAGAGCAGCGCGGCGGGGCCCTGCGCCTCCACCTCCTGGCTGTCCACGAACTTGAGCGTGACGCGCACGTCGTTGGCGATTCCCCCGTGCAGCAGCGCCTCGTTGAGCGACTTGTAGGACTCCTTGAGGTCCACGTACTTGCCCACGATGCCAATGCGGACCTCGCCACGGGCAGGCGCGTGGAACTTCTCGCAGATGCGCTCCCACCTTTCCAGGCGCGGGGCGCGGGACCAGATGTTGAGGAGCTCCGCCAGCCGCTCGTCCAGCCCCTGGCGCTGCAGTTCCAGCGGCAGCTCGTAGATGCTGCGCACGTCCGGGGAGGTGAACACCGAGCCGGGGTCCACGTTGCAGAACATGGCCACCTTGTCCTTCAGCTCGCGGGAAATCTCCCGCTCGGTGCGGCAGATGAGCACGTCCGGCTGGATGCCAATCTCCCGCAGCTTCATCACCGAGTGCTGGGTGGGCTTGGTTTTCACCTCGCCCGCCGCGGCAATGTAGGGCAGCAGCGTCAGGTGGACGTAGAGCGCGTTCTGCGCTCCCACGTCGTAGCGCATTTGGCGGATGGCCTCGAGGAAGGGCAGGGACTCGATGTCACCCACCGTCCCGCCCACTTCCACGAGCACCGCGTCGTGCCCCTCGGCGGCGGCGCGGACCATGGATTTAATTTCATCCGTGACGTGCGGAATGACCTGGACGGTCTTGCCGAGGTACTCGCCGCGCCGCTCCTTCTGGATGACGGACTCGTAGACGCGGCCGGAGGTGAAGTTGTTGAGCTTCGTCATCCGGGCGGTGGTGAACCGCTCGTAGTGGCCCAGGTCCATGTCCGTCTCGGCCCCGTCGTCCGTGACGAAGACCTCGCCGTGCTGGAACGGGCTCATCGTGCCCGGGTCCACGTTGATGTACGGGTCCAGCTTGCACAGCGTGATGTCCAGCCCGCGGTTCTCCAGCAGGGCGCCCATGGAGGCGGAGGCCAGGCCCTTGCCAATGGAGCTCACCACGCCGCCGGTGATGAAGATGAACTTGGTCTTCTTGGAGCGCATGGGCCGTCCTCACCGAACCTTGGGGGAGGCGTCAACGAAAAAGTCGCCCGGGGGCAGGAGCGCCTCCGCCCTCGCCAGGTCCGCGGGCGTGTCCACCCCCACGCCGCGGAAGGCCGTGGGCAGGCAGCGGATGCGGATGCCGTCCTCCAGCGCGCGCAGCTGCTCCAGCAGCTCCACCTGCTCCAGCGGGGAAGGGGGCAGCCGGGCGAGCCGCTCCAGCACCGCGCGCCGGTAGCCGTACAGCCCCACGTGCGCCCAGCGCGGCGCGGGCTTGCCGTCTCGCGAGAACGGCACCTCCGCGCGCGAGAAGTACAGCGCGTCCCCGCTGCCGGCCACCACCGCCTTCACCACGTTGGGGTTGCCCCGCTCCTCCTCCTCCAGCGGTCGGACCAGCGTGGCCATCTGCACGGCGCTGTCCTGGAAGGCCTCGGCGAGCGTCCGCAGGGCCTCCGGGTCCACCAGCGGCTCGTCCCCCTGCACGTTCACCACCACCTCCACGCCGGGGAAGCGCGCCAGCACCTCCGCGGCGCGGTCCGTCCCGCTGCTGCAGGTGGGCGAGGTGAGGGCCACGTGCCCGCCGAACCCCCGCACGGCCTCCGCGATGCGCGCGTCGTCCGTGGCCACCACCACCGCGGCGAACGCGCCCGAGGCCACCGCGCGGGCGTGGACGTGCTGCACCATGGGCCGGCCGCGCAGCAGCGCCAGGGGCTTGCCGGGAAAGCGGCTGGAGGCGAAGCGGGCGGGGATGACCGCGAGCGTGACGGGGCGGGGGGCGCGGGCGAGGGCTTCGGCGAGCGCCTCGCACGCGGTGCACCGGGTGCCGTTGGGCGGCACAGCGCCGCAGCCGGGGTAGGGGGGCTGGCACTCGGGAAGGAGGGACATGGCGGGTAGTCACCCTGACAGAGACGGGCCCCGGTGCGCGAGTGCCCGCCGCAGGACAGCTTGTGCGCGGGGGGCGCTCCCCGCGGGGGGGGGGCCCGCGCCACCTTCGCGCGCCATGGAGAACGTGCTTCACGCGGCGGCGGGCGCTGGAGCGGCGGCGCGTGCCGCCGCGGTTGGTCCACACCGGGCAGCACCACGGCGAGGCGATGAGCGGCGTCTTCTTCCGCGAGCTGGGGCTGCCGGAGCCGGACGTGCACCTGGGCGTGGGGAGCGGCACGCACGCGGAGGCCGTGGCGCGGGTGAGGGTGCCGCTGGAGCGCGAGCTGGAGCGGAACCGGCCCGGGCTGGTGTCCGTGGTGGGGGACGTGCACGGGACCCTGGCGGCGGCGCTGGTGGCGGCGCGCGCCGGAGTGCTGCTCGCCCACGTGGAGGCGGGGCTGCACAGCTTCGACCGGGGGATGCCGGAGGAGCTGAACCGGGTGCTGCGCGGAGAGGGCAAGCGCGGGCGGGTGCCGGACCTGTGGGACGGGCGCGCGGCGGAGCGGGTTGGGGACGTGTACGCGCGGCTGCTCGGAGGGGAGGCGCGGCGGGCGCGGGGCTGAACTGCGGAAACAACAAAGGGCGCGGGCAGTGGTGCCCGCGCCCTCGGCGTTGACGGTCCGGGTGGGTCAGCGCCTGGACACACCTGCTCTCCGAAGCGAGAGCCCGACCAGGAAGGTGAGAACCCCAATGGCCACGGCGTTCGGCCCGTCGAGGAAGCCCTCGTTCACGAACCCACGCGCCGTCATCACGAGCCCCAAGCCAATCCCGAGTGTACTGAACCCCATCAACGCGGAGCCTACGAGGTGGTGTTGTTCGTAAGGATGTTCAGTCATGGCCTGACCTTGCGCGCGGTGGCTAGTGGGCAGCCTGGGCCGCGGTGCCGTCCACGGTCTCCCCTGCTGCGGCCATCCGTGCCTGCGCGATGGCGTAGATCATCAGCCCGTAGCCGCACTTCGCCGCAATGTCCGCGAGGCTGTACCCAACCTGGAGCGCGACCACGGCGTTGGCCCCGCTCACCAGCCCGAGCGACTCGATGCCCAGGATGTAGGTAATGGGGTAGAAGCCCCACGTGCCAATGAGCAGGAGCTTGGTGTTGCGGAGCAGGATGTTCACCTCGCCAGACTCGCCCGCAGTGGACTTGGAGAGCTCACCCCACAGCACGTACAGGATGTACGCGAACGGCACGCTCGAGAGGGTCCCCCACAGCAGAGCGGTGGCCTGGTCGTTCGACACCTCGCCCGGGTACCCCAGGGCGATCATCAGGGCCGAAGCGATGATGAGCTTGCCCATAATGGCCCCACGCTTGCCCTTGGGAAGCGTCATCACTGCCACCAACTCCGCCACGAGGAGCGGCACGGTCAGGAGCCAGTCGACGTAGCGGTAGGCGTCGTTGAAGGGCTTGCCGGTGGCGACGTAGGCCGTGTGCGCGTCGTTGAGGCGGTAGGCCGCGTCCCACGAGCCGAAAATCCGCCAGTAGTGGTAGCCGGCAATGCCAACGACCAGCGAGGACATGACCAGCGCCGGCCGGAACCGAAGTGACACCTGCGAGCGCGCCATCACGAAGAAGGCAAATGAGCCGAGCATGGCTGCGATGGCGAGCGACAACATGTTGTAGACGAGGCTGAACTGCGAAACGCTGAGTTCGGGCACGAGGCCCTCCTGGCTGGAGGCGCGGGAAGATCCGCGCAGTCGTGCTCGTATAACGGTCTAGACCGCTCGCGCTGCAGATTCGCGCCCGAATTCGCCGGACCTGTCCGCTTCAAGTCCGTCCCGGGTACGAGGTCTGATAAGCGACAAACGCCGTCCCACTGCTTCTGGGTTCGCAGAACTCCGCGGCATGGCGTCTGACCGAGGGCACGTGTCCGCTCCAGACCATGAACCGACGCAGCCTTGCGAGCCCGGAGAGGGGATGATCGACATCCCCTTCACCGTGGAGCCGAATTACGACGGCTGGCGGCTGGACCGGTACCTCCGCGAGAAGCTGCGGCGGCTGTCCCGCACGCGGGTGCAGCGCATCATCCAGAACGAACTGGTGCAGGAGGAGGGGCACGTCCTCAAGCCGAGCACGCTGGTGCGGCGGGGGATGACGTTCCGGCTGCGGCGCAAGGCGCAGGCGGAGCCGGAGACGCCCGCGGAGCTGCCGGAGCTGTACCGGGACGACGTGCTCATCGTGTTCGACAAGCCGGCGGGGCTGCCCATCCACCCGAGCGCTCGGTACTTCCACGGGACGCTCGTCGGAAGGGTGAAGGAGCTGTACGGGGCGGACTTCCAGGCGGACCCGGCGCACCGGCTGGACCGGGAGACGAGCGGGATTGTCGTCTGCGCGCGGGACACGGAGACGAGCCGGCGGCTCATGCGCCTGTTCGCCGGGCGGGACGTGCACAAGGAGTACGTGGCGGTGGTGGAGGGGGCGCCACCCGAGGACGCGTTCGAGGTGGACGCGCCCATCGCGGAGGGCACGGAGCTCATCCGGATTGCGGTGCGGATTGACCGCGAGGTGGGCAAGCCGGCGCGGACGCGGTTCCGGGTGTTGCATCGCTTTGAGCGGGACGGGGAGCGGTTCGCGCTCTTGCGCTGCTTCCCGGTGACGGGGCGGCAGCATCAAATCCGCATCCACCTGCAGCTGGCGGGGTTCCCCATCGTCGGGGACAAGATGTACGGGCCGGACAGCGGGTACTTCGACCGTTTCAGCAGGCACTGCCTGGAGGAGGAGGCGTGGGCGCGGTTGCGGCTGCCCCGGCACGCGCTCCACGCGGCGAGGATTTCCTTCCCGCACCCGTCCACCGGCAAGGAGCTGGTGGTGGAGGCGCCGCTGCCGGGGGATCTGGAGGACTTCCTCGCGGGACGGCCGCTGTCAGACCCGAGGCCTTCGTGGGCGCGCCAGGTGCGCCCGCGCGCGGAACCTGAAGGCCTCGTAGAAGCCGACCACCCCGCGCCCGTCAGTCGATGAAGATGAACCCACCGTAGGAGAGCGCATCCCGCACGTCGTTGACGCCCAGGGGCAGGGTGAGCGGCGCGGAGGGGGCAAGCCGGGGGCTGTTGCGGAAGTCGGACGCGGCGAAGTCTGGCGACGGCCCGCAGGCTGTGTCGAACGCGGCGAGGTTCGCCTGCTGCCAAGCGTACAGGCACTCGTTGCCGATGTCGCCGCTGCCGCGGTAGGGGTTGGCTGCGGTCTGCGCGGCGATGCAGTCGTTCACCTCGGAGGTGGACCAGCCCTCCCCGAGTATCCGGTCCCGGCATACGGCGGCGGTGATGCCGGTGGCCCACGCGCTCACCTCGTAGACGGTCATGTCCTCGAGTACGGACTCCACCCCGTTGATGTCACGGATGGTGAGTCCCTCCGCCGTGGCACCCTTGACGTAGCGAACGGTATACGGAGACACGTAGGTGAACTGCTGCAGCAGCGGCCCCGGCCCCCCCTGGCTTGCCTGGATGAAGTCCAGGAAGCTCACCGAGCCGGGCAGGTTGGCGAACGTGCCCTCGGGCGCAACCACCACCAGCCCAAACGCAACGCGGTTCCGGTCCGCGGCCCAGGTGCTCCGGCCGTCCTCGGTGTAGCTGAGGAGGGTGGTGCCGAGCATGGCATCGCTCGGGGCGCGGAGGATGGAGACGTCGAAGTCCGCGGGCAGGGTGGCGCCAATGGCGTCCGCAGGGGTCGTCTCCACGAGCACCGTGTTGTCCGCCTCGACGCGGTTCAGCCACAGCACCCCCACCTCCAGGGGGGAGGACGGCGACGCCACCAGTCCCTGCGTCACGGTGCCCTGGACTGAGAACAGGCGGGCCGGGGTCCCCTCGCTTCCGCCCTTCGCGGGGGGCGGTACTGCCTCGTCCCGGTGGATCCCAGCCGGAAGGGTACGGCCACAGCCGGCGACGAGCAGGAGGAGGACCGGCAGCAGTGGGCGCATGCAGTTCTCCGAGTGAGCCATCGCGGCGTAACGGCGTCCCGGGCCGGTCGCCACCTTACCTCCCCCCTGAGCCGCTGCTTCCCGGGGACAGGGAGGACCCTCCGGGTCACGACTCCGACCCTGGACTTTGACGGACAGGGCCGCCGCGCGGCCGGGAGGAGCCCCGTACGCGCCTGACACGGAGTGCACCCGGGAGGGGTGCCCCGGGTGCAATCCGTTGCAAGCACGCGAACCCCTGCCCCGGGTCCCGGCGCTGGACTTGCAGATTCCGCCCGTCATTCAGGACTGGGGTGGGACATGTATTTCGGAGAGAGCGGCGATGCCTTCACCCCGCTGTGCCGGTTCCTGGACCGTTGGTCCGCAATGACGAGGGAGGACCTGCGGGACCTCGGCTGCGGGCTTCGGATGGTGGGCTGCGCGCTGACGCAGAGGGTCATTCGCCGGGTGGCCCCGGGGCTCTACGTGGATGCCCGGCGGCCGGTGGACGGTCGGATCGCCCATGTCTGTGCGAGGGTGCCGGAGGGCGTCATCACGCTCGAGACCGCCGCTGGATTGCTCCGGCTGACGGGGGAGTGGTTCGGAACCGTGGACGTGGCCCTCCCGCGCCGCCACCACTTTCCGCGGACCGCACCTGTGGGCCTGCGGTGCGCGAGGCACGGGGGAGCGTGGACCGAGGCGGACGTGGTGACCGTGGCCGTCCCCGGCCCCCCGGGGATTGCGGTCCGCTGCTTCAGGCCGCTGCGCACCTTTGGGGAGCTGGCGGCGGCAGGGCACGTGGACACGGCGGGCGAGGTGGGCAGGGCGTTGGTGGGAGCAGGTGAACGTCCGGAAGCGTTGGTCGAGTCCATGATCCGTCTGGGAGTCACGCGGAGCCGCGCAGGGGACGTGATGTTTGTGCTGTTCGCCCCCGAGGCGCACCGCAAGACACACCCAGAGCCATCCACCCGTGGCGTCAACCAGCCCTGAAACGGGGCCTGCGAGCAGCCCGGTGGGGTCCGTTTCCAACCCCGTGCGGAGGCGCGCGAGCGTGGGCGGTCCGGTTGGTCTCCTCGCCCTCGAGCCGCTGGAAGAGGCGCGTTGACATGCCGCAGCGCGCGCCCGCCGTGCTGGCGCGGGTGGAGGCCCCATCGCCGACGTGCAGCGCTGGGCGTTAGCCGCCCAGGGCCCGCAGCGCGGCCGGCTCCCCCGGCAGCCCCGCCACGTACTTCCCGGTGAAGCACGCGGTGCAGTACCCCTCTCCGCGGACGGCCTCCAGCATCCCCTCCACGGAGAGGTAGCCCAGCGAGTCTGCCGTCACGTAGCGCGCAATTTCGTTCACGCCGTGCGTGGCGGCAATCAGCTCCTGCCGGCTCGGCGTGTCGATCCCGTAGAAGCACGGCCAGCGGGTAGGGGGACTCGAGATGCGCAGGTGCACCTCGGCCGCCCCCGCGTCCTTCAACATCTTCACGATCTTCCGGCTGGTGGTGCCGCGAACGATGGAGTCGTCCACCACCACCACGCGGCGGCCGGCCAGAACCTCGCGCACCGCGGCCAGCTTCAGCTTCACCCCGAAGTGCCGGATGGCCTGCTGCGGCTCGATGAAGGTCCGTCCCACGTAGTGGCTGCGGATGAGCCCCACCTCGTACGGCAGCCCCGCCCCCTGCGCGTACCCCATGGCTGCCGGTACGCCCGAGTCCGGCACGGCAATCACCACGTCTGCCTGCGCCGGGTGCTCCTTCGCCAGCTGTGCCCCCAGCCGCTTGCGCACCGCGTAGGCGGATTGCCCGAACAGCGTGGCGTCCGGCCGGGCGAAGTACACCTGCTCGAAGACGCAGCGGGCAGGCGGCACGGCCGGGAGCGGGCGGCGCGAGAACGGCCCGCCCCCCGGTACCACGGTGACCATCTCGCCTGGCTCCAGCTCCCGGACGTAGGTGGCTTCAATGAGGTCCAGCGCCGTCGTCTCGGAGGCGAACACCCACGCGTCCCGGACGCGCCCCAGCACCAACGGTCGCAGCCCGTGGGGATCCCGCATGGCCACCATGCGGTCCGGCGCCAGCAGCAGCAGGCTGTACGCCCCCTGCACGCGCAGCAGCGCCTCGCCCAGCCGCTCCTCCAGAGAGCTGCCCCGCGCCTGCGCGACCAGGTGCAGCAGCACCTCCGTGTCCGAGTCCGACTGGAACACCGCCCCTGCCGCCGACAGCTCGTCCCGCAGCGCCTGCGCATTCACCAGGTTGCCGTTGTGCGCAATGGAGAGCGGTCCGCCCGCGTACTCCACGGTGAAGGGCTGCGCGTTGGCCAGCCCGTGTCCTCCCGTGGTGGCGTACCGCACGTGCCCCATGGCTGCGCTCCCCGGCAGGCCGGAAAGCGTCTCGGCGGAGAAGGCGTCCGCCACCAGCCCCAGCTGCCGGTGGGCGTGCAGCCGGCCATCCTGCGCAGACACGATGCCCGCGGACTCCTGCCCGCGGTGCTGCAGCGCGTGGAGCCCGAGGTAGGCGAGGTTGGCCGCCTCCGCGTGGCCCTGGATGCCGAAGATTCCGCACATGGTGCCTCCGTTATGCCCTTCCGGGTGGAGTCCCCACAACCATGCCCGGTGCGCCGTCATGCCCCGCGCACACCCATGGCCGGCTGCTTGAAGGCGAGCGGCAGCATGCCCAGCTTCGTCCCATGGTCGCCACGACGTTGTGGGGCATGGTGGTGCTCTTGGCCGCGTACATGGCCATGGTTCACCGGGTCTACCGCCGCACGCCGTTGAGCGGTGCCGTGTCCCGAGCCTGCCCGGGGGTGCCTAGCGGCGGCTGGGGCGGCGGCGCGTACCGTCCGTGCCGGCGCTTCGCGCAGGCTTCTTTCGGGATGCCCGCGCGGGGGCAGCGGCAGCCTTCTTCTTCGCAGCGGCGGGCTTGGCGCGGGCGTCCGGCTGCGCGAGGTCAAACCGGGAGGCCTCGGGGCGCTGGCGGAACAGCAGGATGACGCGGCCGAGCACCTGAGCCACCTCCGAGCCGGTCTGGGAGGCGAGCGCGTCCGCGGCCTCGTGCCGCTCGGCCGGCCCCTCGTTGACCTTCACCTTCACCAGCTCGTGGTCGTGCAGCGCCTGGTCCACGGCGGCGACGATGCCGTCCGTCACCCCCTGGTGGCCGATGATGACGACCGGGTCGAGGTGGTGTCCGAGCGCACGCAGCTTGCGGCGCGTCCTTCCGTCCAGAGGCACGGGGTGTCCTTTCACTTCTTGGTTCCCTCGAGCAGGCGCACTTCCCGCTGCGCCTCCACGTGGTCCTTGTTGAACTCCAGCGCCTTCTTGAAAAGCTTGAGCGCCCCCACCTGGTCCCCGAGCAGCTTCAGCATGCCGCCGTGGAAGTAGTAGGCCTGCGCGCACCTGGGGTTGCGGTGGATGGCGGCCTCCACGTCCTTGAGCGCCTCGGCGAAGGAGACGCGCTTGTCCGCCTCCGCGTAGAAGCGCGCCGCGGCGCGCCAGGCGTAGAACTCGGCCTCGTCCGGGTTGGCCGCAATGGCGTCCGTCAGCATCTTGATGGCGTCCGCGAACTTGCGGGCCTTCACCATGATGCTGCCCTTCTGGAACAGCTCCTCGGCGAGGAAGAGCCGCTGCACGTCCACCTGCTCCTGGTCTGCGGTGCCGCTCTTGAGCTCCTGGAGGTAAGCGGCCCGGGCGTTGTCGTCCGCGAGCCGCCGGTAGGCCTCACCCACACGGGCGAACAGGGCGCTCTTGAGCTTGAGGACTTGTGGCGGCGCGCCCTGCGGGACGGTGTCCGGGTGCAGCGTCCGGGCGAGCTTGAAGTAGGCCATCTTCACCAGCCCGCCGTTGGCGTCCTGCCCCAGCCCCAGCACGGTGAAGTGGTCCACGCCTTTGAGCGCGTCGAGTCGCTGCTCGAGCTCGCGGATGGTGGCGGCGTCTGCCTCGGAGACTTGGGCAGCCGGCGCCTCGACCGCAGGCGCAGGGGACGCGGCGGCGGGAGGGGCCTCGGGCGCCGGTCCCGAGGGGGGGGCAGCGGCGGGCGGTGCGGGCGCAGGGGCCGCCGCGGGAGCTGCCGGTGCGGCGGCAGCGGGGGCGCGCGGGGGCGCAGCCGCAGCGACGGGCGGGGCAGACGCAGGGGCCGCCGAAGGAGCTG
>Ga0194134_10005145_pt1 | contig 12576 bp, 14 predicted proteins | sample TA2KigOff0mmetaG_FD_148602 | JGI IMG/M metagenome (GOLD analysis project Ga0194134, IMG submission 148602) | Freshwater microbial communities from Lake Tanganyika, Tanzania - TA2015056 Kigoma Offshore 0m | ecosystem: Environmental > Aquatic > Freshwater > Lake | place: Tanzania: Lake Tanganyika... | reverse complement strand
GCCGGGGCTGCTCCCGGAGCTGGACGGGGCGAAGGTGCGGCTGGTGAAGGTGAACGCCTACGCGCACATGGCGCTGGCCCGCCGCTACGCGCTGTTCGGCATCCCCACGTTCCTGCTGTTCCGGCACGGGAGGCTGCTCGGGAAGATGAGCCAGTACCGCGGCCGGGCCTTCTGGCTGGACGTCATCCACGCGCAGCAGGAACGCCTCCCGGGCTGACGGCCCGGTCAGCCGGGTCAGCCCGGCCGCGCGGGCGGGCTCACCGTCTTGGACGGGTCCCGCTCCACCACTGGCCCCAGCACCGCGTCAATCCGCGCCATCACCTCCGCGGACAGCTTCACCCCGGCCGCCTTGACGTTGTCCCGCACCTGCTCGGGGCGCGTGGCGCCGATGATGGCTGAGGAGACGTTGGGGTTCTGCAGCACCCACGCCAGGGCCAGCTGCGCCATGGAGAGCTTCAGCTCCGCTGCCACGGGCTTCAGCTGCTGCACCCGGCCGAGCAGGTCCGCGTTGTCCAGGAAGCGGCCCATGAAGCGGCTGCCCAGCGCGTCCGTGGCGCGGGACCCGGCGGGAGGCGGCTGGCCGGGCTGGTACTTCCCCGTCAGCACCCCCTGCGCCAGCGGCGACCAGACGATCTGCCCCATGCCCCACGCCTCGCACGTGGGCACGACCTTCCCCTCGATGATGCGCCACAGCATGGAGTATTGCGGCTGGTTGCTCACCAGCGGGACGCGGAGCTCCTTCGCCAGCTTGGCCGCGGCGTCAATCTGCTCCGCGGTCCACTCGGACACGCCCAGGTAGAGCACCTTGCCCTGCCGGACGAGGTCCGCGAACGCGACCATGGTCTCCTCGAGCGGCGTCTGGAAGTCGTACCGGTGCGCCTGGTACAGGTCCACGTAGTCCGTGCCCAGCCGGCGGAGGCTGCCGTGCAGCCCCTCCATGATGTGCTTGCGGGACAGCCCCACGTCGTTCTTGCCGGGGCCCACCGGCCAGTACACCTTGGTGAAGATCTCCAGCCCCTCGCGCCGCTCGCCCTGGAGCGCCCGCCCCAGCACCTCCTCGGCGCGCGTGCCCGCGTACACGTCCGCGGTGTCGAACGTGGTGATGCCCTCCTCCAGCGCCGCCTTCACGCAGGCGTGCGCCTGGGCCTCCTCCACCTGCGAGCCGTGGGTGATCCAGTTGCCGTACGCAAGCTCGCTCACCACGAGACCGCTCTTGCCCAGGTGCCGGAAGTGCATGTCGGGGAGGCCCCCTCCTCAGGGGATGAAGCTGTCCATGTACCCTGCGTCCTCCACGTTGAAGGCCGCGGCGGTCATCTTGAGCGGCTTCAGCGTGTCCATCATCACCGCAAGCTCGTTGGTGGCCTTGTGGCCGATGCTGGCCTCGTACGCTCCCGGGTGCGGCCCGTGCGGGATGCCTGCCGGGTGGAAGCTGACGCTGCCCGGCCCCACGCCGCGGCGGCTGGTGAAGTTGCCGCTCACGTAGAAGAGGATCTCGTCGCAGTCCACGCTGCTGTGCGGGTAGGGGCAGGGGATGGCCTCCGGGTGGAAGTCCACCATGCGTGGAACGAAGCTGCAGATGAGCGCCCCGCGCGTGGCGAACGTCCCGTGCCAGTCCGGCGGCAGGTGCACCAGCCCCGCGCGCGGCTGGAAGTTGAGGATGTGGAAGGCGAACGGGTAGACGCTGCCGTCCCAGCCCACCACGTCCAGCGGGCTGTCCGCGGTGGTGAAGGCGTGGAAGGCGCCGTTCTTCTTCACGAGCAGCCCGCGCAGCCCCTCGTCCAGCGGGCCGCGGAAGGAGGGCGCGCGGAAGTCCCGGTGGCAGTACGGCGCGTCCATCCGCAGCTGGCCCGTCTCCGTCCGCCACTGCTTCGGGATGCGCAGGCCGCCGTGGCACTCCATCACCAGCCACCTCTGCGCGCTGCCCTCGTCCGGCACCCAGCGGTGCAGCATCCCCCGCGGGATGGCCACGTAGTCCTGCGGCCCGTAGCGCAGGTCCCCCAGCTGCGTCCGCAGCACGCCCGAGCCCTCCTGCACGAACACCAGCTCGTCCGCGTCCCCGTCCACGACGTAGGTGGGGTCCGCCGCTGTGGGCGCCGCGAAGGAGACGGTGACGTCGTCGTTGAAGAGCAGGGGGACGCGCACGTCCACCTGCGCCCCCTGCAGCGGCGCAAGCCGCGGCGTCAGGAAGTGCCGCTTGGCCAGGGGCTTGCCGGCCCCGGCGTTCACGGGGAGCGTCCACCCGTGGCGAACCTCGGCCACGCGCTGCCGGTGCGGGGCGCGCTGGTGGTACGCGAGCGTGTACGGCCCGTCGAACCCCAGCTGCGTGATGCACTCCTCCCACCTCAGGTTGCCGGAGGCGTCGCGGAACTGGAGGTGGTGCTTGCGCGGGAACTCCCCGGCCGACAGGCGCTCGAGCATGGCTACAGCCGCCCCTGCGCCTTCTGGTCGCGCTCGATGCTCTCGAACAGCGCGCGGAAGTTGCCGCCGCCGAAGCCCTGGTCACCCTTGCGCTGGATGATCTCGTAGAAGAACGGCCCGGCCCTGGGGTCCCCGAACTGCCCGGCCCCCTCCTTCATGAAGATCTGCAGGAGGTAGCTGCGCTCCTTGTCCCCGTCCACCAGGAGCTCCAGCTTGCGCAGCGTCTCGATCTCCTCGTCGATCTTCATGATGCCCAGGCGGCGGATCCGCTCGGGGAGGGCCTCGTAGTAAGTGCCCGGGGTGGGCATGAACTTCAGCCCGGACCGCTCGCGCATGTCTGCCACGGACGAGACGATGTCCTTCACCACCAGCGCCAGGTGCTGCACGCCGTCCCCGCGCAGGTCTTCGTTGAACACGTTGATCTGGGACGCCTTGAAATGCGGCCTCAGCGGCTCGTTGTTGGCGAACTTCAGCCCGCTGTGCGGGTCCCACACCACCTGGCTCTTCAGCCCCGAGCCGTGGTCGTTGTTCTGCGCCACGTCGTCCGTGTGGAACTGGATGGTCCAGAACGGCTCGAACCCCATCACGTGCTCCATCCACAGGAGCATGGGCTTCATGGTCTGGAAGTTGGACGTGACGTGGTCCACGTGGGTGAAGCCGTAGCGGTTCTGCCCCCCGCGCGGCGCGTCGTACAGCTCGTAGCCCGGGAAGAGCGCCCGGTAGCCTTCCCGCTGGAGGAAGCGGAAGGTGGTGTCACCGAACGGGGTGGTGATGCTGAACATGGCCAGCTTGCCGCCGCCGGCGTCCGTGAACCGCTCCACGTCCGTGATGAACGTGGCGCCGCGGGACTCGAGCAGCTTGTACGTCCGGGTGATGTCCGCCACCTCGTAGTTGAGCGTGCCCACCCCTTCCGGGTGCTTGCGCAGCCAGCGCGCCGCCCGGCCGCCCTCGCCCACCGGCTGCAGCACGTTCAGCACCACGCTGCCCGCCTTGAACACCAGCGACTTCGTTCGGCCGCGCTTCTCCAGGTCCGCCCCGGAGCCGCCCACCTCCTGGAAGTCCATCTGCTGCGTGTAGAAGCGGCGCGCCCGCTCGAGGTCGTGCACGTACCAGTTCACCGACTCCAGCGTCTTGATCCCGAGCGACTCCAGCTTGGCCATGGTGCGGTCCTATCCTGCGTTGATGGGTGCTGCGAAGAGGTGACGTCCGGTCCGGGGGTCAGCCTGCCGGCGGCGGCGTGTCCGGCTGGCGGTCCGCGTGGGCCGCGGCAAAGGCGGGCAGGGCGGCGCAGGCCGCCTCCACGCGCAGGCAGGTGGGGAAGGCGACCACGTCCACGCCGAAGCGCCGCGCCCCGTACATCTGCGGCACCAGGCACGCGTCCGCCAGCGTGACGGTGTTGCCCACGCTGTAGGTCCCCGCGGTGGACGCGAGCACCTGCTCCACGCCCGCCATGCCCCGCGCAATCCAGTGCGCCGCCCACGCCTTCTCGTTCCCGGTGCAGGTGGACTTCACGTGCTGCAGCACCGAGAGGTTCTGCAGCGGCTGGATGCCGGAGTTGATCATCTCCGCCAGCTGCCGCGCCGTGGCGCGCGCCTCGGCGCCCTCCGGTAACAGCCGCGGCGTGCCCGGGAAGGCCTCCTCCAGGTACTCCAGGATGGCGAGCGACTGTGTGAGGCGCCGCGTCCCGGCGGGGGTCTCCCACTGGAGCATGGGCACGGTGCGCAGCGGGCTCTGCTGCTGCCACGCCGGCGCGTTCTGCTCCCCCTGCCCGAGGTGCACCGACCGCTGCGCGTACGCGAGCCCCTTCCAGTTGAGGCCAATGCGAACGCGCCAGCTGCAGCTGCTCCGCCAGTAGCCGTAGAGCGCCAGGCCGCTCACGGGTGGACCACCTTCTGCTCGATGGCGCCGAACACGGACGCCCCGTCCGGACCCGCCATGGAGATGCGCACCGAGTCCCCCCACTTCATGAACGGGGTGACCGGCTTGCCCTGCTCGATGGTTTCAATCATCCGCGCCTCAGCCAGGCAGCTGATGCCTGCGGCGCGGTCCTCGTTGGACACCGTGCCGCTGCCCAGGAGGGTGCCCGCGGAGAAGCTGCGCGTCCTGGCGATGTGCTGAATCAGGTCGAAGAAGCTGAAGTGCATCTCCGGCCCGGCGTGGCAGTCCCCCACCACGCGGCCGTTGAGCTCCGTCTTGAGCTTCAGGTGCACCCGGCCGTCCTTCCACGCGGGGCCCAGTTCGTCCGGCGTCACCGCCACCGGGGAGAAGCCCGTGGCCGGCTTGCCCTGGAAGAAGCCAAAGCCCTTGGCCAGCTCCGCGGGGATGAGGTTGCGCAGCGTGACGTCGTTGACGAGCAACAGCAGCCGCACGTGCTTGCCCGCCTCCGAAGCCGTCGTCCCCTGCGGCACGTCCCCGAGGATGACCCCCACCTCGCTCTCGAAGTCACAGCCCCAGGCCTCGTCGAACAGGACGATGTCGTCCTTCGGGCCCAGGTGGCCGCTGCCGCCGCCCTGGTAGACCAGCGGATCGATCTCCAGTGTGGGCGGGGGTTCGGCGTTGCGCGCCTTGCGCACCAACCGCACGTGGTTCAGGTAGGCGCTGCCGTCCACCCACTCGTACGAGCGGGGCAGCGGCGCCATCAGGTTCGCCGTGTCCAGCGGGGTGGAGGCCACGGCGCCCGCTTCCAGCGCCTCGGCCAGCTTCCGCAGCGCTGGCTCCGCCGTGGTCCAGTTCTCAAGCGCGGCCTGCAGCGTGGGGGCCACCGCCTTCGCGGGGGTGTAGGCGGTGAGACCCCGGCGAACCACGACGAGCGTGCCGTCCCGGGTCCCGTCCTTCAGCGTGGCGAGCTTCATGGGGCGATTCTTCTAGGCGCCGGGCATGGGGCCGGGCAAGCCTGCGTCACCGCCAGGTGATGGCCGGCCAGCCCGCCTTGAGCGTGAACGGGGCGCCCGGGGCGGACAGCTGCGGCCAGACGGACGGCCAGATGGGGCTGCCGGACGCCTTCGGCTCCAGGTGGTTGGAGGCGAACACGGCCGTTCCGCCCGCCCCCACCTGCCGCGCGTAGGCCACCCGGGCCGCAATCCTGTTCAATTTCGGCTGGTCGCCGTCCAGCGCGAGCATGCCGGCCACCACCTGCCGGCCGGAGGCGCCCGCCATGAAGACGTCCAGGTGCCGGCCGAAGTCCGTGCAGCCGCCCGTGCCGATGTCCCAGTAGATCATGGGCGTCAGCGCGTCGATCTTCCCCTTCTTCATCCAGCCGATGGAGTCCTGGTAGTAGCCCCCATACCCCTGGGACGTGCTGCAGCCGGGCAGCGCCTTGTAGATGCCCCACACGCTCGCAGAGAGGACGGCGCCCGGGCGGCGCAGCTTGAGCACGTCGTAGAGGGCGCCCACCGTCTCGGTGACGTTCTGGCGCTGCCAGTCTCCCCAGGCCGGGCGGGGCTGCGGCAGGGCGTTGTAGGCGGCCACCGAGGCGGCGTCGTGGCTGTAGATGTCGTCCGCGTACCGGACGCGGTCCAGGTGCAGGCCGTCCACGGGGTACTTCGTGAGCAGCTCGTCCGCCACGTCCACCAGGTGCTGCCGCACTGCGGCGTTGCCGGGGGAGAGCCAGTAGTACTCGGTGTCCTTGCTCTTCCCGCCCGTGTCCACCGCCATCCACTCTGGGTGATCCTTCAGGACGTGGTTGGGCTTGCCGGCGGGCGAGGCGGGGGGCAGCGCGCAGGCGTCGGCAGCCGTGGGGTTGGGCGTGCAGGTGCAGCTGCCCGCGGCTGCACAGCCCGCGGCGGGTGTCCACCCGGCGAAGACGTTGAAATAGGCATGCAGGTGGAGCCCGCGCGCGTGGGCCGCGTCCAGCGCCACCTGCAGCGGGTCCCACCCCGGGTCTGCCCCGAGCGTCCCGGTGAGCTTCCTCGCCCACGGCACCAGCGTGGAGGCGTAGTAGGCGTCCCCGTTTCCGCGGACCTGGAAGTAGACGGTGTTGAAGTGTGCGCTGGCCGCGCGCTCGATGATGCCCGTGATGTCCGCGGCGGTGGTCCAGGCGAAGCGGGTCACCCAGATGGCCCGGACCTCGCCCGGGCCGTAGGTCCCACCGTCCGCCGGGAGGGCTCCCGCGTCGGCGCCGCCGTACCCGGTGCTGCCGCCATCCGTGTCTCCGTTGCCGCTGCCTGCAGGCGCGACCGTCACCGCGGCAGGCTCCGAGGTGATGCTGCCGGTCTTCGCACGGATCTCCGCGGTCCCCGCCGCGAGCGCCACCACCTTCACCAGGTTGGAGTCGGGGGACAGGATGGACACCTCCACCACCCCCGCCGGCGAGGCGCTCCACTCCACCGTGCCGGATACCTCGGCTTCGCTGCCGTCGTCGAAGCGGGCGGTGGCGGTGACGCCGCTGACCGCGCCGGCCTTGAGCGAGAGGGTGGCCGGGGTGACGGTCAGCCCGGTGATGCGGCGGATGCCGGAGGACGGGGTGCCTGCGTCCTCGGGAAGGACCTGGCCGCCACCATCCCTGGAGGTGCCGGCATCCTCGCCGGGCGGCAGGGGGGCAGGACCGTCGCAACCAACGAGCGCCGACAGCAGGAGGAGTGCGGGAACCAAGGACCGGGTGCTCACGGACCGGGCAGGCTAACGGACCGGCCCGCACCGGGCGGCCCGACCGGAGCGTCACGTCACCGGGACGTTCCGTCCGGCAACGGGGATGGAGCGCGAACACCCCGCGCCGGGCCCCGGGTGGGGTGGCTGGGCGAGCTGTCCGTGCGGCGGATCGGGGTGGGCGCGGTGCGGGGGGCGGCCACCGCGACGTGTGCGTTCTTCCTCTTCGCCTTCACCGCCCCGGTGGCCATGCCCGCCGCGGCGGTGGCCGCGCTGCTGCCCCCGGGCGTCGGGGCCACAGTGGGCATCCAGACCGCGCCGGACGACGTGACCGGATGGGCGACACCGCCTGCTGCGGTGACGTTGCGCATCTGAGCGCTACTTCAGCGGGCTGTCCCCCCACCTGCCCGAGCCCAGCTGCGCCATGCCCTGACAGCGGGAGCAGGCCTCTCCCGCCTCGTCGTAAATGATGGCGGTGCTGAACACCGTGCGCTTCCCGGCGGAGTCTACCCACGCCTCGGCGCGCAGCCGGTTGCCGCGCACGGGCCGCATGAAGCTGATGGACAGCTGGGCGGTGGCGCTCTTGCGGGAGGGATCCAGCAGCGCCGGCGTGCAGCCGATGGCCAGGTCGAAGATGCCGGCCAGCACCGCGCCGTTGACCGCGTCTGTCCCCAGCCCGCCGCGCTGCTCGGGTTTCACCTCGTCCAGGTGGACGAACACCCGGTCCGCGGAGAAGGACACCTTGAGCCCCCAGGGGCGGATGGCGGCGCTCTGGTTGAAGACGGAGGCGTAGCGGGCGAGCTGCTCGAGGGTGGGGCGGGCGGAAGAACTCACGGTTCCCCGACTGTAACGGCCTTCTGCTACGAGTGCGCGCCCGTGAACGCCGAGCTCCCCGAAGACCCGCTCCTGAAGGACCTCAACCCGCCCCAGGCAGAGGCCGTGCTGCACGGCAACGGCCCGCTGCTCGTGCTCGCAGGTGCCGGGTCCGGCAAGACGCGCGTCATCACCCGGCGGGTGGCGTGGCTGGTGGAGCGGCAGCACGTGGCCCCCTGGCGGATATTGGCCGTCACCTTCACCAACAAGGCCGCGCGCGAGATGCGCGAGCGGCTGGTCCACCTGCTGGGGCTGCAGGCGAACGACCTGGTGGTCTCCACCTTCCACTCGGCCGCCGCCATGCTGCTGCGCCGCGAGGCGGAGGCCGCGGGGCTCACCCGCTCCTTCGTCATCTACGACGACGGGGACCAGCTCTCCGTGATGAAGCGGGCCATGCGCGAGGCGGAGCTGGACCCGTCTTCGATGACGCCGCGCGAGGCGCTCAGCCGGATGGACGGCTGGAAGAACCAGGGGCAGGTGCCCGAGTCCATCCGGTACGATGAGCTGGACGTGCGCGGCCAGGCCGCGCTGCGCGCCTACCGCGCCTACCAGCGGCTCTTGCGCGCCAGCAACGCGGTGGACTTCGGGGACCTGCTGCTGCTGCTGGTGGACGTGCTGCGCCGCCACCCGGACATCCGGGCGAAGTACGCGGGGCGCTTCCGGCACGTGCTGGTGGACGAGTTCCAGGACACCAACCCGGTGCAGTACGAATTCCTGAAGCTGCTGGCCCCGCCGCAGGAACGTCCCAATCTGGTGGTGGTGGGGGACGACGACCAGTCCATCTACCGGTGGCGCGGCGCGGACGTGCACAACATCCTCGGCTTCCCGGAGGCCTACGCCGGGGCGCACGTGGTGAAGCTGGAGCAGAACTACCGCAGCGACCAGTCCATCCTGGACGCGGCCAACACCGTCATCCGGGGCAACCCGCGGCGCATGGACAAGCGGCTGTGGACGGACCGGCCCCGCGGCGAGCCGCTCACGCTCGTGGCCGCCAGAGACGAGCGCAGCGAGGCGGAGGAGGTGGTCCGGAACATCCACGGGCTGGTCCGCAGCGGGGCGGTGGACCTGAGCCAGGTTTCGGTCTTTTACCGGACCAACGCCCAGAGCCGGGTGCTGGAGGAGGCGCTGCGGCTGTCCCGGGTGCCGTACCAGCTCTTCAATGGACGCAGCTTCTACGAGCGGCTGGAGATCAAGGATGCCTCCGCGTACCTGCGCTTGATGGTCAACCCGCGCTCGGACGCGGACCTGCTGCGCGTCATCAACACGCCGGCCCGCGGCATTGGCGACACCACGGTGGAGCGGCTGACGGCCTACGCCGAGTCGCGGGGGCTGTCGCTGTACGAGGCGCTCGAGGACCCCGGCGCGGTGCCGCAGCTGAACTCGGGGGCGGTGAAGCGGCTGCGGGCGTTCCGGGAGCTGGTGGACGGGCTCGGGGTGGGGGCGGCGGAGGCGCCCAGCGCGGAGGCCGCAGTGGCGAGGATGCTGGAACTCACCGGCTACGTGCAGGCGCTTCGGGCAGAAGGCACGGACGAGGCCTTCACGCGCGCGGAGAACCTGCTCGAGTTCAAGGGGGCCGCCGCCGAGTTCGACCTGCAGCAGCAGGCCGCGCCGCCGCCGTCCGAAGAAGCGCTGGAGCTCCCCTCCACGCCGCTGCAGAAGTTCCTCGAGCAGGTGAGCCTGGTGGGGGACGCGGACGCGGACGCGGGGCAGGGGAAGGTGGCGCTGATGACGCTGCACGCGGCCAAGGGGCTGGAGTTCGACGTGGTGTTCCTGACCGGGATGGAGGAGGGGGTCTTCCCGCATGGGCGGTCGCTGTCCGAGGACGCGGACCCGGAGGAGATGAGCGAGGAGCGGCGGCTCTGCTACGTGGGCATCACCCGCGCGCGGAAGCGGCTGTTCGTGTCACTGGCACAGTCCCGCAGCCTGTTCGGCGAGGTCCGGTACAACCCGCCGTCGCGGTTCCTGTCTGAAATCCCCCGGGAGCTGTTCGGCTTCAAGGGGCCGCCCGCCGCGGCGGCCCAGGTGCGCCCCGGCTTCCAGCGCCGGGACGAGTTCGACCAGCGGCCAGACGGGCCCACCTACGAGCGGGACGAGGCCAGCTATGATCAGCGCGCCCCGGAAGCAGACGTCCGCGGGATGCGCGTGCGCCACGCCCAGTTCGGCGTGGGCCGGGTCATGGCCGTGGACGGCACCGGCCCCAACGCGAAGCTGGAAGTGAAGTTCGACTCGGTGGGCATCAAGCGCGTGGTGGCGCGGTTCCTCCAGCCGGCATAGCCGGCAAGGTCTCCGCAGCTTGAATTGATGGTAACATAAAGGTTACCATTAGCTGCGTTCAAAGCCAAAGAACTCCTCTCGAACGGTCGAAGTCCGTTTCGACACTGGTTTGAGTCTCTGGATGCAACGGCTGCGGCGAAGGTGGCCGTTGCGGTGGCGCGGATGGAGACTGGCAACTTGTCGAGTGTTCGTTGGTTCAGTGGGACCGGTGAGTTCCGTATCCAGTGGGGCCCCGGGCTGCGGATTTACCTAGCCCGTGAGCGGAACCAGTTCATCCTGCTCCTGGGCGGCGGGACGAAGAGGCGGCAGTCGAAGGACATCGCCCGCGCGCTGGAACTCTGGGAGGAGTACCAACGGCGCAAGGCGGCTTCAGGAGAGGGACACTGAGATGGCTCTGACGCGTGAATTCCGGGCAAAAGTCCTTGCACGCGCGAAGCGGGATCCCGCGTTCGCCAAGGCGCTCCTCGACGAGGCGATCACCCTGTTCCTACACGGACAGCCGGAACCGGCCAAGGCCGTGCTCCGCGATCTCGTCAATGGCACCGTGGGATTCGAGGCGCTCGCCGCCGAGATCGACACCCCCGCCAAGAGCCTGCATCGGATGTTGTCGGCCTCGGGTAACCCGACCATGAGCAATCTCTCTGCCGTCTTCGCGGCCATTGCCCGGGCACTCAAGGTCGAGGTCCATACCCGCATCAGTCCGGCGTAGCGGCGCGTCGCCGTTCACCGTCCCGCCTTCACACTTCTTCACACGCAAGCACGCAGTCGCGTCACACGCCCACTGCATCTTGCGCTCCGTGGGCCATGGAGGCCCCCGTCAACGGAGAGTGCACGAGATGGGTGGAATCATCATTGGGACGCTGTGCCTGTTGGGGTTCGTGAAGGTGTGGCGCCGCGCGCGGTGCAGGGCGCACGGTGGAGGCGGTGGCGGATGGATGGCCCGCCGCGTGGGCCAGCGCCTGGGGGCCACGCCGGACCAGGAGAAGGTGCTGCGCGAGTCCGTGGAGGCCGTGCAGCGCGCAGGCTGGAAGGCGCGCGCGGAGTGGCCCGCCATCCGCGCCGAGGCAGCACGCGCGTTGCGCGCCGAGGCCTTCGACGAGGCGGCATGGACGTCTGCACTCGAACGCGCGCGCGCAGCGGTGACGGCACTGGAGGCCACCACCGGCGAGTCGCTCCGCGCCCTTCACGCGGCCCTGCAACCCACCCAGCGCCAGCAGCTCGCGGACCTCGTCGAGTTCGGCCCGCGTGCGCTGCGCTGAGCCCCCCCTTCACCCGAGGACCCTGACCATGAATGCCATGCCCTGGAAGCCCCGCCTGCTGCTCGCCGTCCTCGCGCTCGGGACCGTTGCCGGTTACGGCTCCGCACTCGCCCGGCACCACCACGGCCCCTGTGCCGGGGGCTGCCACCGCCCCGAAACCGGAGGCTGCCACGGCCCGACCGAGAAGCCGTAAGGTCCCATGCGTCCCATGTCCCTCCGCGTGCTGCTCATCGACGACGACGCGGGCCTGTCCGGGCTGCTCGCGGAGTACCTGGGGCAGGACGGTGTCAACGTGACGCACGCGCCGGACGGGGCGAGGGGACTGTCCCTGCTCGAGTCCGGCGCGTTCGACGCGGTGCTGCTGGACCTGATGATGCCGGGGATGAACGGCCTGGAGGTCTGCCGGCGCATCCGCGCGCGCAGCAACGTCCCGCTCCTGATGCTCACCGCCCGGGGAGACGAGGCGGACCGCGTCACCGGGCTGGAGCTGGGCGCGGACGACTACATCTCCAAGCCGTTCAGCCCCCGAGAGCTGCTCGCGCGCCTCCGCGCCGTGCTGCGCCGCGCCCACCCGGACCCGGCGGGCGAGCGGCTCGCGGTGGGAGACCTGGTGCTCGACGTCCCGGGGCGCGCCGTCACGCTCAAGGGAGGGGCCTTGGACCTAACCGGCGTGGAGTTCGACGTGCTGGTGGCGCTCGCCCGCCGCGCCGGCCGCGTGGTCCCGCGCGAGGCGCTGCTCTCCGAGGCAGGGCGCTCGGACGTGGTGGTGGGCGATCGCACCGTGGACGTCCACGTGAGCCACCTCCGCCAGAAGCTGGGGGATGACCCGCCGCGCCTCATCAAGACGGTGCGCGGCGTGGGCTACGTCTTGGTGAAGGGCTGAGCCGTGGGGGGACGGCGCTCATTCCGGCGGTACGTTCGGACCCGGCTGCGGCGGCGGCTGTTCGCGTGGTTCACCGCCACCATCGTCGCCACCGCGCTGGCCGTGGCCGGCATCCTCGGCGCGGCCTCGCGGGCAGATGGGACGGCGGCCGGCAACTCCGAGCGCCTTCGCGCCTTCGCGGGCGAGCTCTTTGCGCGGGACTGGGACGTGCCCGAGGCACGCGCGCGCTTTGCCAAGGGCGTCGCGGAGGCGAGCGGGGGCGGCGTGGAGCTGGGTGGCTCCTCC
>Ga0194134_10005138_pt1 | contig 12591 bp, 17 predicted proteins | sample TA2KigOff0mmetaG_FD_148602 | JGI IMG/M metagenome (GOLD analysis project Ga0194134, IMG submission 148602) | Freshwater microbial communities from Lake Tanganyika, Tanzania - TA2015056 Kigoma Offshore 0m | ecosystem: Environmental > Aquatic > Freshwater > Lake | place: Tanzania: Lake Tanganyika... | reverse complement strand
TAATCACGGTGAATTTTGTAACCGACAACCGCTCCCTTTGTATTCATGAGTGAAGGCATGAAAACGATTGTGAAGAAAACTGCTGGTGCTCCAATAAAGAGAGCAGCAACAATAACATAATAAGTCAGCAATTCAATTAGTGAGTGTTCCATTGTAGGGGTGTTGTTGTTTGAGTTCAGGATTAGGTTGAGAGGTAACCACAGGGTTTCTGGTCTTGTTTTTGATAACGATGAAAGAATCGTTCTGGTAAGTCACAGTCCCGAATGGTTTTGCCCATTTAGCATTGGCATCTGGATGAGTAGCAGTTCCTGTTACTACTGTGCCAGCGATTTCTACAGAGAGTTCATCGTCAGCATCCCATCCAAGTTTTTGTAGGGCAATGGCAAATTGCCCAAGCATATCGGAGGTGCGAGTGGGCCAGGGTGACATCACTCTTTCCTCTGGTTCAAGATTTCCAATCATCAGTAATCATCTCCATACTTTAGTCCAGATTGGGCATTCATTAATTCTACCGTAGTCTGGTATCCATTTGCAACGGTGAGGTCATGGGTTTTCCCAATGTCATACACTGCTGCAACGTCGTAGACGGGTGCGGTAATCCAAGAAAATCCCTTGCCGAATGTATTATCAGGATTGACGACGTACCAATGACAAGCAGTGTCAGGTACGGCAACCGAACATTTTTTCCAATCATTATCCCATTGTGGAACTTGAACAAATTGTAGCACAGCAAATAATGCTGCGAATAAACTGGTGAGCATCAGTATGTCTCAGAGAGTTGATCTACAGCATAACCCAGGATTACGAAAAATGCAACCGTGGTAACCGTAAAGATAGTTTCAGTCATCAGAAGATTCCGAAGAAGAACTTGTCAGTGAGAGCATAAGAAATGAAGCCAGCAATAATGCCGACCATAGCCCAGCGTCCATTAACTTTCTCCTTTACTTGATTGGGGGAATCCATACCGTAGTTTTCGTAATACATAGTAGGCTCTTTTGCCCACATGTTTTGTTGGCCACGATCATTGGTTGTTACAGTCATTGTAGTTTTGTAAAGAACTATTACAATAGTATATAGCAAAAAAACGGGTTTGTCAAGCCCGTTTAGTAAGCATTTATACTTATTAATGTTTGTATTTCAAAACATTAATCAAAAACTACAAAGAAAGTTATGCTTAAAACTTCCATGTAAGTTATTGTAGTTGAAGCAAATGCAAAATTAATTCTATCTCCAGCAGAAAAAGATAATGGAGAACTATACCAAGTTTGAATTTGATTGAAATCACTTCTTACTGAAGAAGTAATATTAAATTTGTATGAACTATTCTTAGTTCCATTAACAAGAACTTGTATCTCAGAATTGCCTTCTACATTTTCAACACTCAAAGTAGCAGCAACTAATTTACCATTATGGGGCATCAATATTCCCTGTGTGTTATCATCACTGTATTCAGAACCACCAAATAGCATCGTAGCATTGACTATTGGTAGAGCAATTCTTCCATTTCTACCACAAACAAATGGCATGGGAATACCACCAAGAACATTAGCAGATGTAGATGTGCCCTTCCATCCTGAAATTGCAATTACACTTCCACTGATAGTTACACCACTAACTGTAGTAGTTAATTTTGTTTGATTGTCATAATAAACTTGAACTGAACCATCAGAATTGCAGAAAATATAATTCTCCCCGTCAACTTTTTGTAATGCAAGAACATTATCTGCTTTTACATATAAATTTCCTGTGCCAGAATCTACAATGTAACTGTTAGATCCATCATGGTATAGTTGAAGATCATTGTCATCGCCAAGTTGAACTTTATCACTATCACCTAAGTAAATATTATCTACATTAAGAGTGTCAAACTTCGCAGTAGACATCGTAATGTGTGTATTTACAGGTGATCCACTGATAGTACACCCTGACTGTAAAGCAATTTTTTTATTAGACGAAATTTCAATTCCTTCGGATGCTAGGAAAGGACCAGTGGCATCTTTATTAACTACAATATTTGCTCTTAATCTTGACATTTAATATTACCACGTTAATGGAATTCTTTTCCAAGTATTAGTTCCTACACAAATATAGAAATAGTTTGCATCCCAACAAATCTCTCCTTCTTCTCCCGTACTTGTTGGGGAAGCAATAGTTCTAGAACCAAGAATTTTAAACTTTTTTCCTGATGCAATAGTTAAACCTTCAATAGCAACAGGTGCTCCAGTCTCATCAAAGTTTACAATCTCATCTACTTTAAGTCTTGACATTATTGATTACCTCGGGGATAAAGTTGTCCGCTTGATGGTCTTCTAGGGGTATGCATAGAAATTGATTTTGATAATCCAGTCATTAAGGCGCCCAGGTCTGATGGAACATAAGGAGTACCTACCCCAAGTATTGAAGAAAATATAGGAATTATTAAAGGAGTTGCTGTAGTTGGTTGAAGTATGATTGCAGAATTGTAGATATTAACAGCTGTCCCCATAGCAGGGGTCACCCCACTTGCTACAGAAAAATCAAAATTAGCCATTAGGTTGTCCTCGCACAGAATGCAATTCCTTTAGAAGTATTTTGCGAAATACCATCATATGTTGTTTGATTTGTAGTATAAGATGCAGTAACAACTTCATAAACTTCGGAAGAACTTACTGTAACTGTATCACCTACTCTAACCAATGTAGCTCCTGGACTTACAACAAAAGGTATGGTAACAAAATCATCTGGTAAATAATATGGACAAGGTGCAAACATTGAATTTAAAGGAATTCCTTTAAGAGGTTTGTAGAAATTAACATTAGAAGAAACTGAAGATGAACTTACAAAATCATTATAATTTGCTGGATTGCTGGAAGAATTAGTATAAGTTCCTTTATCATACTGAGAATTTCTATAATAAGGAAGTATGTTTGCAGGGGCTTCATTGCTATAATAATTATCAATCAGGGTGTTATCAGTGAACAGGTTATTTTTTATAGTCATCATAGCCCGACTTTGATCTGTGTCAGTAGCATCCCTGAAATAACCATAGAGACATTCTCTTTTTACTGAACTAAGATTATTAGGGTCTTCTCTTGAATTATATCTTGATGGTGCATGAACAACCAATGTAATGCCTTCTCCAGCACCAGAACTTGGATAAATTTGATTATATCCACCCTGCCAGACGTGATTTAAGTCCCAGATTCCAGCACCATAATTAGATCCTTTGTGTAAGAAGAATGTAAAGTATGGAACATCAGATGCATTAATTGTTTGAACAAATTGAATAATAGCAAAGTTTGTATCTTGTGGGGCTTGCGCTCTATATGTAATTATCTTGAGAGGATATGCAGTTGGTGTTGATGATGAAGCAAATGAATGTTCACGGCCCACCGACGTGTTATATGAAAATACACCATTATTATTAAGAGAAATATCTAAACCATATAGACCGCCAAATCTACCGTTGGCGGAGTCAGTAGAAGAATTAGGATTATAGTTAAAGTGTTCCCAAGATGATCCTGAAGATAACATCAGTTCATAACTATTATTTGGATTAAATGAAAACCCGTAATATGTTGTTCCGTAAGTCTTACTAGGATCATTGATAACTTTCAGAATTGCTTTTGATTGATTGGTAAACTTTTGGTAGAAGTTCACACCCGCACCTAAATTTGTTACTGCAATTGATGGAGTTGTAGCATTATTAACACCAAAAGTTAAATCACCAGCAGGAGTTGTACTACCAATTTGATCACCAGGAATAGTAAAAGATTCCTCATTAGACCATCCACTAGTGTTTACAGATAAAACTTCAACACCTGAAATTGCTTTATCATGAGTGTAGTTTCTAGGGAATCTAAATACGCGAAGTTGTAAAGAACTTCTCAATCCAGATGCAGGAACTGTATAATCCCAATGTGGAAATAAATTGAATCCGTTCAGCCCCTGATCCATCTGTGTATAAGTATTAGGGAGTACTGTAATAGTTCCTGTCATTGTGGAATGATGTTGGCAAACATAATAATAATTTCCCTGCTGCCATCCCTTAGTATCCCAAGATATTTCGCCAGATGAAGATCCTAGATTTACTGGCATATCTCTATAACCAAGACTAGTAGAAAAATTTGTACTGTTTAATAGTCTAGCAGAATTATATGCACCAGCAGTATCTTGCAGGAAAAGTGGATGACCTGGAGTATTCAAACTAAATTTAATAGTATCACTTTGTTTGATTGTGAAATTAGGATTTACTAAAGGGGATCCTACAGTAAAAGTAACTTGTGATATATTAGGGGATGACGTGGTAATATCAATAGCAGTTCCTGCTATAGCATTTTCATAAGTAGTTGCTAATTTAAAAGCAGTGTTATTAATAACTATCACATAATATGTTGTTCCATTAACTAAGGTTCCTCCGCCAGAAATATTAATTGTACTTGCACAATCAAAGACAACTGCATCGCCAGTATTTACTCCAACATATTCAGAGAGAGCAAAAGCATCAGCATTATTATAATTTACATTAACTGATAACATTATCTGTTGGAATACATATGACGAACCACTTGTAGTTGTAAAATATCTGTAATTTCTAGGTTCAAAATATGAAGCAGCTCCTGCAGTGGTTCCACCACCGCAGAATCTCCAAGCAGAATTTATGTTTCCACCAGCGTAATGAGGCGATGAAGATCCAGGAGGAAGAGTACAACAAACAACTCCATTTACTTGCGATCCTCCGTGAAATCCAAGATTAGTAAATGTTTGCTCTAAAGCATTCAGGACATTAGTTTTTGTCCAACCAGTATTTCCGTTATTGACTTGAACAACATTTTTTAAAATTGCCATCTTATGCCTCTAATCTAATTGCGGTAAGGGTTACAGTAATAGGAGTTGCTGATCCACTTCTGTTTGTAACAGAAAGATAAATGTTTGTATTGGGTGTAGAATCATTGTTGAATCCAATAACACCAGGGGTAATTAAAACTGTTTGTGCTCCAGTTGTTATTACTTCTGTAATAACACCAGAACCAGCTGCTGGGTCTTGTCCTTGACTTCTAGTTGAATCATTTGTTCTGCTAGTGGCGTCTGTGTATACTTTCACCCATGATGCTTCTGATGCTTGAATTTTTAATAAAGTATATGATTTATATCCAACTATATTTAGTTCTGCCGTAGCATTATTAGCAAGTGATGATGTAGTTCCAGAAAGTTCCTGACGTGTAACCAAACCACCACCGACACCACTAACAGTAACATTGACTACACCATTAACATCAATGTCAAGTCCAGCACCAATCTTAATACCACCAAGAGTTGTAGATGTTGCTGCTGGTAGAACATATGCACCAGGAGTTGCACTTAAAACACCACTAGCAGTTACAGTAATTGTAGTGCCATCAACTTTAACACCACCAAGAACTGATGTTGTCGCAACTGGAAGTGTATATGCTGCAGGGATTGTTGGTTTATTTAAAATTTGTGCGAGACCAGTGGTTGCATTCCAGTCTGCATTAACTGGTGCTGTACTTTGAAAAGTTGCTCTATTATTAACAGAGTCCCATGAAATTGTAGTACCACCAGCCCCTGCAAATTCAACTGTATCTGTAACTCCTTGACTAGGATCAAGATTTAAAATTACATTGTTACTAGTGGTATTTGTTCCATACAAATCATAAAGTACAGCAGCGCCGCCTGCACCACCAGTACCACTGGCAGTTACGATAGAATTAATAGTTTGTGATCCAGGATCATATGAATAACTAATACCAACACTAGTGCCATTAATTAATGCTAGTGCTGCAGCAGCTTTTGCTGCTGCATCTGTATATTGAGTTAGTCCAGATACAGTTGTTTCAATTGTGATAGTACTGCTATCAGTTCTACTAATTTGAACTCCAGGACCGCCAGCAAGTCTAACATCATCGGTAAATCCAGTGGTTAGATCAGTCAATCTTAAATTAGCTGAATTGCCAGAAGAAAGTTCTGCAGAGACAGCATACGTTTTAATATTGGACGAAATAGTAATATTTTCACCAGATCTTTGAAGTGTTATTCCACTGCCAGGGAGAAAAGTTATATTATCATCTATGCCATTTGAATCTAATAATTTAATTCCTTTACCACCATAAGAGTCATCAAAAGCAGAAATACTATAAGTAGTATTTGTGTCTGGTTGAATGTCAGATAATTTTGCTAACTGAATCCACTGGGCATTAGTTGCATAGAATAAATTTGCTCCATTATCTGAGTATGCAACTGCACCTTTATACTGTGTAGGACTTGGAAAACTTGCCTGAGTTGGATAATAAAATGGGAGTAAATTTCCTACTCCAGAAGGAGTTGTAATTGCACCAGATGCAGTAACAGTGATAGGAGAATTTTTCAGGAGATTTCCACCCGTACCGTCAAATAAAGCAATCGCAGTATCAGTAGATGATCCAGGACCACTAACAGTTCCAGATAAAACTGTGCTGATAGTAATCTCATCTCCATTTCTAGAGAGATTAATATTACTTCCAGCAACCAGTGTCACATCATCGGTAGTTGAATCAGATCCAGTAAGTCTAATAATTTTTTTACCTGTTGTTCCATCAACTGCTGAAACACCGTATGTAGTGTTAGTATCAGTGGACGAAATGGTAATCAGACTTGCACTATTATTATAAGTTACTGTAGTTGCATTCTGCCCAGTGAAAGTAATAGTCTGTGTTCCAGCACCTGATCCCCCCGCGATAAGATTTAATCTTACATCATTAACTGCAAGACCTTGACCCGATAAAGTATAAGTAGTATCAGTATCATCACGATTAACCCATGCAAGACCAGTTCCAGTTGAACTAAGGACTTGACCAGCAACGCCAAGACCAGTAGCTAAATTTATAGACGCACCATTAAGGTTTAGATTTTTTGATGCTGGAATTCGTATACCATTAGGAAATGATACTGAGGTGTTACCACTTTTACTTACAATCTCGTCAACATATATTTTTGACATTCTTTGAGTGTGATACTTTTTCCTAAAAAGTATTTATATAAAGCGGCTGATCGGATTTGAACCGACGGCATCTAACTTGGAAGGATAGCGTTCTACCACTGAACTACAACCGCGAGTGGAGGGAGTCACCCCTCCGTGCTTAGGCTCGCCACCTAGTTTTGACTGAACTAGGAAACAGGCGGGAGAGAGTCCCATCCGCACCACCAATTTTTTAGGAAATTGGAAACCTACTTAGAACTTACAAAGTTATTAATATTCTCGGCAAGTTGTTGAATATACTCAAAAGTAGGAAATGTTGGAAATTCTTTCAAGTTATTTGAGTTACATTGTTTTTCATTCCACATTGTAACAGCAGCATATTCAGATTGATACTGACGATCTGCTAATGCTTCTGCTTCCTGAAAAATGTTGAATCTAAGTTCGTAAGGTGTCATAATTTTACTCCTTGTGTGTTTGTGTTGTGTGTAGAAGGGGGGTTTCCCGACCAGGGCACTTTTTATGTCATTCCGAGACAGTTGGGTCATTTGACTCCACCAGGGTACTGTTTTCAGTCAAGTCCAAGACAGATTTTATTTTTTGTCAAATGGTTGGTGGTATATTTCACCTGGAGGTAATGCTCCCCACTTCTTTATATAATGTTGATGAACTGCACCTTGTTGTTGGTCCCATTTTCTTTGTTCTTCTGAATCTCTAATAGTATTGGAGGATTCATTATGAAGAACTTTATTAAGTTCCAAAGAATCAGAAATATTAGATTCACCAAACAAATGCTTTATTTCATAACCAGAATTTTTTAATCTTCTATAATAATCATTATCAAGATAATATCCTGTTTGTTGATAAGGCCATTCTTCATCCCCCCAAGGTCCTATTGCTTCAACAGCATGAGTATTGTATGAGCAGAGAACATCATAGTGTGTAAAAACTGCTCCCCAATTACCTGTCAATGAATCAGTATATTGTACTAAATGAACATCAGCATCACCAACTACTTCGCCATCATTGTGCATAAAGCAATAATAATCATACTTATTATCTATTGCATACTGTCTCATGATATTTTGAGTCTCAGTAAAAGTCATTCTACGTTCAGGATTCCAGATTTTAAATGGTGTTCTTGCATAGAAAGAATTATCAATCTCCTTTTCAGAATTATTGAAGATAATATAGCGATCAAACAAATTATGCTTGATACTTTTTACCGCTTTTTCTAGCAGTTCAAAATGATTTACAACTGGAACAAATATAAATTTTTGCATTACTTTACCAACCAAGCAATAACTCTTTCGTCTGTGCTTTTTTCTTTGATATTATATTGATATTCTTTACAGAAATCATTGACTGCATCAGAAACTGTATGCATACTATTATCATCTACAAGGATATTAGTAATGTTCAATCTAGCACAATTTTTTAAATCAGACAAGCACTCTTCATAACCATGCCCACCGTCAATCCAAGCAAGATTAAACTTCAGTCTGCTTTTAAAATTAGTTAATGTTTCAATAGAGTTTCCCTCAATAAAAGTAATAAACTCTTCGTTGAAATATTGATTAATCATATCAACGCATTCTTTACTTTCTGACTCAATACCAAAAGTATGAATTTGGACTTTAGGTAATTCTTTTTTAGCAAAATAAGAATAAGAACCTTTATGAGTTCCTACTTCAAGAATACGATTAGGTTTTACTTCTTTAAAAATTTTCTTATGAAAATTAGTTTGAATAGTACTACCATTCATACTGTCCCAACCAAAAGTAGAACCTTCTGGTTGAGACCAAACAGAAAAAAGTTTATTTAAAAATTCAAAATCATATGTAGGATACAGAGATGTAAAATAATCTACATCTATTGATAATGAAGTTTCAAACATGATCAACCAAAAATAATATGGTCATCACCAAGTCCACCAGGAAGTCTGGAACCAACAATCTCTTTTGAAAGATTTAGAGTTCCATCATCTGACCCACTCAAATTAAATTTAATCGTGTCTGGGGATGCTGGGGATGGACAGGGATTCCCGCCATAGAATTCTTCATAAGGTTCTTTTTGAGAGTACCCGTCAGCTTTTGTAAAGAATCCATCATTAACTTTCATAGATTCATTGACTGAATACTTGAATTCATGTTTGATGCTTTCTATTGTTCCAATTGTATCAGCAATTCTACGAAGTTGATATGCTTTTGTAAGATTAGTAGTAGATTTTAAGGCATTACGCAGTTCAGATTCTGCATTTTTTAGGTAATCATAAGTACTCATTTTCTTTTCCTCAAGTTTAGCAGGGATAAATGTTGTTTGATTGTTCCAATTGAACGGACTATTATTCATCATTGTCTTTTATATAGCAGGGAACTCGGTCGGGGTCTAACCATTTAGCATACTCAATGTCCTCCATAGCGGTCAGACATTGCATTTTATTATCAAAAAGGTAAATGTCATACCAGCGTTTTGTATAATAATCTTTTTTCTGCAACCTGAAATCAGGCATACCATTTAATTCAATGATACCTTTCTCAACAAAACGATAACCTTTTCGCTCAAGAATAACTTTAGGGGCAAGGGCGGGCATGACAATCCTCAATTACAAATGTATGATAGCAGCAACTGGTCAGAGTGTCAAGTCTTTTTCTAGTTGTGTCAAGACAACTTCATAATCATCATCGGGATCTCCAAAAAGTTGAAGTCCATTGATGTCATAGAACTCATAAACTTTTTTATAAAGGTGAGGATATTCATCCTCAAGATTTACAATTCCATCAACTGCATCATTAAGAACATCAAGATCGTTGGCGAATTTACGAATAAGTTTTTGGCGGTTCATTGTTAAAATTAAACTACAAGTATATTATAACATATTTTGTCAAGTGGGAATACTGGGAGTTGAACCCAGACTAAGCCCTTATAAGGAGCCCGCTCTAACCATTAAGCTATACTCCCGTAATTAAAGTCGGAGCGGCAGGATTTGAACCTGCGACATCCTGCTCCCAAAGCAGGCGGTCTACCAAGCTGACCTACGCCCCGAAGATATCAGCGTATCTCCACTGAATCTAGAAGTCTGCGAGAAACTTTTCGTTCTTTGCGTTTTTCTTGCCACTGGAGATCTGCATCTGATAATAGTGTATCAAACTTTTTTTGATTTGTCAATCGTCTATTATAGACACCTTCAACAATCTCAACTAATGACATATTGACTGCAGAAATCCTCACCTGACCATTACGATCAAGTGTAATATAAGTTTCGTTAGGGCAATGACATCCAACACCCTTATTTACTTGAGAAGTTTCTAACTCTTTATTACAGGATTTGCATCTAATTTTTGCCATGATATTAAATATTCTGTTTTATTTAGTGGGTGATACTGGACTTGAACCAGTGACCATCTCCGTGTAAAGGAGGCACTCTACCACTGAGTTAATCACCCTGGCGGCCCTTTTGTTTAAAGGAGGTAGAGCCGAACCCCCTTATAAGAATAAAGTTTGGACCTTTATTCTGTTTATTTGGAAGGAGAGCTCTTGGACGGAACCGCAGGATCACTTCCAACTCCCGAGGCAGGATTTGAACCTGCGACCAAACGATTAACAGTCGTCCGCTCTGCCACTGAGCTACTCGGGATTGAAGGTGGAGAATAGGGGACTTGAACCCCTGACTTGCAGCTTGCAAAGCTGCCACTCTACCACTGAGTTAATTCCCCAGACGGAGTAAGCATGATATATCTCAAGGATATAACAGAGGCTTACCCTCTATCGGTATATAGTATGACACATTTCAAAGAATTTGTCAAGCGACTCAGGCTGGACTTGAACCAGCGACCGACTGCTTAGAAGGCAGTTGCTCTATCCAACTGAGCTACTGAGTCATGAGTCTATTGTATCAATTCTTAGGGCAGTCGTCAACCCAGGGAGCACAAATCCTCATGGGAGGAGCAAGTGCTTTACATCCATCAGTATAGCATATGGTCTCGTCATTTATCTCATCTATGTAACGAGGTTTATCTACTCCAGATTCTTTTAATCCAGATTTTTTAACGTAGTCATCTATTGCTCTGTCTACGTCTCTTGGAATTCTTCTGTTTAGTTTCTCAGGATCTTTAAGTATAAACTCATTAAGAATACCTTGTGGGAAATATTTTCTTTGAATCTCGTCCAGTAAGTCCCATAGTCCATTTTCAGATACTCCTGTGCATTGGGAGAGTGCTGCAATAATAGATGATAATATAATTCCTATTATAGCATATTGTTTTATATCAGGTTTCTTCTTGCCGAAGTTAAACATAAAGGGGAGGTCTGCAGCACTCCCCAATATTTATTCAGTTATTCAAACCTCTACCGTGATCAGTTTGGAAGCATATTCATGTGCATAATGTGTGCGAGCACCATGATGCCCCCAACCAATCCAATCATACGCATGGTCCATGTAGCGATTAATTGACTTACCAGGAGTTTTCATTTTCTCCTCAATATCTAACCACTGAACCTCATTTGTAAGATAACGAAGTTGCGTATCAAGTGTTGATGGTGAACCACCAAACTTCTTAGCAAAATCACCCAATCCATAATATCTATTGGCAGATGTCCATTGGATCAGTCCGTAGCCGCCGTAGCAACCACCGTAACTGGTCCTACTACCACCCTCACAAATGTTAGGCACGAAAGTAGATTCTTGCCTAATGTTGCCCATGATGGTAGCAAGGGCGTTTCTGTCTTTTATACCACGATCCTGGAAGTATGCCAGGGTAGCATTTTCATTTTCATTACACCCTTTACAAATTAGCCTTTTCTCTTTTGGCTTTTCAGGCGGAGCAACCTCCTTGGTCGCTGTCGGTGTTTCAAACTCCTTAATGATTGAGAAGGGCACTGGGGGTGCCGTCAGAGGAGGAAACAGGGGCAGTGTTGCCACATTGGTTGTAACCGTTGCCAAAAAGGGCAGGGCTACAGTAAAGAATTGTTGCATTTAGTTTAATTGAACTCTACATCCGAATAGAAGGGGGGTACACCCAACCTCTCAGCGGGCACCTTCCTCGGCTCTAATTGTCACGTCAAAATCTCATAATGTGAAACCTGCACCTTTCGGTAGCAGGTCGGAGCATAATATAGCACATATTTATGAAGATGTCAAATTTCATAAATAGCTCTGGTCATTTTTAATGCCAAAGAACAATGAAAAGATTTCTATTAATCTCATCATTATTCTTAGTTACTCCTGTAAGTGCTGCTGAAATTACATCAAGAATTACTGACTCTATACAACTAACCGTCCAGGGTGCTGCTGTGCAATCAAATAGAATTGGAGCATCATATTCTATCAGTGGTTCAAATGTGCAGTTCTCTGCACTTGGTCTTGGTAATAATTCATTTGGTCTTGGTGCCAATGGTGCATATGGAGATACAACACCAAGTCTTACTAATGCTGGTCAGGCATTTACATTTTCAGAAAGCTATACTGCTGCTGATGCTATTGTGACTTCACAGTCTGCTGCTTCTGGAACTGTTGCTGCTCCTAATCTTTACAGTAACTCTACTACTCAATTAGGTGGTAGTGCTGGAACTCTTGCTGGTACTCTTTCTAACACATCAGTTCCTACTGTTACTGCTGGTGGTCCTGGCACCACTGCTAC
>Ga0194134_10005137_pt1 | contig 12594 bp, 12 predicted proteins | sample TA2KigOff0mmetaG_FD_148602 | JGI IMG/M metagenome (GOLD analysis project Ga0194134, IMG submission 148602) | Freshwater microbial communities from Lake Tanganyika, Tanzania - TA2015056 Kigoma Offshore 0m | ecosystem: Environmental > Aquatic > Freshwater > Lake | place: Tanzania: Lake Tanganyika... | reverse complement strand
TTTTCCCCTTGGAAAAGGTCGAAACCCCGTCTATTATTTCTTTAAACAAGCTCAGATTGTCACTGTCCTCTAACTCTTAATCACCGGGTCGGGGGTTCGAGTCCCTCACAACCCACTTATTATTGCTATCTATGTGGAAAGTGCTTAAAAGTACTATCTTGGCATCCTTTTTTCAATTTAACGGCTTAAGTACACTCCAGAGCATGAAACGAAATGAAATCGACCTACAAAAAAGCTACTACGCAACAACTGCTAATAACTACGATAATCAACATTTACTCGATAAAGACGAGCACTTCCTCGCCCTAAATTACTTGGTGGGGCTTATTAACTTTCATGGGTTCACATCTATCCTAGATGTCGGTGCCGGTACAGGAAGAGCCGCTCTTTTCCTAAATGAAAAAAATTCTAAGCTTAAAATAGTTTCTGTCGAGCCCGTTAAGGAGTGAAGAGAGCTTGGCCATGCAAAAGGTTTGACGCCACTGGAACTTTTGGACGGGGATGTCTACGACTTGAATTTCGAAAACTCATCATTTGATCTTGTGTGTGCATTCGGTGTTTTTCACCATCTTAAAGATCCAGTTGCAGCACTAGAAGAAATGAAAAGAGTAAGTAGGTATGCAATCTATATTTCCGACACGAATAATTTTGGCCAAGGCAATCGCCTCTCAAGATTTTTCAAGCAGGCACTTTACACTTTGAACATTTGGAAATTCATGGTGTTTGTCAAAACCAAAGGAAAAATGTACTCAATCTCAGAAGGAGATGGGCTAGCTTATTCGTTCAGTCTCTTTAGTCTTTTTAAACATCTAAAATCCAACTATTCGGTGTTCACACTAAGCACTGTTCCTGGTGGACGCAATATCTATAGAACTGCGAGCCATTTAGCAATTTTTGCGAAAAAAATGGAAAATGAGTCTAAAGGTGGCAATCAAGACAATGAATCTTCAAACTTTATGGCAATCAATTTGGATCATTAAAATTGCTGGTATAAGTTTCAACAACCTTAATAGATATTTGGAAGAAATGCCTGTATAAAAACCAGAACATAGTTTTCTATTCAAGATTATAGGATTTCATAAATTGAAATCAAATAAGTCCAATACAGTTTTGTTCTAAATCATATATGAAAAATTAATAAGACAGTTTAACCTATTTAAGAAATGTATTTCTAAAACCAAAAACAAGAACTCGAAAATATCGAAAAAAGATATAGAAAAAAGCCAAAAAACCGTTGAACTTAAATAGAAAGTGCCACAGTTCTCTAATAGGAATTCCCTTTGGATCCAAGAGTAGATTCTTGAGTCCTTTAAACGAAAGACGGAAATTCGTATGAGTGTAGGCAGAATTCTTTGCCAAGGACGCTACAGGCTTTGCCAACTCTAAGATTTCCCATCCCTTAGAGTGCAATCTGAGTCCAAGATCTATGTCTCCAAACTGTTGTGTATAAAAGGGGTCCAAAATTCCAACAAACTCAATCGCTCTAGCAGGGATAAGAACGCAATTGGCATTGAAAGTGACAGCAATATCTGACTTTGCAGATATTGGGATAAAAGTGTTGCGCGAAATAAAATTCTTTCTCTTCAACGCACCGTAAGTAGTTTGTCTCGAGATCGGGTCTACTGTCTTTCCAACAATAACGCAATTACGAACAGATTTACGATAAAGATCTAAAAGAGCAAGAATGGCATCACTCTCAAGTTCTACATCATCATTTAGCAGTAAATAAAAATCGTGCTCGGTGTTCCGTGCGCGGCACCAAGCCGAATACATTCCCCTATTCCAGTACAACGAACCGTCTCCTTGAATAATGGTTACGCTTGGGAAATTCACTTCAACCAGCCTTGAAGTTTCATCAGTAGATCCATCATCTGTCAGATAAACCGTGAGCAAAAATTCAACTGAGGGATTCGATGCATACAAAGAGTTTAAACATCTAAGTGTCAACAGTACTCTATTGTGACAAGTAAGAAGAACTGCAATCCTACTAATCTCATTCACTTACGTAACCCTTTCGCCGATATTTCAGACCTAGAAATAGAATATTTGTAAAGCAAACAAGGATTGAAATCAGCAAAAAACCCAAAAGGATGATGTTGAATGGAGGAGAGAGCTGAGAGCATAAAAATCCAAGAACTACAAAACTTGAATACCGGAAAAGATTGATGCTCAAAGAAATCAAATCCTCACTAAATCGCCTTAGCAATAACATCGAAATCTTATCCGCGCTTAGAAAAACTCCAACAGTGCAAATAAGCGCAGATGAATCTTGCAATTGAATGTATTGTTCTCCCAAGAATTTGGTGGTTACACTGGATAAAAAGATAAAATATAAATAGCTACCAGTAAAAAAAATAATACAAACCAAGTTAAATCTCATCAAACTAGAAAATCCCCGGTGTCGATTAACGAAAGCACCTAGTCGAAAATCGAGGTTTAGGAGAAAGGGAGTAAGTACAGTGAGTAACAAGAGATACGGGCTGAGAAGGCTCAATGTAAGAGTTAACAGCGCAATAAAGTTGGGTGATGCGAGTAAGGAGAAACAGAAGATCATTAGCGCCACAGAATTTGACTCAAGAAAAGCTGCAAACCAAGACATTTTTGAAGACTCGAATGTCACTCTGGACTTCAACACCTCAATATGTCTTTTACAAAGATGATGAACGAGTAATGATAGGCATAAAATAAATAATTCAATCAGGCTGGCTAACAATAAATACGAAAAAATGTTTAGTGACTGCGCAAGAACTAAACCGATTAAGCTGGCCAAGATAAGGAATGAATAAGCAAAATATATGCAGTTTGCGATAAATATACTTTGAAATTTAAAAATGGAATTTACAAATAACGCATTGATGTATGTGAGACTAAAATTAAAGAAAACAAGAAAGTAGACCTCATAGTTAAGATCGTACCGTTGTTGCAACCATGCCGAAGAACAGGCGCCAATAATCAAGACCCATATGGTTGTCCCTTTAACTTCTTGATAGATGCTGGTCCCATGTTTGAGAATTCTTTCGATTTGTAATGAGGAAAGTATTGAAGAAAAAACGGTGACTCCAGTAATTATTCCAGAGATTACCCCACGTTCTCCAAGAGTTAAATGCCTTGCTAACAAGATTGCGGCTCCAAAATTGGTAATCAGGAGCAGGAATCGAAAAATTAAGGTACTCAAGATACTCTTCACATATGGAGTTTCTTTAGAGAGAGTCAAGTGCTGAACCCCAGTATCTTTGTGTATCAAACCTTATTTCAGTCTGCGTTAGGTTTTTTGAACGATCTGTATGAATTGCTAATACTAGTTGCTCGCAAATTTCTTGCGCCTCAAGACTCTTTGCCTTGAAAACCTGATTATTTTCTCCCAGGAACTCAAGCACTCCCACAAAGGGACTAGCCACGATTTTCATCCCCGCATGGATTCCTTCCAATACAGCCAAGCCAAATGACTCAATGGAAGGCATAATCAATATTTCAGTTTCAGACATCACCTCAAAAAGTTCAGTTCTAGAAAGTACACCCTTGAAATGCACGAAATTGAAACTTTTCAGCCAATTTTCAACTTTCCTTGAGTAGGAGCCCACCACAATTAGGTCTTGATGAGTTTGTCTGGCAGCAAAGACTGCAATGTCCAAACCCTTATCTGGGGCATCTCTTCCCACATACATAAGTTTATTTTTCTTCTCTGCAATGCCAATTTTTGTCTCTGAATCCAGAATCATGTCAGTATCAAGGGGAACAACAGCAATTTTTCTGGGATCGAAGCCTGCATAAATAAATGAATCTTTTGCAATTGATGAATAAGTTACAATTAAATCTATATCCTCAATTTTTTCACGGAGAATGGATTCCCATCTCGTTTCCTGCAAAACTTGTTCAATTGGGTAATTCAGGAGTAATTCGGGTCGTTTGTTGTTATACAACGTATGATGCCACCGCACCTCCAAAACATTATTTTTTGTTCCCTTAGGAATAGACTCCAAGAAATCGCCAGGTATAATTTTGAGATCATATTTGCTCATCATTAGTCTAAGCAGAAAATTGTCAAACTTTAGGGCATACCTTCTCAAGTCCAATTTCATGAATGCTCTAATGTTGAAATGGTTCAGCATGGGATTAATGAGAAAAATTGATCCATAATATCTACGATGCACACCTGCTAGCCGTTTCGCCCAAGGACGACTAGCGAGAATGCCACTTAGCTTCTCTCCAAGCATTCTCCTGAGCATATCAATCATCTTGGGCGAGAAACTCAAAGGAATTAGTTCTGAAACCTCACTTGAGCGCTTCAGAAGAACTGATAGCGCGGGAGTGTTTTTAGCGGTAAACCCAACGTAGATTGCTTTACTCATCCACTTATGGTGACAGAAATTTTGAATTTTCGTGAGCTTTTGCTCGGCCCCCACTCATACTGTCGTAGTCTTTGCACCAAGCGCTGAGGGAAAGATTGGAAGAATGCAACGAAGAAACTTTGCTCAGGTTCTCATAGTAGTAATTGTTTCATCCTGGTTGTATTCGGGTTTCATAAGACTATACGTACTGCCGACCTATGCAAATTTTCTTTACTTCTTAGGACCATTTTTCTGTGTTTTGCTTGGGGCTCACAGCTTATTATTGAAAAATTCTCAACGATCTTACACAGTCATTATTTTATTGACTTTCTATTTCACTCTGCTCTTTCAATCCATTCATGTCTTGAACGGAGATATAGACCTTAAAATTCTTGTCTACGGGCTAGTCCTATATCAATTGCCTTTTTTTCTTCTTTCTCAGTTACCAAATCTTCAACAGCTTAATTCAAAACTGGTTATCGAAAAAGTTATAGTAAGTTCTGTACTACCCAATTTTGTACTTTCACTTCTGCAGTCAGCGATTCCAAATTCTTCATTCGTACCAGAATTGGGTGTGTCTAATCATTTAGAAATTGCTAACGGGCACGTTCGAGCCTTTGGAACTTTTTCATCAACTACAGGATTTTCATACTACGTGATACTATTACTAGCTGTTTTTTGGTATACAGCAAATAGTTATCGCCTTGTTTTGCAAGGTGCAATCTGGTTACAAATTGTTGGCCTTGTAGTTATGAGTGGCAGTCGGACTGTACTTTTTGGAATAGTCATACTAATCCTGAGTCGGATGATTCTAGGTAATAGAAGCGATTTAGAAAAGAAGCGAGGTTTTTTCAAGATAGGATTTTTTGTAGCTATTTCATTTGGTTCAATGATCACATTTTTTGACTCATTGCTTTCGAGTTTTCAGGCGAGAATATATTTGGCTTCTCAGCAAGAGGATACATTAGGCAGGATCTTTAATACTCTCTTTGGATTCCTCAAAAATATTGATACCTCCCTTTCAGGGAGTGGGCTCGGTTCAGTTTCGACCGGCGCTTTTGGTTACTCATCAGATCTTCGCTGGATAGAAAACGATTTTCCAAGAATCCTTGTTGAATCCGGGTCAATTCTTGGAGTCATCATCATTCTTGCAAGATGGTTACTTCTGGTTTTACTGATTTGTGGTCAGAAAAGATATTTTGGGCAGCATAGGGAACAACGAGCACTGCTTATTGGAGTCATAACGCCACTCATTGGCTACGGACAGTTCATGGGGCAAGGATCATTAAGCCTAGGTGGGTGGATAACTCTGCTGCTAATCTGTTTAATCCCAAGAGAACATCAACCGGTTCCTTCAAAATCGCGAGGAGGAGATAGTGGAACGTAGATTTTTCGTAACTCACTTTGCATGCACCTTGGCTCCAAAAATGGGAGGAATACCAACTGGGATTCTGAATGTATGTTCCAATTTAGTGCGTGTTGGAGTAACTGGCCGTGTGATATCGACAGGGAATACAAATGCACACATTAATGCTGCAAAAAACCAAATTCAACAACTCAAAGATCTTGGTATTACAGTGACAACCTTCACTTCACTAATTGGAAATCCATACGGACTCAGTACTAATTTTTTTCTACACAAAAAGATTACAATTGCCCCTAAAGAAGATCTACTTGTACTTCATCAAATCTACACTCTCAGCACCTTCTACGGGTACCTTTATGCAAGAAGAAAAAAAATCCCATATGCGATTTTCCCTCATGGTTCTCTAACCCTTTACCACTCCAGGGACTCGAGATTTAGAAAACATATTGCAAAAAGAATCTTTATCAACAAAATTCTGAATCGGAGTAGTTTGATAATTGTTACATGTGAATCTGAATTCCAGGACTTATCAGATTCTCTGAAGAAAAAGGCTAGAATTATCCCGTATGCGAATGTGACAACGCGGCCAAAATCATCAGCTCCTACTGGGACCAATGAGACTATGGAAGGTCCAAACATAATCTTTTCTGGTCGGTTCCATCGGAAAAAAAATATTCCCCTCATATTGGAAGCATTGCCTGCAGTAATTAGGGTTTTTCCTAAAGTTAGATTAAAGCTGGCTGGAGATGGAACTCCTGCTGAACGTCAGTTACTTGAAAAGGAAATTGAGAAGCTCGCTATCACCGGTAATGTTGATTTTGTTGGATGGTTAGAAGGTGCTGACTTAACAAAATTCTATTCTTCTGGTGATTTGCTAGTTCTGCCTTCCTTCAATGAGAATTTTGCGCTTGTGATTACAGAGGCGCTACAAGCAGGTACTCCCTGTGTGGTGTCCAAAAATGTTGGAACAGCTGACATAATTGAAAGGACCGGCGCGGGTTTGGTGTTATCAAATCTAACCCATGAGTTGCTCGCCGAAGCGTTAGTGGAGGTGCTCACAAATGGTAAAAGGTATTACCAAAACGCAATCGCAAAAGTGCTAAGCGAGGAACTTAATTCTGACCGAATTGCAAGTATGTGGCTTCAGGCAATCATGGATCTACAGAAAGTAAATTTGTAGGTTATCTGAAGAAAATCTGAATTAATGGGTGCTAATCTCTGAAAGTGAATTTCTCGAATTACCTCAGAACCAATTCGACTGCACGTCAACTTCGCGAGGATATCAAGTGGTTGGGCACGTTCAGAGAGTCTCCATTTAGGAGTATTCTCAAAACAACCAGGGAGCGCTCAATCACCCAAGTCCTCGATGTCGGGGCCAATTCAGGTCAATTTGCAGTCGATTTGCGACGAGTAGGGTTCTGTGGAGAAATCTTTTCAATTGAACCAGGCAAAGATGCTTTTCGGCATCTTCGGGATAGAGCAAAGCGTGATGACCATTGGCAAGTATTTAATTTTGCCCTAGGTTCTAGAGAAGAGAAGTTGAATCTGAATATCTCTCAAAATGCAGGTCTTAGTTCCTCTTTTCTTAAAATGACCCCCCTTCACCTTGAGAATTTCCCAGACTCAAAGTTTATTGCGGAAGAATCGGTTGACGTCACAACTCTGGAATTACTCGCTAAGAAATTAAATCTCAATCCGCAGAAGATGCTCCTAAAGATGGATGTTCAGGGTTTTGAAAGTGAGGTTTTAAAAGGCGCAGGAAATCTTCTCTCTGTGATACCTGCGTGTTACCTGGAAGTATCATTATCGGTTCTCTACGAAGGTGAATTTGGTCTGCTTGCAATTTTAAATTTCCTGTCGGACTACGGACATAAAGTTATTGATTTATACAGAGGGGTGACATCGAAAACTGGGGATGTATTGCAACTTGATATTCTAACGAACAGTAAGCAACTTTAGTGTTTTAAAAATGAATGTACTCTTGGTATGCACCAACTACTGGCCAGAACCAGCTGGTATTGCTGTTTACACTACAGATCTTGCAGAGACACTTGGGACTAAAGGTCACCAAGTAACTGTGTTGACTAGTCTTCCTCATTACCCGTGGTGGAGAGTTCCTTCAGAGTTTGCTCATCTTGGAGAAGGCACTGGAACTTATAACGAAGTTTCAGTCATTCGCGCCAAACACTTAGTTCCTCCAAAGATGAATGCCTTGTTGAGAATGCGCTTTGAAACTTCCCTCTGGTGGAATCTCAGGCGTGTCTCCAAGACCATGCTGGGTAATGACTATGACATGGTCATTGCATGCATCCCTACAGTTGCTGCGGGAATAATAGGAAAGGGAATTGCCAAGACCTTAGGGGTTCCCTTTGGGTTGATTGTGCAGGATTTGTCTGGGGCCGGTGCAAAGCAATCGGGATTGCGTGGTGGCGCAGTGATTTCAACGATTGCTCATGCTGTTGAAGGCAGTGCTCTTTATGAGGCAGATAGCCTGGTTGTGGTCTCCCCCGCAATGCGAGATGTCGTGATAGGGCTTGGAGTGCCCGAATCCAGAATTACTCAGATTACCAATTACTCAGCTAGAACAATATCGAACGTCGACAGGACGACTGCTCGTTCAATATTAGGCTGGCTGCCAGATGATTTTGTAGTCATTCACACTGGCAATATGGGGGCCAAGCAAGATCTTGAAAATGTTGTGCGGGCAGCAAATTCTCTTAAAGGTTTTTCAAAAATCAGGATTCATTTGGTGGGGCATGGTAACCAAGAGTCCAAGTTGAAGGCTCTGTGCTTGGGTAAGAGCAATATCTCAATCTTGCCAGCGGTTTCTGATGAAGATTACTCGGCATTGTTATCTGCCGCGGATTTGTTGTTAGTCAATGAGCGAAGCACGCAGATGGATATGAGTCTGCCAAGCAAATTGACTTCTTATTTGTACAGCGAGCGTCCGGTGTTAGCGGCCGTCCCAAGAGGTGGAGCAACGTGGAAGTTTTTGGATGGAATTGCCGAACTCGTGGAGGCCGGAAAACCGTCCCTTCTCGCCAGGGCCATAGAGGACTTAAGTCAGGATCCAGAAAAGAGGAAACAACTGGCGTCTAAAGGTCTCGAATTTGCGAGAAAAAACCTTGATGCAGAAATCGGAAGAAGGAAGTACTTAGATTGGGTCAACAGTCTCATACAATCTAAGCGTGGTTGAGTCTCTTACGTTACAGAAGTTAAGGTCACATAAGGTCACGATAAGTGTGGCGCTAATTGTCGTCGATGCACTGGCACTTCTATCGGCTGCTGTTATTGCCTATAACTTTCGATTTCGTTCTTCTCTATTTGAGTCCGAGGGGCAACCTTCTATTGCAGCTTTCGATTACGAACTCATTCTTGGTTTTGTCGTTCTAGGCTGGTTGTTAACTTTTGGTTTAAGCGGCATCTATAGTTTGAATCACGGCAGTCTTTTTATTTTGAACTTACAAAGCCTTATTAAGAGGTCCATCGTATATTTCTTTTCTTTGGGTTTTCTCTCGTTTGTTACACGTGCGTCTTTCTCTCGAACGGTATTCATTACTCTTCTTCTATCAGGACTTATTAATTTAGTATTGGTTCGCACTCTTCTATACTTTGTGTTTTTGAAACCTTTAATCAAGCGTAAGAAATTTTCTACGCAGTTAATGATAGTCGGTCGCACAATGCGCGAATCTCAACAATACAGTGATTGGATTATTAAGAATCGATTGTTGGGTTATGCAGTCGTTTCAAGGATGGAATGCACCACGATTAGTAGTACCTGGCTAGATGAGTTTGAAAGGATTCTCAAGTTCACTCCCATTGATGAAATCTTGCTTCTGCCTGGAATGGAAAGTGATAAGAATTTCTCCAGATTTGTTCATTACTGTGAAGACCTGGGAATCAAGACTAATTGGATTCCTTTGGATTCTGGAAATCTTGGATATTGGTTAATCCCAAAGCCGCAAGAAGGGATTCCGTTCCTTGCATTCTCTCAATCGAAGATTTCAGTTGCGGAGAGAATTCTAAAGAGATCATTTGATGTGGTATTTGCTCTTCTATCTCTTGTCCTTCTCAGCCCTGTGTACCTCGTGATCTCAGCACTCATTCTCATCACGAGTGGAAGGCCCGTTTTTTACTCTCAGAAGAGAGTTGGGCTCAATGGCAAAGTTTTCAACTTCTATAAGTTTCGCTCAATGGTCAAGAATGCTGATCAATTGATTTCATCAGCGGCCAATGTTCATGCGAAAGATCATGTGATTTTTAAGGATAAGAAGGATCCACGAGTGACCCCCATTGGACGCATATTGCGAAAGTACTCTCTTGATGAACTCCCCCAGTTCTTCAATGTACTAATAAATGACATGTCGGTGGTTGGGCCGAGACCTGCACTTGTGCACGAGGTGAAGAAGTACGACTCTATGTATGAGCGCCGTCTCAATGCTAAACCGGGAGTGACAGGTCCGTGGCAGATTAGTGGTCGATCCGATCTTGATCTGCAGACGAGCGTGGCCCTGGATTTGAACTACATGGTTAATTGGAGTTTTACTCGAGACTTGTGGATCATTGTCGCAACTATCGGGGCAGTATTTAAAGGACGCGGTGCTTACTAATTAAGACTTTTGGAAAGAGAGCATTCGCACTGGGTCTTGTAGTTTATTTACTAACTTTACTTTTGTTTACTCTATTTCCTCGTCCGTTATTGGAATCGGCAAATCCAGGTGAGATTGAAGAGTTTCTTCGCACTCATGCCAATCTTTTCTACAAGATCCTCTATGCCGATACTTCATTGGTTTACATCGGGAATTATTTACTCTTATTCCCTTTTTCTTTGCTCGTTTCGTGGGCACTTCCTACATGGTCTGTTGTCACGCGACTTCTAAGCGCAGCATTGATTTCTGGATTTATTGAAATTGTGCAGATATGGATTCCGGGTCGTGTTTCTGATGTAGTGGACTTTATTTCAAATGTATTTGGAGCTGCCGTTGGAATTCTGATTTATGAAAAGTGGTTGCGTCGAAAGAGTTAGCAGTTGTCCTTTATTTTGACTATTTCCGGGCGAACAAGTGGTTGAGTGATTGAAGTTAAGCTACCTGTACCGCCTTTAAATTGAGCAACGATTACTTCGCTTGCATCGGGCGCTAGATCTATGTCTTCGATAAAAATAGGTCGCTCTCGTTCAGAACCTATGCGGGCATTACCTTCTGCGCCCGATCCAAGGGATCCTCCGATAAGCGTGGACTGATAAGGACCATAAATGAAGACTTTGAATCGATGTTGTCCCGTGACTAGCTCTTTTGGCCTTCCTTTATCTGCTCTTGTGAGTACATATGGAGGTAAATCTTGGGCATTCACAACTCGATTTTTGAGATACACGGTCACTTGGGTGGTTGGGTTGGGAGAGCAGGTTAAAGTCTCGATATCCACTTCTCGATCCAAGTAGTAATCAAGCTTGCTGGCATCGGTATTTTGAATAACGACACGATATTGATTGTCTAAAGTCTTGTTGAGAGAGCCTGCAAGTCGTGTTTCTTCATTCTCTGCTTGGGTCTCTTTTGAAGTGGTGTAAAGCAAGAGGCGATTCTCCAGGATAGATCGTGAGAGTGCCCTTGGCATCTTACGTACACTGAATTCTCTGGCTAGAAGTTGACTAAAAGTAGATTTCATAATTGTTACTAAGAACTCTTTGCGCGCCATATTGTCTTCTTCATACCGCTTGTAGGCCGTTTTGAGAGTCTCTTCGACTATGTTCTCCGAATCTATTTGGAACCCGTCGGGTAAGGTCACAGTTCCAATTGCCTTCAAAAAGTAACTCAGTGCGATGGGATCGGTTGCTATGAAGCCATCAAGAATTTCTCCAGTTTGGTGGTGCCATAGTTCTAGGTAATTCATGGCTCCATATGGGAAATGGGGCGAAAGGTTTGCGTTTTGCCAGATACCAGGATTATTTCCGTAGAGTTCAAAGTATTCATCGGAATGCTTGATTGGCAGATTGGTGAGGTGCTGTAGTCCCACATTTGATGAAGCTTTTATTACCTTGAGCTTTCCGCGATTGATCTCGACAATTGCATAGGCACCGAGAATTCCACCTGTGCCTCGCGCCTCGGCGGAATTTTGGAAGGAGATCATGTATCTCTTGGGTCGATCAAAACCTGCTAGCTCGGGAAAGTGTTTGGCTGCAAAGAGAACTTCAGATTTGATCTTGAAAATATCTAATCCTGCTAATTGTGATGCTTGTTTGATGCCAGGCAATGAAAGGTAACGCAGCAAGTCATTGGTATCCCGGAAGAGATTCTCGCCTACATCGATAACTTGATTTGGCTTCAATGGTGTATCAGGAATGTTTCGATAGGTAGTTAGTAGTTGAAATGAGTTCCACACTATTGCGAGAACTGGTACGGCAACAATCAGAGAAATGGAAAGTACAAGGGTCTTAATTCTCATAATCAGCTTGAGATAACGCTAATGGAGTCGGCGAAATACGAGGATAAGAATGAGTCTGGGAGGGTGCGAGATTTACTTCGGCGCGGAGAAGTGATGATGACTACGGGGCGAGACTTGGCATAGAAATCTACTAGTCGTTTCCAGCTCTGACTTAAGAAATATTTCTCGGGCTTGTCGAGTTCACGGCAGTGTCGTAAAACCTGATTCTCTTTCAATTTAGGAAGAGTGTTCTGCATTGAGAGCGTGTAATCAAAATCCACGGGCGTTAAGTTTTGTTGTTGGAGGTCAATGTCGTGTGGTGCCCTGCAGTCGCCATCAATGATTGTCGCTCCGATTGCATTTGCCTCAAAAACGGCATGCGCGATTGTTTGAGAGATATCAGTAGTTCCTCGTGGGATGAATGCAAGGATTTGGTTCTTGTTCTTTACACCTTTCCACTCGTAGATGGTCCTCATTACC